>Ga0210059_1000146_pt1 | contig 68770 bp, 41 predicted proteins | sample Ectturendosymbi2_FD_188042 | JGI IMG/M metagenome (GOLD analysis project Ga0210059, IMG submission 188042) | Ecteinascidia turbinata endosymbiont from Florida, USA - Sample 2 (SPAdes) (version 2) | ecosystem: Host-associated > Tunicates > Ascidians > Unclassified | place: Key West, Florida... | reverse complement strand
TTTAAGCAGACCAACCGATTACTCCAAATAATTGATCAAACTTCTTTCAATTGAGGATCTAACAGAAATTCCACAATGCATTAAACTCTACTGGTTCTTGCAGCATATAGTGGAAATGTTGAGGGTATATGCACATGAGAAGAATAAAAATAAAGATTCAGCAGCTGATGTTTTCAATATTTCGGCTGGCCCATTCTTATTGTGCGGCCCAGCTTTAACCATTTTGTGCTCGAAATTGAAGTTAAACTACCCACAGCATGAAATGCCTAACTTCTGTCATTAACGACTCCTAAGAATGCCGTTTGTGACGCAAAAGACCCTTTTCATTCATCCAGTTTTTTTCATCCACTGGAATATGTTGATTTTTCCCGTCCTTTATTGCAAATTGAAAAAGTTGGCAGCCCTAGCTCTCTGGAGATTCTAGGACTACAACCACCTAGGACAATCGCCACCCGGAAAACTGCCACTTCAGGCATATTGAGTTACATGTGTTTATTGCCATTTGACCTTCACAAGGTTCAGTGTATAACAAAAGTTTCTTCATCCTCTGACCACTTCATAGAAACTTAAGTTAACTTAAACTTTAAAACGTTTGTGTGAAGGTCGTGTCGATGTCAACACATCTTCGCAAACATTATGAAGTCAGCGCAAAACCAATATTTATATGCGCATTTTTTAATTTTTCACAGCAAACTCTCTTATGAACATTATCGTATCATTCCACGGACTCATAAAACGCGTTCCCCCCGTTATTTTAAGTTGTGTGATTTCTTTTACCTTAGCTTTTGATTTATGAGTTACGTGGTAGCAACAGCAACTACCTTTTGCTGCACTATGTTGAAGCAATAATATCTTAGCACAGCACAGAGGTTCTCAACCGATGTGCCGCGCGATATACCAAACTGAATTTGATAGCTTGTATGTGGTGTGTAAAACGCATTATCCCAGATGGCAGTTATCCGTGTGGCACAGAGGTGTAGTGCTAAAAAAAGAAGTGTGGGAACTAGAGTCCTGCGCGGGTTGCGGGTACCCGCATTTCCGGGGCGGGTGAGGGAACCCGCACTGCTTTACGTGCGGGTTGAACTTGCTGCGGTTGCGGGGCGGGATGAGAAATTCCTCGTGCGGGCAAATGAGTGTTGAGCCATAGCACATGAACTTAATCAGCTCAAAAATCGCAAAACACGTGGATGTACTAAAGTTGTTTGCCAGCATTGCGCTTAGGACAGTAGGCCGCAGCAGTTATAACATTATGATGTAACAACCCATTGTTGGGAAACATTAGCTCAGACTCTTGCCATGTGATGGGCAAGTGAATATTTTGCAGTGCTACCGTCGTACTTGGTGAGGAATACTTCAGTCTAGCAGCCCTTCTAAATGAACAAGACAGCGCTTAACGCACAGCTGGTCACAAGTCACAACTGGACTGAAACGTGTTTTTCATCACCTCAAATCTGTTGACTGCGGAAGAGCAGACCTGTGGAAATGTTTTGGTTGCAAATGAAATAATGAATAGCGTGATTTTGCTGCTTGATAGCCTTGTCTTAAGGCGTGTAAGTAGGGCAAGTTTTTGCAACTTTTTTACAGCTTCCTAAATACGTACTCATAATTTATGTAGTAGCCTACGATGTTTTAAGCTGGTTCCAGGAATTTTATATGGCGACTTGTTTCTTTTGTACATATAACTTTTCCTGCAATTTCTATCAAGTATTTTGCAAAGTGTAGAAACATGCTTTAGAACTTTTTCACTGTAATTCTGTTCTCTTTGATAACCGAATTGAACTAGATAGTGACCTCAAAGCAATTGTAGAAATGACCCCGTCAAACATTAGTCCACAACTGCACGCCAAATTGTTAAATTGCCAAACAACTTCATGCACAGGCTTTCAGTAAATTTCGAAGCAACTTAATGCACAAGTTTTAGCATGCTACGAAAATGTTGGTAAAAGATCGCCATTTCTCCCTACGTAACGTTTGGAAATATTTAGCATTATATATAAATAAATCGCTTGAGTAAATCACTTTCGTTTAAAATGCTTGTGCACAAATACAACATTTTACTGCAAATTTTGTTAAAATTAATGCATACTTCTCACGATTTTATTGCAACAAAAACTTGCCCTAGTTGTGAGTTTTTAGTAGTTTGCGGTCAGCTGTGGGTTTAAGACCGAAAAAGTACGGGTTGGGTTGGTCTGCGGGGCGGGTGCGGGTTGGAAGTGTGCGGGTGCGGACAAAAAATTTCAACCCGCGCAGGACTCTAGTATGTACCACTTTCTCGTAAACAGCGGTTTACTGACGCTTGAATGGACTTTGCATAGGGTAAACAGCGTGAGGCCAACTATGACAGAACAGAGGGCATTCACGCCTTCAGTCATACTACTTAACAACGCTTGGTAACGGTTACTTCAAATGCTGCCCGTTTAATTTCTGTTGTAATGCTTCGCTGTATGTAACTTTAGTTAAAAACTGTTTATTTGAATGAAGGCATTAATAGAATGTCACACCTGTATCTCGAAGCAATGATTTGTACAAAATGCTCGTCTTATTTACAAAAGAGTGCGCTTTTGCAGCATTGCAAATAAAGTAAACGCTTGTTTCTCGTTTTGAAAAAAATACGAGAGAACGAACTGCAAAAATACAGAATCGTAATTTTGTTTTCTACCAGAAAGATCGGTATGTCACTTACTATTGAAGTTTGTGTAAAGAAAAGAAAGGTGATGATATCTAACAGTTACCTAATTTAACTTGGTTTTAAATCCACGTTGTTGCACAAACGAACATCTAAAAGGTTTTGGATACTTGGTCAATTTATCTGTTTTGAACTGAACTTCCTTAACCGCGCAGTTTTAGAATTTTCTTTTCAGTCAAACCGCAGTCGTGTGATCAGAGACCAGGCGCGTGGGGGGCCAATGGGGCAATTGCCCCCCCAATCCGAAAGTTGGACCAAACTTTTTCAGGTTAATCAAGCTTTTGATGTGTAAGTCAAATAAAAACTTCAGTGTGAATCAACGAAACTGCTTAAGGAACCTATCCTACTTTAGCTTTTAGTGGAACCTTATCAAAACAGTCTGGTTTACCAATTGTCCATGATTAGTCAAATGTTGTGTATAGTGTAAATACTGGAGACTTCATATCATGGCTGACCTTTACATGAGGTTTTAGCTCCGTGTGGAAGTTGGTGCTAATGAAATACAAACTTGTATCTAAGCGCTTGTAGTCACTAACCGAAAGTAAAAACAAGGAGTAACGCTTTATGCAGCTGTTTCTGGCGCACCGGCTTGCTGTATCCCACCTAATGGTGATGTACTGTAAACCTCATTTCAAGACCATCGCAAAAATTCCTCTCTATCTTTGGCGTGTAACAAATACTATATAACTTACCCTTGTCTGCAGCATCAGCCATGGTCTTAAATGAATGTCGTAGATTTTTGTTTTTGTGTAGTTTTAAAACTATGGCGGTGATATACGTTTAATATGCCTTGAAGCTCAAACGTTGGCTAAGAAGTAATGCAGTTTCAAAGTCTTTTTTTACGCAATGAGGCCATAGTCACTGTTTGGTAGCAACAGCATTTATTCTAGATATTTACTTGTGATGATTAAACATGTACTGTGTCTTTGACGGTTCAATCACAAAATGTGCAGCTTCAACGTTTTCATCAATGATTTCACATACCTTGCCAGAGAGCAAAAATACAGTTTTTCAAGTCATCAGAGTCCGACCTGTACATAGTCTGAAAGTGTTTCAGTTTTCATCAGATGTTAATTGCCACCCTATCCACAGTGAATTTGAAATCAACAGGAAGATGCTTTTTAGTTCGTAAACGCCGAGGGCAAAAACGACACTGTAGTAACTTCCTTTGATACTGCCATAACTTACAAATAACTTATATCTGCTTTGTTGATAAAGTGCGTGTGACTAAAATTAAACTGAAGCAGGGGGCGAGCAAACAATTTCTACGGAGGGCCACATTGAAAACTTGATTGCTACCGGGAGCCGCATACAGTGTATTACGTCTATAATCGCTTTAAAAACTTTAACAAAAACTTGCATTAGCTAGCACAAAATGAAGGTAACGATAGTCAAATCCAGCTGAGTAAAAATGCGGTTTCGAATGGAACGTATGGAATAAAATCTCGATAATTATAGTCTAATCGATAGAATTACTTTAACACACAGTAGACTCGAAATATGTACTATGTACGTGTGGCTGCCCTGCGCGCCGTAGTTTGCCCACCCCTGAACTAATGTAATTTTGTTCCTAATCGATTGGATTTTGTTACTTAAACGCTAATGGATTTTTTAACAATACTTCAGCCGCTTACGCTAGAATGGCTTACGCTGGATCAGCGGTTCCCAAACTTTTTTGAGCGCGTCCAAAAATTGAGTCTGGTGAACACCTCGAGACTAAGTTCGTTTTTAATATCAGCAATCTACTCTTCTCTCACGGACTTACGCTACAGACAGACACAGACTAGCAGTGGTAACGTTGAAAACATTCAACTCCGGTTTGAATCGCCTGGGCGCGACCCTTTTTGACCATTCGTCATCATTGTTTGGGCTTCAGGAATTACTGGGCGAGATGAACTAACCAATCGTTGTGTTAACTGTGGCGAAACGTATTTCGTAAATTTAGAGCAGAGCCGTGGTGATAATCGGTTGTGCCTTCGTTTTCGCAAATACCCAACCCAAGGTCGGAGCCAGACATTTTCATTTGGGGGCCACTGGAGGGGCCAGTTTTGCAACAAGGGGAGCTGTCAATGGTCTGTGTAGGACTTTCAGCAAGAGACCTACTCCAGTGGCATGACGTCACGCGGAAAATTTTTGGGGTCACTGGGGGGGCCAGACAAAATTTGGGGGGGTAGTGGCCCCCTGGCACCACCCTAGCTCCGCCCCTGACCCAACCTTTTTCACACTTTGTGTAAAGTGGGTCAAACATATGCAAGCTTGTTTAGAGAATATGTGTAACTTCCCCAATTTACGATATTGTCTTTACCACATTTGTGAATTATATGGCTAACTTTAAAAGCTGGGATAAATAGGTCTACCTATCGTATTTGGAGAACAAGCTTAGTGCAAGTAGCGCACAAAAATGCTACCGCAGTACCATTTCACAGCGTTTAATGTCACACAATCCAAACATTTTTCAAACGCGTAGATGGATTCTAGCGTTTACGTTGTAAACTGCATACATCAACCAGTCGCTCAAGAATTGGACAAAATCCACGTCTTATATGCGCGCAAGTTTTGTAGACCAACTTCGGGGACACTGTTTTAGCGCAAAGTCGCTATTCAGCTTCGATGGAACTTGTGTTGGTGTACATCAGAAGCATGTAAATATAAAAAGCGCTATCATAATGGCCGGCACGATGATTTCTTGCTCAACTGCAATATTGGCTGCGAAGAGCAGACTGCAGATCTTGCACTTACGGCATCAAAAATTTCATATGCGTTTTTGCAGGAAAATGTTACGAGCAAATGGTGGCTTTGATCCAGAGTCGAAGCTAGGAACTTTACTAAAAACAAAACTATTAAAACTCAACGAAAATAGACTTTCTGTTTGCCGGCTTAAATGTGAACTTAATTATTCACAAAAAAGCGCCAAAAAATGCACGTTCTATGGATGTTGCTTTAAAAACAAGGGACATCAAATATTTAAATGTTGAGACTTGGTTGTTGCTTGCCCCCCTATCAAAATTTCTGGCTACGCGCCTGTCAGAGACAAACATCACTGATGTTCTCTTAGATTTTACAATTAATCTGAATTGCAGAAATGAAATATTTTAAATAAAACTTTTACTCCTGTACAGAAGATCAAGACTTTTAATGATATACTGGTTGTTCGAAAAAGAATAGAACTAGTACTATTTGTTTGGTGTGTAATAATGTTTTTTGTTATGTTGTTTGTTGTAATGACACAACGAAGATTGCATGCTGCAAGAACTCTATATTCGATAGCAGGGAACACGGTGCTACCGTTTTACCAAGATTGGCTCCGCCTTTCGGTTGTGTATAAGGACAATGATTTTTGAATCTTAATAATGCATTTTCACAATTAAGTTAAAAGGTCGTATCTGACTTTTTACATGTATCATTTTGGCTAACTCGATTTTTTAAAATTTTATTTTGGGGACGGCAATTGGCGGAAGGCCGAAGCCTGAGATTTGCTTCTTGCCGGCGATTGAGGCGAACGCTTTTGCCCAAGGAACGCTTCGGCGATTCACTCAGTGGTCGTGGGTCGAACACACAACCTTCCAGTTGAGAGGCGGACACTCTACCACTGGGCTAATGCCGCCCTTTGATTTCATTTGATTCACATTGAAAAATATTTTTCTCTTTATCGTAGAAATTAATTACTTCTAAAAATGTATTGTTCAGAACCGTTGTCTGATTTTTTCAGCTGGAATGCATTAGTTTTCCAGAAAAGCCTGTTTTTACCAAATATGATTTTCAACCCTTTTCGATTTGACGCGTTGATACTGTCGAAGTTTGTAACTTTTTATTCGATTTTTATTTTGCAAAAGCCTTTGTCGTTTTATTACAATTAAAGTGATTCTTTAATCATCTATTTCTTTTACCACCAAATACGAAAATGTCTCAACATTTTCGAATTTTTGCTGCAGTGCTGAAAAACCTAAATGTGGAAAGGTAACATCACCAATTAATGCCGCTGTTTTAATTATTTAAATAATTTAACGTCAGTTGAAGTTTCCTTCTTTTCTGTCGAGTGTTTTGTCGCATTGGGGACAAAAATGTTTTACGACCATGCTTCTGACATTGCTTACAAACAGTACGCTTGCTAGACACTTGAATTTCTCCGTATACGTCTGAAACTGGACGTTTCCGCACTGGTTGCTGATCATTCGCATTTCACGAATATATAGCGTGTTACAGCGCCAAGTGAACAGTACAGAAACATGCCGGTGTTGCGGGTGGGTGGGTTTCGGCTTTAAAATGCTCAGCAAGAATTTAATCAATTTGAATCAACGCACTGGCACTTCAAGGTAGTGGAAACAACTGCGAGGTGTTTCACTGCTTTTAATATATTTTACAACCACGATCAAAAGGCGGTTGAGCATAAAACTTAAGCTCACAAAAATTACGCGCTATTTCATCCGTAAGGAACTCCTGGTCTTACAAAAAATGATAAAAGAAACGTATGAAAAATATCTCTCGGGAACCAACTATTTGCTACTCAATTATAAAAAAACTGCGGAAACAGTTGAAAATCACGTAACTGGCATGCGAGTAAAAACAAACTTTGAAACGTGATCTAACACGTAGTTGTTTGCTCATGTCATGTGCAAGTATCAAGCATGCCGTGCATCAAGAGGGCCGGAAGTGGCCTGAATTGCTTAGTTGTAGAATATTTCCACGATAATCAATCCTAGAGCACTTCTCCAGTGTAAGAAGCAATGAACATTATTTAGATACGTATGAATCCCTTCTGAATCGTCAATCACTCGATCTACAAAAAGAATTAAAAACCTTGCTTTCTTACCCAGGTCGTACTGGTAATGATATTTAAAATTTATGGGGATTCACAAAAATATTTTTGACTCCCAGAATTACTGCCTAAGAAATGTATTAAACTCGTAAATTAGTGAAGATTCGAGTTATGTCGAACTAGAGGCTTCTAAGGGTAACTTCGTCCGCTGATCGAAGCTCTACTCTTGTAAGTCGGAAAGGACTTGATTCAACTCACTTTTTAATGCTATAAAGTGTTTGGTATGATGTAGGTTGTTGGCAGGGACTCTGGAGTAGCGGTAGGGGAGAAGCAAAGAAGTTGAGGGCAAATTAAATATATAAAATCAAAAGAGTCTTAACTAATATTTAATTGTTTCCAAAATAGTATTCGACAAAACTCGAGATTTGACCTAAAAAATGTAGGAATTATAGAAAACCACTCTGAAATTTCTGTTTATGCCAAAAACGTGCAATAAATTTGTTTCAAGTCGATCATGATAGAGTAATAGGCCATGAAAATACCTATCTATGACAGCGGTTCTCAACCTTTTTATGTTCCGTGACCCCCCTACCGAGACCCTCAACACACATTACCCCTGCTCTTCAATAAAAAACGTAACAGCCCCACCCAACAGGTGATTATATTCTTCATACCTACTGGGGGGAAGCTTTTGCTCAGGCCTCGAGGCCCTTGGGGGCCTCCGGTTGAAAAATCACCACCTATTATATGGGGCGCAAAATAGAGGTTGAAGAAATTTCAAGTCACAAATTTTAATTTGTTCCAAGCATTTTGGTGTTAAAGTGGCGCCCATGGCAAGAGCCACGCCTGACATACCCTAGACCCGCCACTGACTTGGGTCACTTTAGTGCAAAAACGCTCTCTGGTATTGCACTATGAAACAAATGTGCACGTCACACAAAAAACTGCTGTACCGAATTCTCTTCTACTGCGCTGATTTCAAATTTTGATAGTCTTGTTTTCAAACAGTTAGATCTGCTAGGCATGGGCGTCCGCAGAAATTTTCCAGGGGGGGGCAACTCGACATTTTGCTTATCTTTTTCAGTTTGTCAGGGATGCAACGCAAATGGACGTACACAACAAAGAAAATGTCCAGTGTTTCGGCAACACTTGCACACAGTGCTTTCCTTGCAAGAAAACTTTACAGTGAGCAAATGTTTTAGTGAGCATGAATTTTTTAAGACTGAGTTAGCGGAGTTCGAAATGGATAATAAACTTCGTAAATTTTTAGAACAAGTGCAAAATCTTATGAAAATACGAAAAATCTACGCAATTCATGTTGCAAGTGCGCGGGATGAGATTTCACTGCGCAGATGGTCTGGTGGTTCTGCGCATTTGCGCACCTTTAGAGGAGCATTGGTTGCAGGAGATGCGCTTTGTTGGCAGCAATGCTTCTTTTTCACTCATGCTTCTTTACACATGGTATAAACCAGAGGTGGGCAAACTTGTTCAATGGAAGAGTCATTGGCAGAAAATCAAAAACACCAGCGAGCCGCAAAACCAGTGTGTTATGTCAATACAAATACGGTAAAGAATGCTAGTTTTACATTAAATGATGTACAGTAATTGCCAGCATTAAGTTTTTGTTTGATTTTCTAGTCCTCAAAAATCTGCACAGTACGTTGTTAAAGCTGTACAAATTAATTCTCCCAAGTGTTCATTTTTCAGAGTTGCACGATGGTTTGATTTTACGAACTACATTACAGAGAAAAATTTCACAGCAATATGTTGTGCTATACACAGAAATGAGTTATACACTGGTATTTTAAATTCTGAGTATTTAGATTTTCTTGTATTTCGGTCAGTTTTATCTCTACAGTAGACAAGCTTGTAGCAAATGGTTAGCCAACCGGACAGCCATCACTGATACATTAACATTGAATGGATTTGCAAGGAATGCAAAGCATGGTTTTGGCTCTTGGAAATGGCCAAATCTGACTTGGAACTTCTCCAGTAGTCTTAAAATTTATTTTAGTATTCTTCCACTTTGTCGTCTGCATTTGCCTCTTCGCCAAAAACATTCATTCTCATTCTGCCATGGGGGAAAATGACAGAATGCTTTCGACGATATGTGTCTTTAAAAAATTTTAATTTTCTTCTGGGAACTTATGTAGACTAACTTGCGATTTAGGTTCACTGCCGTTATTATCAAATCGCTCAGACTCCCTGGTGACCAGTGTTTCCTCTGACCTGCGCAACTGCGTGGAACCACCAGAGCATTTGCGCAGTGAAATCTCATTCTTGCGCACTTGCAACATTCCAAATTTGATATCGCATAGCCCTGTTGAAACGTTTCACTGGTTGTGTGTCTACATGGTTGTGAAATTGCATGCGCACTGAAGCAAACATTTGCTCAATGTGAAAATTTTCTTACAGGGACACTGGCACCGCTGGTCACTGACTTCGCGAACTTGTGTAGACACATTGATAAATGAAACAAACGTTAAATATGAGACAACAACTCTCTATCAATTTGAGACATTGCTATTCATCTAGTCGAGAAGAGCCACACAAAGTATGTCGGCGACCCGTAATTCGCCTACCTACGTGGCTTACCGCTGTCAGCAGTCACTGTCTCACTACATTACTTGCCAAGATGTCTGCGTTTATTAGTTACATGCGGCAAAACGCATACTACCGTGACTTGAAGTGCATCTTCGAAGATTTCTTACTATGTTATTGTTACGCAACAAAGGCCATTAGAACAATTTGCCCGCGAGTTTTGCAACCTGCCTCTGCAGGCGAAGAAGCGGATTAAGTGAACTGCAAGCTCATAACTGCATGTTACCAAAACAGTGAACCTGACTCTTGTGCAGTGACGTATCGGCAGATAAACTGTCATTGCAAGAATTAACCCAACTAATCAGAATTAAATTGCTGATTTCACGTTTTTCAGAAAATTTTCCTTCTTAGCCCAATTTCCAGGGGGAGCAAATGCTCGTTTTGCCCCCCCCCCGCGGACGCCCATGCTGCTAGGTTCGGAAAGTAAGAGATATTGGTTAGCATGGCTTCATGGTTGGACTTGCATCTTTCTCAAAAAGGTTTCGCATATGGATTTAAGTTTTGTAAAAGCTTCACGTGTTCTTAAATTAATGCGCCAAAATAAGCCTTGTTTTAATTGTCCTACGTCTTGCGGATGATCCTATTTTTTTGATAATGTTTTTACTTGAAAGAGCGTTTGACAGAACTACACTTCACTATCATAGCAACCATTTTTATACCGAGTTTTTTTGTAGTTATTTTCCCGTAACGATGTTTTCTGACGTCGGTTTCTATGTTATGAGACCTCCCAAACGCTTTTGACGCTATATTACAGCTTTTCTGTGACGAGATTTCCTGTTCAGCTCAGGTCTCGGCGACGGAATAATGTTCGCAATCAGACAAAGACCTATTTTGCATCCGTCAACAAATACTCATTTCATTTTGAAATTGGTCAGATTGACTCGTACCCACAAAATCTGCAGGTGGCGGCAGAGAGTTTGAGGATGAAAGTGCGCAACTTGCTTTAACTATTGTTTCTGTCTGATCATTTGTTTATACGCTATGGCATAATCGAAGATGAAGGTGGTGCCAAAATTTGGTTAGTGACTATCAGCCACGTAAAAAACTAATGAAATTACGGTCAATTTGATCCAGAACCAATTTCCCTAAAATTGCGACGAAGAACTGCTTCCAACGATGCGATGCAGTCTTGCCGCATGCGGCGCCACGGAGTTAAGTTCCTCATTCATCAATTTGGATGAAAAGTATCGAGTTCTTAGGAAGTTATCTTGTGTATATAATCTCGGGATAAAACCTACTTTGATGGGATTGTTTTCATCACATGAAGAAAATATGTTTCGACTTGCGCCACATCCACCAGAGTTGGTAATTACAATTAAAATTATCTTAATTGAATACAGCGTTCCTTCGAACACTGCAAGTTTTTTGAACCTGAAATTTAAAACTCTCTTTCAACCAAGCTCTCCTCTAATGTTGATCTAGCTTTCGGACGAACCGGTGACATCTCTTTGACCCCGCCCATGCCTAGCACATACAGGAGACTGTTGATCAATTAAACAGGCAATTTATTCACGAAGAAATTAAGTTCGTACTAAGAACCTTGTCAGTATCTCGCAGCAAACATGGGGTGAACCAGTGCCGTGGCAAGCTGCAGTCAAGCACTCCCTCAGGCAACCCGCACTGCTTGGTACATTCGACAACAACAACAATGCAGTATATTTACGGGCTCGTACCGCGTCGCGCTGGATTCGATGCTCTCAACTCCTGCCCTACCGCCGCCGCACCAGTGACCCTCGACTCTGGCGCGGTAAATGGCTCCAAACCTCCTCAGCACCGCATTCCCACTTTCCACAGTCCTTGTTTCCGACTCAGCACAGCAGCAGCAGCAGACGATGCTTTGACTAATTCGTAGACTCGCGTTTATTCGAATTAAATGCGACGAAACTCACACGTCACGAAGGAGTTCAAACAACGGATGGAACTTGAACAACCGCCCGTTACCGCCACGTAATATATATGTACTGTATATATGTACAGCAAAGTGAAAAACACGGCACGCGCCGCTGGCCAATACACTGATGAGGTATGTGTGATGGAAGAAGAGTTTGCTGATGCTCGCCGGCGGTACAAGAAATTATTTAACGGCTGTTCCATTCCCTGCTTCGGCATCGAACAGAAAAGCTTGAGCTGGGACAGCGAGCGGGTTTTTTTTAGGATGACCCCCGAGTTTCAACGCCTTTAGAAACATTGCATTCTGAAAATGGAGGTAGTTTGCTGCAGAGTCAACCCACAGAAAAACATCCCTTTCGCTTATGTTGTTGGAATATTATGGAAAGACGACGGACAACGATGGTCACCAAAAGAACACGAGACGAAAAAACGGTGCAGTAAGACACCTTGAAAGCAAATGTGAAGCGTAACAATGATAACAAAAGGCTAAAAAATGGTTTGCTTTGCATTGCCTGATGAAAGTAAATCCACAACGCGGTTCGGTGACTTTGACTGTCCATTTCCACCACACACAAAAAATGTCTTTTTCAATATGCTTTCGAGGACATAGCTGCAAAACGCAAAGGAACGACAGCGATTCTCGATCTGATCATTACTACTGCGAGCAGACCAGCAGCAACACATCGGTTACTTGTGCTGTTGTCATGCTAACCTTGTGACGCAGCAGGATAGCTACGTCATCACTGCGTAGTGTGCCTTGCCACTGAAGTCTGCGCTCAACAGGAATGACAATCCAGTTGATGGCACACACCAGGCGTGTGGTATCAAAACGAACAAAGTTTCTGGAGTGAGTCAAAACAGACGTACAAGGCCAGGACTACAGATGAACTTTTCTTCCATCTATTTCTTGCTCACATGAACCAGATGAAAGTATGACCGAAGTAAATTTTTAGAAAAAGTTTTTAACTAACCCGCTTTAAAAGAGTTCCAAGTCAAGCCTAACCTTTACCTAGGGCGGTGGAAACGCACGAAAATTGCATTACCGAAGCGTTTCAGTTAGGAGTTTGTGCTGTCTATGGTCGGGATGCGGTATTGCTTTAAACCGGCCGCATCTCCCTGCAGCTCAGGAACTTAAGCTAACTCGGCCATTCGTGAAACGTGATCTAAAACTTACAGGTTCCGGGACGATGAAGGCATGCGGTCGGATAGCAAGTGACACAAGGGCAGGTCGGTCTAAACGAAGGAATGACGATCTTATGGTGCTTTGACTGTCAAGTGCAAAACAAAGAACACCGCGAAACAAGCCGTTGTCGTGGCAACCAACAGATATGCTGCTCTATATCCTGAAAGGAAAAGCACACCACGCATGCGCCAACGACGGGGGGGGGGTGCGTCGCGATACACGGTTACGTTGGGAAGTGAAAAGGTAATGGCCAACCGAAAGTTGCACAGAACGGAACATAAAGATAAAAACGCATGTAAATTTTCTCTATCACAGGGGTTCCCAACCTTGGGTACATTTGCCTGTCCGAAGGGGTACATTTAAGGTTAGCAACAGAAGATAAAAATATATTTACATATTATTGATTTCCAAAGATTTATATATATCAGTGAATATCATACAGCATCTATGCATAATTAAATCATAACAGTATTTTGTCGTAAAAAATTGTAGCGGTATATGTTCATCTGTCAAAATTCTGAAGGGGTACATGCTCATCTGTTGGATTGCTGAAGGGGTACATGCTCATCTGTTGGATTGCTGAAGGGGTACATGGTAAATGAAAGGTTGGGAACTCCTGCGCTATCAGGTCCGGGCAATTCGTTCCGATGCATTTGGTCGAAGCAGGCGTCCTCACACACTACCGCACCTCTCGGAGGAAATTCATGCGCACGTTGGAGGGCGCAGTTTAGCAAAATGGGCGTGGCGTGGGTTTGGGTCAGTTTAGTTGCGGTCGGTGGTGCTGGATGGGGGGTTGGGGGGAAAAAGGCACTCACTGCGAGTTGAATGCCACGATTGCTGCACAAGAGAGTGAAGAACTTGTAACAAAAGGCACTCGTCAAACACACCCGATCGAAAACGCAACAATCAAAATGATGGACTACAAAAACGCTTCAGCGACATCGTCTTTTACTTCAGAACGAACAACATTGACTCGCACAAACACCTTTGTCCAACCTTGACAACAACAATCGCCAGGTATAAAAACCAGGAACTACTGGTGCGCAGACGCGTAGCCATAAAAACATTGGGGGGTACGAGAATCGTGAGCGCAGATAATTGTCTGTGCGCGCTCATGACGTTGTTTGCTCAGTGGTTCGATAATTGCCGTCCAAAATTATTTGGGGGGAGCGACTGCAACTTTCGCCCCTCCCCTCCCCTGGCCTGTGACATAAAAACAGTTCGTGCTTCAGAACCACAACAGAAGGGGGGTGCGCAAGGTTTTTATGCTGAAAGTCGGGTATGAACTTTCAACCGAGCATGGTAAGCAAAAAAAGCAAAACTACGCAACCACATTGGATCAGGCGCGACTACCACACACAGCAGTTACTGCAGTGAGCTTATTCCGCTTTTATGAGCTCAACACAGAGTTTTGGGCGAAGTCCTGCTGGTGCGACGCACAATCTCGCTGCCACCCCAATATTTGCTCCTTCACAGAGAGCGTATTTTCGAACATGATAACATTCACATAAAATCCCCCAAACGACGAATTGGAGGTAACTGCGCAGCGAGCGGCAAATGTGGCATTGATTGCCGTCCTATCCAACCGCCGTGGTCGCCGGAAGTTTTTTTTCAAAGGTGGAGGGGACAAAAGTGGTGAAATTTCAATTTACCCACTCGAAACTAGAAAAACAACACTGCTGTGCTAAAAATTTAATAGGAAAATGTCAAATTTTGAAATCCGGGGGGCCAAGCCCCTCCCTGTCCCTCGTTCCGACGCACAATGCCCACCATCAATATCGAAACCAAACCTCTTACAGCGTGGGCGTCGATTCATACACGGGAGCCTTTATGCTTTGAGTTGCTTATCTTAATGGTCTTGGCCGCAACGTCGATGCTACGAAGAACTTTGGTGGTGGGGGTTGTGAGCAAAACGGTTTATTTGCAGCACAAGGGATAAGTCTAAATAAACAAGCAACGCGTGTTAAACAAACAAGTCGACAAGTAGAGGTTAGCTGCCAAGAAGAGAGTAGAAAGCCGCGAAAATGGGACGCTCGGATACTCCACCTGCTCTGCCGCGCACTCACTCGGTCACGTGCGCGGGAGGCGATCAATTGCTGACGAAGCCACAATCGAATAAGAAACAAACAACAAAGCTAATCAACCAGATGCATTTGGCACAATCAGTCACTCACGGTCGGATCTTTGAGGTCGGGAGATAGTGCTAAGTATTAGCTACACTTGGCACCCTGGCCGGCTTGCGACGATGGCGCCGAACCCGGGCCAGGATATTGATTGGGACGGGGCGCCGTGTCTTGGGTGGCCGCATGCCGCTGCAGTGGGGCACGAAAACCAACTTGGGGAATTCCCCCCTGCACAGCTGCAGGGTAGGCAGGGGGGTGGGGAGGGCGCCCTGAAACTGTCCCAGTTCTTGCGGCGAGACCCTCATTTTGGGCGCTGTACAATCCGTGAACAACAGACGTCTCTCGCAGAGCCAAGCGGCGGCGAATCTGATCCAGGGACAAACCGGGCAGCGGGGCGTTTGGCCCTCCAGCGGCTTCCCCGCGCCTCACCGGTGTCGGGATGCCCAAAAGAGCCAAAGTGGCCTCCACCGGATTTACCATTTGACCCTGGTTTGCAGCGGAATTGGGCGTGGCGTGGGCGGCGACCGACACCGCAGTGACGTGCTGCGGGGGGTTGCTGGGTCTGCCGAGGAGCGACGGTGCCGATACGTTGGGCGGTTGGGGGCGAACGTAGGGGCCTGCTTGGTTCAAATGGACAGGAGGCCGGGCAAAGCGCGCGTTGTCTCTGCCGCGGGCGAGCAGCGCGGGTGCGGCGGCGGCGGCGCGATAATGCAGCGGCGCAGTGGCAGAGAGCGGCAGGGCCGAGGGGGTGGAGGCGCTGTTGAGGGCGTGCAGGGAGCCGGCCCTGTCCTTCATGGTCACCCGCTTCCTGGCCGACTCTGCGAACAAAATCGACGTCTGTGATGCTGCGACTGACCGGAACAAGAACATCGCAGCCCAGCAAACCGGCGGCTCACCTGTTGCCATCGCGCTCGCTTGCTTCCGCTTCCTGCTTCTCACGCTCGAGTCGGCGTCGTGGTCGTTCGTCGTTTCGTTCGTTCTCAGTTCTTCCAGCTGCTCGCGCACCGTCTTCTTCACCCGCGCGCCCATGTAGCACCTTCTCAGTTGCGACACTGCAACATGAAGCAACAAACGCCCTCGATTCGTCATTCTGCCTTCCCCTTTGCTGTTTCGCAAACCACAGTTCGCACTGCTGCGGCGTGCTCAGCAACTCAAGGTCACACCAAGATGTGGCGACCGGCAGACACGGGGTGATTACATCACAAATGTAATCGGTTACGATTACGAATAAACAAATTAACAATGTAATCGTAAACGATTACGTTGAAAGTAATTAGGATCACAATCGCGATTACACTTGTCTTGAAACATCTTCGGAACGAAAACAAACCCTAATTTGTGTGGTTTAATGCATGAGTATATTTTCAGACAAAATACGATATGAATAAATGCAATAAACGAAATTACTAATCTGTAGGGATCAAGCACCGAAAAAATCACATTAATTGTTTAATGAGATGTTCGTACAGTCAATAAACCAGTGGCGTAACTAGAGCAGAAACTTAGCTGAAAGAGGCACACAGGCCTCTGTAGGTGACCTATTAGTGAACACTCGGAAAAAAAACTTGAGAATTGATGGTAAATTCGGGTGTGGATGGCGATACTAGAACCCCAAATCAACGGAAAATACTACGAAAAAACGCAAAAAGACGACAACCAATTGAAAGAATATTAAAACCGAAATATAAGCTAAGTGGGGGCCTGGTTTTTACATTTAGCTGGCCAGGGGAGTAAAATCGCCCCTATTACTCCACTGCAACAAATACATTAAAATAATAATTGAACAAAAATGATCCATTTTTAAAATCCTTGTTACAGTTGATAAACATCAACGCTTCAAATATTTTATCAATCAAACGACATCAATCAGGCTTGAACATTCGTCCAGCTACGCTGAAAATTCCTTTGTTAAATATTTCAAAATTGCTGACTATTTCTTCAAACTGCGGTTTACGATCGTCTGCAAGCCAAGCCAGCATAGCATTATGCAGCTTTTTATTGGAAATGAAATAGACAGTGACGCCATATTGCTATTCATCTGTCTCTTGGACCAAGAGTCAAAGGTCAACAAAACCTTACTGGTTTCATTGAGTTATTTTTACCAGTTCTGGTGGATTACGGATGGCATACAGTTATCAGTGTTGTGGAAATGTGCTTTCGACATGGATTAAACTAAAGTACCTTATTCCTCCGAAAAAAGTTAATTTACTTTACATAAATTACTGTACTAATTATATACATAGCCTACTCCAGCACTTACATTCGTAAGTTCACTCTGAATGTATATCAATACAACCAACACCTCTCCTCGTAATGTCCTGCTATTCTGTTGCCGAAGTGTGAACCCGTTTGTAAGTAAAGCTCTACTTTTTGTTGCTACGTCTTACTAGACTCACTACGTTAATTCTGGAGGCCAACAGGAAGAGTAGTTCGAACAAAGCGAGAATTCGCTACAAACGCATGTGTTTGCCGCTGGATTATCTGGATTTAACACACACAGACAGGCTAATAGCCTCCCCTGAAACATGACCATAAGAAACGATGATAAAGGAGGAAAGTCAGCCACCAAAACCGCGGTTCGGCGCACAGTGGTGCAGGTTGAAGATTTCCAAGTTCAGTCGCGAAATCGTCGATGACGATTAAATTGTCAATGTAATCGATCACGATTACATTTCATATTTGGTCAATTCAATCGATTACGATTATTAAAAAAACTGTAATTGATTGACGATTACCCCATTTCTGGTGACCGGTAGTGTTAATGGCCGGCGCTGTCAGCTGCACCATTTTGCACCTAGATTCTGGCGTGTAGGAACGGCGTTCCCACACCTTTTTGCACTAGTTACTTGAAGATTTTCCATTTACATTTCTACGTGTAGCGCCTGGAGCAGCATAAATGAATAAATGACAAGTTATCTCGTGCATAGCACCGTAGCATGGTTGTTTAATTACTGTTTATGACATCTACAACGGCGTTTGCGTACTCCAGGCTTCGTGTGATTGTTTGCATTTATCATACCTCTGCTATCTTCGTTTCAGAGTAAGCTTACCAGCCATTGCGGAGTAGGTTACAGCTTGCCTGCGTGGATTGCGAAAACTAAAGGAGCTTTTTGCGTGTGAGGGCATCTGAGAGATCTTTGCTGTTAGGGTTCAGCTTTAATCTAAATCAGGGGTGTAATGGGGTGGAAACGCATGGGGACGACGATCCTACACCTTTTTTACCACCACACCCCTGACCCAAACGATGAATTCAACGTTCTTCACAATTCACAACTGAACCAAACAGCGCTTTTACGCCCGCAGCCGCGAAAGCGAGCAAGCTTTGGCCAACTTCACCGACAACCGGTCGACGGGTCATCGCAGTGCGCGGCAATGAACAAAGGAAACTGTGGCAGGAAGTCAAGATCGGTTCACAGACGTCCAGCACGACGAACGAATGCAGTCAGGCATACCGCGAAACAACAGAGCGGTGCGGTGCGCTCGCACAAGGCCGTCGAAAACAATCGTCCGGCGCGACGCGAAGAACCAAGGCGCGGCCCCGCACATCAAGCGCGTTCAAACTTGTATGCAAATGTCGAGCGCGATTTGTCATTCGCGCGCCCTTCCACGTCAGACGAGAGCCATCGAGAGACGGAGGCAACTTCGCGCAGCCACAGCCTCATCGACTAATACGAAGAAATTCACGGTCTGGCCAACACTGCTCCTGCACTGGGCAGCGCACGCAGAGCGTTTTTTTTTATCTTAAGGAAAACAGGTTCGCCAGTGTATTGCTGGCGTTGTAGATCAGCGCACGAAGCGTACGCGAGAGGTTTGTGAAATTTAGGCGTGCTTCAAGGCAATTGACTTTACGATGCTTGCTTTCGTTTCCAGCCTCACAAATCTCAGAAAAGAAAAAAACAAGGCAGGGTCAGTTAAATGCAGTTAATCATTTACGCTTTCCTGAGAACTGGAGCAAGGTTTTGCTGGCGCGGAAACACGCCGGTAACGCAGTGTTTCTCTGTTCTGCGTGAGCGCGTCCCACTCGTCTCGCACCTCGAGTGAGCGACGGAAATAAACAAGAAGATACAGACGGCACAGACGGTTTTTGTCGAGTCCGAAACTCGATTTACGTCACATCGAAACTCAACAGCGACGCCGAGCCTTTCAAATAACATCTGCACCGCGGCGTCAGGTCACTGCTGTGTTTGCTGTTGTCGACATGTGGACCTGGTCTGTCCGAGCTATGTAGCCAAAAAGAGGCAGAAACCTGTTTGATCTAAGTTATGTCGAGTGCAAGCACAAGTGCAGTTGAGTATTTCTGTGCGCATGGCCAATACTAGAAGCATTTCTAGGCAAAACTTTGCAAAAAGCGAACCCAGTGAGAGTTTTCTAAAAGACTGCACCACAAGCGTGGTGTGGGAAGAATGAAGAGTGTTGTTACGGTTTAGTTTGTTCGATTAACGGGATGTCCGTAGTCTTTTTGATCCACCGACTTTGTGTGGGCGTTTGCACTGGTCTTTGTGGAATATTTCAATATTAGACCAAGTCTTTAAAAACAGTCATTGACCGACGCTATGTCAAAGAGGAAATTCCTCATGGAACTAATGACCCAAATCGGAAAAAATGTGGGTAGAAAACTGAGAAATAACGTCAGTACATCATTTTCCTCTACCCGACGACCAGCTCGAGCAACAGCAGTGATTATTCTAATGTTTCTCGCAGTCATCTTCATGAAAGGCTTGGGGAGTGACGGTGAAAAGTAACCTTTTAAAATTACAGAGACTCGTAATTATTCTGCATGTCAAAAGAATCTTCATATGATTGTGTGCCCGACAGAAAGAATTCACAAAATAATCACCTCGCTTGGAAAAATGTGCAGTAGCCACAACTAGCTTAGTGAGCAAAGCAAATAGCACCTCAAGCAAGAAACGTGCTACTATTTTGTAAAGCACATCGTTGCTTGCACAGAAAACATCCTTTCCCCGCTCGCCCAGCTACTAGATCACGAAGCCAGTCGCTGGCTGGTTTCGATTTGTTTTGCTGCGTGAGACAGCAAGCTGTAAGCTTCTTCTCAATGACCATGTTTAGATAGAAGGTTAGGATGGGACGCAAGCGATGCTCAGAACAGCGTGGAATGTCGGGACGTAGTAGCCAGCCAGTTCTTCCTCAACAGACACTGCTAGTACTTCGATTGCCAGTAAGCTGTCCGCCATTTTGTTTGGAACACGATGGCCAGGGAGTCGAAACAAGCGACAGAAACCAAAACGCGGACAACAGTTGTAATCGCAACAGTTAGCTTGACTAGCTTCCTCAATCGTTGTAGCAGTTTTGATTAACGTTCTAGCATTCTTTGTGAACCTGCATGAGAGTTCAAATTTTCATGTGTTTGAGATGTGGTATATTGGGCTGAAGTTTTCTTCCCCCAAATGCCAAAGCGACGTTGGCTCGCGTAGCAACTGGAGACATTTTTTTAATTCAACTTTTCTACACAATACTGCAGGTTCCAAGACAGGAGCTGTAGCGAGTACAGTAAAATACTGAGTGTAGGTGACATCCCACAAGCATTGGCGCTCCTGTTCAGTAGAACACCCTGTGGATGGCTATTTTTTTTTGCAGAGTCATGCTTTGATTCTTTGCGAGAAAGTTAATGAAGTAGTTGCAGCGCAAACAAATGTATGTTCACGCTGGTGCCGTTGGTTATTCTATTCACGGTCGCTGTAACGAATATGTCTATCGCGGAAGACTTGGCAGTTGGTAATTTCAACCATTAGCTGCGCGTGAATGCCAGAAGCATACAGTCCATATTCATTCCAGTCTTTGTCGGTGCGCTGTCGGACTTCTCGGTACCGAGATGTTAACTTCACCAGCAGCGTGCAGACCTCGCTTGCAAGCTGCCTGTGCGCTTTTTCTTTAGGATAGCAAGTGACTCTGGCAAGTACATTCGCAAAACGAAGACTGATTTCAATGTTTAGCACAGCATCGTCGAAAAGCAATTAACGAAAGCGACACCAACAGTGGCTGTGACGGTTACCGACTCCATAAGAAGCTTGCATTTCTTAGTCATTGCAAATTTTTTCTGTGCAAGAAAAATGATGGAAATCGTCCTATACCTGTTAACAAAGCAGTGAAAATGATCTCGAACAAATAAAATCCTTTTATCAGCCCAAGCTATTAAAAGTCAACCTCAAATTCCTGCCTACATGATACCTCATTCGCTTGTGTCTTTGATATCAATGTTACATAGCACAGCGCTTCCAGCAGGCATGTAGATGAATTTACTGATTGGCAAAGCGGCTTCACACATTCCGCTATTCAATAAAATGCAAGTGACTCGAGTTATGGCTTTGTCAAAGCAAGCTGACATTTGCACACTACAAAACAATGGTAACTGTTCTTACTGGTACTTGGAAGTGTTAGATGCGTTTATGCATGAAACTTTATTTAGTCTTTCGAAACATTCACAAGACTTCATGGCACGGCTATCACGGAGCTTAGTTATAAAACCGTCCTTAGGTTCTTGAAAAACGATCAGAATCTTTGGCTGCAAAACGCATGCATTTTGGAATGGCTCAATCACTAGGCCAACTTTGAAAAGGTTATTTGTGGCTTTTGGGTAAAAAGCAAGGAACTTAATCGGCCAGATTGTTTTCAGTTGCATAGCGACTGACAGGGAGTGTCACACTTTTAAGTTAACTGTGGGATTTTATCACAGCATTGAGTAGTAGAAGGTCGGCATGAAATACTCAGTTGCATGATACCGTACCTATATGTCTGCGTCAAAAGTGCAAAGGCTGTAAGATTCGTGCTGACGTGTGCATGGAAAGACGGTGTCGCAGAATAACTTTTTATTATTCAGTAAGGCCTTAAACAGTACTTCCATGAACACTGACCAACAATTTTAAAAAAGAAGAGTTATGTGGATATCTATCGATATCACTCCAAAAAACACTGAAAGCTTTGCCCGCCGCTTCAGGCACCGAACACTAGGCTTGATGCAAGTTTTCCTCCAGCAACTTTACCGCGAATAGTTTAACCAGTCATTCGTTCGTTTACGCTAGCAAAGGGCCAGGCATCGATTGCTCTTTTTTTTGTTTGATAGATTGCGGCTTAGCGAGACGAAAGTTTAATATCCAGTTGCTGCGAAGCTGATTAGCCTTCCATCAGCGGCGTGCGTCACGTTACGTCTAGCATATGCCGGGCTCACTTTGTAACACTCAACTGCGTTTATCTCCTCGCTATCTTTAAACTGATTCTATGACTCGACTGCGAAATATCTTGTGAAGCAACAACTATGTTAAACTAGCACCACTTGTCGAAAGCTGTGGTGCTTCTGGAGAAAGTCTTTGCTAAGTTGATTGCAGGTGAAAGGTAGGTATGAGTCTTTGCTAAGTTGAATTCAGCAGCAGGCATCCCTAGCAGGATGTGTGTACAGTGATTACAGACTTCAAGCCTCGACTCGGCAGCCTATACACGACAACCGGAGGCTGCCAGTACAGCAGTGGAGAGCCGTGTTGAAAAAGGAAAATGGCGGAAAGTTGTCGCAATCGCTCGCAGGGCGATATTCTTGAATGCTTTGCGCTGGTGGCGTGGACAGTGTGGTCAATACGCAGGACTACTTACTTCATACAATATTATGAAGGGTGGGTTAAGCATTTGTAAATAGAGGATTGTGTAGAGAGCAAAATAAACAAAAACGTTGGAATTTGCTGTTACTTCTCCTGTATGGTTTGATGCAGCCTGAACCCGCTTTCGTGGAAGCTTCTGGTGTTAATTTTATGAAGTCACATCTTTTGTTCAGTGCTCCGTTTAAAATAGCAGCTAAATTGCTTTGTATTTGAGGCCATGAGAAAAAATTACAAAGCACAGGAATTGGGATAGTGCAATATTGCTGTTTCCATCATCTTAACCAAGATCTGAAACATCATCACTGGTCACAGTTAAATTACTGATATGAATGTTTGCGCTGGTAGTCAATTAAATCGTCCAGTTCAAATTCATCAGATGTACAAAACAGCCCAGCAAAGCATTTGGTGCTGGTGAAAGTAGAACCTGATGATAATGAGCAGAAGTGACAAACTCCAGATACATTTGTAAGTCTAGACACGACTTTTTTGTCTATCTAAATGTAAGTCAAGAATCACTTAGGACAAGTTGCAACTTCGTGTTTTTATCTAAATTTTCCGCAACGATCTGTCTTGTCGTCAAAAAAGCTCCTACAAATTTAGGTGATTTAGCGAAATATCGCACCTTTACAGTCTCCAAGTTTAATCTGCAGAAATAGGGTGGCAATTATTTCCACAAATACGAAGAACTAGCAGAAAAGAAATAATGAGTATGACTACCGAACTTGACTTTGATTTCTGTCCGACATAACGTCGCATTGTTCGTAGTACTGTTTAGTTCAGCTATGTCCAGGGTTGCGCGAAAAACCCAAACAAAAAAACAACCCACTTGTTATTTTTTTGAAAACAGGTTTTTGTTTTTTACAAGAAAAACAAAAAAAAAACATTCCAAATTGTTTTTATGGAACCGTGCAATACTACCATTTTCAGAATTACACAATGCTATGGCATTCAAAATTGAGGGTAAAGAAATGTACCCTATCTTTGCTTTTGCAAAGTGTTGTTTGTCAGTTCACTCCAAGTGGTAAGGCTTGGCAAGCATGGGCACAGCAAACAGGAAAGTCACTCCCACAACCTCTGCAGTTTCACGTCAAGTTTATGTGCATGCCCTGCTGGTTCAGCATCTATAGCCCTGCTAGTTCAGCATCTATAGAGTGTATTTTTTTCAGCATATGGTTTGGTATGGTCCAACATCAGAAAGAATTTGGATACCGAGAAGGTAGAAAAATTGGTTACAATATTCTGATTTTACAGAGCTGAAGAAGATAACCAGTTGAATTTACCGAATGTGTTCGAATTATTCTTCTCTTTTTTCAAGTCCTTCAAATTTTGTTGCTGTTCGTTTTGTTTGATTAAAAAATAAGTAGTTGCTTGTACAAGAGTGCTGCTTATTTTACTTTTCACTTCATAGTAGAGTTTTCAATGGAAAAGTAAAGAGTGTTTTTCACTGTTTTTTAAGTGGGCTTTAAAAAAAAACGGGTGTTTTTTTGGGTTGGGTCCAATTACATCAACTCAGGCTATGTCCAACCGAAATTGTTTACTGAGCCAAAAATTATGTCAGTATCTTAACTAGGGCTGCACATTGAATGACTTAATTTGATAGGAAACTATATTTATTTTAAGCTAATGTACTGAACGCGTTCGAATCCTAACTGCAATGTTAACGACCGTTTGGCACCTTTAACCACTTCATAACTGATTTCATGGGCAAGTTTAGTGCCACTGGAACAAGGGTAGAAATCAGAAAACTAGTAAAATGTTGTGCACCAAGTTGTCAGTGGACATGTGGAAATCTGCCAGTACGCAGTACAGAAGTGAAAAGTGGCAATGAGGACCACCTGCATCAAAAAATATCAAATTTAAGAATATCAATCTAAGGACAGTTGCCAGCATGCAGGCTACTCATACTCTGTTACAGCTAAAACTTAAACTGGATCGCAGAAAACCTTCGATTGGGCGGCATGCGGTCCGCGGGTTGGACATAGCTGGTTTCCTTCGAGACGACAGCAATAAATTTTATCTAGTACTGTATCAAAGCATTTAATAGTCCGTCTTTGATCCACTGAAATTCAAAACGTGGTGTGTTGGTGCAAATTTAACATATGGTCGTTGTACCGCATGATCGATCTGTGTTCATAAAACACTCACCAAAGTCTGACTTCGGGGCCAGCAACCAGTTGATGGTTTTATTATCTAAAACAGCTAGAACAGGGGTTCCCAACCTTTCTTTTACCATGTACCCCTTCAGCATTCCGACAAATGAGCATGTACCCCTTCAGTATTTTGACAGGTAAGCATGTACCCCTTCAGTATTTCGACAGATGTACATGTACCCCTAAGATATCCTATGCCAATACATTTATCATGATTATTCATTGATATATTTAACAACAAGCATATAATGATTTTTGAAAATAATATTCATTGATATATGTGCAAATATTTGGAAAAAAATTATATGCAAATATATTTTGCTCTTCTACTGATAACCTCAGATGTACCCCTTCGGATAGGCAAATGTACCCCTGGGGGTACATGTACCCCAGGTTGGGAACCCCTGAGATAGAACATGCGTCCGATCAGGAGGCTGATGCTTGGAGCACTCCAGGGAAGTTTGTTCAGCGGTTTACTCCTCAGCGCCGCCCTCGTGGGTCGCTTACTGGGAAGTCCCAGGGCTGTTAAACCTGCACGTTTCCTGGGCTTCGATTTATTTTTTGCTGTAAGAATACAGAAGCGACCTATTTTATTCAAAAGGTTTCGAGCAAACATGCTACATCGCAAATACAGATCAGCCCGTTAGAAACTTTTCCCTTTATATTACTTACAAATTAGTGCTTTTGCGTACGCCCACTAGCCTTGAAAAGCAAAACCGGCAATGAGGTGAGATGGTTTCTTTATTGATTTTATTTCACTAACCTGGTCTTAACTACTTTGCACTCCAGAAAAAAGCGGTTAACACCTTCGCCTCACAAGATGTGCTGTTTCTTTAGATTGTCTTGTGTGTGAAGCACAGCATACGCTCTTTTTAACCGAACATTTAATTCAGAAAAATGAGTTGTGCAAAAGGTGTTCGCAATAAAAAGTTTGGGGAATTAAATCAAACCTGCAACTATTTTCCGAAGAGAAGACCCTCATACAAAATGCCAGTAGTCAGAACGTGGTTTTAATGTCACACAGAAAAGCACTGTTAAAAACAGCTGCTATTTGATGTTTGCAAGATTACCAACTTACAGTTGAAATATATAAACACATTTAACCGCCAATCAAAACCACTCCCTGCTGGCTTGTCCAAAATTATAGGTTTAACCTTTTTGCTGAAATAGTAGGTTTAGGTCACAATAACGAGCTTCGCCAGGTTTTTCACCTGTTTTTATGTATCTGGCAGCTTGAAATGTAAAAATTGAATTTTATTCAGCTTGTCGCAAAGTGATTGTAAATCGCGTAATTGATCTCTTCGTTGGTGAGAATTTGTTACTGCCTAAGCTGCAGCAAGTTCTACGTCATGCGTTTGGTGAAACTAACACCATATCTGTGGACACCACTGGATAAAACCAATATTTAACGTTTTTATGGTAACTTCTGGCAGAAAAAAATCATTCAAACTTTACGCAAAACAAATATTTTCCGTGCTGCAGGTGCGTTTGAACCACCAGGCTGATTTCAGTAAGAGATCTTCTTTTAAACCTGCTTTTCTACGACCTCCAAATATAAAAAAAACGCCTTCAGAGGTTCACAGACACTTCCAGCAGAATAGTGTTCCAGAGCGATTCAAGTATTGAGCTTCACAGTATTAAGAAAAACTAAGCTCTGGCTCAAACCGCTTATCAGCGAAATCAAATAACTTTTTTATGAGATGTTTCCGTCTCATTTAAGATATAACATTCGAAATAAGACAGGCCTTTAGGCGAGCGCATCTCGAGGATGCAGAAGACTGAGTACTGCGCACAGCATGCAAAATATTGGTTTCCGATTTCGTTCTGTCAAGTGGTCCTTGAAACTTCGCACAGAAAATATTTTTCAAACTGCTACACTTCAGGGCCATGAAAATTTTGAGTTTCAATTGTATTTTGCGTTAAAATTTTTCAATCGAAAAATTGAAATGTTACAACTTTTAGACAATTACTTCTAACATTCATGCTTTGGGTGATTGACGACAAATTTGAGCTTTAGCATAGCATGTTTCGGTGCTTGTAAGGTCCGACCGTCCTGTACTTTTCTTTAACTGCAAAATTACTTACACAAAAGTACAGTAAGACACTCAAAGTTGACGTTCACAAAGGTCAATTCAACTTCGATTCAATGCAGGGAGGGTCTGTAAACCTTGCTGCAGTGATGTTAAGCTGAAGCCAAATGTGATTTAAGTCGTAAGTTATTAAATCTGCGAGTTGTTTCAAATTTCTATTCATTAGAGGCGCAGCTGCAAGTTACATATGACACCAAATAATTGTGAACTACGACGGTTCAGTCAACTTTGGCCCATCTCTAGCCGGGGCAGCAGCCACTAATCGACCAACAAATTTGGTAAACTTTCTGGAAGTTTAAAAATCTAAGTCCCTGCATCTCTGCACCAATTCTTCAGGAAGGTCAACAGTAACTAACGATTTGCCGAAATCTTGAAAAAGCGGAAGCTTCCAAAACGACAGCGCGGAATAAATTTGTAGGTGTTTGTTTCTCTTGCTTAGAACTCTGCGTGGGTAAAATTTTGAAGTAAAACAGACCTTCTTTGTGTTTTTTCGAGGAGGGGAAGGCGACCTCCATGTTTGTTGTGACGGACCTTGGTACAATACGGATATTTGCATTGCAGTATGGAAGAGTCCACGTTTGGCGTTATACTTGAGTCAACGTTATGAGGAAAACCATCAACCGAATGATGCAGCAGCAGTAGGGTAGCGTGGGTCGTCGCGCAACGCGGATTCACAGCCATACGTTTTCGGTGGAAAACATGAGGAACTCTAACCTTCTACTGCGTCCCTAGGTTTAACTGCAGTAAAACCTTGGAAATTTACTATGTTTCACCGGTTAGTTGAAAAAAATCTAAACTCAACAGCAAGACGCTGCTTAGCGGAGTCACTTGCTTGTAACGTAAAATAAACGCCCGGATAACAGGTGTCTCGTGCACAGGACTTAGGCTTGACTCCCAGTAGTTGCTTGTTACTTTAATAATTACAGTATTAAACAGGGTTATTGTAAAAAAATTCCGGCCCAAAAAAACCCACCCGTATTTTTTTGAAAGCCCACTTAAAAAAAACAATAAAACCTGCCAAAAAAACTCTTTACTTTTCCTTTGAAAAATCTACTAAGATGTAAAAAACAAAATAAGCAGACACTTGTACAGTAAACAAAACGAACAGCAACGAAATGGTGGCCAAGCCTTATCACTTAGGAGTGAACTGACCAACAGCGATTTGCGAAAACAAAGATGGGGTACATTCCTTCATTATGGTGTAATTCTGAAAATAGTGATATTGCATGATGCAATAAAAACAATTCAGAGTGATTGGTGAGGAGGCAGAAATCCAGCACTATGAAGTACAGCAAAGTGTTTTCGGCACCTGTAACTTCGCATTACAACACTGTGTTTACGTCACCGCATCTATCGTAATCCGGTAAATCTCCGCTCAGGGAACTTCCGCTAAGATGCATAATGCAATCTTCAACTACATTTGAAAAATGCCTGCACTCGCATTAATGTTATTCTTTCGGTACCTGATTTTTTCATGCGCTCTGTCGACAACAGGTCCGCAGCCACGGATGGGGGGCATTCGGGGATAGAGATCCCCCAAATTTTGTTGTGGCCAAAAAATTTTGTTTTAAACGTATCGTAAAAACAAAAATCTTGCCCCCCCTCACACCTTAAAACCTGGCTACGGGCCTGTCGACGAGAAGTACTATCGAAATCTGCACTGGTTTTGTAGTTTGAGCAGGGGGTATTTTGCCAACGGTCCCTTTCGTTTAACAAAAATATAGGCTTGTCCAATTTGGCAAGTGTTTCATGAAATGTGAAAAGACAAAAGCTCTAAGTTTACTGCAAGCTTTCAAGGAATCAGCCGACTGGGCTCTGCTTTTAACTTTTTGCGATGATTCACAGACTTGCGCATATGTTTTCAAGCAACTACACTCTCCACAAGTGAGATTAACAAGGAATTAATCAGCAAGATTTTTGTAATAAGATATCGATTTCACGTTATGACTACATCGTCAGTCCTAAAAAGAGCTTTTTTTGGTCAAAACGAATTCGCCAACGGGTGCAACGGCATTGTGCGATATTTCACTTGTGTGTGCAATCTTCATCGTAATTATCATTTGGCTTTCTCTACCTTTTGTATTTGATAACTGCACAAATGTTAATTTTATTTACTTTTATTGTATGTAACACTGCGCAAGCTTCGAGCAGAATACGATTTTGATCTTCAACTGATCGCCAATTAAGGTTACTGACGGAATTTCCGTATTTTTTCTACCTTTCTGGTGTCTTTGTTATGCGTATCTTCCACATTTTTTTGAGGAAAATTATGGGTTTTTGAAAAAAAATATTATGAAATACAAGAAGTTTCTTTTTTGGGTCAGATGAGCTTGAGATTAATTGCTGAGTTGCGCCTGTGCTCCCACAACGTTTGGGATAACTTTTTATCATTTTGACATGTGAAGACAATGGTTGTAGTGTTTGTCGGTTATGTTAGCAGGGTTTTGAAGAAACTTCAACGTCATAAGGAACGTAATATCGATCTGGTTCTGTAAGGTATCTGGGCAACTTGCGTTGAGATTAATCTAGTTTTCTTTGTTGATAACTCAGTCGTTGCAGCTTTCAGCGACGCTGGTGTGACCCAAACACCCCTTACTGGTTGTACTTTTGATGTTTTTTTGATTAAGTTCTTTACTTGCGATAAGATGATGTGACAGAGAAGCACACGAAAAAAACTGGATGACTTCCCAAATGCGAGTCCGAGTTCGTCTGTTGTTTGTACTTGATCCTATTTCCTTAAGACTTCCTCGACCGCCATGCTATCAGGTTATTTGAAAATCTAAATTTTTGCAGAGTCATCCTAACACCACTCTTAATAGTGGACAATAACATGCGAGCCTGTCTGGCTAGCAGTGAGCTTGTGATGATTTGGATTTTGATAAACCACGTGCGCAGCGTATACTGCGAGAAAACCTGATGATGAATGAACGAATTGTTTTTCTTCAGTTTAGCCTAAGAATTGAGGTTTGCCTTAATTGTACGCACCCGACGGTTGTGATCAGTTGAAAACCGACGCGCGCTCACTCTGGAATTCCCCGTCGGCAAAAGAAAACTCTCGTTGTTCCTGGCGCGCTCCAGCGCGCAAGGCAATCATCCGTGACGTAAACGCGCTCACACCGAAAGCACTGAACAGCACGCTCTGCTTGAAAATGCTGAAGTTTTCTTTTTACCACCTTAGAGCTGTTTGTATGTTGACAGCACCTGCTTGCGCATGCGCATGCATTGTGCTCTGCGAACGTCCGGTTCCTTGGAATTTTTTATGAACGGGTGACGTAAAAGTGCAAGAAATAAGACCCACGCTACCCTGGTGTGCATAAAAGCTGTCGCCCTGAGAGCGGTGTTCAGTGGGAGTTTTGTTTCACAGGATGAAGGTTTTGCAGACGCCTGACTGCCGCCGCCCAATACCTCGAAATAAATTTACAACGTGCGCTGTGTTTTTGTTTCAGGTGTTAGTGGTATTTGTTAAGGGAGTGAATGCTCGCCGTGTTTGCTACGCAATCACTTACTGTTTTGTCTGAAGACGGAATAAAAGCTCAAAGGTAAGAACACATGCGTGGATTTTGTTGTTACCTCTGGTACTGACTGAAACTATCTTATTGATAAATTCACTGTCCTGTTCTGAGTTTGCTTTTCCGATTGTGCGAAGATTAGTGGCTGCTTTTTATGCATTGTTGTCGTAGTAACTGTTCAAACATAGATCTGATCTTTCACAGGAAGGCCACTTCGAGCTGCGCGAAAAGTATATCCGCCATTTACTTGCTCCGATAAACCCCATGATCCAAGTGCTGTCCATGGGGAGAAACCCGGCGGAGTGGTGATGGTAAGTGTCAATACTTATCTTCTGACTTGCGTTTTATTTTTTGTCAAGCGAACAAGAGCTGTGACGTATCTGTAATGATTTTGTCGTAACAAAGCTCTGGTAATGTTGTTCCCTGTGCGACTGCGTCGCTCAAACGACTTCCAGAATCCCGTTCACCACGAACGAGCAAAAATCTTTCAAAAGAAAATAACTCTTTGTGATGTCATGTCTACGTCAAAAACCGTGTGACCTCAAACTGCTGAATAATAAAGAATGAGTGCAATGAAGTCTGCGTGAAGGCTCACGGCCAGGCAACGTTATGTCTGGCAGGAAAAAATTCACTAGCTAAACCAATCAGCTCTGTAGTACATCAAAGTAAACATTAGTTCGTTTGACCGAGCACCAACGCCAAACCGCATTCCGACCTTGCCGCCGCTAACCGTTCTTCAGCCACACACATACCTGTTGTATAACCGCTCATGCGGGGTCAGGCCAGTGCTAATCACTAGGAAACGGCAAGCGTAATTGCACTGAACGATTAAGTGTACAGCGCGTTTTCGCAGTCATTCCTCTATGCTTGAAGCAAACCAACCGACCGGCTTTTTCGCAGCGCATTGTGACTTAATTTTCGAAGTGTCTTAAAGCAGAGCTCCGCCAATCACCATCAAGTACGAGGATGGTTGTGACGAATTGTGAATGATGATTTGGGCGAGGGGAGTGTATCAGCTGTTAGCGCGATTTTATCCGTTTGTTATTTTTTTTTGTGTACAATAAGTTTTCTAAACCAGTTGGTCAAACCTTTCTATTCTTTCACCTGAAAAACTTCCGCCCTAACTGCATATTTTCCCACCAGCTCCTTCGACGCAGGCGCGGCGGATTGAGGAGGTCGGGAGCAGCTGGGAAATATGGTTCTTACCGAAGAAGTGGTTGTTGATGGGGTTCCAGCTCCAACATAAATGGATTGGTGGAGCCAGATGCAACATAAGTGGATTGGTGGAGCCAGATGCAACATAAGTGGATTGGTGGAGCTAGATGCGACCGTGAGTCGGGGATGAAATTTCGCTCTGATTGAGTTTTTTTGTTTAAAGCACATTTTCAACCTGGGGGTCAGGTCGCGAGCCACAGAGGGGCCGTGGACCCTTCCTGGAGGGGAGTAGATATTTTACGTGCACAGGTGCATTACATTTGCTTGATGGGGGTCGTTGGATTAGGCTGGGTTGCTATAATGGGTCGCGGTACAAGAAAGGTTGAAAAGCACTGCTTTAAAGTTTAATGCAACTTGTGTTGCCTCGTCACACGCGCCTTATGCTTGATGCTGCTTTGATCTCACGAACTTCTGTGGCCACGTCATAGAGTCGGGCACACTTGCAACAATGGCAAACCAACAATGTGTTTATTCTTAAACTCTGTTCGTTGCGTCCGGAAAAAAATATACTCAGGGTGACACTGCTGTTCAGTGGGGCGTGGCAAAATGCGAAGCTGAAAAAGTCGATGACAAACTTTCGTTTTTTGTTTATACGCGTGTCTGCCCAACGCTCACCTGTGGAAAGGCCGCGACGGCATTGTGACGCAATCGCCCGGTGTCAAGTGAAATTTTTGACCTCTGCGACATTTCTGACCTATTATTGTTTGTCAGTTATTTTGCTTCTCTACAGGAATAACTATAACCACTGAAAAATATTGGACTTATTGTTTTTCTTTTTCTATCCCAAACCCTAAGCCCTAATCATCACTTTTCTTAGCGTATTTGATATGTAGAACATGCACTGTGCTTGCGCCCATGGCGTGAAGTCAGAAATTTCGCTTGACACCGGGAAAGATATTCCAGGTCGTGACCGCAGTTAATAAACAACCGCGCATACCTGCTTCCATGTTTCAGGCGGCCATTGTTGGCAAGTCCTCGAAAATAACTCGTAAGTTTCGGTTCAGCTAACGAGAAAATCCCCGGGCCGCAAGCGGAGCGGTGGGATTTTACGTCGCGCCGGGTCTAGTTCCTCATTAGAGCCACAAGCGAGAATACCTGGTATGCCCATGTCATGCAGGCGCTGGTGCTCCAGGAATATGTTGCGGTGACGGAACAGGCGCCCACACCCGGTCCAACCGCACGTGTACCCGCCGCTGGTGCGACGCGGCTTGCGCGAGAAGCCCTGATCAGGTGCGACATCGCGTGGAGAGGTGCTGGCGTGCTGAGTGGAACTGAAATAGTAGAAATTAAGATTGTTTTGTGACAACAGCCTCGCCTTGAAACTCGTGATCACCAATGACAATTCATGAACTCATGAAAATATTATTATTTTTTTAAATGTATAATCTTATGAACTTTGTTGTTTTACGATGTTGACTCTCCGCAAATCGAACTTAGAAATAGATCTGTCTGAAGTTGAAACTCACTTTAACAACCTTTCATCGGACAAGCCTTGTCCAGGGACGTCACAACGGGCCACAGCCTCCGCATTGTCCCCCACAATCCAGGCCGCTTGAGCGTCAGGATCAGTTTGTCGAAGCTGGTCCAAAGTGGCCAGTGCCACGTGCTTGCCGGGGTCTCTTTGGTAGCGTGGCCCCGGGGATTCCCCGCGAGAGCTACGGCGTTCGCTTTCGGTGCTAGACCGCTGGGCCCGCGACCTGGCCGGCATGGACAGATCCAGGACGCTGTTGTCCTGCTCCTTGGCCTGATCGTCCACTGACAGCGCGCTGTGTTGTTCAGAGACCGACGACTGGCCCGAGACTTGGCCGGCGTCATCCAGGCCGCAATCGGCCCCTTGGTTACTTTGGACGGGGAACCCTGGCGGGACTTCCCCATCCTCCTCATCCGACATTCTTTCTATTTTGATCGAACCGCTGTCGACTTCACTGGTGGTGACGTAATCGGCAGAAGAGTCGACGTCGGAGTGTGAGGTAAGCACTGATGCGATTGGTGACGTAGGTGAGGCGGCGACACCAGCGCTGTTGTGGATGGCTTGGGCTGCGGGGAACATAGGCTCTCTTAGTGATTGGTCGGAGGCGGTGTAGGAGGCGGGAGTGCAGGGGTTGCAAGTGCACCCCCAAAAGTTTTGACGGCGCCCAAAATCGAAGTGCAGACGTTTTTTGGAGGTCATGTTTTTTTTGTTATTTTTTCGGGAAAGTTAGGGGAAATTTGGGTAAGTTCGGAGGAAATTTTGACAAAAATGGTTCCTAAAGTGCTTTGATTTGAAAAAAATGCGCCCAAAATCCTCCACCAGCACTACGAACGAGCTATGCGCGCTGCCCATATCCGGGAAACGTATCGAATATTCGAGAAAAATTTAGTATCGAGGCAGCAAGGCAAGCAAACTTACGCTGGTGACTTGTCACAGGAGGGCGCAGCGCTGGGTCCTCCGTGCTGCTGCCAGCGTCGCCGAGGTTCGTCTCTTTCAAAGTGGACAGAGGCGAAGTTGACGACAGCGTTGAGTCAGTGGCCGCGTCGCAGCTTGTGGGGGAGGTAGCTTGGGGTTCTTTGCGGGCCAGGTCCAGAGGTAGGGTTTGGGTATCGGGTGGGTCTCGAGGAGTGGGGTTCGTGCGGGTCATGGTAAGGGGCGGCGAGGTTTTGTTGTTGGGTGGAGAGGGCTGACACCCCCCTGCAGTGCATGGTGTGCCAGACGGATCAGTGGCCAGTGCACGTTGAGCTGATCTATCGGCACTCCATGTAACGCATCCACCGCTATCATCCTCGTCGTCGTCGTCACTTATCTCGAGGTGATTCCCCTGATCGGACGGGGTCATGGCCCCGTCATCGTCGGTGCCGGCCTGTTCACAAAAGTGATCGCGGTTGCAGCAAGTTCTCGTCGATCAATCGACAGCGCAAACTTTAAAATTTTTGCCAAAACGCTCAGGCTACCGAAAAAAAACTGTTTTCCTGCTTACCTCACCGAAGTTTTCTTCTTGCACGCTTGGGCCTGGCAAAAGAAAAAGAGTTCACTGAAAGTTCGAGATCTGTGAGAATAGCGAGACAAAGCAAACAGCCCTCACCGGCAGCTGTCAGGTCTTCCCCACTATAATGTTCGGGTGCGCGGGTGTGATGCTCGCCTGGACATTGAGTGGTCGAAGCCCTTCCAGCACCAACTACACTCTCCTGCCTTTGCCGTTGTACGCCAGAGCGCGCCAACGGCTGAGTATGCTGTGAACAGTAATAGCACAGGTTGGCCAGCGCCTTCTCATTAAACAGTTACAGTGAGCTTTTCGTCTGTCCGTCGCATAACAGTGACATGCAGGGGCGTGTAGAGAGGGGCAAACGGGGCGACGGACCCGGGCATCCAAAGAGTGAAATTACAAAAATTACTTTTTATTGAAGCGCTTTAACTAAATGCTTCTTCGCGTTGTAAGGCTACTAACACATGTTGCATTGATCTGGTGGGAACTTGCCAGAGGGGCAGTGGCGTAGGATCTGGGGGTGCAGGGGGTACAAGGGCACCCCAATAAGATTTGGTTTGTCGATAATTTGGGCAAAATCTCAATTAATGTGGTCAAGAAAGTTTCGATATTTGTAACAATACCAATGAAATTAGTTATATTTCTTTGTTATTGAGTATAGAAATAAAAATTTGTATGTCACAGAAAACACAAGTCAGCGAAACTGTTTCTAGTAATTTCGTGTTTCAGTTTGTTAGAGTTGATGAGTAACTGACTCACTTGAAAATTTTGGCAAAAAGTTATATCATTTCCGTGCTTGTTAACTGCACACTGTGTGAATCAAGCATGCTGCAGGGCAACTACTTCATATTAGTAGAGTCCATGCCCAAGCAAGTACGTAAAAAATGTGTTTTTCATTTAAGTCCAGTGTTTGGTTGAACACATTTTGCCATACTGTTCGTTGCATGTGTGTCCTCAGCAGCTGGCTTCTGACTATGTTCTTGCACAGCCTTGCGTACTTTTTTCAGTTGGGCTGTCAAGAACCAGATTTTTATTTTCAAGTCTATGGCAACAGGGCAGAGGAAAACAGAACGTAGGCTACCAACAGCTACAAAAAAATTGTGGGCAAAGGTTTGTGGCATAAAAGTTTTTCGGGCAAATTTAGGAAAAAATCTTTGCACACCCCAAAAATTGCCTGCTCCTACACCTGTGCTGGGGGGGGAGCATGCAAGTGCAAGTTAAGTGACCAGAGAGAGAGAGAGAGAAGCACTGCCATCGTTGTCTTAAGGTCTAACTCTCTTTCCCCTTGCAGGCTGGCCAATTCCTGCTAGCCTGTTGTTAATCTCAGACTTGTTGTCTTCAAAATATCCCTCGATTCCCTCTAGGGCTTGGGTTCGATTCCCTCTCGGGCTTGGGTTCGATTCCCTCTCGGGCTTGGGTCCTTGAACCGGGGATCGTGGCAGGTTTGCAGGTGCCGCGTGTATGGCAGCGACAATGTTAAATCCATTGTTTGTATCATTCGTAAATGTATTATCATTTCACTATAAACGCCATGTTCAAAACAAAGCGGACAGTACAGTGGACAAAACCCGACACCCCTTAAACTTGTTTGTTCAAAGTTGGGTTTATGAGTAAAGAACGCTTCATGTTACGATGGTGTTTTGTCTGCTTTGTTTCATTTTTAGTGGCAATGCGAATTGTGTCACAGGGTTATATCATGCGTGACGATTTGGCAATAAATTCTTCACTTTCAATTGTTGTGAAAAAGATCTAAGCATTTATCAGCATTGAAAGGAATTCCTTTCAGTTGATATACAAAATGAGGTAGTGCAAATAATTTCCGACAGGAGAGGCCATTCGGGAAAGAAAAATTAATAAATGTAGGTGTGTAACTGAATGGTTCATATGTTCTAGTTGAATGAAGGAATTACTTATTCATCTGTTTTCACTAAACAATATTCTTAACAAATTGTGTATAATCCAGGAAAACAACAAGGGCTTCAATGCATCAAACTGCATGGTTGTACAATTTCAGATACTATTTATAATAGAAAAAATATACAACTCTCATCTCCTATCATGCCTCACAAGTGCTATCTTTTGGATAGCCCCTATCTGATACATACTTGCATGAATAAATGCAATATCTAGTCTAGTTCCTCAATGCATACCCATCGCGAAAAGAAGTATATGATTATAAGGATATGCCTCAGGTCCACAGAATAAAACAAATTATTAAAGACAAGCACATGAAAAACAAAAAATACCCTTTGAAATATTTTTTATTCAATATGTCGAAACTTATTTTTGTAAACAGCAGTTTCCACATGCATCAAATGCCTTTATTTGTTACATTTCTCAATACAAGCCTTGAATTTGGTGAGAGGGCATACAATCAAGCAGTTGCCCCGGGGCGACACCAAACCTTTCGCACGCCACTGGTGAGACATGCAAGACATCCTTCTTGCAACGCCGTAGCTTTAAAGTAGAGAAGTTACTCAAAGACTGATGTGAAAAGGACGACAGTGTCCCCCCGTTGCCGCTACTTTCCCACAAGTCGCATTCAATCGGCTTTACTTTCTCAGCGTGGCATGGAAATGTGAGAAAACAGTTCTATTATGGAGGAATACTTATTGCAAACAACAGCAAGAAAGTTACCAAAGTCATTCTCTAATTTTATGACGAACAAACTTAAGACAAAACACCACAAAACATGTCACTGCTACGCACCGCAAGACATGCAGGTACTTGGCTCACCGACGATAGGCTGGTGGTCACAGCTCCAGCTGGTGTGTAGAGCCTGAAAATAAGTGTGTGGTGAGACAGTGCAAGTCGCTTTGCTGCTGTTGTTGTTCAAGTCACTCTCCGTAACTTCCTCATTCCGCGCAAACCACAAAAACCTCTTCACTCCAATGCACGTGGCCGACGAAGCCGTCAAAATTTGAATCAAAACTGATGGGTTACGTCATAATAACTGGCGCCCGCTCAACCGGGTAGTAGGTGGATTACGTTCCACTTTACAATGCGCTGATCGTTCGAAAAGTACGGCAACAATTGGTTTACATAAGGCGAGAGTAAATACCGCGTTTCGCGAAAAGTCGTGTGATCATTCAGGAAAGGCCAACTAGGTGGTTGAAGACAATACGCACGATACTGGCACGGGCTATCCCTCCTACTGCTGCTGCTGCAAAGTGTCAGAACACCGAACAAAAAATTCAGCAACGCCAACGTAATACCCCAAGCTTACGAAACTCCAAAATGTGACATAATTCAGCGGATTTTCCGGCGCTATTTTTGAAAAAATCTTTCCTGTGCACCCCTGGCATGCCGCACTGTGTTGTTCGCCAAGCTATCTTCCGTTATGTCGCAAACCCGGGGGCGATCTGGTGCTCGGACGTTAAATAAGCAAAAGGTGCGTCAACATTGAGCCTCGGATTTAGTCTGATCTCAGGTCGTGAGTCAACTGAGGCGGGTTTGTACGAGAGCTCCGGCTTGGAAGTGTGAAAGATTACGGTAAGAAACGCTCCGTAATGAGATGTTCGCTTTACCACAGAAGCACAAGTGAAAATCTCGTACGTGGTTGAGACGTCTTGCCCTGTTTTTGTTGTTTGTTTTTTCACAACGTAGTGTTCTGCCATTTACCCTCGTATTTTCATGATAACTCTGCGGCAACTCACTGTGTTTCCCTACTGGACGATCAGCAACCAACTGCAGATGCACACATGCAGTAACAACGCATTCCACACTAATAGGAGAGTGCATAAGCTGCCAGACACCAACAGGTCCACTGCGCGATGAGCTGCAAAGTCTCTTGCAACGTTTTTTAAATCCACGCTTCAACCGCGACACAACTGCATGACGCCACAGAAGGTCCAGAAAAACGGTTTCGAGACTGGGGATCTACCGAACATTCCTTGATTGCGGGTTTGAGTAAACGCGTTTGTATAAGAAGAGCGAGATAGCGTGCAAAGCTATAGTCTTTGTCTCAGAGCTTATTTCTGAGTAAAGGGCAGCACGGGGTATTGAAAAGAGGCACCGGGATCCACTGTTGATGTCAGATCAAGACTGTTGAGGAAAGTGAACTACGCACATGTGCGTCTTCAAGGAAGCGCAGATACAGCTTTAAAATCCTGAGCCTGAACTCAAACGTCGCCGAAGGTGACATTCGCTTCTTAAACTTTGTTGCAGCAGAGCTACATCTCGAACAGGACATGACGCGTATATTTCCGGTTCGGAATGTAGTTCAGCCACAGATGCGCATTCGCTCGGTTGGGACCCCAGGAATCTTTTGTGAAAAGAGAATTTCCGGAAATCTCAAACGGCTTTTTAAACCTGCAGTATTTCCTGCAGCCACTATGTGCAGTTTCAAATCGTCTGCGACTAACTTAACAGCGCTGTGCTGCCGCTGGCTGTGCTGGCCAGCACCTTTTTTAGTTTGCAGTCGATTTCCTGAAGCGGTACATTTCACAGGCATTGGAATGTTTCGCGAGACTAACTTTCCACTTTTCCGCAAAGTCAAATAAAACAAAATCCACTAAACATTCAAGGGCGCTCAAGATCACTTACTACCATTGCGATGCATTGCGAGCTGCTAGAGCAGCTATGTCCAACCCGCGGCCTACGGGCCGCATGAGGCCCAGTCGCTTTCATTAATGTGTCATCCAATGTGCGGCCCTGGTTAAGATAGTGACATGTTTGGCTCAGGAAGCGATTTCGATTGGACATAGCTGTAGTAGAGTTTAAAACTGCTCATTCGGAATGACATAGAAAACCAGAATTTTTTGCAACAATCTTTTTTCTGGGGCAGACCTCACAGGCAAGAAATAAACAGATGACAGAGTTATTCAAACAATATCGAAACCGAAACGTTTTCATGAAAATTCAAACTTCTCGTAACTGGAAAAACCCTTTCCTATTCGAGGTAGACGTGTTGGGACAAACTACTTGATCACAAACACTTAATATTGCAGTGTGAATCCAAGTATGAGCCGAAAACATTTAAACAGATGTAAACAGAGGTCCACATGACACGCATTAATTTGCAGAAGACTGGTTTTCAAAAATTGCGCGGCTGATTTCAAGCTTCACATTTTTTAGCGTTTTAAAAGAACTTGAAGGTGGTATCTTGATTTCGTCCATGCCTTTGATGTAGGCATTGTTTTCAACTTAACGTTTGCTATTCATGTTAAACTTTACAGTGTTTTGTCTGAGGGATTAATCGTTTGTTTCGAAAAACCACGAATGTGTTCAATAAAGAGGTCACACTTTGATGATCGAAACAGTTATATCTGAAACGACTGTATAAGTATCTCTAACGTGTTTCGCATTGCCTGCGAGTCTCCTTTCGTTATTGGCGTACCAAAGTGTTTAACATTGTCACTGGAAAAACGCACTTCATCGCAAGTTTAGACACAAAGTGCTCCACCTCCCATTCCAAAACGACATTTTCATGACGAAAGTAAATAATTTTTCCAAGTAGTGATTTTTGGCATTGTAGAAAGACACAAATCGCCGCTTCCTTCGAGCAACGGCTCTTTGAAAGTAAAAGTGTTTAACCCTTAAACGAGTTATCTTCCACAAAACCGCTCGAAAAAGGTGGTCACGGGGGGGGGGGGGAGCTTAAAATATTGCAACGCTATTATAACTGGAGAGGCAGCCTTTAATTAAGGATAGTCACTTGGAAAGAACGCTGTCTTTAACAATAAGTTTCTTCAGCCCGTCCACGAGGGTATTGCCAGCACAGGGCGCGTGAATTGATTCGGAAACAATCGGACCCATGAAACAATGGCGTTTCGGGAAAACGAAAGTCCCGTGAAAGCGGAAAAACTTTGGCCACAATAGGCTGTGATGGAAAACGTGTTTCGGTCGCGTCGCGAAGCGGAAGAAGGACTTCGAGAAAGCGCCTTCTTTGAATATACAGATCTAAAAAAAGCTGGACCTCCAGGCAGTGACGTCACACAACACTGTAAAAGACAACGGCGCAGCGTTCAAACAACTCCTTCGCGGTTCTGCTCAGGTTGTTTTCTGGAGTAATTTTTGATTTTGGGCGCTCAGCGGCAAGCTGCAGTCTATCCTGGTCCCGTACCACAATTCCAAGCATTAATTCAGCAGTACTAATTCAGGTTTTTTTTATGGAAAATGTTAGGTACCCGGTATGGATCTGTAGGGACCCGATTTCTCTGTTTCTAGGGACCCGATTTTCTCTGATTTTAGGGACCCGATGATAATTTTCTCTGATTCTAGGAACCCGATTTGAAATTCTAGAGACCCGATTCGGGTCCCTAAAACACCTTTAAAAACCCTGCTAATATTATAAAAAATAAACGTTGCTTTCTTGAACATCTTGAAGAAATTGTCGAAATTAACCCCTGTTGAATACGAAAGCTGGCTATGTGTGCTCAGGTTCTACAGATGCTGCCACAGCAACGCTTGCATTTGAAACTTGATATCGTGTGAGGGGAAAGCTTGTGCAAATGCTGCTTCACCAAAACTACAATTTCACCAAAACTACAATATCGGAAACCAGTCACTGCATGGAATACTTTTGCGTGGCGTTGCGCTGTAAACTATGCCAATCGGTGAAACGGGAACTGATGACTTAATTCCGAAACTATTTACTCAGTGTTCAGAACCGACTACTGCGTGGTCGTGGTGGACAACCAACAATTGGTCTGCAGCAAGAAAAGTAACAGGGGTCCTTTTCACTTTTATTCTTCAGATTCGAAGAATTTACGAAAAACTCACTTCAAAAACTGGCGGAAGTGTTTCAAGTAACTGCCTAGGTATCACATAGCTTCAGCTTTACTTGACATCATGCTGCTTTGGTCTTGACACAGTGCTATCCATCTCTTGACAGGACAGGGCTGCCAAAGCGTCACAGCGACGCTTCTACAATGTTCTACAAGCCGCTGAACCAGGGGTTCGCGAAAGTGAAGTAGGGGAGTCCGCGAGTCGTAGCCCCCTCACATAAGACTGGCAAATTGAATTTTGGTACAGCAGGGTCAATCGCACTACAAAGCACTTCAGTTTCTCGGTATTTCCCACCGCATCAGTTTGCAAGTAATTGGGGCGGGTTCGAAGGTTGAAAGCGCCCAGGGTGTTGGCAAGTAGCGATGGCTGGGAAGCACTGTCCTATTGAACGCATCTGCCAACCTACGTTGATACCATGCCGAGACAGGAGATGTTTGCTCAGAGCCACAAAACTTTGACTGGCCTCGTTTTCGATTGATACTTTTCTCGTTAAAAAATAACACCACTGTAAAATCGAGACCATATTTCAACAACATGGCCCATCGCAATTGCTCCACCAAATTGCTTGCTTCTTTGATGATTAAGAAGTACACCACCAAAGCATACAAACCAATTGATTGTAACATGTTTTTTTCAAATTACCTGAAAACCTAAATGAAAAAAACGTCTTGTTCCATTGTAACAACAAACTTACGCTTTGGACGAATCAAGTGCATGCGATGTCGCCGATGGCTGGACTTGGTGGGTGGTCTGCGGCACGGATGACAGAAACTGTTGAACTTCTTGCAGTGTTGGCTGCCGAGGCTCACGGACAAGCAAGTAAGGCAGGACTGATTGGAGTTGCGACGTGGTCGGCAGATGGTCGGCTGAGGAGGAGGGAGCCCTGTTGTCGCCGTTCGACAAAGCTGCGATTGAGGAAAGATCAAGTTCACGTCACAATGTGATGATGTCGCGCGCCCCCAGCAAGCTTCTCTGCATTCAAGCACCGTATGTAGGTATGTGTTCAATTAGACCCGAAATACACGAATTTAAGACGGAGACCGTTTTACGTACAAGGCGTATTGCAGAATCATACAATGGCAGTGTTTGCTAACTGGGGAGCGCGCCTCCCCAAGAGTTCGTCAATAAATTTCCATGAGGGCGCAAACCCTTGCGTCCAATTTACTTATTTAAAGTCACGGAGACTTGAAGCATAGACAATTGCCTGAGAGGGGCGTGGTAGAAAAAATGGTTAAGAACCACTGTGCTGTGCCATGGTCATGTGAAGTGCTTAAGCAACGTTTTGGTTCAGTGTAGTTAAAAAAAACTTTCAATCTATTTGGAAGTTGCTGTAGATGACTGGCACCAAATTTGTGGAACAAGCCCTAATGTAAGAATCAGCCACAGTAGTTTCCTACTAGTTTGTTTCAAGTTGCTTGAGACGCGTGAATTCCAAATTAAAACAAGTGGTCCTTTCCGCTGTCGGCAGCATCAACCTAAATTACAGTTCACCCAACTCACGATCAATAACATACTTTTCCACAAATAGCACTTGCTCCTGGGAAAGGAAATTTCCTGTTTACATTTTGCAACAATTAAAAGTTATCCGGCAACAACCCTATTCATTCAAAAACGAGGAAAAACGGCGAAAACTCCGCTTTTAGTGACGACCAAACGAACACGCGCGCTGTGCATCGACGTGGTAAATGAATGGGGGGGGGCTTCAACAACTCACCGCTTGTAAGAGTCGGTCTCGGCGAGGAGGCGATGACCATGCTCTTGAATTCGTCTTCGTTGATGCTTCCACTCGATAAGATTTGCAGGTTGTCCTGGGAATGTTTTCAAACGTACTGTCGTAAGCAAGCTTAACACCACTCGCGCTGTAAGTGGATCGGCGGCGGCGGGCGCGTGCGCTAATGTCGCCGGGCACCAGTGGTCGGCCGAACCGCGTCTTACCACACGTCCGTCAAGACCCACCTGGCATCAGTAACTGTGTGTTCAAATCACAAACAACCGCATTCACTGCGCATTAAGTCAAAGTCATGGTGGCACACAGGGCCCGGGCGCCAAGCGTGCAGCTGCTGTCGTAATATTGAGGATGTCAGCCGGGTTCTGGCACTGCTTTCGAACTCAAAAACACCACAAACAACATCCGCGGCAAGTCTCTGGCTATTTTTGGGAAAAGAAGCTTGAAGCTCCGTGCGCGGATCAGAAAGCAATTGCAATGAGCGCCAGTCGCCCCGGGCTCCGTATCGAGTGAACGGAACGTTAATTAAACGCTACCAACATACATTTCAGCGACAGCTCGACTGATCTCAAGCACACAACAAATTAACAGGTGCTCGACAGTGATCACGGGAGCGCGATTTCAATGCGGTCAACTAAAGTCAGTTGAAAATGCGCCACATTACCTTTTCAACACCTAATTTATGCAACACGCACTCTGAAAGAAAACCTCATTGCTTTAGAGCAGTGGTTCTCAAACTTTTTTGATGCGTTCCTCCCTTTTCTCATTTTGGAACTTTTCATTCCACACCTATGGAATTTTCATTCCTCTTTTGTTCGGTTTCGTAGGCCAATATTAACTACAATGGTCTTTATTGAAGACAGTAACTTGATTCAGCGTGATCCAACTACTTTTGACCTTCAGGCCACTTCATAAAAACGTGACAACTCGCGGGCCACTTCCAATAAAATGATGTATAAAACAACAGGTTCAAAATATTTAAAACTGAAAAGGAAGATGAGTGCGTCATTGAAATCATTACACAATGGCACGTAGGAATTTACTACAAATCTTTCTCAGTGGGATGCCTGTGGTTGAGCCTTCTCTAGCACTCTCGATCCTTTATCAATGCCAGTGAGTGATGGTGGTAACAAGTCTGAGCCTGTCGTTCAGTGTTTCGTCTGCCATTCGATTTGTGTTTTTAGATTTGACTTGCTTCATCGTAGAAAATGTACTCTCACAAACATGCGTGCATCCAAATATTGACTGCATTTTTAAAGCGAAATCTTTCTGGTTGAGAAACCTATCTTTGCTGACTAGTGTCTGGGAAGCTCTCTACAGTCTGTAACACCGTTAGTATTGTACATTTTTATTAAAAGATGTTATGCTTGTTCTAATTAAAATTACCTATTGCAGCAATGGGCCATTACTTTGGTTCGAGGGCCACTCTGAGAAGGCCGCGTTTTGCGGATAGATAGATTTATTTGGCGGTACTGAGTTAATTGCGCCAGATGTACCTTTCAAGACAACGAACGCCGTTGCACTGAAATAACAGAGAGGTTATCCAGAAAGGTACCCCAGCGGAGGGATAGCGGCGGACCGTATCTTATAATTTGATCGCAAAATAAAGAAATAAAACAAAATGTTACACAAAAAAGATATGATTCATTTTTTGTGCAAATGCGCTTTATCCAGCGCAAGCAATTCAATGAGGCAAATGTAACCTCATACGCTTGTCTACATATTTCACATTTGAATATTTTTCCTGAATGTTTTCGCGGGCCACTGAAAACACTGTGGTGGGCCACATGCGGCCCGCGGGCCTGCAGTTGGACCACACTGACTTGATTAATAAAAGTGGGACAAAAACTATTTATTGTCAAATAATGGCAATGAAGTTTGTCAACAAAAACGTGTGACTGTCCACTAAATAACCATATATAAAGTGATATAACCAACTGAAAGAGCCAACATCAACTTAAAAAAGAAGTAGGCCTACAACACTTACAATGAATACGTAACTTAACTATAAAGTTTAAATTCCTCCCCTAAACTCATGAAATTCCTCCCCGGTTGGGAACCACTGCTTTAGAGAAAACTGTTACGAAACGGGGAGAAAAAAAGATTTATTGTAAACTTGAGCAGGATTTTACTGGGTCTAATCAAACCTGCAACGTGACAATGAAAAGCAGTGTTTTTATCTGAAGTACAATCTTACTGCCGGCACAACAAGAATTCTTTAGTTTAATAGAAAGAAAATGCAAGGCCAACAAGTAATGCGCCTGCGCACACAACAAGGCAAGTGTCTAGGCCAGCTGTCTAACCCAAATTGCTTACGGAGGCAAAAATCTTGTCGCTATCTTAACCAGGGCCGCACATTTAATGACTTATTTCTATCTGAGCAAACTAAATTTAGCTTAAGCTAATGTACTGAAAGCGTTCGAATCCCAACTGCAATGGTAACAGACGTGATAAAGTGGCACTCAGGGCCAAGTGCATCAAAAATGTCAAATTCAAGGTTAACAAAATAAGGACAGGTTGTCAGTATGTAGGATGCTTTTACTACAGCGAAAACCTAAACTGGGCCGCACAAAACCTTCGGCTGGGCCACATGCGGCCCGAGGGAGGGACAAAGCTGGTTTAGACACACGCCACGCATCAGCGCCGCAAGTATGCAGGCCTGCTACGGTGAAGGCGGAACTTCAAAATGATTTCGGTCTCCTGTTCGTTCGAAACGTTTGCCTGCCCTCCTTGCCAATATTATAAATCTGTCTTGAACACCGCATATTTTCAAATCGTTCAACTGAGCCAGTTACAATAGACGCACAGCTTAATAAGAAAATGAAAAAAGATCTAGATCGCAATGGCCTCCTTCTCAAGAGACATGCGGCCGTGATTAACCGCTTTTTCGATTACCAAGTGTGCACCCATCAATCAATCAATTTGTCCTGCGTCTGCCCATCCATCCGACTACCACGGGGTGGCCTGAGGGGCGAAAACCGATGTTTCGAAACATTTCTAGACCACCGCACCAGGGCCAAGGAGCCAATGAAAAATGGCCTGCTTGAAAAATACCGCCCGCCAGCGACAGCACATTCACTTAACAAGGTACTAGCTGCTGTAGTTTGGTTGTTCCAAACGTAACAACATCCGTATTCAACAGATGCAATCGCCAGTCTTGACTGCTGACCGACCTGCAAGGAATGCCTGCGTCCTTCGCGCGCGGCCGGACCTCTGGGAAGTTGACGCTTCATCGGTGAACCGTGCAAACGGGCCCCTGGCGAACCCAGGCCTTGCTGCGCCTGGGTGGGTCTCGGCCCCCCCACCCGTTCCTCGACGCCGTTCTGCATCGGAGCGAGACTGGCGGTGACGGGGGGGGATCGCTCGCTGCTCTTCGACATCCGGAACGACGAGCGCATGAAGTTGAGGCACGTTTCGACGACGTTCGTCATCTGCACAAGTCTACGCCGTTAACACTGGCAGTTAGCAACACACGCTGCAATGCACTCATAAACCGCAGTATCTTCCTTGCGAGGTTTGAACTTCTCACCTACGTAATATTATCACTGGCTTCCTTGAATGCTGTTGATTGTAGAGCGTAGTATCGGTGAAGCCAGTGCTCCGTTTACACAAGAATCAAAACTTTTTTACATTATCTTTACCATCAAAATTACCATCTCAGGAACCAACATACTGATTCGTTCAATGGTCAACGAACGAATGTAGGACGTAAGTTCATAGGCGTAACGAAGGAGGCACAATCCCCGGGCGCCGGGGAAATCCCCGGCAGGAGGCACAATCCCCGGGCGCCGAATCACTGCGGGGCAGGGGCGTAACGAGGGGATGCAAGGGGGGCATAATTCCCCGTGCGCCGAGCCACTGTCGGGGCGCCAAAAAGTCCTAAAAATGTCACAAGTATTTTTTTCAATGCAGCACATTTGCTTCCGAAAGACTTCAGGTTCGAACATGGGGGTGCCAAACTTGTTTCTTGCTCCGGGCGCCATCTAGCCTCGTTACGCCCCTGCGTAAGTTTGACGTTTCACTTGGCTGCATCCTAACTTAAATAAAAATTTTACTTGAATAAAAACTTAAATTCAAAACTTTGATCAAAGAACGGAAACAAACCGGAATTATCGAAGGTCCCCCTCTATTGCGCAGGACACCACCCCGTGGCCATAGGCGTCCCCACGAATTTTTAGCGTTTTTAGTCATTTTGTGCTATGAGAGGTGGTATCTTAAACAAAATAGTGTTATTCGCCTAAAATCAAACATTTTGCCCACCCCAAACTTTTCGACCCCCCAAATCTTTGGGTTGGTTACGCTGCTGCCCGTGGCGACACAGTAACATGCACGTGCACAGCGATCTGTGCCATCAGCAGTAGAACAATGTTTTACCTGCAAACAGGTAGCGGCCGAAAGAACTTCTGTGCTGTTCTCTGCCGTGATCGCCAAACTTCCCGAGTATATGTAGTCGAGAAGGACCTCGAACCCAATCGGCGTCAAGATGTTCAAGTTTAAAGCTGTCGATTCCATCGTTTCAGCATTTGCAAACAGCGACCTGGAAAGAACAACACGCCCTTGGATCAAGCGACAATGTACCGTTGAAAGTCTATCTTATCAATCAACACCAAGCTTTGCAGGGCAACGTACGTCTCGTTTCGGTGTTCGCGTGCACCACCTCGCGACAAGCTCAACAATCTCATTGGACGCAAGATGTCGCTCATGCAGAACACCTTTTCGAAAACTCTGCCTGTTTGATTATGACGACGCTACCGAAATTTTTAAGTCCGGTATCATTCATACACAATATTGGAATGAATATTTCAAAGCAGTTACATTTTTGCTCTATCACCGCAACTCCTGTTCATTTTTTTTCCAAATAACTAAAAGCTCGCTGTTTTTGACACGACACAGCCTAGAAACCTACTATTATTTGTGCGTAGAAAAACAAGAATCTATCACAGTTATCTTAAAGACTTAAATTGTTCAACGCGCTGAGATGGTTTTGCACAGTTCCGTTTCATCCCCCAGTGATTAACAAGATTGCGTTCACAAAACAACTAGGTGCGCGGCAATCGGGTTGGCACGTCACCTTTGCGTTGTTTCGTCATAATTCAGTGCAATGGGCGCGATGCCAGCAGGCTTGTATCATCAACCAGGTCATCAACACAGCTGGCATGCGTCATCAACACAGCTGGCATACGGTAGAACATTCCGGAAAAACGTAGTTGGCGATTTGGCAAAACTGCACATTTACTTTTACCATATGGAGGATCAGTCCATTGCGCTTGAAAATGCTTTTAATGTACAGGATTCGGGCACGAACGCCCGCGCGACTCTGGTGTGTTCATTCACGTTGCCCGAACTGATTGACAACAAGTTGTAACTTGAACCGGGTTTGAAAACTTCTGCTGGTTTGACTAAACAAATTTTCATCGCTCTGTCTAACCAACCCCATGACCAGCTTAACCACATCGCCCGACGGACGCTGTTATCTATTGGGAGTTTAATTGCTTCAAATGAGATTAAAGCAGGTTTTAAGGTGTTTTAGGTCCCTAGAATCAGAGAAATCGGTTTTCTGCAGGTACATACCGGGTAGCTAACATTTTCCTTAAAACAAACCCTGGACTAAAGCTTCGATTCGGTTTTACTGTCCAGGGGCGGCAGTTAACACTTTTATCCAAGAAATATGCTGACAAAGATAAAGTTGAGTCGATCTTTAGGCCGAGCGGTATTTTCACTTTGTGAAGCTGAGCATCGTCTTGCTTTACAGTAGTTTATCGTCCATTAGACTTTATAAACCTGTGGAACTAGTAGAAAGTAACTGTCACAGATTGAATTAATTCTTACTTAAGAAGCAGCAAAGGTATCTACGCTTGAACACGAAGGAAGGTTGATATTTCAGCATTATTGGGATGCAGACGGCATTGGTATGATACTGTTGCAACCTCTTGGCTGGCGTTGCGTTGAATGCGCGGTTCACCACGAACGGGATGTGGTAGAAGAATAACACCCATGTATTTCTGGCACGAACAAGCAACAATAGAGTGATCATGGAATGTGATCTCTATATTGTTGCTTGCTGCCACAGTGTGAAGCTTTGCGCACTTGCCGCTCGGGATTTCCGATTGTAACAATACCACCATATCTACAATATTCTAACGAACGCAATATACAGTGGGATCACCAAACGTATATTTTTACCAGCTTGCCAGGTGCTCAAACCTGTATCTATGAAGTTACTGTGGCGCAAGTCTCGAACTTTTGCCGCTGTTTTCCAGGATTTTTATTTCGTTGCTAAGAACTAAGCAAATGATATTTTGCACCTGAGCGAATAAACGTTTAATGACACTGCCAACCCACAAGTAAGTTTCTTCATACGCATGCTTTTTTCAGACATCAACCGCAGCCTTGTTCAATGTTTTATCATGACATGAGTATTCGATTTTCCTATGTAACATTGCCGTTGCAACACCATTCGTTTTTGACAATGTTTGTTTTTAATTCGCGATGAGCGCGATGAAATGGTTTATGGAAATGGAAAAGTATTAAAAACTACGAACATTTATTCAGCTTTGTACCAGACTGTCACTATATCCAATAACGTGCGTGGCCAAATTAGCACTCGCGCAGTAACGAATCCAAGGTTATTAACCAAGTGCTTTAAAACAGGGGTCTCCAACCTGCGGCTCGCGAACCAAAGCTCGGCCTGTGAAGCCATTTCATTTGGCCACAAAGACATTTTTGGCCACAAAGACATTTTTTGGCCACAAAGACATTTTTTGGCCACAAAGACATTTTTCAGTGATGAAAAATAAATTATTTACGAAATATTTGTTGATTTGATAGAATGTAACATATCCCGAAACTGTAACATTACGTAAGATGTCCGGCCCTCGAACTGTTGTGTAGTAGTTTATGCGGCCCTCGGGCAAAAATGTTTGGAGACCCCTGGGCTAAAACAAATCAGTGGTAGTTTCTTTGTATTGTCTTATGCTAAGGTTAGAACGATTTCAAAAAACTATAGCATTTTCATCAGGCTTCGGTCAACTTTTCTACTTGTAGCACCCTTAGCTTTGGCCCGCATGTCTATGGGATGGATCCTTTCAGGACAGGTCGTCTTCACTGATTGCGGCAATTGCTCTCTACTAGTTCTTGCAACAAGGGACAAATGCATCAACGATTTATCTGGTCAATGCTGAAAACTGCGCAAAAATTTTAACTAGCAGAACGCTGGTCTTGCTGTTGCCGCGAAGCCTTACTAACGCAAACACAGCACAACCGCCAAAATAGTTAAAATGAACTGGTCACTTGCAGTTCAGTGCTTTGTCTATTACTTATTTGCAGCACAGACTGAACTCTGTAAACGAAGCATTGTTCAGGGTCCGCATTTATAGAGTCCGATTCTGCCGAATTATAAGATTTTTGGATATAATTTTTGTTCGAGCCGGATTCGATTCTGGACTATTCAGAATTCCGGATTCGATTCTGGATTATCCAGAATTGTTTCGGAACTTGTCATTCTTTTATTGCGTTTTGATTTTTTTCACGAGGGAACATTTTTTTCGTGATTCTATTAAGACCCTGGATGACGTGTTTTTATGTTGTTCTGTGACGTAACACACAGGTTCGCTTTGCACCTCAGTCGTGCACGTAGAGTACCTAATTTCGCGCCAAGCAAGATACAATCATTGGAAAGGCTGTCTATGTGTCGTCAGTCAGTTGTACTTGGGATTAGGCAAGACTAATTAGTGTCATGAATTCTTTGATGATACTAATAATTGTTAAAATTGATTAACTGATCTTTTGAAGAAATAAACATGCTAGAAGTGCAGGATGGGATTACTTTCATCTTATACATTGCAAAGACAGTGAAAGACCACACTATATGGGTTATACGGCTTTTTGGATTTCATCATGATTGTATTAAAACTTTACAATTACATAATGCTGTATTTAGCCAAACTTGTATATTTCTTATAAAGAGAAATGTAGGTTACTAAAAGTTACCAAATGTCAATGAATATGCGTTTTTATGGAAGTTAATGCTGGTGGTGTACTTTTTATCTGAGGTGAGTTTTTATGCGTCAGGCTGAATTCAGTACAAAATGTAGAGTGTTTCACGGGATTGCTTGGTTATGTGTGTGTTTTGTTGAGTAAAGGTTTGTATCGTCAAACTAAACCTGTGAATCCCTACAGACTACTACTAAATTCAACAACCATGGCAAAAAACTGTTGTTGTGGCTGAAATCTGGTGTGATGCTGATTTCGAATTTTCATATCTGGATCGGATTATCAAATTCCCAACTCCGTACAAAACTGATATGAACACGTACACGCTTATGACCCGTCGATATCAATCCGTCTCTCAATAGCCATGACTTGGTCCGTCACTGGAAGTGTTACCTGCATCGTAACGTGCACATAAAGAGAGTACAGAATTTTACTGAATAGAGTGACGCTTCTGATGACGACATAAAATGTCTGGGAAATGTGTCTTCGAGGTTAGCAGAGATGAACATGGCTTAGATTTGGATTTAAATCCTGCTGCATTTTAGTATTTTGATGGATTCGGATTGGAATGTATAATTTCTGCTTAGCCGGATTTGGATTGGTTTTGATAATTTTGTTTTGTACTTCTTCGCAACTTTCGGTTCAGGTTCGGGTTTGCTGTATTTAATCACATTGCTGTATTTAATCTGTTAAGTTTGATTCAGTGGAGTTTCTCGCATCCGTCGGAATTGCACATCGTGTGAGCCTTGGCTATGACGAGTGATACAAGTCTGCTGTCTTACGTAGCCTATATGTCAGCAAAGTTACGTAATTGGTTTGACTTTTATTTATTCAGCCCCTTTTCTTGAGCCATGATTGTCACACCTACAGCAATACCTTCTGCCTGGCAATAATTACCACAGTTAATCATATTATTTGTTAGAGATGGACCGATATCGCTTTTTTGGGGCCAATACAGATGCCGATATATCGGCCATTCATGGACCGATAGCCGATACCGACATTTCCAAAATTTTTAAGTCATGATTTCGCTTCATTAGCAAAAATATAATGTATTCTATGCTATACCTCTTTTTCAAAAATTTTAAAAATCGGGATTTATGAGCTGAAATTTTTCAAATTGCAGCAATTTCAATATTTTGCTATGATTTTTAATTAATCTAATTGATGATGATGCTTTGTTTCGGCTGCAATGGCTGACGCGTGCACCATGCTTCATCTTGTCTGCTTATTTATGAAAACGCACCTGCTGGCATTGCTACAAGGTAACTGTCTTGACTTGGTTCTTTGTGCTGTCTTGCGCATGTTGTCTGGATGCGTGAGGAATATAACAGCGTTTGTCAACACCCACTGAGGCCGATAAAATCGGCCGTTTTGGCCGATACCGATATATCGGTGAAACCCAAATGTCGGCCCGATATATCGTCCAGTCCAGGCCTTTTTTTCTGGTTTGATATCTTACAGGCGATGCAGCAGTACAGTCCAGATCAGTGCTCTTCAATAAGGGGTCCGAATCCTAGGGTTCCGCACAACACGTAGTGGGGTTCTGTGAGTTTTAAGGGTTCCGTGAGGGTTCCTTGTTTTTGAGGGGAACTGATTTCTTGCTTCAATACGTTGATGCGTCATTATGAAATTTTTTTAGATCACCGTGCCGCATTCAGACTCCAAGTAGGCCAGTTAGGGGGGTTGAGTGCAGATAGCGGAACAAGAAATATTGATAGTTGTTGCGTCAGTTGCTGTTCATTGTTGTGCAATTAAGAAGAAAGTTATTGTTGCATCACAATTATACGATGTTGCCGGTGTACAGTTCACAGTAGAGTGTACTGAGTAAAAAGTAGACTCAGCTTTGAGTCTTGCAGAGAGTAGACTGAGTTACAGACTAGAGCTGCTGTTCAACCTCTGTGGGAGTAAAGTAAAAACAGCGTGAAACCATCTAGTCAAACCAGATGAAGCAAAAGAGTATATTTTCTTATGTGAAGCGAAATAATAATAACAGCGAAGGTGTGGATGGTAATGAGCAGTTTAGTTCAAATGTGAAAGAGGCACCTAATCTGAAACGGACCAAATGTAATTCAATTGCCAAAGTTACAAAATGGGACGACACGTATTTGAGATGCGGGTTCTTTTTGCCCGATGACCAAATTCTGAATGTGGCAGCTACATTCCAAAAATGTAAGAACAACCGAGTTTATAAATTTCTTGCTTTTAGCTTATGTAATAACTGTTTATTTGTTGAAGTGTCTAATAACGAAATATTTTATTTTCTTACAAGTCGTTTTTTTTTGTTTTTTTTAATGGGAGTTCCATGACAAACGCGAAAGTATATCAGGGGTTTCACGATGACAAAAAGTTTGAAGAGCACTGGTCTAGATTGCTGTTGAGAAAAAACTTGAAATGCCAGAAACTAATGCAAGTGATGGACTTTGGCTTTGAATGAGTGCTAAGTCGATCTAGTTACCAAGGTCTTTTTGTCTATGAATCTTTGAGTTGGATTAGATATAGCCTAATAACAGTCATAGGATTTTTGATTTGAACAGGATTTGCATTTTAAAACTGTCACTTTTGGTTTTGGATTTGAAAAACACAAATACGTTCATCTCCGGAAGTAAGTGAGCTTTTCAAGTTAGCTCTCGCTTGGAGCGCTAGAGACAAAAGGGCATTGGTAACGACTTAAAACGACGCATTAGGTGAGGGGTGATTTTGGATCAAACCGGAAGGAATGAACAGAACATATAAGTAGATATGAATTAGAATTTATAATTTAATTATATTTTAACTACATTTTAATGTGAAAAAAGTTTCATCGTTTCATTCACTTTCTGCTGGACCAAGTGCATTGCCAAGGTCCTGCATCATAACAGTTGGACGAGTTTTGTAACTCGGACAGTCGGCTCTTACTTGTAGTCAAATCGATTGTGAAAAGTTTGTGCAAAAAAACAAGATCATCTGACGCGTCTGCAAAACGAGTAGTTGCCGAAAAATGCCACCCCTCCAACTCAGTAAGGACATGTTGTATTAACTGTTTGAACAAACTGGTTCATTACTTTTCCACACACTTCGACATCAAGCTTCTAAGTAACTGTGTAAAAAAGTTGTCCAACAGGAACTTACCGATTCTTACAGCGCAATTATAACTTGGAATAGAACGATGAAATTTATTTCACATCACAAGTTGAAGACCAACGTCCATCTCTTGACTCAAAATAATATGTTGATGGTTAAGTTTTGTGACACAAAAATCACAAGCTCTTGTCCCATACGTGTTTTCACTACTTTCGTGGCTCTAGCGCTTCGGTCGAAAGTTGACACCAAAATGCTCATTTTTTTCTCCTCTCATTCTATTCCACCAAGTCTCACTATGCCCGAATCTATGTATCGTCTTCGTGAAAATCGCTTCAACGTTTGGTTTCCACATTGGATTGTTGATTAACGCAATAAGCATTTAACACGGGAAGCAGAAAATGCTAAACAGGGATTGAAATTCACCTTCGATAAAAAACAATTCAAAAACTTCCGCCATCAATACAGGCCGATTATAACACTGAAAGATCTCAATTACTTTCCGGCGGTGTCAATACATTTACTGTGTTGCTGTAATACGCTCCTTATTTTCATTCTAGCAATTTTTACGGCAACCTGCGTCATCACTTACCGGTGTCACTGCAGCGCTTATGAAATTTAGCAGTGAGACAGGTGGTGGTGTGATGCCAGGCAACGTGCGGCCAACGCATCTCCCCGGAGTGGAGCTGGCTATGCGGTCAAAACAGGATCCACGTCACAGGACTGCCACAAACTCACAAAAACCTTTTACCTCGCGTCGTAAAGCGCAGGCATCTAAAAGTTTATCGGAACTAACAGACCACACTTTGTTTGAATGGTGCACAACGCAAACACGTGCGCTGTGGTTCGGCGCCCGCAAACTAGTAGCACCAGAAAAATGGTAGTTGCTCTTTAATTTCAGTGGGCCTGGTCTTTATTGCCTATGGAAGACAGTTTGCTATTTTCCAAGTACACAACGAAAAATCCACCAGTCCACCGTAGGGTAGCCGAACATTCGTGTTGGACTTTTATACACGAACGCATCACCATTATCAGTTAAAAGTAACCACGGACGTTTTCAATGCAGAGCTATTTCGAGTAACCATGAGCATTGGGGCCGCTTAGAGCTGTTTGCAGCCGAAGTTCCACTCTCCGCTTAAGTGTTCAGTTTAGCCTCAAGAGTTACATGAAACGCGGTAACAGAACAACAACCTGCATTCTTAACGGTAAAAGTAACAACTTAAGGTAACAAAATCGATGAAAAGAACCAATTCCTTTTACGCAAATTCAACGATGACGTGATAAAGTAGGGTATTTAGCAAATATAATTTCCTGAAGTGATAGTTTATCATATTTTTAGATTCACACACGTAGATGGCGTTTAATAGATAAAACCATGACAACAAAAAGAATCAGAATCACAGTTAAGTTTTTGGTTCCGAGCCCATTACACCTTACTTAGAGGTCGAAATAAACAGTCAGTATTTCATGAAATGCACATGGATTTATCGTAAATTTGACTTGTTGAAAACGGGCCAAAGAGCTGTCTGTGTAGGTCAATCATTAATCTCTACACGTTTCTTTACCTGATTTTAGTTTGCATTAGTTAATAGGACAAGCATACGTTTCCTGTCACGTCTGTAAATCATTTACCACTAACATAATGAATAGAACAGAAACCGAAGGAGAACGTAATCCAGTTCGTGTTAAAGTTTAATCTCGACGCGAACCCGATTCTGCAAAATCGCAAAAATGTAACGTCAGCAGCAAAACTTCCTTTTGAAGAGTGGGTTTCATGCGACTTTAAAATCCCGTTTGACATGAACATTCAGAAACAGGAAAATCTTAGATCAAGGGTGTAAAGCCGTTGTTCGTGAATACCTTATATAGGTTCTGAGAATCACCAAAACAATGACCTACTTAGAACATTCAAGAACGCATTAAAATTGGAGGAAAATATTACTGCTACTCTCAAGTACGACCCTAGTCTTCGACAACAATATTGATGGGTTCACTTTTTGTTATCTATGATGGGTAATGGGAGAAAAGCTCGAATCTAATTTATTTGAATAGGCTTCATGACTGGAGATGCCTAGAGTTACATAAAATCGAATTCCTATTAAAAAAATTTGCTGTCTGATTCGATTGCGTCTCCTTTGTGAACACCAAATACTTGGACATGAGAGCATTTATCGTTTTGCGGGAACAGGCTGGCAACACATTGTAACTTGAACCGGGTTTTAAAACTTTGCCAAATATGGTCCCAGACATCGCGCACGTCAATCCCTTGCACAAAATAAAGCTTCAAACCAACAAGAACGCTCAGCACTAAACGTACCTGAAATAAAGACTGCAGGCGGCAAGGAGCGGTTTGTGCGCTTTGAAGGACTTGTCTCGCACTTGAATGGTTATGTCGCACAGGAAGCCGGCTCGACGTTGAATTTGTAGAAGTTGAAGAACATATTGAGCATGTACAGCACGCTGTGTGTTCAAATATCTCAGGGTTGGGTCGGGCAGAATAGAGCCAGGGCCTCTTTCATCCGGGCTTTCCATCTTTTTTGCAGGTGGTGTGGTTGTCTGCATGATATTTTGCTGCTCTGCCTAAACAAGAACGACATTTCTCAGTCTACGTTCGACGTTCTCGATTTGCACGCTATTTTTTCCACGCCACGCTGAACATTGCAGGCGAGCAATGCCTTGCGATGTACACAGTTCGCATTGAACCGCGGACAAAATTAACACTTTACAGGAAACGTAAAGGAGAGTACCTGCACAACTTTTGAGAGGGCGACTTCTGTACATGCTGTGTCAAAGCGGACTATTTCAGGATACCAAACACTCCACCCTGGCGGTGGGCAAACAAACATTGTCTACTGACACAAGTTGCTTATCAAGGTGTCAATAAATCATATCAAACTTTGATCGTGTGAACAATTCTTCCTGCAGCGGCTTAATAGGCACGGCTTCACCACACAGCGCAGTCAAGCTTATTCGATATGAAGGTTTCACACCAACCTCGGCATGCGGCCGCACCTTCCAGTGACATATGCAGACGAAAAACGCCACTGCGTGAAATTTTGGAATATAAAATTGGAATAAAGTTTTACTCTAGCAAAACCTAACTGAACTGTTTATGTTAAGCTGAGACTTTTCGGATCGCAGTCGATCATTTTCGATCAGGAATAGTTAAACATTAAGGCAATATCAAAATCAAAGTACAAAACGCTGAACGTATAACCAAGATTACTTGTCGGAGATGATCCACAAGTTACGGCAAGTGAAGGATGCTGTTAAGAAAGAAATACTGATTTGCTTATAAGACAAACAATAGAATAATGATTCATAACTTGCACATGGTCAACGAATCACTTGCAAACTCGCGCAGAAGTAAGATTGGCGGCAAGCGATGGTCACTGCATTCTTATAGATATAAGCAGAAAGCATTGAATATTTCTTAATCAAACACTTGCAGCATGATAATTTCCGTTTTAAGAAAAAATACAGTGGTGGGAAAACATTCTACGTTAATTTGGGGTTGCTGACCTTGTATTGAGAGTGTCTCTTTGATAATTAGTTCACGGTGGCTGTGAGCGAAAGCCACAACTTCGTGACTTCCTGGATTTTTATGGATTTTTAAAGTCAATGAAATTTTCTGGACGTGAGCTTAAATGTTTCAACTACAACACTTGTTTTGTGATAAGCTTTTGACGGATTCTGGTCATCGAGGCGAAATGTTATATCCTTTAAGATCTGTTCGATAAAAGAATAGTCGAATGGCTTACAAATTACAAAACGAATTACAAATTGCATTGGATCGTTTTGAACGTGTTGGCTTACCATGGTACTTATAACGATCTCTGATTGCATTTCGTTCATGAAAGAGGTCTAATTGAGCGCCCTTTTACAGATATTTCGGAAAAATACCGCGATTTTGTTTTTTTTGTACATTGAGGTTTTATCATTGTAGGATTCTCCAGGCAGCAATCTGTTTTTTTTCGGTCACAGACCGAAATATTTTTGAAATAACCGAAAAACATTAAGTCATTTCAGTCAGGATGTCTGAAAATATTGGCTAATGAACACTGTTATGGCGAGTTTTAATACAACAGTGAGACGAATGACTGAAATGTTTAAGTGGCCAAAATGTCTCAGCGAAAAAAAACGCAGGCAGCAATTGTACAGCAGTGTTTCGTAAACGAGCGTTCGTGTAACGTTTGTCGAAAAATAGTTTGAATCGTTCATCAGTAAATCAGTCCAGGTATTTTCTGCAAAATAAGATCCAATATATTTAATTTCCATGTGAATTTATTGATATTTTTTATATTTATTGATGAAAGTCGGCACATTAACAGGCGTGATGTACCGGATTTCGAATGGCACTTTTTATATTGTGTTGAAGAAAAGCGTTCGTATTTCTTGCACATTCCTATGTGAACACTTTCTGTGAACAGCGTCCTCGCTTTTCGTTAATAGTAAATCTTAATCTGCCAAATGTTCATCTGCTTCTACTTCTTTCGAAAAACCGACGATCGAATGTACGTTGTTTAAACTAGGGGTCTGCAATTACTTTTTGGCGCGACCTTTTTTGTCGTTATGAATTCTCGCGACCCAAATATTTCGTGAGCATATAAATGTGGAAAATACTTTATAATTTATATCAATTTTAAGACTATTATTGACAGTAGCAATTTTCTTGCACAAAACTGTATGGAACCTAGTACATAAAAACAGTAAATGATTGCATATATGCTGTGTAATGAGAATGGCAAATTTAAAATACAAATTTAAACTATTTCGCGACCCCCTTGATTTGTAATCTTCAATTTTTGTAATCTTGAGATTTGATCTTAGCAACAGTGCGTAATTTTTTCTTTTTGTTTCATATGTCGACTTTTGCGCAGGACTGAAGATGTGTAACACACGAATCTAGTTTCCTTACGCAATAAATTGCGATCGATTCGCTTGGTGTGGGTCACTGCTGTGGCTTTACAAAAATTGCTGAATGATAACTACAAGCTTGAATCAATGCAAGGAGATGGGAGCAGAACCACGCAGGAGATTCCTCAAACAGGCGGCTGCAAAGCTAGAGCCTGTAATTGTTGCTTCTTTTGTTCATGTTACTTTTGCAGTAAGTTTTGAAGCTTCATTGAATACGTTTAGTTGACTAAGACGTATTTCCAGTTTTAATTATCGCAGTTGATGTTGCGCGGTTTTTCACTACAGTCTTGAGGTTGTTTCATTTCTCTGCCCTTGTTTTAGCCTTCCAACGTTTCGCCTGTTAGCATTGCTTGCAGATGTAAGGACTGACGATGCATAGTGTTACGTGAAATCGATTTCCTATGAAAAGTTGGCGATTGATTCCTTGCTTGTGTCACCTGTGGAGTGAAGTTACTCTTCACAGTTAATTTTGAAACATTTCGCTTGTACTATATCGCAGGGGTCGGCAACCTATGGCACGCGTGCCACACTTGGCACGCCAAGCAATTTCTTATGGCACGCAGATGCTCCATGTTTTATTTTTTTGATGATTCACACAGAAGCTATTATTGACCGTGAATTGTATAAAAATACGTATGTTGTTGGCACACAAGTCACAGCGAAGGTTGCCGACCCCTGCTGTAGCGGGTTCGTGAAAATTTCGCTTCATGTGAATCCGGCGCATGATGCAAGAGGTGGCCTGTTGGTCGCGTGGTTACGCAACGGCTTGACACGTTCTGATGCCGAACATAACAGAGCATTCACATTGAAATCTATAAAGTAACTGCGTCCACCACGAGCTTTAACCAACCCAGGTTACAAGCTACTCGCAACAGTGAAACGGAAAGCAATTTACAAAGTGGTCTTACTCAGCTAAACAACCTTCAGCTCCACGCTTCTCGTCTGATTCTTTACAGTATTGAAATGAAATGAAGCAGGATAAACCAAGTCAACTTGCCATTCTTTTCCTTCGGGCAAGACTATGCAAACTGGTTTGAAAGCAACTTGGAAATTCGTCTCTTTTACACGATACAAGTGGCATTTTCGCAAAACGTGTTAGTAAAATACCACGACATCGAGAACTAAAAAATGTAAAAACAAATACGTTTGAAATGCCTAACGGTATCTCTTTGAATTTTCAAAATGTTTTTTCCAAGCGGTTTTTGAAATGTCGCATTATGTCATTGGCGATGGATAAAATGAGAGGCAAACACTGACTTTCTTCATTTCCCGAGCACTGCATAAGAAGTGTTACCGCTAAAATGTGCGCAGTAAAATTTACCAAAACGAAAATGCAACGCCAGAGGAGCTTATATCTCCAATCTCATAATTTTGCACTTCCAGATAACCTGTACCCATTTATTTCAAGTTTGGCACCATGGCTACCTAGAGCATGATTCATTTGCATAGTAAAGTAGGATTCTCGAAAACAAACTGGTGCCCGCACTGCATTTTAAACCAACACTATACGCGATGAAATTTTTCATGTAATCATTATTCCAACGCTTTTCTCACTATCGGTTTCTGCAGCAATGAAAGTAGTGCAAATGTCAATTTAATCGCTATCAACTGAGCTGATGTGAAATGGACTTGAAGCAAACACGATAGAAGTTTGGTGTCACTAGCAACAAAGGAGACTCACCTAATCTACACGATGGACTCGGTCGTCTCAAGTTACTCTCGAAGTTCTGATTACGAAAGGTTTTTGTTTTGTAATGAAGCGCATAAGGTGAGCAGCCAACCGTAAGAAGCGCACAGAAACGTGAAACCGCCCTTTCTACTCACCACCACCACCACCACCACCACCACCAGGAGTAGCACAGTAAAAATCCAACGGAAACGCACCACATTTCAGTCAGATAACAGCGACCTTAACATGAGCCGCACACAGAGCTGCCTTTGCGTATCAAGATCGGAGTTAGCTGGTTATGCATGCCAGTACCTTTCGCGCCGCACACGTTCACCTGAACCAGCTCGTTTTTTTAATTAAATCTCGGCACATGACGAATGGGCGTGCTTGCGCTTGCGTAACGGCAAACACTTGCGATGCTACTGCTGCATAAAATCCAAGTTATTTTGACAGGCGCGAGCCGTGCTCGCTCCAGTCTTATGTAAATGCCGTAAGCGGCAAAGAGTCGAGACGCTAACGGCGGATGTCGAGTGGCTGGGCTGGGTTCACGGATCGCGGTCACGCTCCAGCGAAAGCGAAACGTTCCAAGTAACAGCGTTCCTACGCACACTGATTTGAATGTTCAACCAGCTTTCTTTTTCAGTTAAGCGCGTCACGGCATCACGATTCTCCTTCATATGGTTGCTCGAACGAAAGAGAATTTGCGCTAAATATGCTTCAGCGAAACTTACCGCGCAAGTCTGCAATGAGCTTATGGCGACACGGTTTCACCTTTGTTCTTTATGCAAATTTTTGCTTTCTCTTTATGACATTTACAAACAAACACCACTTTCCATGCATGGCAAACAGACTAGCCAGTTCAATAGTACGTTATGTTCTAAAAATTAGCCGCACTTACTCTGGTGTGCCAACCCAAGAAGAAGATGGCTGCTATATGACTCAGCTCCTAGTATGCCAACCAGCTACCAAAACCCTTTCCACACAATCATTACAGCTGCTAAGATTTATCTAACCAACCAGGTAGGATGGACGATGGCAGCATTTGAAATGTAAAAGCAATAAGCAAACAAAATATACAACAATGTGTAACTACTGCCTGGCATAGGAGAGCTTATAAGCTTAAAGAAATAATAAAAAAATCTCTTTCAATTTTGTAGATTCAGTTACAGAGAACGTATCAAATGAACATATTCAGTACAGAACGTCCAACATAACTCTACACCCACAACTTTGTAATCTACCCAAGCCCTTTGCTGACAACACAAAACCAGTTCTTTTGTTGGCTTACAGTCTGAAGAATGCAGTGTGTAACTTAATAGTGGACAAATGATTGACAATGCCATTTATTACAAAAGATTGGGTTCAATCATTTCCAGTCAGTATTAAGTTACTTTGCCAGCCATTCATGCCTGAGAAGTCACACCCATTACTGCTGTCCACTCGCATTTCATTAAGTCAGATGCTTCCACATCATTTACATATCATTTCATGACAAGCTTGCCATAAATAGGAGCAAAAAACAGCAAATGGCATGTTATTGCCGTATTGTTTTGCAACACTAGGTGATTGTTGCAATTAATTTCTGCTGAATACCACCAACGATGCAACTGCCTCAACATCTCCAAATTTTCTTGGGCCCCTCAACACCAACACATCAGAAAAAAGCTGAAAATTGTGAATTGTTCTTGCTTACAGGTAAGCTTCTTTGGTCCATATTTATGTTATACTGATAGAACCATGCCAAGTATGTTCATCATGCCTTGTCTACAAAATGAAATGAAGATCTTGTGAAAAATCTTGCCACTTGGGCACTAGACCAGTGGTTCCCAAAGTGGGCGGTACCATCCCCTTGGGGATGGTGAGAAACTCTAAGGGGGCGATGAAACAGAAATGGGCAGTTGGGGGGCAATAGAAGACCCAGTTAATAATTAAATTTTTGTTGTCTTACTAACTTTGGGTGACCAAATGTCATAAAAAACAATATGATCAACAAACATGTATGCATGTAATTTGTAAACAAAAACTTAGCGTTTTACTAAAGTAAGTTTTATAGTGAAATGCACGAAAAAATTGTGTTGATATGTGCGCAAGGCATGGCAGGGGGGCGACAGAAATTTGTTTGTCAGAATAAGGGGTGCTAGCCAAAAAAGATTGGGAAACAGTGCACTAGACAAACTTTATTTTTCGTAAGCACATTTCTAACTATTCTCCCACACATGCATACATTAACATTCATGAGTTGGTGGATAAATATGCCAGCAACAACCAACAACCTCAATGTATATCCAGTATTTTCCACATGTAAAGCAAGCTTGAAAGCTGTTCACAGAATATGAAATGATACTTGAAAGCATGACGTTTGCTGTGAGCTTTTGAGGTATCTGCCTGCCACGCAAACCATGGCACATTTTCCACATTTTCCATGCTTTCATAACTTTGCTATGATTCAGACTTCACATATCACCAAATCTCCATGAAGGTGACACAGTCAAATTAATCATCAAATTGTTTTAAGAGGAAATCGATTTCACAATAATATATGCGTCTTCAACCTAAGGCTTACACTTGTAATTTCCAGGACTGAAGATGAGTATAATGCATGAAATCCATTTCCTAGTAACATAGAATTATTTGAAAACGATTATAGGAGTGAAGACGCATAGTGTCACATAAACTCAATTTCCTTTCACAAAAAATCACAGTAGTTACTTCAATATAAACATGTGCAAGTTTATATCATCACAGAAAGAAGAAAGCAGAGCCCAGTCGACTGATTCCTCATGAGCTTACAGTAAACCCGGAGCTTTTAGTGAAACTTGTCAAGTATCAAAATTACCAAGTGATAACCTGCTATAAAATGACAAGTACAGGAACAAAACGCATTTGTGTTCAACAAGTAACTAAATGTTAAATTAAAATGTAACTGAATTTCCAGGAAATATGTTTACAAAAGATTAAAAATAACTTTACAACATCGTCCTCAATCAAGTTCTGTCCTACAAACTTTGATCTTTCCATTAAACACTGCTAACAAAGCTTCTGAGTTTATTGGACTTGTAAGAGACCAAGACCTTTAAAAGGTGGTGATACCGTTTCAGCAGTATGCCCCATCATACAAAAACCATGGCACATTTTCCATGTGCTGTGCAGATACTGTTTGTTCAGGCTAAAAAACCTTTGTATAAAAATGAAAAACAATTGCTTTTATAATCTGCACAATATAGGGACTATATTGACAATTTGACATGCTAAGCAAACAATTGATACCTTATTTCTTGTACGCATTTTGTGAAACATTAACATAACTTCAAAACAAAACACAAACCACAACAAAATAGAAGAAGCAGAATTACATAGATATATTCTGTAAACGAATACCTGTAATATTCTTTCTTTGGAACTGTAATACATCTCAAGGCCACCCTGGTCCATATGCACAGGTTGTTGCATAGCATAAGCAAGTAGGAACCATGATACAATACAGAAGATGCTAAAGAGGAGTACTCAGCAACAACATCAACAGAGAAGTATATCTTAATCAGAGTTTACTGAAATGATTTGTCAAATTCACCTGAATAATCAGACAGAAGATGAGGTTACATTAGAAGTGATAATTAACTGTGAAGACCTCAGAAACAAACAAACTCAGTGAGAATACTTCTTTAAAATCTTATCTTCAGCAAAACTGTCTGAAATAACAATGAAACTACAACTGGATTCAATTTTTTTTTTAGTGAAATGAACTATTATGCAACATAGTGCATTGCCAGCAATTACTAGAGTGGCACCACTTTGTATATTTTCTAAAAAAACATTTTTATCTTTTCTTGTACAGCACAACAACCACAACATACTGGTGGAAAAAAAACACTTACTGTTTGTGACATATCCTAACTTAAATTGTTTTGTTTCTCATGATACCATGCTTTTCTCCATTCAGGCTTGTCTTTAGAAATGTGGATTGCACAACACATGTGTTGGAGTTAATTATCATTGAATTTATTTTGTATATTCTTCCTGAAACAAGTCCGGCAACAAATCTGACAAGGAACTAAGTTGCTATGCAGCGATGCTTTCTTTTTTTAACTCCACTGCAGACTGTCACATCATTCACTTCCTTTATTTTGCAAACTTTTTCCTCAAGGAAATAAGCAACTGGAGGAAAATAACATATGCAATAATGTAATTTATTCTATTAAACTGAATGTTATCAACTGACTTTTTTACTTAATACTATAGAGGATTTGGTTGGGGATTTAAGATCTGCATGCATTAAAATATTGTATGTGGTTGAGAGGTATGCAATCAACCGATTTCATCTGTACTGTTGTAACTGCATGCTAAAACAGCATTCAACATGATTAAATATAAACACATGGCTGCGAAGTATTATTAATAATTCAAATTACTGCTGTCACTTAAATGTGTTCCTGCTTTTGCCTTCAACAACAACAGTATAGATTAAAATTGTCAGTGGAGTTATGGGATTAGGCTATGGATATCAGCATATACATATAACCACGTGCATCCCAACACTGAAATAAAAACTACATAAACAATCATGCTCACCCTCTGAAGGTAAAAGCTTTGGCGTTTCCAGTGTTACACGTAAATGCAACGTCAGTCGACTCACTATTTAACAGAGATCTGAATGCAATCCAACTGGTTGTTGTATATTCACATTGTTGCATGTTTCTTACACAGCTGTCAGTGACATGACTTAAAGGATTTAAATACACAGAATTGTTGATGGTTACTACTTTCCAGCAGTTGGAAAAACAACGCACAAAGAATGTCAGTGTTCACCCACATTAAGCCTATTTCATCAGAACATTTTGATGCTTTGATAAGAAACATGTTGCATACTTTTGTTCGACAATGCGCACCTTCATCACTTTTTATCTGCTTACCTTTTACAAATCTGTTTTTTCACACTATCTTTGCAGTTAGATTCCTTGCTTGCCTCAAATATGAAGAGTACTTACTGGAATACAGATGTTTGCATTTTTTAATCATTGCAAAAAGTTGAAAGCAGAGCACAGTCGGCTAATTCCTTGAAAGCCTACAGAAAATCTAGAGCTTTCAATTGTTCTACCACTATGTTACACTTTTGTACAAGAATGACCAAACGCAGTGGATATTGGTGCATTGCTTCACTGTTATCACCTTACACCTACCTTGTGATATGTCATGTCTAAGCATTCTATATCCTTGTGTTCTTTGACTGACTACTGTGATAAGAACCATGTGTCTTAGCCAAACCAAACAAATAAAAATCTAAACAAACCAGAGCTTAGTTAGTAACTGTAGGTGGTCCTCACAAACAGAAAAACATTATCAGGGGATAATTATCCCAACTAATTATAATTTTGACAATGGGAAAATGCGAATACAAGCAAATTACACATTACATATATATTACTAATATATAAGACTGCATACACAATGACACATCATCTGATAATGGCATAAGGCAGTGTAAGTAGCAAACTTTTCTTGTGATGCCCCAAACCATCCTTTCAGTTGTAATTAGAAGGCCAATGCACTTATGCATCTGCAGTAGTGCTCTTCAACCTTTTTTTTGTCGTGGAACCCCTGACATACTTTCGCGTTGTCATGGAACCCGCAGTTAACACAAATTTTAAAAACACGAATTACTTGTAAGAAAATCAAATTTTTTGTTATTAGACACTTCAATAAATAAACAGTTAATACTGAAGTTCAAAAGCGAGAAATTTAATGACCCGGTTATTCTTTTCTTGCATTTCTGGAATCTATCTGCTTCATTCAGAATTTGGCAAAAAGAACCCGTATCTCAAACACGTGTCATCCCATTTCTGGCCTTGGCAATTGAATCACATTTGGTCTGCTTCAGATTAGGTGCCTCTTCTACATTTGAACTACATTGCTCATTACCATCCACACCTTCGCTGTTGTTACTATTTCGCTTCACATAAGAAAATACACTATTTTGCTTCATCTGGCTTGACTAAATAGTAAAAGTTGGGTTTCTCACTCTTTACTTTATTCCCACAATGGTTGAACAACAGCTCTAGTACGTTGTCTACTCTCTACTACTCTTGATATACAGCACTGCCAACTGTACATCAGCAACATCATAAAACTGTGATGCAACAATAATGTTCTTAGTAACGCAACAACTATCAATATTTCTAGTTTCGCTATCTGCACTCAACATCCTGTACAACTAACTGGCCTACATGGAGTCTGAATGTGGCACAGTGATCTAAAAAATTTCAAAACGACGTATCAACATACGGAAGCAAGAAATCATTTCCCCTAAAAAATGAGGAACCCTCTCGGAACCCCACTACATGTTTAGCAGAACCCCCATTGAAGAGCACTGATCTACAGCCAATATCAGTTGTTTTAACCTTCATGTCATCTACAGCCAGTATCGGTTGTTTTAAACCACGCCATGAGATGTTAAACACAAATAAATGTTTGACTAGCAAAGTTACAATTTATAAAACACAGGAAATTTTCCAACTGAAAGATATATAAAATCTGGAAGTGAGCAAATTCATGTACAAATATACTAACTCTTAGCTACCTGTCACATTTAACAATTATTTTAAACTCATTACAGATGTTCATCCATATAATACAAGGCAAATCAAAACACAACAATTTGCTTTGCCAAAAGCATGTTCAAACTCAGGTGCTAAAATGGTAAAATACAGTGCAATAGAATCTGGTCAAGAATTCCTTCAGAAATAAAAAAAAAGATGTAAGGCACTTTTTTCCTCACGGTATAAGAAATACGTATTACTCAGATACTAGAAGCATACTCTGTGTTCTTCCTATTGGTGTACATAAATCAAGTGCATTGATTTAATTATTCAACGCTGTTACAGTGGAAACTGTCAAATCATGAAGTATCTCCGTTATATTTTACATCTTTTGGTTTTTGTTGCGTAAACTAAAATTGGTCGCATCAAACCCTTGTATGAAGTAGTGGGATATCTTTAATCTACAGGTGCAAAACAAACTATACGCCTAGTTACCATTTATAAGACTATGACTGGTTGGCTGTCCCTGATCTAGTCCCTTGACACTTTGTTCCAGAACAATAGGTAGGTCATTTGTGATTGACACATGTATTTGATTCTTGATTTTGCAGCATTGCATACTGTTCACCATGATTTCATGCGCTGTTGCCTGCATTTCACATTGGTTTCAAAGATGCTTGTTTTGCAGTTAGATTTATAATAATTCTTCTTTGAGGTGAAAAGAGTTGTTTGCTACGTTGCAAAGTGAATTGAGTGCTGAACAATCTAGAATTGACAAAGGAAATCATTGGAGGCAGTACGAAATGTCCTTTGTCATAGTACAAAAACATCATTGGAGATTGTACAAGATGCATTACAAAAATGATGTCATTGGCAGCAGTATGAAATAACCTTTCTCACAATGTCCCAGACTTTTACATAGCTCCTCGGGTTTGTATGTTATGGTCAAAAGATGAAACCAAAGCCACACAGCAGTTTTAGGCAAGACACCCCTTCGCATGCTACGTAAAAAGTAATTTTGGCCAGATACGTCACTTCCTCACGATACTATTTCGTGGATTAAAAGACAAGACCAGCAGCATCACGTGGAATGTGTTAACAACTAAACTGATTGACTAACAAGCAATGAATAAAGTGCTGTGAAATTATCTGGCATTTGCATAATTGCTTTACAGTTTGTTCTGAAATAAGGCATGAAGAACACTCTGAATTGATAAGACTGCAAAAACAATCAAGCAAGCATCCAAGTCCAACAAGATTTCATTGACACTTTTGGCACCCAAAAGTTTTTTTTTGAGCAGAGCAAGCGCATGTTCTACTTCACTTTTTTCCCAAAGTGCCATGCTAATGCTTTTGGTCGTGTACGTGCATTCTGGG
>Ga0210059_1000145_pt1 | contig 69209 bp, 35 predicted proteins | sample Ectturendosymbi2_FD_188042 | JGI IMG/M metagenome (GOLD analysis project Ga0210059, IMG submission 188042) | Ecteinascidia turbinata endosymbiont from Florida, USA - Sample 2 (SPAdes) (version 2) | ecosystem: Host-associated > Tunicates > Ascidians > Unclassified | place: Key West, Florida... | reverse complement strand
TGCCAAATAAATAAATTTTCCTTTGTTATATTGTTTTTCCTCATTGGCAAAATGTCTACGCGGGCCGGATGAAATGGCTTCGCGGGCCGGATTTGGCCCGCGGGCCGTAGTTTGGTGACCCCTGTTTTAGACTACGGATAGACCTGTCCTGGTGCAATTCAAACAAAAGGGTCAGTTTGTCATTCAAACGGTGTGGGTCTCGTGGTGTAGCGGTTAGGCGTTATGGCTGCTATGCTAATGCATTTAGGTTCGACTCTCACCTTGCCGACTTTATTTTTTTTGTTTACTTTTTTTCAGGCTTACGTCTTACCTTTACGGGTTAGTGTAGTTAGGTTAACGTTAGCCTAGAGTTAGCTTAGGGATAGGTTAGCGTTAGGTTAGGGTTAGGTTAGCAATAAGTTAGTTATGGTTAGGATTAAGGTTAGGTTTGTGCTATGGTTAGGGTTAGGTTTATCTTTTACGTTTATTTCGTGTCTACCAAGCCTCCTGCACTCTCGTCATGCGTTAATGTTACGTCACGTGTTGTATGAATAGGTTTTCAAATTTCAAGATCCACAGGCTAATCTATAGCTACTGCCTAGATTTTAATACCATCAGTGAGTTCACATTCGTAATTTCAGTTATTAATCCTAACCATTGTTGCACTTTAACCAAACCTAACTACATAGCAATGCTAGTCTACAAACCAAAACAAAAAGCATTCAAAACAACACACTACTGGCTTAAAATATGTCATTCATATTGAAATGACTGACTAAAAACTCAGTCTAACAAGTCAGTGTCTCAATTTTGCATATCATGTTTGAGAAAGAAAAAAGCTATCTGGCCTGGTATGATCCAACAACCAGTCAATGCACTTGCAGGCTCATGTAGAATAGGCGTGAAAACCTCAAGGCCTGGTGTAGACTACAGTTCACATTAAAAGAGCTAGAGTGCTCTAGCTAGTCTAGACTACAGATCACAGTAGGCCTACACCAGCTAGCGTTAGTCTAGGTATAGGTATGCAGCAAGCAACGTCCCTAATGTACAGGCTACTGAAAGAGCCATATCTTGCCACATCAGGAACAGACTGATGCTGACAAGCTTGGTGTGTCCATTTAACAGATTTAAGAGGGGGAATGGGATTACATTACGGTACAGTGATTGCACCATAGACAGACTCGCATGGCACAGAAAGCTGAAAAGATGCTTCTGAAGAAAATTAATGAATGATTCTGCAATGTGCAACTTTTTCCAAAAGTCTGAATCCTCGGAATATCGATAAAAGCGTTTCGGATATCCGGATCCGTACCCTGTTACCGTTTGAAAGCAGTTTTTAGATATCCTTAGTGTTGTGGCCGGAAGTAGCGCACAACATAGTGAATTGTTAACAGAGCGATTGTTGTCAAATGATGTTGAGCGAACCATAGGATTTATGCACAAACGTACGCCGATTTCGCCTAAACAAGCGGTAGAAAATGATTTGTGGAAGAGAATTGCCGTTGATTGTTTGTTCAAACCGATTAAAACTGCTAGCGATTTAACCGATGTTAAAATGCAACAATTCACTATGGTGCTACTAGAACGCCGTAATAAGTGTGCACAACACCAAGCCGCACTTGAATTAGAACTGCCTTGATTGAGCGGAAGAGTGTGTGATCAGAGCGACGAATCGGACAGTGAAGGGTCGCTTTAAAATGTGATGTAACTTGTGGTGTGGCTTCTGACGTTGCAAATATGTTCTGTACAAAGCCCAATGTTGTTTTGTGGTGCAGGAACATAGGAAATTATGAAAATTATACAAGAACTGTATATGTGTTATAGAGGTTTGGCTAGATTTCGAACTAGCCTACATTTCACCGCAACGAGTATGAAAAAACGACGATGTGAAACCAACTGATCTCAGTCACGATGAAATTAATGGAGTGTTGCTTAATCTGTTGGCAAGCGTGACTGGATCGGTGTTCTTCGGTGTACAACTGCACATTGATGAACCAAGCAAAGGTCACCGATTCTACATTGCCATTAAATGCAAGCGTGAAGGAATTTGGGTGGAATATATTAATCGAGTTCCGTTCTCCCCACCAACAGTTGGATATGTTTGGGAACCCGAACAAACCGTGGGATCTTTGAGTATGAGAATAATTATAACTGCCATAGAAAAGGCTGACTGGCACAACTTGGAAGACAAATCTCAAAGCAGACCAATTTCCAACTTGGTATGACAACCCTGTTTTGCTTGATGGTGGCTCATTGGAAAAAGTGACGATGGCACGCGACATAGACGTCAACTTAAAAATCATGAAAAGTACGGGTAGCAAGCCAAGCACAAAACGTGCATGGGCTTGCAGCGTCAAGCGCAAAAGAGAGGACGGCGACCGAATTCTTCACCAGATGCTTTGTCAGATCAACGGCGAAGCAACCACAAGCGGGCAAAGTTCAGGAAGCGATTCAGATGCGAACGAGACAGACGTGCGATCAGCAAAGTGAGCTGAGCTTGATCTGGAAGCGCTGTTGTATGACTTGCAACCTGAAACAGTTTCTGAGAATCAACCGTGGAAAGTCGGAAGCTGAGAGAAACATTTTGGCATGAGAGTCCTCATATGCAGTTCGGGGAAAACAACGTTGATTACCGATCACCGAATGTGCATGGCTGAGTACTAATTAACATCGTTCGCGACATGAGTTGCAGCAACGCATTGAATTGTGTTTGTTTTATTGTAACAGCCGCCTCTTGGTGTGTCAGAGGCGATGCTAATTGTACTATATAAGGGGGACGATTTTTTTTGACAAACAGTTCAGTTGGTTGGATTCTCAAACGGGAAGGAGGTTTCACGCGGTTTAAAACATACTTTGACTTTGAGAAATTAACCACTGTTCTCAATTGCACTTGTAAAACTTGTACAGCACGGGAGTTAGAATGAAGTGCGGCTTGGTCGCTGATGTGGTTCTCCCTGTACAGTTGTGTTCTCTGTGTGTTTCTATGCGATCGCTTTCTGCTGCATTCGAGTATGATTGTGATTATGTGTTGTCCCGTGGGCAAATAAAAGTTCAACACTCTTAAAATGGTACCTGTAGGACCCCAACGGTCTGACTGCGGTTAAGACGTTGTTGGTCTCGAGGTTGAGTGATACTGAGCTGGCTTAGCCTACATGGTGAGTCTATTGTTGACTTGCTTATAATAGGTGTAAAACGAAACCTACTATTGGTTTTGTGAAAAACGGAAACTCTCGTAAAACGGAATAGGAGAGAAACAAAAGTATCCGGTTGCAAACTCACTATCCTGCTGGATATCCAACCGGAAAACCGGATAGTGATCATCTCTGGTGGACTGATGCAATCTCAGTAAAGTAGTTATCAAAGTGATTAGGTAATCCACCATTGGAAAAGGTCGAGTCCATGAGATAGGCAAATGATAATTTAAATAAGCATGGGATGTTTGAAATTTTGTGCTTGGAATACAGCACAGCTGTTTTGTTTTTTTCATATTCAAGGGTTCTCACAACTTTATTCAGCAGTCTATAGGAAGTAAAGTAGGCCTATTCTTGGAAAAAAAGTTGAAACAAATGTGGAAAAACAGAAATATTGAAACATTGTCAGGGCGGCAACCATTTGATTTGTCAGGCGGAAAAATTATTGTAACTTGTACCTAACAGCCAAAAAGGTTTTGGAATTTCTAGTGTGGCAACTGCACGGCTTTCCACCTGATTGGGCCCTGACCAATAGTGACTCGTGTAATGAGAAAAAACGAAAACAAAATTATATGAAAAATCCCCCATTCTAAAAACTGGAATACTGGCATCGTGTTATGATGTCATTGACTGGAATAAGCATGTATTGATTCAAATTTTATCAAGACGTGATAGAAAAAATCTGATTACAGATTTGAATTCAGCACACGAAATATCCTCTGAAACGCCGTCTTATTACACCAAATGCAAAAGAAGTCAGATTGTGACTAAAAATGTTCCCCTGATATTTTTGCCAACTTCGAAAAACTCCGGAATATTTGTGAAATTCAATCCAACCCGGACATGAAATCCAAATTTTTAATCATCCTTCCTGATAAACTTCAGGTGTCAAGCGAAATTTTTGACTTGCGATAGTTCTGACTCTACACCATGTAGGCTACTCATGCACAAAGAAATATTCTGCAATATCAAATATACTGAGAAAACTTATGATTAGGGCTTGGGGATTCGTGTGTAGGTAAGTGTGTCGGGTTGGGGTTTGGGTTAGGGTGAGAAAAGGAAAAATATTTGAGGTCTAAAAGTAAGTCTAAAATTTTTCAGTGGTTGAAGTAATTCCCGTACTATTGCTGGTTGTGGGTGCCTGAGATTTAACCAAATTGTTTTAATTTATACAACACACATCAAAAAGTTATTTCCAAGCTTTGTTTTCTTTTGCTGAGAAGCAAAATAACTGACAAACAGTAGCTGGTCAGAAATTTCGCTTGACGTTGACACCGGTTCGTCAAAATTTGAAAATTTCGGCTGTAGTCCACCGCCCCAACACTTCGCAACCTAACCGCAACCCTCCCTTCCTGGATGTACTGTAGTTTCAGATTGGGAAGTCAGTGTAGATGTGACTCATCGCTGACATGTGTGATTCACTGAGCAACAAATTACAAAGCATTTAGGCCTAGTACGACTTGTTTCGTGCGTTGTTCAGTTATTAGTCTAGCTGCAAAACCGTGCTATATGGTGTCTAGTTCAGTGACAGTAATGTTTAAAAACGCAGTGGTAACGCTGCGACTTGATGATTACCTCAGTCAATGCATGTATTAAGTTTATTTACGTAAACATCGGTTCTTCTACGGAGAGAATTTGGTTTTTACAGACACACATTTTTTTGTGACAATTGTCAATTGTGATGAACATGACTTAATTTATTGCATAAAGGTGTTGGGCATGGCACTAAATTGTAATGGTGTGACTGTGATCTGATGGGGCTGCAATTGCCGAGTTTTGCAGTTGGCCGTACAGTACCTGGAATACAGTAGCCTTGAAGATAGACCTATGCTACAGACTACAGTGCTAGTGCAGCCACCATTTCCCAGGTCCATTTGATTATGATCATTATGGGATGGAGTGATGACGCCTAGTAGGCTATTAGTAAGTTACTTACTGTAGGCTCGAACTGTTGTTTATGGACTGAATAGTCATTTCAAAAGTGCAAACTGAGCTCTACATCCATTCTATCCATGCAAGGCAGTAAGTATAGATGTGGGAAACTGATGGGCAGGTGAAGAATACTTCCCAAGGCAACTCTGTCAGCCCAGGCCCCAATGTATTAGGTAAACCTTTCTTTGAGACACTTTTTGGAAAGTGCGTTACTGTTACGTCGCAGGTGGCGTATGAATAAGTTTGCAAATTTCAAGATCCACAGGCACATCTATAGCCACCGCCTTTTGAAATGTGAAGTGTGATCTAATGATTTACGGGAGAACTCAATGGCCTAAAATTTTGCTGTGTCTTGCTTTGGAATTTTTTCATAAGTGATGATTCTCTTGCGGAGGTTGTGCCTCACGGTCACGGGCTGTTGTAGTCTTGGAATGTGAAGCTGGTTGAAAACAAGAAGATGCAATTTATTGAATGCAGTTCCTGTTGTGAGCAGTGGAGCCCATATCAAAGATTCACTGCATTGAATATAGTTCCTATGAGCAGTGGATCTCATATTGCTGTGCCGGAATATCAGCAGATGTCTGATGTTGGTGACAGCAGGTGACAATGCACCCCTCTGGGGTATGAAACCGCAGTCAATCCTACCCGTTTGTTCATGGACCAACCGCACAGTGGAAAAATTTCATTTAAACTTGATGTTGAAAATGCTTTGATCAGCATTCACTGAGGCATTGTTCTTCAAGCAGTTCAAATACACTTTCTGGAAATCTACCCCTTCATATGGGACTGCTATTCTTCAAAAACATTGCTCTTCCGTGGAGAGTTCTGCTTGGATTCAGCCACTGGTGTGCAACAAGGTGATTCCCTTGGCCAAGTCATTTTCACCCTTTCCATCTATGGAGTTAGTAGTTACATCCAAGGTCAAATGTGACCTAAATGTTTGGTACCTTGATGATGGATGTATGGGTAGAGACCCATGGAACTTGCTCAACAATGCTGCCATGAGAATGGACTGTCTTTGGTTTACCTGGAGATTAATAATTTTCTAATTGCAAGCTACTCATCAACGACACAAAAATCAAGCTCTAAAAATCCCAGACCCCAATCAATGGGAGTTATTAGCAGGGTTCCCATGTGGTATTTGAAGTATTGAGTCGTGAAATCGGTTTTTTAGACTTTGAAAAAGTATTGAATTTGGCCAAGATGTATATAACGTATTGAAGAAGTATGGAAATTCTAAATTCAACCGTTTGTTTATTGAAATTGTTTTTCACTGTCGATGCCAGTTCTGCAGGTATTTTGCATTGTGTTCCATGAGCAAAATTTTTGAAAAATGAAGCTAAATGCTAGTATTGAATCTTTTGATTTCGTGTTAAAAAGTAATGAAACAAGATGGAAAATTTTTTTTGAAAATGTCTGAGAATGCTGTATTAGGATCTTCATTGCATCAGGAATCTGCCCCACTAGACTTCAAGGCAAAAACTAAAGTTCTTGACAGCGTCAAAGAAAACCTAGGCTAACTGAGCCGCATCAAGCATTTTTTTAATTAAAAAATTGCTTCTCAATTGCTAAAATCACATATTTGCTGTGAATTGCCCCATGCTTCAAGTGCAAAGATGAACTGGAGGTGTTGGAAGCTGCTCTAAAAATCAACATGGAAAAAATATGCAATGTGATTATTGCTTGGATCATTCTGGGCTTTACCATTCTGCTCTTTCCAAAACCAAAACAACATGTAGACATAGGACTGAAACAAAACAAATATGAAATAGGAACATATTTCAACAATTCACAAACATAAATATGTACAATTTGTTATTATTGAAAAAGCATATCCAGAACTTAGTATCATTATAACAGAGCAAAGAGTAAAGACTAAATGAAGTATGAAAACAAGCATGACACTTCAAACAAATTGATGAATATCATATCATAACTTAGGCAACAGCCATTCACATTTATAAAAGATGGAGGGAAGCAATGTATGAAGAGTTGAGATATGAAGAGGTGAGTCATGCACATTCCACATATGTAACAAAAGTGAGTGGCAATGGAAGTGATAAGTAGAAAAGCATGCAGCAACCACAATATTATGTAGGACATGCATGACAGTGGCAAAATGTCATTTTAATAACATAGACCATGAAAAAGCAATCCAGTTACCCACTGACCATGATGACATACCAAATTTGTGCATATAGCCTGCAGGGTACACAATAGAGTCCTGTGCAGGGCAGGCACCTGCGCGAGTTGCGGTGACCTGCATTTGTGGGGTGGGTGCAGGAAGCCCCAGAGTTTTGCATGCAGGACAAGCATGTGATAAGAAATTCTTTGTGCCGGTTACTGAATGTTGACTCAATGCATGTGAAAGTGACATGAGCAGAAAAATTTGTGCTACAGAGAGCTTGTTGTATGGTTTATTCATGCATTTTTGTGACTCAAATCATGAAATTACACGAATGCAGTAAGAGGAAAAGCAATGACATCAACGATCACAAATTGATTTCATGTTGTTGAGAATATAACAACATCAGACGTTTCAATTTTCACAGTTTAATGTTTGTGTTCTAACATGTTGAATCACAAACAGTTGGTGAAAGATTACTTGGGTCAAGTTCTCTGCCAGCCCTGTTGCGAGCATAAATTAATTTCTAATTGAAGATGTTTAACTAGTAGTAGAAAAAGTAACAATGCATTGAATCGATGTCAGGTAAAATAAGACAAAAAAACAACGCAAAAGCAGTAGGTGAAAAGCATGCCTGTGTACAGTGGGTGGAGTGAGCAACTGTAGAGGTAAATGGTACGAAGGAAAATACTGACATCAACACAATATTACAAAAGTGACAAGCATATAAAACAAAATCAACAGGAATCTGGCAAGATAGCAGGACGTTTTTATATTGTTATGCAAATGAATAAGGTGAAAAAGATATCAGATTTTCAGGAATGTTATACCAAATTTTGGGACTCATATACTTTAAAGAAAGCTGATCCAAGGATGTTTTCATTCTAGGTAAATAGTATTTTAGCAAAGCAGCAAGTCACAACAACAGCGAGTCACTTGGTATTTTCCAGAACATACTTACAATAACAAAAGCATTGACATGGCACTTTTGGCAAGGGAAAAAGTGAAGTGTATTCTGGAATGTACATGCGCGTTCTGTGGAAAAATTCATAGTATGTTCTAAAACGTACTTACTTGAGTGCTGAAATGTTAAATTGTTGTTAGTTAAGATAAGTTCTGCAAATGCCTAATAATATGTTGCTAGTAGCTTTTTTGTAAGTACAGTATAACTGTAAACTTCGTAGTTAAGCATAACTGCCTTTAACACTTTGGCATTTGGCTGCTTTTGAGGATTCTCGTGCCAAAACAACCAGATCGCTTGTGGCTTTGCGTGTGGATAACTCGGGGCCGAAAGTGGTGGAGAACTGTTCAAAGGCTCAAAAGACATGGCAAGTCTTCTAGTTTGCACTCAAAAAAAAGTTTTTTCGTTGAGGGGTGTGTATTTTTTCTGAGTGATGTCATAAGTGGAGGACTTTTAGACCACCTTGGCCCACTTCCCAAACCGTTAGATGGTAGCATTTCGCTGATGTTTTTTCTGGAAACTAGGCTACAATCTGAGTCTTTTGATACTTTGGATGACCTGCTGGGGTTTCGGGTTCAAAAGTTATGATCCAAAGTAATAAAAATATTTGAGTAATTGGTTAATTATATAAATTAGAGATCGACCGATATGGCTTTTTTGAGGCCGATACCTGTATTTCCAAAATTTTTAAATCTTGTTTTCTGCTTCATTATCAAAAATATGATGTATTTTATGCCATACCTTTTTTTCAAAATTTGAAAATCAGGATTTATAAGCTAGAATTTTGCAGCAATACTTGATTAGCCTTACTTTCAATACTTGATTAGCCTTACTTGTTAGCATAGTGTACACTGTTTACAATGAAGAAAACACAGTGCCATGAATAAAAAAAGAATGTTAAAATAACAAAGCAATAAGAACAGAGCACTGAATGTAAGAGAACTGCCTATGGTGTTTAAACCCGAAAAAGCAAAAACGGTGCTTGAAAGTTGAGAGATGCTGAACAATGGAAAGGAAGTACAAAATGGAGCATCAAGTTAAGAAGGTTAAAATTAGTACAACACTGTATTCAATTAACCATTGCCAAAAATGAAAATATTTTCAAAACAGCTTTGGTCTTTGATAGTATGTTTGTTAACAGTTACTGTACTACATAAATCTTGTAAAATTTTGTTTTTGCATATGTTTCACAAATCAACCTTTCAGACTCTTCTGCATCTAGGTAGGTTTTCAATTTCAAGAGTCAATCCAAGTCATGAAGAATCAAATTTGGAATTTTGATGTAATGCAATATTAAATAACTGCATGTCCTTAAGAAAGAAAAACTAGTTCCATTAGTTACTGCAACTGAAGTACTGGCATTGGTATGAAATGAAAAACCTCAACTGATTTGTCAATTCTCAGTAGTTCAATATCAACAGTTTAAGATTGTCATGCAGAAAGCAAAGTTTATCTGCATTTTCATCAAGTAGCCTGCAGTGAGTTAGCCGGTCATCTACAACCTAGCCTAAACAAAAGCAGCACTAGGCTATAACCGATTACCGAAGTAAATTCCATAAGAACAAGTCGCCATAACAATAGCTAAGGTGCACATGTGCGCATTACATATCTGATGATTGTGCAATAATGCTGTGGTAGTTCTGATGCAATTACAAACAATGCGCTTTTAACTTGCGTAAGTTGCATTGTTGCAAACACTGCTTTTGATGATCGTGTCTAACAAACGGACAACAGCAATTGTGATGCAACAATGAACACTGACTACCGCGCTGCTATCGGACCAAACGACAAATCATCGCTTCAATGTATTTGTCAAATGTTGGAGTAGCGCTCCCGTAGCTTGTGTTCCACATCCACAAACGTTGGTTTCATGTTTGGAACAGCTTGGATTGTGAGATCACAATTATCATTATCATGCCTCGTGGAAAATGTCGATTTAAAAGTTAACCCACGAACACGATGTTTTAGCTTGCGTACAGTATAAACCAGCGCGCTTACAGCCTAATACATGAAGTTAAGAAAATTAGAATCCTTTTAAGATGTTACTTGCAACTGCTTCATAGCGACAGTTGTTGTCACTAATGAGTAACGATTGCATTTGTAATCATATTCATAATGCCATAAATCTTGCTTAACATAACGCAATTCATTTTTCATGCAAGCTTTTTTAAATTAATCTACCCTAAACTAGGCATTGATTGGACTTTTGCACCTTAAGTTACAGTCAAACTTTTCGTGCAGCGAAAACTTCCGGAAGTATAATGGGAGTTTATTCGTACACAACACCTGCACGTGGTGGCTTCAAGCATTGCGAAACTTCCCGATGACACTTTTGTTTTGGTTGTGACGGCTGACGCACGCTCCATGGCTAATTTTGTGTGTTTGTTTATGAAACCACACCTGCTAGCGTTGTTGTAAGATAACTGTCTTGATTTGCTTTGTTGTGCTTTCTTGCGCAAGTTGTCTGGATGCATGAGAAATATAACAGCGTCTGGATGCATGAGGAATATAACCTACTGAGGTCAATAATATCGGCTGTTTTGGCTGATACTGATATATCGGTAAAACCCAAATATCAGCCGATATATCGGCTGATACATCGGCCAGGCCGATATATGGGTCGATCTCTAATATAAATAATTAATTTGTTTATTGTAGATCATAACTTAGAAAATCAGAAACGCTAGAAAATCAAAGGCTCAAAAGACTTGGACTTGAGTATAGTTTGCAATGAAAACTGTAGCAAAATACTTTTGTTTAGCGGTTGGGCCCTAGGGCCAGGTAACATGAGCCAAAATGACCTAAAAACTACTTCATTTATGACGTCACTCACAAAATATCCGCAACCCCCCCCCAAAATTTTTTTTCAAGTGCAACTAGAAGACTGGCTGATCGTTTGAGCCCTTAAACAGCTCTTTAGCACAATCGGCGGAGGAGCTATGGCGTTGATAAGGCAACCAAAAACTTCTGATTTTAGGCCATAATCTAGGTACAATATATTTGTAGACCGGCTGTCAAAGTGTTAATAATATATGTATACATTTTGATGTATATTGGTTTAAATTAGGGATAGACCGATATATCAGCCTGGCTGAGGCCGATATATAGGGCCGATGTTTGGGTTTCACTGATATATCGGTATTGGTCAAAACTGCTGATTTTATCAGCCTCAAGTTTCTAAACGCTATTACATCCTCACGAATCCAGACAACTTGTGCAAGAAAGCACAACAAAGCAAGTCAAGACAGTTATCTTGCAGCAACGCTAGCAGGTGTGTTTTCTTGCACAAGCAGAGAAGATGAACCATGGAGCAAACGTCAGCCATCGCAGCTGAAACAAAATCATCATCATTAATCAGACAATTAAAAATCATAGCAAAATATTGAAATTGCTGCAATTTGAAAAATTTTAGCTCATGACATAAATCCTAATTTTTGAAGTTTTTGAAAAAAGGTAAGGCATAGGATATATTATATTGTTGATAATGAAACAAAAAACAAGATAAAAAATTTTGGAAATTTTGTTATTGGCTATTAGTCCATGAATGGCCGACATATCGGTATCGGCCCCAAAAAAGCCATATCAGTTGATCTCTAGTTTAAATTATGATTCACTATACTGTGTACACCATTATAGAGTGTCACAAGTGAGTACCCATCTCCACTTATTCTGTACTGGTAACAAATATTCTTTTATGTTGATTTATGCATTGATGGAAAGGCAATGGCAGCACCACGTGTGAATTACTTCTGTGCACCCATCCATTAATGCTGAGGGATGAATAGGCTGCGAGTGTAATTTTTCCAGTTTTTTATGTCAGCCATCTGTGATCAAACTCAGTCTACCAGCTTAATTAATTCATGCTCAACCAACTGTACTACACAAGTAAACTATAGATATGTGTACACACAATAGATCAGGGGTGTACAACCTTTTGCTATTGCCAGCCGCATTACTTTTATTTATATGAAGTACGGCTGCCAATGAGTTTGAGTTATATTTATGAGATATGTTTAATTAAAGAATAGGTTTTATCCGGTATATGTCATTTACTTGTGCCTAAAAGTATAATAAAATGTCAAAAATCTTAACGAATTTTTAATGAAATTACGCATTGTGTCGACTGATTTTCTTGCCTTGTGTTTTTTTGCTTCAGTATATGCCAGCACGGCCACCACATCTTATATTTTAAATTACATGTGGGCGGCCGCAAATTTCATTATCGAAGCCCGCATGCGGCAGTACGGCTGCAGGTTGTGCACTGTTGCAATAGATTAACTGTGTATAAATCATGTTTCCCTGCATATCAGCATGTAGCTGAATGCTTTATTGCATTTCAAGCTTGTCTGACGTAGCAAATAACACAAATTTGTACCTGGTGCGTTTAGCTGTTGATTTGCTGTTTTTTTTCTGTCATTGTGTTAAAGCTAGTTGAATTTTCTTTTATTTCGTGGAGTTGTATTCTCTTTCTGATATCATTCACTTTCTAAGTTGTTGTTTTCACATTTTAGAGTGATGCTGCATAATGAATGAGAGCTCTCTTTTATGCAAATGAGTATTGACGAGAACTGATAGAAATAAAATAGGTAAATTGATAGGATTTCACATTAAGATATTTAAGGTTTGTATGTTGTTTGTTAATTTGCTTTTCTTAGTAAAACCTAGTTGACGAACTTCACTGTTAATAAAATGAATAAGTCAAAATGATGTGACAAAACTACAAAACATGCATTTATTAACACTTTGAGAGCTGGCCCATGAATATATCGTACCTAGATTTTGGCCTAAAACCAGCAGTTTTCAGTTGCTTTACCAATGCTATAGCTCCTCCGCCGATTGTGCTAGAGAGCTGTTCAAGGGCTTAAACGGATTGGCCAGTCTTCTAGTTGCACATAAAAAAATATTTTTTGGTTGGGGGTTGCGGATTTTTTGTGAGTGACATCATAAGTGAAATAGTTTTTGGGTCATTTTGGCTCATGTTACCTGGCCTAAGGCCCAACCACTAGGCTAAAGTTTTTCGCTGAAGTTTTCATTGGAAACTATGCTTGACTCTGAGTCTTTTGAGCCTTTGATCGACTAGCATTTCTGGTTCAAAAGTTATGATCTAAAATAAACAAATTAATTAATTATCAAATTAACTAATTAGTCAAATATTTTTATTACTTTAGATCATAACTTTTGAACCCAAAACCCCGGAGGTCATCCAAAGTATCAAAAGACTCGGATTGTAGCGTAGTTTCCAGCAAAAACTTCAGCGAAATGCTACCATCTAATGGTTTGGGCCCAGGGCCAGGTGAAGTGGCCAAGGTGGCCTAAAAGTACTCCACTGATGACGTCACTCACAAAAAATCCGCACCCTCATGCAAAAAATTTTTTTTCTAGTGCAAACTAGAAGACTGGCCGATCTGTTTGAGCCTTTGAACAGCTCTCCACCACTTTCGGCGCCCGAGTTAAGTGTGCGCAAAGCCACGTGCAATCCGGTTGTATGGCATGAGAATCCTCGAAAGTGGCCGGACACCAAAGTGTTACTAATTTTGTACATGAAAAGTGGAAGTATTAAATAGCCTTACAATGAAAATCATGGCCAATGAAAACGATACAAATGCCATATTGCGAACGTTTCGATAACTCCTGTTATCATCATCAGTGCATTGCAAAAAATTGCAAATGAGGGTTTGAACAGCTCTCTAGCTCAATCGCCTGGCGAGTTATAGGATTGCAAAGCTCTGCAAGAAGTAGCGCACGCGGGACCGAAAGGGTTAAAAGTTTTCAGTACATCAGTTTAAACTAAATTTAATTTGCTAAGATCAAAGTAATTTATTCAATGTACGGACCTCGTTAATATGTCGTTCATTGTGCGGTCCTGGTTTAGATAATGACAAAATTTTTGGCTCTGCAAGCAATTTCAGTTGGACATAGCTGGCATTTAATCACAAACTGGATATTTGCATAGAAATGTTGTTTTCATTTGTAAATCTTTATAACTTGAAAAGAAGCAGGGTATTTGAGGAATCTTCCTGCCAAGCTGTGCCTTCATAACTTTGAGAGGATTTTTCTGCATAAATCCATAGTTCAGTGACAATGTACCACAAGGACAAAGCAGCTAAACCTGCACACAAATTGTATCACTTATCGCATATTTCACTTCAAAGAAATGTGAAGAACATTGGACAGAGGAAAGTCTCAGTACCATTAATTCAATTTGGCCACACCTTTGGCCAATGCTAAAATCAACACTACAGTTTCAACCGCAAGAGGTAAATTTGCAGATTCAACTGGTTAGATACGAATTGGCTTTACTGAACAAAAAATGAAGTTCTTGTGTCAGTAACTAACCAACTTTTGTGTTCTTAAGATCATTGTGTGATCTCGAAGAAAAGTACATGACTGCTTTCACACAAACGTGGTTCACAACTGCATTACACAGTTCAATGCACGATGAAGAACCATGGCTGTGTTGCAACCTCTCTGGTGGTGTTGCATTGATTGTGTGATTCATCACGAACGGGATGTGCGTGAAGAATAACACCATCATGTCTGTAGCGCGAGCAAGCAATAGTAAGAGAGATTGCAAGCATGATCCCTATTGTTGCTTGCTGCCACGGTGCGAAGCTTTGCGCATATGTCGCTCGGGATTTCCGATCGCAACAAAGTGGTGCTGTGACCAGGATGTGAAGGTCGTGCAGAGTTCAGCCTTCACACAAAGAACGTGCGATCGGTGTGGTTCGTTGTAAAAAGGAGGGGATGTTGCAACCTCTCCGGTGGTGTTGCATTGATTGTGTGATTCATCACGAACAGGATGTGCATGAAGAATAACACCATCATATCTGTAGCGCGAGCAAGCAATAGTCAGAGAGATTGCGAGCATGATCTCTATTGTTGCTTGCTGTCACTGTGCGAAGCTTTGCACATATGCCGCTCGGGATTTCCGATCGCATCAGTTGCAAGCATGGGCATTGTTCCACAACTGACACCCGAGATCTAGTTGAGACCTAAACTTTAAGACTGAGGCTGAGATGTGGTAAAAACTTAGAGGCCAAGACTTCATAAAAAACTCTGAGAGTCGAAACTTTAAATTCAAGACCAAGACTGAGACTTAAATTTGTGGATTATGCTAAAATTCTTCTGAAAATTTCGAACAAAATATCATCACCACTTCAAATTTGCAGTTTCCACATTTCTGACAGTTTTCTTACCTCCTTTAGTTGTTTTTCACCTGCAGATACAGCAGACAAAGAGCATGTTGATTTCCAAAAGTTTTACGTACCAAGCCATATTATTGCACTATTCAAAGTCTCCAGGCAATAGGCTTGTGACCTAGTCCTGTAGCCTTCGAGACTGAGACTTGCAAAGATAGGTCTTGAGATGAGTCTTGAGGCCGAGACCAAGTCTTGTGACTCCATCACTGACTGAACAAACAATTGTTGTGTCACACACAGTATGCACATTGAAGATAATGTACAATGCACTTCCACAACAACTTTGATTTCACATTTCAATTGACGGCCGTTGGATTAATTGAAAATATCAGGACCAAAGTATTTTTAGAACATAAAGAAACACTTTTGTATCCCATGGTTTTAGAATTGTCCATGTTTGGCATAAAGCTACCAAAAACCTGCAGTGTCAGGTAGCAAACATTTAGACATTTAAGTAGAGAAAGGCAGTAAACCCATATTTATCTGATATGGATAAACTCATATTCTAGCTAAACGCATGGAAAAGCATGATTAACTGGATTCATCTGTACATCTTTCTGGGCCACCGGTATTTCCTGAACACAATTTTTGGGAAGTGTGCTGTGTCTGTGCATAATGTTGGCTTGAGTGTTTGCAGCAGTGGTTCCCAACCTGTCTAGGCTTGCGGCACCCTGCAGAAGAGAATTATATTTTGCGGCACCCAGTGGCGAACCCATACAATTTTGCTTCAAGGTTTGATGACAGTTTGAAAATGTATTTTAATAGTATATTAAAAAACGCATTAGCTCGCGGCACCCCTGTGTATTGTAAATGGCACCCTAGGGTGCCGCGGCACCCCGGTTGGGAACCACTGGTTTACAGGTTGGATAAAGGTCTTTAACACTTTGGCTGCCGGTCTACAAATATATCGTACTTGGAAATTGGGGAAAGACCAGGGATATTTCGGTTGTCTTACCAACCGCATAGCTCCTCAGCGGATTGTGCTATAGAGCTGTTCAAACCCTCCAAAGACTTGGCAAGTCTTTGAGTCTGCAATGAAATAAATATTTGGGGCTTTGGGTTAGTTGTTGAGTGATGTCATAAGTAAGGCAGGTTTTTGGCCATTTTTGGCTGCTGGTACCTGACCAGGGCCCAACCACTAGACAGAAGTATTTCACTTGAGTTTTCAATGGAAACTAGGCTAGAATCTGAGTCTTTTGAGCCTTTGACTTTCTAGCATTTCTGGTTCAAAAGTTATGATCTACAATAAACAAATTAATTAATGATATAATCAACTAATTAATGAAATATTTTTATTACTTTAGATCTTAACTTTTGAACCCGAAACCTTAGCAGGTCATCCAAAGTATCAAAAGACTTGGATTGTAGCCTAGTTATCAGTAAAAACTTCAGCGAAATGCTACCATCTAACGATTTGGGCTCAGGCCCAGGTGAAGTGGGCCAAGGTGGCCTAAAAGTCCTCCACTTATGACGTCACTCAAAACAACTCGAAACCCATAACCAAAAAATTTTTTTCATTGCAGATATGAAGATTTGCTGAATCTTTTGAGCATTTGAACAGCTCTGATGCGAAGACTTGCTGAATCTTTAGAGGATTGGGTTTGTAGTTGGTTGGCTTTACAATGTGACATTTTTATAATGAGTTGTCGTAAAAAAGTTGATTTTGTTGATGTGTTTTACAAGATTTCATTAGACTTTTCATTAGACATTTCATTAGACTTTTGAAAGCTGAGTATTTTTAAATATGTGTTTCCTATTAATAACCTTTACCTTTAATGTTTGCTATTTCTGGTTTGATTCCATTTGCTGATAGCCAAAACATATTAGTCCTTAGTGAACAATAATCGCATAAAATTTATGCCAACCAAACCTATTTTGTACTAGTTATTAACACATCGGATACTGGGTGATATTCTGCCTGGATATCCACTGTTACCCCACGGTTTTTGCAGAAAATTCTGCTTCTGCACAAAGCAGATACTGTTAGGTTTTTTCCAGCTTTAGGCTAAAGTGGTGAACCTGGCAAACGTTTTGTTGCCTTAACACTAATCAATTGCCAACATATCAAATAATTTCTAAGACATTTTAGGCTACATGCTGCAAGAAGCCTGGGCCTACTAGAGCCACTTCTTGCAATAGTTGGACTTCATTGGAAGCATTTTTTGAGACAATAAAAGCAGCTACCACTGACATTAAGCAATTAAACTTTATCAACATGCTTAAATATGCTTAGGTAAATGTTTGCAATAAATTTTTAAGCATCAGGGATCATATGAAAGCAGTTCCATTGCACAAAATTGCAGTCCTGATCCAGCCTAGGTGGACCAACGCAACAGAACCGTGCTTTCAAACAGCAGTTTGGTCAGTAGTTGCAGTAGTTTGGCGGTGTAACTTGCATGGCAATACAGTGTTGCTAATACCTCCTTGACTCTCTTCTGCTAGCATTAAAGAATGTAATCTTGCTGATGTGGAAATGTTTTGAATAAGTCTTAAGCTCTTATTCCCTATTGTCTGATTCATTACTTAGATTTCTTAGAAACAATGTATTTCTGCAATAACAGTCACTGTGAATTATTTTTCTTTTCCAGAACATAATATAGGCTGTAGTAGGTGTAGTCTGTGCTCTAATTTGATTGGCAGTGATAACATCTTCAAGGTAAAAGCTTCGAGATTGGTGACTCTTTAGTCTATTCATTGTATTGGTATATTTTTTTGTTTTAATATGTGAAATGATTATTGCCAATGCTACTTTGTCATCTGAGTTATCAACAGATATCAAAGTGTGATATTGTCGTTGGTTATTTTCCTGAAACAAATTGGTGCTTATGCATCAAGTGCAAATTGTCAACTTGTTATGTTTCAAATACAACATTTTGCCTGATATGTTGTTAACACTTGATAGTGGCCTGCAAATATTTACATGCTTGATGGTTACAGGCAGATACTGGACTATGTAGCAATATGGATCTAGCATCTGTTGGATGCTGGCTGTAATGTTTTTCTCCTGAAATTTCATATATTTATGTACAAAAACTGAAAAAATAGCAATTTAGCAATTGAAGTCCTGGTTTGGGCTTCAATTACAAAGTGTTTTTCAAGCTGGCACAAATATGGTAATAATGCCCATTCCCCAACCAGGCTAATCAAACAGCAGGGTGGTGAGCCTGTAAAATTTTTTAGGTGAGCTATGGCTTTATTCTGATGTGTGCTGCAAACTGTTGTTATGCACAAATGCTTTCTTGGATACAAAAGTATTATGACAAATTGGGCAAAAATTCAGTACAACTGTGTTTACTATTTCTTTGCTGTGCCCACCTTGTGGTTTTGATCAAACCTATGACAAAACCAATTGCAACCCAATGGATTCTTATGAATCACCAAGTAACATCAATGCCTCCATCAAGTTTGTACAATGTACATGCACAAGCATATAGCAATGGCACCTAAATCAACTCAAACTTGGAAAGCCAAATTCTAGAGAAGATGCCTAACTGTATGTAATGCCAAGCAGTACAAGTGTGGGTTTTAGGTGTTCTGGTCCTTGGTATTGATTATTAGGGAAGTAAGCAAGTGTACTGAAAGAAACCCAACGCCATTGGTCATTGGCCATTGGTGGAGGTTCCTCGATATGCAGATTTTGTTAGATAGTATAGCTGTTGAAATTTTCATTCCAGCACTGTCAAAGACTTTAACATCATAAACCTAAATTGTTTGATTTGTCCCGGACTGTTCTATATGCAAGGAATGCATAAAACAAATCGGTTGGTGATTTAAGCTAAATAAAACCTGAAATGATATTCTACTTGGACTTGAAAATAATGCACGTTTTGTTAAATTTAAATTAAGATAAGCCTCTGGTCTGGAAAATTTTGTCCAGACATAGGTCTCAAATCTTAGTATCGTCCAGACATAGGTCTCAATAAAAATCCGCACTCCCCCAACCAAAAAATTTTTTTCGAGTGCAGACTAGAAGACTTGTCACGTCTTTTGAGCCTTTGAACAGCTCTCTACCACTTTCGGCGCCTGAGTTATGCGCACGCAAAGCCACATGCGATCCGGTTGTTTTAGCGTGAACTGCTTGATTTAGACCAGATGTCAAAGTGTTAAAGAGAAAAAAATATTGTTTTTAATGAAAAAAAGCATAAAAATAGCGATTCCTAAACAATGCTTGCTTTGGAAAAGGTTGTGGTAATAAAACTTCATATGCTCTGCAATTATTGTTAGAGTATTGTGTAAGGTCTTCTGAGCTTTTCTTTTTTTAATTGCTTTGCTTGAAATGTTACATTGTGTAAATTGTGGGCATTACCTCAATGGTAAAGTGTCTGCCTTTCAACTGGAATGTTGGGTGTTTGATACACAACCACCAAGTGAATCGTCGTAGTGCTCCTTGGACAAGCGCATTCACCCCAACTGCACCAGCAAGAAACAAATTTCAGGCTTTGGCTTGCCACCAATTGCCATCACCAAAATCAAATTTTAAAAAATGTTACATTACACCCCATGTTGGGAATCCCTCATTTAAAGAAAATTTGAGGCACATATGTATTTTTGATGTCTTTTGAAAAGCCTTGTCTTTGTTCCAATTGAAAAAGTAATTATTTTAGCTTGATCTTCCTTCTGTTATTGTTGCATTCACATCAAAATGCCACATTGCTTGATAGTGTTTTTTGTGTACTATTTACAAAACGTTAACTCACATTTAGCCATATATATTTGGAAAATATTCCAAGTTTTGCTTACATAAATATCTTTTGATTCGGGGGATCAGCTTGAAGTTGTTTGAAAAAATGTGCTGTTGCATTTATAAAAATCATACCTTGCGTACTATGAAATTTGATGTGGTGAATGTTGCATACTATGCTATGTTGTAGGTGTTGTGTATGATAACTGAAGAGTTGGATGAAATTTGGATCTTTCATTGCAATATTTTCGTTGCAGTTTCATTGTTGCAATTGAAATTGTGTGTTGAGTTTGAGATACTTTTCCCTGTTTGGTATATTGTAGTCCTATTAGTGGGAAAGATTTTTTAAAGACATTTAAAGAAAAAAGCATGCAATTTATAAATCTCTACATAACATCCATATCAAAACTGCTTTCCTTGTTTGGTATATTGTATTAAAAAATCCACAACCTGTCAAAAACACAATGTTACTGTTAATTTTGTACTTTTACTGTATGCAGCAGCTTACTATCCCATTGTGTTATTTCTTTAGTCAGGAGTTTTGATATGGATGTTATGTAGAGATTTATAAATTGCATACCTTTTTTCTTTAAATGTCTTTAAAAAATCTTTCCCACTAATACGACATTGTGTTAAATGTTCTGTTTATGAAGTGGTCCCTATGACCCACTTCTGGCAGTTTTTTTGGATACAAGTTGACTGCAATTTAAAAACTGAGTCATTGCATTCATTTCTTAGTGCTATAATCATTTTGAAAATGCTGATGTGATGGATGGTGAAAGGTCTAATTGATCCAAAATATGTGGGATTGAATAAAATAAGGACATGTTGCAATATGCCATAAATCACTTGGTTTTTATGCAAACCTTTTCAATCAGTTTCAGCTTATTGCTGCTTAAATTTCAAAATCAGCATTGGAATTGGTTGATGCAGTTAAAAATGTTGATTGCCAACCTGATGTGTATTGCTCAGTAACAAGTAGTTGCATACATGTAAGCCAACAGGAAAATATTGGTTGTAATTTTAATCTTAGTATTTAAGTCCACCACACTTTTGCCAGGCAGATATTTTGTGCTCTACGTCAATCACCATTCTTTTACCAGCATGATGTAAACTTTTTTCATTAAAACAAAATTCGATTCAGGTGAGCACTGTGGCTAAGCACAACAAAAATCTGCAGCTGTGCTATACTATTTTCATTCAAGCATCCCTTCATCATTTTGTCCTTGGTTCGAGCGCCACATTCCAGAGAGATATCTTGCAACAGGTATGTGCATTTTGGATGTTCTTTATATGCTACTTTTGAATTGATGGTTGTGGTTTTATTAAAGCTCATCATTGTACATAGTGCAGATTAAAATCTGTTATCGTTTTTACTGGTGTTCTAGTATTTACTTAAACGTTGCAGCAAACGAATGCAATACAAGGTAATGCTATTCATAGCCTGTTGGAACTGTTTAGTTTAGCATAGACTTGTCCTTTGCTCTCAAGGTTCATTTGTTTTTATGGCTAGGTCTCGTTTCGGTCATAGACTGAAATTTTTTTGAAATGACTGAAAAAAATTAAGTCAATTCGATCATAATGTCAGAAAATACAGACTAGTGAATACTGTTATGGCGAGTTTTATGCTATTATGGAACAAATGACTGAAATGTTGCAGCACAAAAACACCAGCTTTATGGTAAAACTGACTAACAAACTCTTCATCATATGTTTCAAATATTATAGCAAACTTGTCAATATCAAAATATTGCTAATCTGAAGTTAAAAAATATTTAGAATCAGTTGTATAAGATATCCAGATCCGTTGCCTTTTTGTTCATTTTATATCAGGGTTTTTTTAAGGAAAATGTTAGGAACCTGGTATGGATCTGTAGGGATCCGATTTCTCTGATTCTAGGGACCCGATTTTCTCTGATTTTAGGGACCCGATAATAATTTTCTCTGATTCTAGGTACCCGTATCGGGTCCCTAAAATGCCTTAAAAAACCCTGTTTTGTATACATAGATAACCAGGAAAGCAGCATTATGATTATGCTTTTAGGAAATGTTGTGTGCTGTCTTTTCTGTAATCACTAGTGGTCGCTGTAGCCGTTACTTCATCTGTCGCATCTTGAGAAAATTTAATCCTACTGGCATGTGAAAATGACAAGCTAAGCTGTGATTATAAATTTGTTGAATTGTCACCCCATTGAAAGAACCTGCTCGAAATCGTCTTAAACATGGCAAAGTATTGATCTTTTTTGGTTTCTTAAGTCATGTGCCATTCAACAGTTCTGTTAAAGTCATAACTAAGCTTTTTTTCTGAAATATTTACTCAGATGGAGATGTGTGTGCCGTTTATGCAATGACCAACTCTACTTCTTTTGGAGATTTTTTCATCGTATGTGCATGATGAAATATTAATTTATTTAATGTCCTGGAATATTTTTTAACGTTATCCATGCGTTTCTACATTAAAAAAATCGGAATTTTTCCGACACGTATTACGACGAACTGCGATTACCTTTGTGTTGGTAGCGTGATGTTTTCCGCTGTATAAGATTGAAAAGATGCAAAAATTCCGTTTTAGGTTTGATGCACCATGTCAACTCCGCCATCGTCCGGTCGGAAACGCACGGGAAGAAGTCACAACGTTGAAGATGAAACACTGAGTCAAATAGCGAAAGAGGTACTGCGTTTGCTACTGTTACATATTGCTTTTCTCGCTGTTTTGTTTTGCTTGGGCACTTGATAATGACAGGCGTTGCCAATTGATAAGTAAATTTTCAAAGCTGATGCGAATGAAAAGCATTGAGGTTTTTGTCAGTTGGTATTTTTGCCTTGTCAGACACTGGCGTATATAGGCAACAGGGATGTTTAACGTTTGTTGGCACTTCCCTTGAAATGCAAGACCTTCTTTTGAATCGGAAATCAAGCGTGATCCTGTTTTGCAAAACATATGCAGCCTTCGGCGCACGTTTTCCAGCCGACCACTGGCTGTGCCGACGACGTGAGACACAAAAAGTATTGCACTTGTCAACTGCGAACGCCGTACATCTTATACAAGAGCTTACCGGCCTAACCGTTGTCGAAAAGATGTGCTTTTGTGATTCGAGGTCGGGTGCCTGACCTTACGAAGAGATAGATTGACAGCGGAGTACCTCTTGACGGCTTGTCTATTGGCGAAAACACACTTCGGTTAAAGCCTAGCATTGCTCCGGGCTGCTTTCGCCGCAAATGGGTTGTGCGCGGCGTCGCGGTCGCATCTGTTCGTGTCGTTACGTGTATCTCATGCGTGTGTGCCGCTTTCACCTTACTTGCAATGCGAACTGCCGAATCTGGACTCGAATTAAAAAAAAAAAAAAACTATTTTACTTAAAAATATTTCGACGCTGATGAGTGAAAGTGCCCGTCACTGAAACACGCGCGCACGTGGCTTCTGCACATACAGCCACTGCAGTGCGATTTTATGGAGCTGTTAGCAACTTTCCTTGTTTGCACAGGCCGAAGCGAGGCTGGCACAGAAGAGGGCAGCCCGTATTGAGGCAAGGGAAATACGAATGAGAGAGCTTGAGCGGCAACAACGAGAGGTACGTATCTGACAGAGGCTGTTTCAGTGAACTGATGTTTTCAACTTTGCCTACGCGTATACCAAGAAGTTAAAGAAGTCACTGGAAGAAGAAGACCCAAAATTAAGTTAGCACTTTTTTAAAGAGAAGCCCGTAACGCCAATCTTTGTGCGAGCGTAACACCATGATCGCCAGAAGACCTGTCAAAGCTTGTTTTGACTGTCCGTACGGATAAACATGCCTGAATTGTAGTCATAGTAATAAAACAAATGAATATTAATATATATGTAGTCTGCACGCTCTGCATCCATCGATTTGATGGTTACATTGATGCTTTCGCAACTGTTTCCCTCCGATGTCCGAATCGCAGGAATTTGGCTTTTTTCAGATTACCGCTTACGGTTTTTCAACTGAGTCATTTAGCCAATTGAGTCTCTCCGAGTTGCTTGCTGTGCTTTGTCGTTTGCTTAACATTTCCCAGCCAGACACAGGCTAACAAGGCAAACTAGAATACATGAAATAGTGTTAATCGCAAGTGAAATGGCGCCAACGTTACTTAAATGACGTAATTGTTCAGCAGTTCCAGTGAAGTTAAATGTTTTTGTGAAATACCTTCAGTCTTTGAAGAAATCGGAGTCTTGGCACGCTATGTCCACTAGATGGCAACAAAGAGGTAGCAGTCCAACTGCTGTTACATTGCACAAAATACTGTTGTTGTGTGAAGAATGTGTGGATCCTGTTTAAGTGCAGGGTGTCCTGCCAGATTCCAGTATGTTTTGCATCACTTTCCTTGTGGCTGTTTTGCAGTGTCTTGCCACGTTCTTCGAAACTTGAGTGACGCTGTTCTCCCTCAAATTGCGTGTCTTTGCTGTTTGCCATTTCGTTATCTTTGGCAAAATGTCAAACGTTGCCGTGAGAGCTTGGCGGTCGCAGGAGAAACGGATTTCGTGATTTACGAGCGCCAGGCTGAAAATGTTCTATGCTTGTCGGCGTTTTACCCACTCTTCGTTGCAGTTCTGTGTGGGTCTTTTTTTCCGGAACAAGGTTGTTGCCCTCAGTTATCAGCCGGCTGCGTTTGCCATAGCGGGCATGACATGCGAAGCAACGATCATTCCAGTTGCGATGTTTATGAGCTTCCACCGACAAGTAGAGAAAAAAGTACTGTTCAAAATTTTGTTTAGAAGCGAATCATTGGATGGCAACGCGCTTACCTGCAGCCCCATTTTAGGATTGCATACAAAGCAAACGTAAACCTACCCCGTTAATAGTCCTTACTGCTGCTTTGACTGTTGGCTTTGCCGCGCAGCTGATCCAACGCCGGAGAACTTTGTTCTTAGTCAAAAAGCACCACGTGTCTAAAAGAGTGATTCTTTACTTTTTCTCAACCACGCCTCCCTTAAATAACTGTTCTTTGTTTCAAAAGCAACGTATTTATCGATAAATTTGTTGAACAAACTTTCCATTTTTTGGAGCGCGTAGGAACTCCCGCTCCCCTGAAAATTTATTGACGCTCCCTTGGAAATTAATTGACCTTCCTGGGGAGGCGTGACCCCCGAATGCAGTTAAAATTTCTGTGTTCGTTGCAACTCTACTTTAGCTATACAGCATCAAGGTTAGTATGTTTCGTTGCTTGAAAATTAAGGTATCACAGTTACCGGAAAAGCACTCAATGAAATCTACGTGTCTTCCTAGTTATTATGGGCAACTGTGAGCGAATCCGGGTTTTGAGTTATGTTCAACTCCAAAGCGGTCATAACTGTTCTTTGTTAAATCATAACTGTTCTTTGTTAAACTGAAAGACCGGTATTCACCTGGTGGTGGATTGGAATAAGCAGGTTTAGCAGAACCTGGTCAGACTTGAATGTGTTGGTCGCAGACAGTTTTTCCCCATGTCGGATACTGTGCTGTGGAAACAGCAGTTTTTCGAGTTCAGTCTTTGGATTCCACATGTTCTTTGACTACTTTGATGGTGTCTAACAACAAAGACCGGTTCTCGCCAAGTTGCGCGTGGTTAGGAATCTCGCGTTGTAAAGGCACAGCTTTGCTTTCTGAAAACATCTTCCGGAACTGTGCTGATCTCCAACTGGTCAACAAGCGGTTCAGGTTGAGTTCAAGAAGTTGCGCAATCATTGCAAGCAACGAGAGACGCATGGCTGGTTACAAACAAGGAGATCTGCAAAGTATTAAGCAAGCGGCATTGAGGAACGTTGATGTTGACCTGCGGAACTACGTCCCATTATCATAGTGTCGCCATCAGGTGGCGGAAGAATGCTTTCGTCAGAAGCAATCTGCAGGAAAAGTTGAATGTCAAACGTCCCTTTTATTTTGTCAAACAGAGACCTGCATCAGTCCAGTTAGGGCAGTGTTTCTCACTTTTTCATCTCGCCGACCCCTAATTCACATATTTATTTTTTGCGGACCCCAGAATGCTGTAAACAACGAGTAAGGACAACAAACGGGCTGAGCAAAATCACACCTCTTTACTCATGTTAATATTTGCAAAGTTGTTTTTCCTAAGCGGCCTCATCTGAGGTTCAGTCAGGTTTGTGCTCGTGACAACATTCCCCTACAGGCTTTGATATTCTAGGCTTGATTTTGAAGAAAGCTAGGAGATTGCCACGTCTCACATTTATTCTGTTTCGATATTTTGATTTGATTTTCACCAAACTTGACAAACGATTCTCACACTGATAAGTAGTAGAAAAAGAAAGGACTTCTTTCAATGCCATCATAGCCACAGTACTGTACGTTTGCAGCTGAGAAGCCCACAAACACAACAGCGAACGTGAAGAGAATTTTATCTTGGCTGAATTATCGGCACGCAAACCCATGAGTTCTTCTTTGAAATCTTCTTAGTCATCAACTACTTAGGTCCGTTAAAATGGATCTCTCATTCATTCAACTATTTTTCCTCGTGCTACCTTTTCTTGTCTGAAGTTGTGTGCTTGAACTAAGACGGATAACTTCTTGTCTTTCTAATGTTCTATTGACTTTTGAAGTCGCGAGGTAATAATGACGATTGACAAACAACGTCAGTGATGTAACAGTGACTTTGAAAGTACCGTTACGCATATACTCAAAACGTCCAAATAAGTTGGTCTCCTCAATAAGTTAAAACAGCAATACCCAAAGCCCAAAGGAGAGGTTTAGCATTACTGGTTTTGGTTTACTGCGAACGTGTTCTCAAGCTGTTCATCACTCTTAATTTTTTGAAGTTTTTGTCACTTGACGGACCCCCATACACCAATTTTTTCACCCCCTGGGGGTCCGCGGACCCCACTTCGAGAACCTATGAGTTAGGGCTTTCATACAAATACCAATCCATACGTCAATTTTGGATGCACTTGCATGAACGCTCAGAGATGTACAAAATGGAGGTTGCTTTATTTAAACTTTTTTTTTCAACTAGTGACTGCCATGTGAGCTGTGAACCATTTCAAGCAGGATTTTTTTTAACCCAGCTCCAAATAAACAGCCCGGGTTTAAAAAAAACAGTCAAGAACGCACTAAAAACCCACCATGATTTTTTCATAATGAAAATACTAAGTCAAAATTCATAGTTGTAAATCATTAAAGACAGTCTCAGCAGCGAATCTGATGTGCAACAGTATTAAAATGTTAGTCGTTTGAAGTACAGTGGTATGATGTATTGATTTTGCAATATTAACATCGAATGGATATTATAAATTTATTTCTAAATTTTAGGAAGGTCAGTTTAACGTGTGGTCTAATGCAAAGATGGTTAAATTATTATCAACTTCAAACTCAAAAACACATTACCAAGCATACTGTCTTCGCATGCTGCAAGCAATTCACACACATACTTCCCAAGGATAAAGCTATTTTGATGTGTCAATACATAACAATTTCACAACATTTCATTTTCTGCAAATCGGGAAAATCTTGACCTTTTCAGGAAATTATCTACAACAAACAGTTGAGGTAAGCCTTTAGTTCGCTGAATATCAACAGTACATGAAAGTGAGTTAAGCCTTTAAATCGCTGAATAAAATTAAAACCAACAAAAATGTTTTCGAAGTTTTTTCTTAAAAAAGACATGGGTTGGTTGTTTTGAAAAACTCGTTTTTTTAACAACCCTGATTTCAAGCCACGACGGTCACTCGCAGTGGTCGCCTGAGCACCTGACCTCATGTACGTTTTCATGATTGATCCAATAATAGATATTTAAGAGCAGTCAGCATCCATAAAAATTCCGATAGTTTGAACTTCCTCAACTTTTTAAATACAATTACTCCGCAGCCAATTTGTCAGCTTGGAATTTCTGCGGCTGTTTCATCAGCTACGGTGCTTCAAAATAGACTTTTCTGACTTGGATTTCGGACAGTCGTTTGAGGGCAAGAGTGCTTCATTAAATGCCTGGTGCAGATTTGCAGAGTCGTAGCTTTTACCCCAAGGGGATCACAGAGATCATATCTGGGGTTGCGAAGATTTTCTTTACTAACATCATAAAATTTTGAATGTGCTGCTTGTTCCAAAGTCTCAAACATTCAGCTGGGAATTGTGACTTGTGAATAAATCTCTTAGCGCGACTTTATAAACACAGAGAGACCAATGCTATTTTCTTTTTCATATTGACTTAGCGTGTGGTACCCGACAGGAAGTTTTTTTCTTTCATCCCTTGCCATGAGTCGAACAACCTAGATGTCAGGAGCCAAGTGTAATGCCATTTTGCTGAAACCTCACATTAATTACGGTATTTATTCGATTTATAAGCCGCGGCTTATAAATTTTTTTCGTCATTTCATGCGGTTTACATTTTATATTTCTCTACCTTATCGAAAGGTGTAGATGGCGCTCAGTCTTTCCTTGGCTACGTTTTGTCGACCAAACATTATTTTCACATTCTATTCTCTTCAGCATCACGCGCACATCCGTCACAGTGATTATGAACAACAGAAGGCAGCTGTAGTGGTGTAGGCATCATTCACTACCAGGGTTGCCCAAAACGCGAAACGTGCTAGTGCGCGAAAGTATCTTGGGGGCTTAGGCAACCTATGTTTTAGTGCTGCTTACAATTAAGGGCGGCTAACAATCGAATAAATACGGTGCATTCATTGTCATCAATGTTGATAAAACCCAGCACAGTAGTGACGACGTGCAGCGAGTGCTAGCACTTTGAGGCGTGCAGTTGTCTGTGGTAGGTCCAGTCTTTTCACCAAAAAAAAGACGAGTACGTTGCTTAAAATATATGAAAACTTGACTTTACCGTCCCAGTCGGCGATGACATTGAGAAGCGTCAGTGCGATTTGTGCAACGTTGGTCTCAGTGCTGAATAAATGAGGCCATCAAAAGTGAAACGCTGTTTATGGACCAAGGATTCCCAACTCATCAGAAAAGATTTAGAATTCTTCAGACGTCATGAGACAGTCTGAAACATGAGAGACTTGATTTTGAAGGAAGTTTTCACCAGAAAAATGCAGCCCTAGCGCAAGCATCATATGAAGTCGCACTGGAAATTGCGAAACAATAAGCGTCTCATATAACTGAAGAAACGCTCGTGAAACCCTGCTTGTTGAAATATGTAAAAGTAATTTTTGGTGAGGCTAGTGAGGCAAAAAATGAGATTATTATCCTTTTCCAACACTACTGTTCGGAAACGCATTTCAGACATGTCTGAAGGTGTGAAGGAGCAAGTGGTAGATGAAGTATGGCGTCTCCAATGTTTACCTTTCAAGCGGACCAGTCAACAACGTATGCAAGTTGGTGTGCCCAATTACTTGTTTTCGTGAGGTGGAGTCAGCACAGGTGATATCAAAGAAGAGTTCCTGCTTATTTTTAGTGAGCTGAAGACTACAACCACAAGTGCAGATGTGATGAAGAAGATAAACACTTTCTGGTCAGATGTTTGTGGCGTTTGTACTGACGGTGCTCGTGCTTCTGCTAGGGTCACTTCCAGGATTTTAATTGTACAAGAACTTGCTCCTCAAGCGATAAGCACACACTGTTTTATTCAGAGATATGCACTTGCTAGCAAAACTTTACAGCCCTTTCAAAATTGTTCTAGATTCGGCAGTAAAGATCTTCAGTTTCATTAAATGCGGAAGTCTTAACACAGGTCAGTTTAAAGAATTGTTCAAAGACATGGATCCAAAACACGAAGCTCGGTTATTTCACTTTGCTGTACGATGCTGTCAAATGGAAACGTCCTAACTGATTTTTTGAGATGAAGAATGGAACTAGGTTGTTCTGTGAAATCAAAAGAATCAAAATTTTGTCTTTTAATGATGAATTACTCAGCAAACATTTGTTGAAAACTTAAATGACTTAAATCTGAAGCTGTAAGAAAGGGTACAGATATTGTCTCAAAGTTGTAAAACTGGCGTCGAAAAGTACTCCCGGGCAAACATCGCACCAAACAAACATTGCGGTGTTTGAAATGTTGTCCAGTGTTGTTGTCGAATTCTTGAATGGAATGCGACAAGCATTTAAAGATTTCTATGCGCGGCACCTTCAATCCCTTGACAGAGTTTCAACGATACTTCCCTGAGTTCAAAGAAAAAGAAGCAGCACTTGCAAGAAATCCGTTCCCCACGTCTTTGGATGTATCTGATATTCCCGATGAGTTGCAAAATCAGTTTCTTGTATTTCCGGATTAGTCATCTGCGCGTGGTCGCTTTCACGAAAAGCCGTTTGTCCATTTCTGGTTCGCTTGTACCACACGAGGGGCGGGGGACGTACGGCCCGCCGGCCAAATTCGGCACGCGTAAACGTTTGATATGACCTGCATCAAAATTTTCCTTACCTAAGATAGAACGCGTCAAAATGAAACTTCGTGATAAGAAGATACGTACTTAGACAGTAAGTCAAGAGATATATCCCTTGCTGCTCATAGTTTTCTCTTGGTGTTACCCTTGATCGTTCGCTTGCACACACACAAAAAAAAACATATTCAAAACTGCAAACCAAAGTGAATGCGCGAAACAACATCCTCGGTAAACTCATCTCCTCGCAATGGGGAGCAAATCCTAACACTCTGAGAACGTCTGCGCTTGCCTTATGTTACTCTGCAGCTGAGCATGCCTGTCCAGTATGGTCTCGGTCCAGTCATAATACCTCGACCCTGCACTAAACGACAGTTGCCGCATTTTTACAGGATGCCTAAAACCCACCATCATAAACTGTTTGTACCTTCTCGCTGGAATTGCCCCACCTGATATCCGAAGAGAGGTGATAAGCAGACGGGAAAGGTACAAAGCAATGCACGACCCAAGCCATATGCTGCACGGATCCCAGGCAGCGAATCAAAGATTAAAATCAAGAAAAAGCTTCCTTTCAGCACACCCCTACTTACCAGGCCATCTGAAGAAACTCGGTTAGAGCTGTGGAAAGATCGGTTAAGAGTTAGCCCCCCGAAACTGGCTCTTAATATCAAGCCCGCTGAAGCAATTGCCTCCGGTCACCTGGCTTCCTGAGCATATTGAAAATGTCGCAATCGACTCCGCACCGGAGTTGTCAGAAGTAAAAGTACACTTGCTCAGTGGGGCCTCAACAGCGGCCCGGCTCTGTGTAGGTGTGATTCCGCAGAGGACACAGCTGGACACCTTCTTCGATGCCCACTGCCTTCAAGAGGATGCGCGCTGTTAGACCTTTCAAACAATAACAACATCGCTGAAGCAACCGTGAAGTTCTGGATGAATTACGTTTAGAGACACATCATCATCATAGTTTTTTCTCCTTATTTCCCCTAGGAAGACAAGGGTGAAATAAAAAAAAATGAAGTTATTTTTTTGCAGTCCGCCAGCGATATTCTACATAATGTGGCTCGTGATTGCAAATACAGCGTTCCCCGCCCCTGCACTATGCAGAGCAGGCTTTTCGAGTACTGCTGCCTTTTGTCACAAGGTATATCTGCGAATGTGTTTTTCTGCTCTTCTTCATACCAAGACGATGGCACGAAACAATAAAAGTCGATGAATGACACCAGTTTTGTTGGACAGTCAACTACGATATTCGAAGCTGTCTATGTGATTGCAAAGTCAACCACCACATTAAACAGACAGTTGGTTGGAATTAAATTATGCAAAGTGCAATGTAATTGAAATTGTTGTGGAACCAGCGCTTAGGCCCTAGGCAACGCATTCAGAAAAAGCAGATCGGGTCGCATGACGTATAAAATCATTAAAGGTGGTCACGAACCATAAAAGTTAGAACCACTGATCTACAGACTCCGGTTGTTAAGAAGTCACCGAACCAAGAAGTTGTTGGTTGGCGAAGAGTCCAGCGATATGGATGCACAGCCTGTTTTATGAAGTTGTCACGTGCTACTTAATTACGGTCGGTGTGAAATTTCCTCCCAGACCTGGAAGCACTTCAATTAATCACAAATGTTTGTCAGGCTAAAAAAGCAAGTGGTAAACCTAAAATATAGTTTGCAACGAGCACAGTTGACAAACGTTTAATTCTGCCTTACACAACCACAAATATATATCAGTTTCAGGCACTGTTAAGGGATTTTTTATCAAAATTTCTGACGAAGAAACAGATCCCATGGAAAACGCTCTTTTGTTGAATAGATGTTGTACAACTCAAGGAAGCTATTAAGACGTTCTTCAACCGCAATCCGCTCTTCTCAGGGTATGAGTGAGTTTGCTGCACCCCCCAGAGCAGTGGTTCCTAGCTTTTCTTGCCCATGCCCAACCTGATCATATCTGAAATCTTTTGCCCTCATGTGGTGGTATATAAATCTTATGGTTTAAAAAGTGAACCACGTTTCAGCTTAGAAGCTTAAAACTCCAATTACTTGGTTTAAACAAGCTTCCAAAGACACAGCATTCATGAAGAAGAATTAAATAAAAAAAATAAATTCGAAAATTTGGACCCAGACCTCGTCAGTCAGCCTCAATGCCCCCTTTAACAATCAACCCCCCTGTGTGGTGTACGCCTCACGTTGGCGACCACTTCCCTAAATCTGTCGAAAGTGGGTTTGCTCAAATTTGCAGCATTTACCATTATTTTTGCTTATCAGCTTGCAATCTCTTAGTATAAATTTTCAAACCGTTTCAGTCATCATTGATCGCGGCCACGAACCTTCCCGCGTACGCTTTGATCGTAAGCATTTTAAAATCTGGCCCAGAACCAGATATTTGGAAGGGAGTGCCGTTCAAGGAAAAATTTTGATAGAAATTTTGACAACTGCTCATCTGTCAAAGATTAAGTCATTGATGAACAAATCGGTTGAACAGCAACCAGACGTCAAGTTGGTCGTGAAGCAATATTAGGTCATCAACCCAACGAATGTCCGTCGACACATATCCTTTGTTGTCTAATGGTCATTTTATGTGTTGCTGAATTGAATTGACCCCAATCTACTCCATACCCTGTCTGTCGTCCTGAACCTACCGATTTAATAGGGTTCTTTCCTACGAGATGCTATGGTCTGCCAACCCATACTGCAAATTGTTTCCGGGAGGGAGGTAGAGGGATATTTTTCTCAAACTGTTTTCTCTTTTGAAATCTGTTTTGCGAAGTTCGGTGTCTTGTTTAAATTACACAGCATTTTTAACTATCTCAAAACAGAAATCGGAAACTCAGGCAATACATTCACGAGCTTAAGTTGAAGTCCACTGGCATTTAAAAACGTAGAATAAGACTTCGGCTTGTAGTGTGAAGTAAGCAGCAATAGTAGGTCTGAGGTCAGGGATCTAAACCACGTGTGGCGCAATGTTGGAAACGCTGTTTTCTCAATGTCGCTTTGTCTCACTAGTTAACTGCCTGGGACTCCAGTCGCAGCAAGACAAGAATTATTTTTGAGTTAGATTTCAGGACTGAGGATGCTTGCGTAGTGTTGCGTGAAATCGACTGAACTATTTTTAAAATGGTCGCTTTTGTGAAGAATAGTCGTACAGGACAAGCTGAAGTTGCATTGTTTTCAATTACACTTAACTACGTATGTCTGAAATGGGTGATTTTTAATTTTTTAAACTGTTCCTGACATCATTGATTTACTATACAGTGTTTTTTTAATGTTATTTTAACGGAACATTTACCCACAAGTTGATATTGACGCAGTTGGACGTTCCACTTCGAATATGTATAATTTTCTGACTTGTAGCTGGCATCTAACGATACTAGTTGCATTCCTAATTACAGTGCCGTAGTAGATATTGTATATGTTCTCGATGAGAATCACCAACGGTTTTTGTTCTAAGAGGGTTATTTTATGCGTGTTTACGTTGATATCCGGATGTGATAGTGAACCTGCGGAGTCTGCTTTTACGGCCACTTTAACGTGTGAAGAACCCAGACTGGGAAGTTCGTGACTGGCGCATAGTTCCTTGAAAGTTAAAGAACTCAGGTGGCTGTGAATTTGCGAAATGTCATACCTTGCCGAACAAACAATTCCTTCAGTCAGGTTCGTGTTGTTCATAGCCGTTGTGCAAATCTTGCCCATGGATCGACATCGAATCAGGTTTTTCAAAATCACAGACAAACCAGCTTCATCCTAAAATGCTTCGTGTGAGGCTTTGCACAGTCCTTGCAATACTGTTCTTACAAGCAAAGAAAAAAAAATATCTGCGCAATTTCTAGACGTTCGTTTGCTTTTCGAGATTAACGAGTTTAATCAAACTTGATGTCATGTAATCCTAAAATGGTCGTGTTCGCACTTGCAAAGCAACAATTGTAGCGAGTTTCGTTCAAGTGCATCGCTTCACTCGGTTCGATACTAATCGGGTGGAAAAGTACCTCAAGCCATGTGGAAAATATGACGTTCATCAAACGCAACGCAACGTTCGATGCTTGCTGTGAAAAAAGTCCTTGCGCAGGAAAGCAACAGGGTTAGAGTAGAAGTCGGAATTGTTTTTGTAAAATCAATAACATCGACAAGCCGCTGCTTTTTAGCGCGATTTGTTGCTTGCAGTCAGACGCGAGAGTCACGCCTGAAAACCTGCCGTTGACCGTCATGTCACACTCGATAAGGCCGGAGGCTAGAAAACCAAAACCATTTTGAGATGAGCAAAAACTTGCAGTACTGTTGAGCTCTGAAAATGACAAACATTATTTTGAAACGACGAACTTGCATTGTCCTCTCCCAACGCTTGTACAAAACACTCTTGTTAGTTCTTTTGTACTTGCACCAACAGCCCGTAGCAGCTTGTTGCTTTAGGTACTCGCATCAAGTGGCGAACTTCTCAGTCATAGGCAGTCACCTGCTTTCGTCGTGGTGGATGTTCAGACTTTAACGTTGAGGCCAGCTGCAGGCCGTAACTGCACTAAACTGTCATAGAAGAAACGCGGTACGAACTAGTATCTTGATTTGTTCTGCTACGCTTCACCGCTTTTTCGCCATTAATTCATCCTATACATTTCCCGTGCAACCGCCTCGTCCCTACCTAAAGCAAAACGTAATTTTACGTGAAACCGATTTCCTATTAAAATTTTGCTGATCGATTCTTGCTTACTCCCATTGTGGAGAGTACTTTTACTTGAATATAGATACGTGCAAGTTTGAATCATCGTAGCAAGATGAAAGCAGAACATAGTCGGCTGATTCCTTGAAAACCTACAGAAAACCTAGAGCTTTTGACTACTATACATGTGTTTAGATTAAGTTTGGAAAAAATTTGCTCTAAATCGTTCTCTGAATGACGAAACAAAGGTCACCGACCCTTTGGGGATGATGTGTTCACTTCGCGAAAAGAACTTATGAGGGAAACTGTGATTGGACCATATGAAAATTACCAATTCTGCAATGGAAGGCAGCAGCACATCTTTGCGTAATATGAATTCTGCTGACCCACAAGTCATGTGATGAGTCATGCTCTTGTGTTATGGCCATGTTGCAATGAATTTCTTCGTGGTATTTTGCAATCGCAACACACATCAGCAGCATCATCAGAAGAAGTTGGAAAACATATGTTGACGTCGGTATGCCGGGTGCTTGCGGATCGTTTTATGCGAAATCGTCTGAACGCGGCGTGCAGACACATCAGGAGCGATTCCCGTGCAACCGCCCCGTCGTAACCTCAAGCGAGACACGCCAAATCGCTTGCCAGGTCGCCAGCAGCGTTCCAGACAGGCAGTTGTGCATATCGAATTTGCCACGCTGCTGGCTCGCTTCACACGCGCACACAGTGACTTGCTGCTGATTGTGTTCGTAACGGCAGCGAAATGCAGCGATCCGCCTGTATTGTGTTATCCGCCGTAAACCAGCCCGATGCAGGAAGCATGCGTGTAATTAATAGTTCGCGCTCGTGATGAATGCAAACAAAGTTTTACGATGCCAGTTTGATCCTCGTGTTTAGGTTGCTGAGTCGCGACTTACGCTCGTAACTTAGAAAAATGTGTTTGTACGACTTGATCTACTATCACTTGTGGGGAGTACGCAGGCGAACGGCGTCCAAGGTGAGCTTGTTTTGCTTGTAAGCATTGTTATGCTGTTTGCAGACAAAGGTTATGGTTCACTGCAACTTGAAGCCGTTTAAACTGTCGTCGAGAATTTACCAGTTGACGGTCAAGCTCAGGTATATCCAGCGTATGGCGAGCTTGCTGCATAATTTATGAGAGCCGCGACGGCGGCCCCGCAGAATACTAGTTTTTCTTGCGAAAAAGTTAGTGTTTCACGAAACTGAGCACTAGAAGGTGGGTGCTGAAAATTGTCAGCGTGAATTTGACGTCAGGTAAACAGGCATAGATTTGCTTATCGTTTGGTTTGTATCTTTTTGTTTTCTGAACCGATTCTTTCAAAGCAACGAGAGAAGTAGATGAACTTGGTAGTTATTGGTTTCATGAGAAGAATAGCACAGTTGTACCTTCGCATGTGGTGTGGACAACACTCATGCATAATAATTCGTCGTTTTTTTTTTAATGCAAGTTAACTTAAAGTTTGGTCGAATCATCGACTGTCGCGAATGTTTCTACAAGGAAGTGAGGAACGCTTAGCCAAGGACCTGCAGGACGAAGCGCCTCTTAAATCTGATTCGGTCATTTTTAGCTTTGCTTTTCAGTATGTGGTAATGGTATTAATGTACCAAGTAATTTTCAAAATGCAAAGCCTATGACTCGAGTGTGCATGGTTCACTAGTCTTAAAGTCAAAGGTTAAAAAATCTGCAGAAATGTAGATGTATTTTTAAGACTACTTGTTGTGAGCCTGCTATTTTTGGGTGGTCGCATATGACTTATGACAGATGTGGTTCAAGGTAGTTTTGAGAATAAACTTTGGAACAGACTGGAACTTAAAGGTTTTATACAACATATTTTCCTCAATTCCGTTGTTGACGAATTGGTCACCTTTGAATTTGATGAAACAACAGCAAGGTGAGCTTGTTATGCCGATTACTGGTATTAAAGCGCACACAAAACACCGTTCTCCCGCTTGGCTTCTTTTGGTTGAAATATAATTGGCAAAGGCTTGGAAAAGTTCATTGTAATAAAGAATATCCTTAGTGGTAATTGTTTGTGTAGCGCGAAATTACTACCAAAGGCTCAAAAGTTTGTGATGTTTGCAACGACTGCGCAGTATGTTTGTAACTGAACTAAAAGTGAACGCAAAACTGAGGCAGCTGTTAGTCATAGAGTTTGAACGCGATCAAATCAATATGACGAAATAAACAGACAAAAGAAAAGTCTCTGCAACGAATAGAAACGCACCTGAGGATAATGCATCGATCAGGATTGCTTTGTTGGTCTTGATCCGGATAGTTAGAAGAAAAGCGCCGACTTTCTGATCTCCTGGTTTTGCATGTCATCCCAAGTCGACATCAGGGTAGGAATGCGTTTATAGGTTCTTGGCTTCAAAATCCAATCGGACAATACACTCCATACATGCATTAACAGCACCCATCTCTTGCTTAAATATGACGTGGCTTTAGCAGGCAATGGGAGCTGTTGCAGAAGCCGTACGTGTAGCTTTTGCCGACGCAATCGCATTTCCACGAAAAGTTGGGGCGATGTGTGCTTTGCAGTTGGTGCAGCTGTTTCCTTTCATTGCTTTGCAAATGACGTTCTTCCTATTGCTACGTCGCAGATTGTCCAGCCTAATCAAAGAGGTACAAAGATTAAAATTGTTTGGATACTGCACATACCTCTTCTACGTTGTTGTTCCAGTCAGCCAAAGTAGACTTTTCTAATAAGGATGTAGCACCGGTACTTTTAAAATATCTTTCTTTCTTTTTGAAAGCTTATCATCGAATGAAAATTATACCTTGCCTTGTTGTGCATCGTTACTAGTTTAAACCAAACTCTATAACTATCTCTTCAGCTACACGGAATAGGAGCTTTTTGAAAGTGCAGATCTAACAATGGGTTTATGTCATCCCAAGTCGACATCAGGGTAGACATAGCTGAAAAAGCTCCCTCCAAAGCCAAGTTGTTGCATTTTCCTTCGGTTTGACGGGCGTCTGCTGAGTTTGCGCATTCAGTTTCCAAGATTCCCCAGGGATTTACCGCTTCTGCGTTACATCTTGTTTGCTATTATCCAGGAAATTTGCCGTCCAACGCTTTTCGGGCCGTATATGCACACATGCATTATCTGCATACATCATACTCAGAGCAAGAGACTTTTACTTCTGTTATATTAACCAACTGTCCGCTTCACACTAAGTAGCTTCGCTCTCGGGAGGTCTGCAGCCCAAATGACCGTGGTTCTTCGCAGCTTCCCACTTCCCCAAACGTTTTATGAGTCGATATACTTGGAACTTGTCGCAGCACTATGCAGCGATGCTATCCTCGTGGTCGTTATTGTATTTGTGTGTTCCTTGCTACTGTCGTGTATGCTTAGGTCTACGGCGTTGCGTATGGGTATGAAGACTTTGTACAACAGAATGTAATACACATCTATGCAACGCGATTTGGCCAAGAGGACTGCATAATTAAAAATAGAAAAGGAGGAAAGTTTCGTTATACTCGCTTTGCACTCCCTTTGAGAGTGGCACAAGCGGTCTCGCAGGTCCTCATCGCCGCCTACTCTGCGCCGTGGGTCACGCAGCTACTTTCGCAGTGAATGCTGCACTGGTGACAGGCCAATGGCAGCACCGCGCGTAAAGAAGCTTTCCTCGCACCCACCCATCCGTTAATCCCGAGCCCGAGGCTGGGCTATCTTACGAGACCACTTCGATCAGCTGTGTCCGACCCGCGGTCCTCGTGCCGCATGCGGCCCAGGCGAAGGTTTTGCGCGGCCCAGTTTGGGTTTTCGCTATAGAAAAAGTATCCTACATACTGACAACCTTTCCTTATTTTGATAACCCTGAATTGACGTTTTTGATGCAGGTGGTCTCCTCAGTGCCACTTCATCACGTCTGCAAACATTGAAATTAGGATTTGAACGCTTTCAGTATATTAGGTTCAGCTAAATTTTGTTTGCTCAGATCTAAGCAAATAATTTAATGTGCGGCCCTCATTAATATGTCATCAAATGTGCGGCCCTGGTTAAGATAGCGACATGATTTTTGGCCCAGTAAGTCATTTGGGTTGGACATAGCTGGCTTAGATCTACCGTAATTAAAAATATTGATAAATTTTTGTAAACGAAAGTGCTTTTGCGCTTGTCAGTCGCTAAAACACGCCGCGAACATAAAACTGTGCCGTTCCTGCTGCTGTGTATTAATCGCAGTGGTTACCTTTTCAAACAAGTAATGCTAATTACTATCGATACCTTCAAACATTTCTAAACTTCAGAAGAATCGAAAGCGGTTGCTGTACTTGTTGCGTTCCAAACTGAATTGATTTTTAGTACCGCAAAGTAATTTCATAAAAGCTCTTCGCAGCTGCCACCATCGGGTCTTTCGGAATGTTTTATTTCGATTTCAGCATCGCTCGTGACGGTGCAAGCGATGAAAATCAATATTCCATTAAACTTGGCTTGTAAAAGTGCGCCACCGATAAAGTATTTTGCCGTGCTGCGCTGCATTCGACGCTCAAGCTTTGCTAGTCTTAATTGACAAGCTTGACGAAGTTCATCGTATCACTCGCAATTTTCAGGACTGAAGATGCGTCAAATGCGTGAAATCGATTTCCTAGTGAAACAATTTGCTGATTGCTTCGACTTTGTCACGTTTGTGGGGACTTATTGTTGTTGGAATGTCGATATGTGCACGACCGAATCATCTCGAAATTATGAAAGCAGAGTACGACAGGCAGATACCTCGAAAGTTCACAGCAAACCTGTAGTCTTCAGGTCTCGCATAGTAAAGTGGTTTCGTTCGGAACGTATTGTTACCGAATAATGCACTTGCAGCCCTGATAAAAGAAAGCGTGTTGAATGTTTGAAAAGGTAGTAATTCACAATGCAAATCCACAGGTCGTTTCTTTTTTAAATAAACAAGCAGAGGAAATGAGCTCCAATAATCGAAATATTTTCTCTGAATAAAGTCCATGGAAGTGTCTGATTCGTTGCTGCAAATAAGTTCTTGACAGACACAGTACGCCGTTAAAATCCACGTCGGTCGCAGCCGATTTTGGATTTAACAAGCGGCAGTTTCATAACCGCAGCCCACCTAGGCCAGCAGCAAAATGAACGGACCTGGATGCAGGGACGTGTAGAGGTCTGGTGATGCCCCGGGCAACTGCTTGATTGTATGCCCCCTACCAAATTATAGTATTGAGAAATGTGAGAAATACAGGCATTTGAAATACATAAAGACTAGTGGTGACAAAAAAAACAATTTTCGAAAAATTAAGTTAAAAATATTTCAAGGAGTAGTTTTTAATGTGTTAGTGTTAGTCGTTAATAATTTGTTACATTTAGCCTGTTTACATGGCACATTTCATTGTGGCCTAATTGTCGCTTTTGGTCGATTGTGGCTTTTATTTTCTGAGTCACGCTTAAGAGTGTGGCTTTCAAGCGTGACACAGAAAAGGGAAAGCCGCAATCGACCAAAAGCCACAATTAGGCCACAGTGAAATGTGCCATGTAAACAGGCTAATTGTGGGCTTCAGGCATGTGTTTATAAGCAAAATTGTTCCAATGGATATGCATTCAAGAAGTAGGTAGTGTATTTGTGAAGGAAAGTAAGTACCAGATAGACCTACCACAAACGTAGCAAGTGTGATAGCATGATAGGATATAGAGTTGTTTATTTTTTCTATTATAAATACAAATAATATCTGAAGTTGTACAAACATGCAGTTTGATGCATTGCTGCCGTTATGCTTTTCTGAACTACAAAAAAGCTGCTAAGGGTATTGTTTAGTAAAAACAAATAACTCTAATTTTTGTTCAAGTAGAACATATGAAGAATTTAGTTTCACACGTGCACTTATTTCTCTTTCCCAAATGAGTTCTCCTACCGTAAAATATTTGCATTACCTCATTTTTTACATCGACTGAATGGAATTCTCCGCCAATGCTGATTAAAGTCAATGTTATCAGGATCTCTTGTAATATGGAGGATCTTAGACATGTTTTTATTAGTTGAGACTTAGAAATGACCTCTCACGGCTTGCAATGTAATTTTTGTAAGTTCACTCATTGGATGCCCCCATTTCCCTCTCTGCACACCCCTGCCTGGATGGTAAAATACTATCAGTCATTTAATCATTTACCTACTCAAGCTTGTCAGGTGTTGTCATATCTTGTCTCGATCTCTTCACTGGGCAATGTAGACTAGAACACACAACTCGGCTGCAGTGGCTGAACTTCTGATCCAAGAACATGGAAAATCTAGAGCAGTGGTTTGTACCTTGCGGTCGCGACCCTGATTGGACCTCTAGCCTTTTTGGAGGGTCTCAATTAGAGACGAGCAGCGTTCCCCCCTAAGGTGCGCAATTACCCAGTGCCCCGCCAGACAATTTCCGCAGTGAAATCTCGTTCTCGCGCACTTCCAACATTCTAAATTTAATACGGTATATATGTATATCGCATAGCCCTTCCAACGTTGGGAACGCTTCACTGTTTGTGGTCTGCATGGTTGCGAAGTTGCATGCGCATAGGTGCGCAACAAAAACATTTGCTCAGCGTAGGATTTTCTCAGAGGGAACAGTGGAGACGAGTAAGGGCTTGAGTTGCACCGGTGAGAACTGGTCTTAACACTTTCGTTGCGAGTGGACGACGGAAGTCGTGGATAGGATCGCGGCATAAAAGAGATCGAAAACCACTGATTACGAGCTAATGACTGGCGAAATAAGACAAAGCAATGCAGAATATTGGTAAGTTCGCGAACAGTCTTTTTCATTTACAAATACAGTACGCCTGGACATATAAAGCGGAGTCTAGTTTTATCAAACGGAGACTTAATGACGTATTTTAAATGGAAAAATTCCATGCCAGGACAATTTGGGTGTAATAACCGGGTGGGTATATGAAGCGGTTTCTATTGTGTGCGATTTGCAGTTTTGGTACTGGCACGACGCAATCGCAATGCTCACATGACACCAAAACGTTTCTTTGAATTGTTGCCAAATCTTGACTTGGTTTTGCTGAGTGTGAAATAAACTAGAATACTTCCCTATTTTAGAGGAGCTACGCAACTGGTGTTTCGTAAACCAGTATGTATTTCCATGGAAACGCGGAAGAGCAAAAGAAAGCGTACAACTAAATAGCCGCTTGCGTGTAATTCAGTGCAATTTCGTCGTTTGTATGAAAATGTTCATTGCGAACAGCTGCATCCAGTCGCGCGGAAACACTCACCAGTCATTTGAATCGCGACGCTGAAGAATGCGCAGCCTGCTTAAAGAGACCCGACATTCATGTTCTGTATGTCGGCATGTCGTGATTCATTCAGACCAACAATTTCTACAATTGCCCTTGTGCCATGACCTCTTTAGTCTGATAAGCTCGCTGTAGAAATGGTATTGCAGGCAGCTGCGGCCATCTGACGCCAGCCATTTGCATGCTTCTATGTTAAAGCGCAGTGATCTGAATTCTGAAGCTTAGGCGCCTGGTTTAGAATTTTTCAGGTGTGCGAAATCTGTGACGCCATAAATGTATGACGTCGTAATCCATTTGAATAAGTGGTGAAACGTAACTGAACGAAAGGTTACGATATATTCTTTGAAATCTTTATTTGTCTCATCGCAATTGAATAGCAAGAATCATTTCGCTATGACAAAGTGTCAGGAAATCTGCATGAAAAAAAGAAAAATATATGTGTGTAATCAGCGTAAATAATCCGAAGGGGCAAAGCTCGACTGGCTGAAATTGTATGCGAGCCGCCCACGCCCGTAACTACGGGAACTTTACCAAGTCATAGAAGTCTCGAAAACCATTGACTAGAGACCGAGACAAGACCTGAAACATTTAAGAAGATGACTCACAAAAACGGGTCTCGAAGTATCTGGACTTCATCAGTGCCGATCTGCTTCTTGGTGTTTAAAACACCATTAAGCGAACTACTGTTTCGCGAGTTCGGCGCAGCCACGTTTACCGCTGTTGTTACGTGTTTGTAGTGAAGAACGCAAGTCTTGAAAAGGAGTTTGTTTGCATTTTTCTTATCTTTTTCTTAACCTGGCGCTCCATACCCGTCATCCGTGAACTCAGCTTGTGAAACTGGCTTAAAGAAGAAGCGTGCATGCGGAAGTCGTTAATACACTAAGTTTGTGACAGCAGTTAGTGCAAAGGTGTGGTGCAGTGATAGCAAATACTGAGAGATTGGGAGTGGGCTGCACGTCCAATATTTATATTTTTTGTTTAGAGTTAAGCGATACAGAAAAAAAATGATCATAACAAATATTGCATGCATAACTGCTTTCTTTAGACATAAGTTACTTACATTTTTTAGTGTTGTTGTTTCTGCATGTTGCCCTCCTATCTACAGAACCGCACTGCAAAATTCAAAACCGTGGAGGCCCACCTCTTGAAAAAGTTCTAGAATGAAAAATACTTTTCAGCAGTTTTGTTTCTCTGAAGATAAATGAACTCAGTTGTAAATTATCCTGAAAACAACAGCGTCACTGGTGAGGGAATCGTTTAAGTGTCGTGTTGGGCTGAATCATATCTACCAGCAAAGTTTTTTGAAGGTTTGACCATACTGACCGCAAAGACATTTTGAGAGACTGCAACTATTTTATCTAAATACCGAGATGGTCGCAAAGCACGGTGTTAGTGTATTTTGATGGTAGTTTCCACAGTATTTTGAGATACCGCTTCGGTTAAAGAAAACACTGGCTGCCATGTTCGTATTTTACTACACCCGTTAATTTTCGGTCAGATTTTCTGGAAAACGTTAATAATGGGCGAGGCTCTCAGAAACAACTTACGTGAAAGTAACTCTGTTCAAACTGTGCCATCGCTTGGCGCTGAAATTTACCGCGATTCAGAACGTGCTTTGTGGATTGTATTTGATGGATTGTATCCAAATCTCACTACTATTTCCAAAAAATAAATGAATAGAGTAACTTTCCTAAAAAAATAATGAAAACTAAAATTTGCAGTGAAACGGTTTCAAAACGCGTGCGACGTTCATGTACAGGTTTGTTGTTGTTGTCGCGGTGAACTGCATTTTTCAAGTACTGCTGGCTTTCGATGACTCGGCCCTTCATCTTTCGCACGATAAGGCCTTTTACTAATTTCCCGCATGATGACCTCAGAGAGTCAGGAAAGCCAGGAGCACGAGACGTTAGTACTCCCTGTTGCAAAACGTTGAGCTTGAAGGAGAACTTTGTATGAGAAAGCGCCATTCCTTTTCTCCTTGCTCGTATAACTCCAAACTGGCAACTTGTTCGAGGCTTGTGCTTTTCCAAAACGGTTGCTTCAAATTAGATTGATTCGTCGATATAATTAGGCAGCGTACCCCCAATTTGCAACAGCAGCTGAGCCTGCTGTAACATAAAGACATACTGTTTACGATTGGTTGAAACTGAACGATGAGTTGTAAATTATTGCTGCAGTTGTATTCACCAGGCTGTAAAAATGCTTCATACTTCGTTTCTTGCGTTCATGCAAAGTTTTGGGTTTCTCCTTCCTCTGCGTGATAAAATCAAGGAAATTTGCAACTTGAGCATGTCCTGTAACATACAACACAGGCAGACTCACCAAAACGCCGTGCTTTAATTTCGTCTTATACAAACTTATAATCATACGTTTATCTCCAACTCATGAGCGGCGTCAAGCGGTGAAAACGTTCCAAAAAGAAGCGTCGCGTCGTTCGCGCAACAACCACTGCGCTGGAAATCAAATGCATGACTGACTGCGTTCGCGACTTGTGTTGACTTCGCAGCGTGTGCTGTGAAAATACGCCTTTCCGTCATTTTGTCGTGAAAATCAATGGTTAATAACCTGTTAACTTCTATCAAGACGATGTCATAAGCCCTGGTGAAACTGATATTGCTCGATCAATTCGGTTTCTAGCATCTTCTCGATATACCATTTGAATTCTGTGGATTTAATTCAACGCGTGTCTTTATTCTGGCATCGCTGACTCCCCTTGCCTTGGTTTTGTCTGATCCGTTGATTTCGTTTGTTTTTCCCAGGCACAAGAGAAAGATGGCAGAGATTGGGAAAAAGAGAGCTCGCGAAGTCTTCTCAGTTCCCGCGTAAGTTGCTTATGTTTGATGTCAACGTAACTTCTAATAAGTTTGCGTGGGGTTATTTATTATAAAGTACTTGCGTGGCTTCCTGCTGGAACTCTTTGCAGAAACCTGCGCATTTGTGGTCTTAGTTATTTTACGTATTTCGATACGATTTTGTTTCACTGTTACTGGAAGCCAGCAGTTCTGCCCAAACAGCACAGCTTCAACTCAGTGTAGGTGGGTTCTGGTGAGAGCTGGACATCATTAGTCATAAATTTCTATCGTAGAAAGCGCGGTATTAAAGCTGCGCCAACGCCGGCTAGCAGCAGATTGTGCTGTTGTAACTCAAAGGCTTAACATAGTGTGCTGCCACAAGTTTTTAGACCAATTCAAGCGTAATGTTTCAGAGTATTACAGGAAACTGTGTTAGGAGCCAAACAGTGTGTCGATGGGAACCACTGCGTTGTTCGATATAATCTGTTGTGCAGCAAATGTGACTGTGAGCGAAGTAGGTTAGTTCAGTTTGAGAAACAGATGCACCGCTGGCAACTTCAGCAGGTTCTTAAAAGGCAGAGTGTGGCTGTTACATTTTGGACGCATGGTCTTTCGTGCCGCTAGTTGTTTTTCGATTCATCAATTGATGTTAATGATTTTTTGTGCTACAAAACTCCTTATGCCGCGGCGCACATTCCGCTTACTTATTGAACAGTATGACATTTATCGTCAGGTGATGCGTGACCGCAATGTTACGTCGATCATAAATTATTGATTACGTGTGATGAAACGCATAAGCCTGGGGCTTTGCAATTTCGATCGGCCTTATGTTATTAAGAAGAGTAAGGAACGCGATTTATTACTCGTTCTATCGATATGCTCCGCAGCGTGTAATTTCAAAAGGTGTGATTTAAGTTAACGCGATTGACTGAAACTGAGAACAAATGGGAAATACACCTGCCAAAGGGTATGAAAACAGCATCGGCAGTCGTCAAAAGCCTGTAGTCAGCGCTGGTCCTGAAGCTCACTCGCCCGTCCCGCTTCGCAACGACGGCCGGGTTGCCGGAGATGTGGAACGTGCTGTCGAAGAACCGAAAAGAAGGCGGGTTGGTTCTAGCAGTAGCACGGGCAGCAGGTATCTGCAGCACGCCACTGACCGTTTATCGCAAGGACGGAAAAGAAACGCAAGCGGAGCGCCCGTTTTTGCCGGTCAAGACGAGCACTGGTCAAGGAAATTAGAGCGTGTTTCAGAAGGAACCTGGTTTGATATGGAGCTCGCGTCGCATGAAAGTAACGAGGCAGGCACCGCACACTCAGCAGCAAACGACAGTGCTGCTGATTTGAGCCGAGGTGTGCGCGGAGAGGACACCGCAAGCGCTTCTACTGCTTTGGCAGAACGCGACTTAGAAAGCGGAGCTGTTTCATTGGACTCGTGTCGAGTGCGTGCGGCTTCGACAGCTCCCGATCTGAATGACCCTTGTGAACATGTGCGTTCACCGCTGGTAAACAGTGTCGTCGATGATGATGGGTGGCGCAGCGCTGGCAGCGAATCAAGACAGGAAGTTGACATGCTGCGTAACATTAAGCCATGCAAGGATGGTAAAGTGTGCGTCATTGTTGCATCGGATGCGCATGATCTGACTATTGCTTCTGCTTCGGCTGCTGCTATGTTTTGCAGCGACGCACCAGGAAGTGTCGAGCAGTACGATGAATTTTGCCAGGGTGAAATGCACGACACTAGATGCGAAACTGAGAGTGCCGAAACGTTTGAGCCCAGGTACAGCGCGCTTGCTTCTCCAAGGGAAAATTTAGCTGCTGAGATCGATGCAGATGTGAAAATCACCGTAAGCAGTCTGGTTAACAAAGTGTGTGATGTGCTGAACATGGGTAATGACGAATCTACTGCAGCAAGGCCTGATGACGCTACTGCGGAGAGAGAAGGTAATGCACCTGTAATTTCATCGGGGGAGCAAGCTGAAAGTAACAAGCCTGCCGCTCACTTGTTAACCGAATGTGCTGTGACTGGTGCGAGTAGTGCAAGCGAAAGTTGTGGGAACGCTGGAGAAAGTGACAGAACGAGCGGAGAGGACGTCAAAATTTATCCCGAAGACTGCGCTACGCCTGATGCCAGTGACGCTCGTGTGCATGAAAGCACTCCCAGTAAAGAGAATTTGCGTCAAACGGGAGATACAGAAATGCCACATCGAAAGGACTCGATTTCTGGTGACGTGTTGATAATGGGAGAGCGCTCTACAAGCGAAGAAGTGAAAATCGCTCTCGAGCGTATTGTAGACTCGGTCGTATCTGTGACGCTTGCCACAGTAACAAACGCTAATGCAGCGGACCAAGCGTCAGTCCAAATAGCAGAAGAAGACACTGGTGATAACGCAGAGCAGACGAAAGCTACTGACCCTATTGACACCTGCAGTAGAAAGCAATTGGTATGTGATACAGAGCAGTTAATTATTAACTGCACCGGTGAGACCAACGTTCACTTCACCGCACCCACTGTCGCTGACAGCTGCAAAGAAAGTGAAATATCAGATGACTCGTATGGTAAACAGTCAGCAGTGAAAGGCGAAGGCACGGACTCGCCACAATCAGACAAAAACATGGAGCACATTCTTCCAGACGTGGTGGCAGTACTTGAGGCTGTTTTAGAAACCATTGACAAAATGTTCAGCGAGGAGGCTGCAACCGTAATCCCAGTCGGTGCTGATAGGACGTCAACCAATACGCATACAGAGTTACTAAAGCACGCTTCAGAACGTGATTCAGTCGAAGTTTCGCCTACTGATGTTTGCAACGACCAGACCGTGGGTGACCGCCCAGGATCTGAGTCCTGGTCTGCAGTGTACGAGACCGATGCTGCCGATAGCTGCGTGATTGAGTTAATCGACCAGATAGTATCAGACGCCGTCTCTGCAGCTGGCGAAGGTAACGACTGCTTCAACAAAGACGCTGATGCTTTGTCGACAATTACCAATGTGAAGGGCGATACTGATGAATTGAATTCTGTCGAGGAGCAAGTTGATACGAGCGCATGTGCGCCTGCTGTAGTTATCTGCAGTGCGTCGTTTGTAGCTGGTGAAACCGAAGCCTCAATCGCTGCTGCCGCCGCAAGAGATACATCTGCCGGTGCTGCTACAGACAAGTTAGAGGAAAGTGCGAACACAGACTCGTCCTCAGAGACGTACGTTGCCGAGGCCCAGTGTTCTGATGTTTTGGCCGATGCAACCGGACCGGAGAGGAACGTGTTGCTTGGACAGAAAAACAGTGACTTTGAAGGGGATTTTCCGGAAAACGTTGATGATGAGCGAGGCTCCGGAGAAACACCTTTACGTGAAATTAACTCTGTTGAAACTGCGCCATCGCTTGGCACTGAAATTTCCCGCGATCCAGAAAGCGTAAATGGTTTCGATTGTGCTACTCCAGGTGCCGAATTACTTTCCGCTTCGTTAACTTGTACAACCACTGTGACCAAATATGACGTTAACCCCGAGGCAGGCCTTGTCATGGAAAACTTGCTTTCCCGCGTTGAAGAAGTTGCCGGCCACGACTTCACTCCAGTACAGTTACAGGGAGATGAATGTGTGACTTGTCCTGGTGCATTTGATAAAACTGAAAATCAGAACGCAGACAATAGTGATTTTGCACCAGATCCCGGTGAAAGTGACGTGAATCAGAATCCTGCTTCGCTTCGGGAAGAAACCGAACATAGGCAGGTCGTAGAACAAGTCCTGAATAAGTTGATCAGCGACGTCGAGCTACACTGTGAATACCAGGTACGGGACGCTGCAATCGAGCAAAGCATTGCTGTTGACGAACGAAAAGCTCAAGACGAACCTGTCGGTGACGATAAAACCGACGTCAATATTGATTCAAACTTCGCCAGTGATTCGGAATCCGCCTGCACCTCATCGAATACTTCTGAAACCGACGAGTCTAAGGGAGAATCGTTTGATCTGGGTGATGACGACGCGTCTTCGACAAAAGCAGAAACCCCTGAAAGCCAGAGCGAAGGATCGCTTAGTTTCAGTCCCTATGATAGCCTTGTCGCAGTTTCCGCCGAATCGCAGGCGGATGCCGACGAGGAATGCGCCCATCCAGCCGGTGATGGCAACAGCAGGTCTGCACGTGAAGACAGTGAGATCGCTGAAGCTTCCACGGAAGAAGATCAGCTTGCCGTGAACTCGTGCGAAGAAAAAATGATTTTGAAAGCCAAGAAACTTGGTGAAGACTGGGAAAGAGATCAGCGGATCGCACAAAAATGGAATATTAAACCGCAACCTGATTCGCAGGTCATTTACGTTTTTTGGAAAAATATTATTCGCAGAGTAGGCGTGCTTACATCACTATCTGGTCCGCGTTGTTTAAAGACTTGCGTCGCATTTAACTGACATAAAAAGCAAGTGTATGTGTTAGCTGAGTGGAATTTTTGTATTTTTAAGTTGAGCGGCCGCAGTCTCACACAACCAAAGTCTATATGACCGTTACAAACTAGGAATACGATGTTTGTAAATGGCCTTGTTTGAAGTAAATGGTGTTTTTTTTTACAGAAGCTGGGGAAACAGAAGCGTGTTGTTCATACTAATTGTAGGGCGACCTAAGTTCAGGTCTTTTTTCATACCTGTGGTGGGCGGGCAATAGTCAATCCCCTAAATTCGCGTGAACCTAAATTCTGAAAAATGAAGATTCGAATGCTTTAGAATATAAAAAGGTGCGCTGTTTAAACTGGAGTGCGTTTTGCACGCAGGTTGGTACGGAACATAGAGTAGATGATGCTGACATTTGCGACCATTAACCGCGTTTTCCAGAATCATTTCATAGGCAGTATCGTTAACTTTGCTCACTACTAGCCACAATGCTGAAGATCAGCAAAAAAAGTTTTAAGATCGACTTTCTCCAAACAACGTATAAAAGTGACTTAAAGAGGCCTGTCTTGTGTTTCAGTTGAAGTACAAGCTTACACACAACCGTGTGAAGGTGGCTTCTCATTTATTCAAGCTCTTTGGACGCTCATTATGACGCGGTTCGATTGTGGCAGTCTTGCCTGTAAACTAAGCTTCACGACGCTGGGTTGGGTGAATTAAATAGGCATGTTCGAAATACAGTAACACGTTCAGGCGCCTGCTGAAGCTTACCGATGGCTAGCTCAAGGCTGCATTTACCTTAATTTTCGCCGAGAGCGAAAGCCACGTAGGGGTGAACTTCTGATATAAAGAGTAGCAGGTGAAGATTGCCTAAAACGTGTCTTTGCAAGAAGGTGGTGCGTGATTGTGCCCTGTTGCCTTTTGAATTGTGACGTTGCTTTGATGATGTAGAAAACGTTAGGTAAATTTGTATTCCAATGTTTTTCGCAGGCTGCAAGCAGTGGAAGCAGTGCGTCGTACAGTGGCCCAGCTGGTCTAGCAAGTTCCTCAAAAAGGGAGTTTTTATCGGAACCGTTGGTCGATGGTGCTGATGCAACTCCCGAAAATCTCAAGGTGCTTGTTATATTATGCTATATAAACGTTGGCGGACGTGTTGTCGTTTTTCGTTGATGTCGGGACTGATGGTAGTTTATTGATTTCTCTCATGTGTTTACTTTTTGTGCATGCAGTAGTCCCTCACGGTAATACTGAAAGTTTTCGACAGTCTACAGTCGTGTGCTGTGGATGCCTGTGGCATGGAATATTGGCTGCATGCAAACATTTGGATTAAATCCGGCAAAAACAGCAATTGTCCATCATTTTAGACATGGGATTGAGTTAAAACATGGATCAACACTCGGTGTGTAACATTCCCTTGCGACAAAATCGCCGTTCTGCCCTCAACAAAGACCAGGGTCATGTCGCATGCAACCAAACATCTTCAGACAGTGGTTCTTAACCTTTCCGACCCTTGAGGACTCCATTTCTAAAGAAATCGCCTTAGGAACAGACGCCTCGTCTGCGTTATGTCATTATTCAAAGTGGCGGTGGTCGGTGTTGTGTGCGCATCTGTGAGTTAAAAGAGAACACTTCGGCATTCCTTCTGGGGCCCCCAGATTTTTCACTGGGGACCTCGTCAGAACAACTGTCTTAACCCCTAAGTTCACATAATTCCAGCAACTGCTGCGCTCTTCATCGCTTTCGCTCTTCTGGCAGTTCATTCACTAAACTTTAAACGAACCATTAAGGAACAAGCCGAGTGCATTGCTTTACACCCAGGGCAAGGTTATTGGTTGCTTACCAGCTATTAGATTTCCAAAGACGTCTCTCTATGTGGTTGTCCATACGGGCGACTGGATCAGGGCCAGAGAAGTCATGACACGACTGCTGACCAGCACACTGCGCGTCTACATTTTCTGTGCAGGGAAAACCCCACCTCTGTTCCAAAAATGGTGTTGTGAGTTTTAAAAAGTGCGTTGCCATTTTTTGCTTACGACAGAAGCATTTACTATCGTAATCTTGGGTTAAAACACTAAATTAACCAACGCGGGCGTTCGGTGTTTCTCTGAAAGAACAGCCGTGCCAGCACAGGCCTGTGCTGATGACGTTTTTACTGCCTCAGGCAAATGCGCGGTCGGGTTACTCATTGTTTTCTTACGAATGCAATTGTGGTGTGCCCAATTACTTACAGTTTGCAAAGTCTGTAGTTAGTTTTTTTTTTTTAATCACATTTAGCCAAGCTTACCCAGTTCATTTTGCTGATTGTCACGCGTGGTAGTAATGACAATGTCTGACAATTAAATTTCCAATGAAACATAAATTTCTGTGGTTTGCATGTTGGGAATAATGTGATGTGATGACCCTCTGTTATACTTCTGCGGTGTGACGTGAACTGTGACGTTGCATCAACGTAGTGGTCACTGTTTAACTGCCTTGCGTTTATTGGCAAGTTTTCTGTTTTACACTTGTGTAGTTTGTTTCATCTGCATTTTGGTTTGACAGAGTTGGTTTTTAACTGATCTAAAACTTAACCATACGAACGTCCTCAACTTGTTCCGTATTTATGTCCTGTTTTCACATATTTACTGGTGAATCCCTTTGGCCTGTTTTGTGTGTTGGAATATACTGAATTAATTGCATTGCTCATTGCTGTCTGTTGTCGGGCTTCATTTGGGATAGTGGGTTTTTGTTGTTGACGTTGTTGTCCCTTTTCCGTGTCTATTGTTTACGTCAGTAGTCTCTCGAACTTTCTGTCGCTGCGAAGCCCTTTCACTGCACCCAAAACCGCTGCGGACCCCTTAGATTTGTCAACGTTTTAGGTTTGGTCGTTTCTTAACGTGAGCGCCTCAACCACCCTGGCAAGAAGCAAATTCCAGGCTTCGACCTTCCGCCAACTGCTGTCAAAATCAAATCAAAATATATTCGGTCGACTTAGAACATGAACATGTCAGACTACCATTGTGGTGCGGTCAAACTTAATAATGGACCAAATGGGCGATTACAAACTAGCAGATTTTCTTGATTGGATTTTGGTTTACGGCCCCCCTAAAACACATTCCTGGATCCCAGGTTACGAACATCTGGTTTACATGTTTGAGTTATTTGTGTTGTTTTGAGGGGCGTAATTTAATGACCTTGCGGTCCCTCGACCTCATAATAAACTTCAAACTTACCGCATGCAGCCTTATCAAAATATAGCCGTTACTTCCTCCACTTCCAAATTAGTACCTGTGGACAGTTTCATCGTCTTAATTTATCCATTCCGAAAAAAATACGAATCATGTTGCATACATTGAGTCTAAGGGACGATTTCAGACTGTTTCAACGTTGTATTTCGCTCGGTACTGGTCCTTCGTTTGCGGGACGTGGAATCTTCTGCTTCCTTGCAAATCGGGTTAGGCCGTAGTTCGATCCACTATGGTTGAACACAAATTTCGATGTCGAAAAAACACTTTTCAAGTTGTAGTTTCTGAAGAGGTAATACCAAATGCTAACAAATTTACTCGAAACTATTGAAAAGCAACACTAGAATTGAAGCTTTCTTGAAAGATTCAGCAAAGCTGCTGTCCAAGGCTGAGCCTATTCTCGCTACTTGGATCAGTTCCGGTCACGCTACGTTGACGTGATCCGCACATTAGTAAAACTGTTCCAAACAATTTTAAAGTCGTCTTTGACTTTGACCAGATGCAGAGCTTTGTAAGCAGCTCTTCATAAACTATTGTAAAGGAGCCCTTTCTTGCAGGCGAGAGAAGGCCTAAGAATCATGGACTGTGATGCAATACAGAGTGAGCTGTTAACCAAAATTTTGTATTCAACTGTCAATCTCTATCAAAAGGATTTCTCTCGCAACAACGAACCAGTAGATATTATAAAAGTAGATATGTTTCTGAGTGGGCATCTTCAGAGCCCCTTATTCAATATTATGACTGTCTTTTTCACCGTGCCTATAGGACTTCCTTCTTGACTGTGATATCACAAAGAGCTTTATTTGCATGAGAGTTTTGTGCTGTTCGTGTGTTTTTTTACGGAGCCTCATGCCCGGTGTGCGACCCAGCAATGTCTTGTTGCTGTACTTGTTCTTATTTGACGTCATGTGACCGGCATGCCAGGCCGCACTGTCAGAGATGGAGGAGAAGTACCGGCGAGCAATGTTACAAATCGCCCAGCTCGACAACGAGCGATCGCAACTTCAATATCAAACACAGCAGTTGCAAGACTTAATGGAAGAACAAGAAGACGAGCTGTACCGTCTAAAGCGCGAGCACACCAAAAGCTGCCAAGTATGTTTATAGCATATATTTGCTTCCGCGTTTTTGTATGGCTAAATCAACGTGAGTTACGCAACAAACGTTTCAAGAAAATTTCTCTTTCAACAAAAGAGGGTTTTTTACTTGGTCGGTAATACTGCTGGTTGGTTGCAGGCGGACAGTTACGATGGCCAGTTTTTAACTGTTTTTGTAAATGGAAAAAAACATTTCACTTATTTGAGTGCCAAATTTCCTATAGCATCTTCATGGCGCAAAGCGAATTCTTTTTATGTAAACCCCAGGTGACTGCTAAGCTTTCCTTGCAGCTAGAATGGCCCGGTTGGCTTCACAATTTTTTTGCAACCCTGCTCAGGAACCATGGGTAGTCCACTACCCAGAGGCATTTTCTTTTTCACATATATACTTAGAAAAATGTGAGAAACCTGTGCTTCCATGACTTTTTTCTGATTTTCAGAGACAAATGGAATAGTGCCAGAGTTATTTTATAAAAATGTCCCTGAAAGCCTATACATAGGATGTATGGGTACTATACTACCCAGGGTTGCCTGATGTGTGGCAAATGTTGGACACCTTTCTAAGTTAACATTTCAATTCAATTTCAAGTGCAAAACCTGTTTGGCCAGATATGACCACCAATGCCGTATATATGAAGAGTCTTCCAACACCATGACTTGGTCTGAAAAAACAAAACAAAAACGGATCTAACACGAGCATGACGTTTTCTACGCACAAACAAAAAATCCCTCTAAAATTCCTTTTTTGTTGGTACCCTGCATAAAACTGTATGATATATACGTCTCGCCGGGCAGATACAATTTTGTTGCGAAAGTGATCAACAATGGACACATGGAAGTGAAAAATAGTTTGGTTTGGAAATAACGGATGTCACGTATCCCAGGAAGACGTATGCAAATTATGGGTAGCATTACACTCTTAATTTTACTGACGCGTGTAGTAAAATAAGGATTTTTGAGGAGGGAATTTTTATTTTTGCGAAGTACAAAATTTACTTTTTGCTTATTTTGTCACTTCGTAGTAAATTCTAATACGAAGCGTTTTACAATGTCAACGTCACTAACAGTAGATATCTTCAAGTGTCATGGGCTTTTACTGGACGTGGTAGCCAAATTTTGTCCCAACGAAACTTAAACCTCAACGCGACCAGCCACCGTCAAAACAGCAGCAAAAACGTGCCGTTCTTTTGCGCTTTAGTCGTTGCCCGTGAATCACGTAATGTTTTTTTAAAAAAGAGGCTAAGGTTCCTGTCTTCCGTTGAAGGGTTGAATGATGCGGTTTTGCGTCTGCGAGGTATCTCCTCTGCTGACGAACCTCACAGCAAACATCATGGTATTCAGACCGCAGCGTACCTGTACATCAGCGCTTGACAAATTTTCGTCTGTTTGAAACGTGAAAGCGTGCTACCCGATTCAAGTGCCCGCTGGAAAAGGATGTCTGCACCGGTTGAACACCCGTCGTAACTGAGAATTACAAACTTGTAGGCGTTGCTCTATACAAACATACTAGCGCTGAGTGATCAGGTGGTGTGCAGCCTACGTTCACGCAATCAATGCACACGCGTACAAAGTTCATCGCTAAACCCGTTCGAACGTCATAGATAAACATGCGTCCAGACCAAAGTGAGAATTAAAACCCTGAGCATCAATCACGCAACGCATGTGAACAGTTTGATCACCGTTAAACGCTCGTTCGAAGGTGGTCGTTTGGTTGGGGAAGAAGGAGTGCACTTAGACGGGCTGCAAAAGATGTGTCCAGTCCATCTGTGTGTAATTTAAATGCTTCTTGTTTGTGCTGAAACAAACGACTGCCATTTGTCCGAAGCGGCTTACTTGTTTGTTTTTACCTGCTTTTTTGCAAACATGCGCAAAGCTTGCAGTTAATTCCGACCGCTGCATGTTTGACCAGCAACCCTAGAAGAAGCGTCGCTGGTAGAAAGCCTTTTTTTGGTTAAGACGATCGATGAAACTTCCTGGTTGTGAAGTTTTCGAAGACTTTAGAGGTTGATGTGTCTGTGAATTATAAACATTTTTGAAAACTTAAATTTTACGAAACATTTTCACAAAATCCCCTCTTTTGACACATAATATTTAGCATGACCACGTAGCATTTCGTGAAAATGCCGCCTATTTCCATAAATTGAAGCTCTTAAACGTGAGCGGTTCTCGTATTTGATTAACACATTGTGTACACAGTTTCCCTCCAAATCTGACCGTACTACTACTTGTGGTTTTGCGCCTCTACTGGTGTTGGTCAGTATGCGACGATTTAAATCAGTCATGCTTTGCAGGGCTCATCCGCGAATGTCGTTTGATCTATATTTGCCAATGTCTTTGAACAATGAACCCTTGCCAGTCGGAGAATATTTTTACCATCCGTTCCATTGTGACGCAGTCGACGCGAAGCAAGCCTTGTGTGTTGCAGGAAATGGAACAGCAGAAGCGAATGTACGGCGCGCTGCAGAAGAAATTCTCATACCTTGAGGAGATGCTGCGGCAGCGCGACGAACTGATACAGGTTGGACGTGTTTCAGAGATCCTTGCGCCCATGCACATTGACTGCTGTGTTTTGCGGTATTTGTTTGCGCTTGTTCTGTGTTCAGGGAGTGACTCCCACAGTTCGGTAATTTCGTTCTCAGCAGCTGCATCGCGGGAACGTTGCTTTCACACGTTGGTCGTCGCGTCATTTGAAAACTGCCCATGTCTGTTTGTTGCAAATAGCATTTGTTGCGAAACAAACACGTCGCTCGTGATCCGAGTTCACTGACTTACTGTGCAGTGCTTGCTGGTAATTAATGTCCACCCGTTTGAAATGGATCAGCTGCAGCAAGACTTGGCATTAGTTCGCGTGGGTCGATTGAGCGCTATTACAGTCAGGTGACGGAAACTGAAAGAACTTGCTTGATCGTTTTCATCAATACAAAGTTTAACCTAGTTTGCGGATAGCACCACGCTGGTCCCGAGATGCATGCTTTGGATTAAACTCTCGTGTCGTGAAATGGAACTTGTAACACCTGTGACCCGTGCGTTTCAACAGTGCTTGCAAAGTCAACAAAAAGATGCCAGCAAGGTTATGAGTGAAGTTTTTGATCTCAAAGAAACCGTGATATGGAAAAATAAAAAAATCGAGGTATTTTTACTTCTGTTTCCTTTCCTCTTCGAAATTCTTTTCTATCCTTGATTTTTTTCAGTGTTCCTTAGAAGTTCCTGAAAAGGCTTGAAAAACACTTTGCTTCGCAGAACTCCTCGCATGTATATCTTCCATCAGAAAATGAAGCAAAAAATTGGGTAAAAATTACGGCCCCAAAATTATTTGTGAAGGCATTTTGTGTGTTCCCTAATTGAAGTCGAATAATCACATACTAGAGTGGATGTGTGTACCTATTCAGTTTCACGTATATCACGGATTTTTTAAGGTGTTTTAGGGACCGAATCCCCAGAATCAGGAAAATTATCAAGGGAAATATCCGAACAGATATGGTAATAATGGATGCTTAAAAACTTGATCGGAAATTTTACAGGTCCATACCGGCTACCTAACATTTTCTTTTTAAAAAAAAAACTGCGTATATAGTTGATTAAAACATTGCAAGGCATAAAAAAGCAGGCGTTTATTTTCGGTTGATGCAAAAGTTACAAGTTGTTCAACTGTTTCGGATCAGTTTTGACCGTGGCGGTCATGCCTATAGTAAGAATTTTTACGCTGCCAGCCATTCCCTACGACTGATTAGGCAGTAATATAATTGCCGTTCAGCAATGGTCGATCGTAATATCGTATCAAAACAGGATTTGTGAGTGGTGAGTGGCTCAAGTCATGGAATGTTCCTTTAATGTTAATTCTGTTATTTGAACCTGCAAATGCCTTTTCCCGAGGCCTGAAAAGGTGGAGAACCGACAGATCAATACAAACGAGCTGATCTGATTTGGTTAATCAAATCGTAGGGATTTCTTGCTTGTAATTTGCTAATGACATTTTTTCTTCCTTCGTGACTTTTTCCTCTCTTCTTTCTTGTTTGTCTTTCGTCAGGCTCTCATGAGGCAAGTGGCCTTTTACAAGAAACACACCTCGTGGGAAAGCGAGCAAACGGTAAGGTCAAAACTGGTACTGCTGTTACGCGCCACGAGTGTAGCAGTGCGACCCTTAGTTGTCGTCGCTATAGTTCAACACTGTGGATTTGTCACCTGAATTGTTGGGTTGCGATTTGACGAAGAGAGGCGTTGTCAGCAGGAAATCCTGTGTATCTTTGTCGCGAAAAAAAGGACAGGCAACAGTTGCTGATTAAATGCATGTGCGTCCTGTTTTGGCCCGAGGGCTTCTGGATAATTGAAAGTGGAAAACGCTGTTGTTACAGCAATTGGGCAGGCAGCCCAATGTCAAGTCGTCTTCACGTATGCACCAGAACTGCACGTGATTTCAGACGACAGCGTCGTCGCTCGCTGCTCTGTCAACTTTAACAAGCTCGTGTAAGCTGCGCCGAAACCTCCTCCCACTCGTAAATCTTGTTGTTCGCGTCGATTGCTCTGTCCTGCGACGACAGTGCGTGCGCTGGATGGAAAGCCTGAAGCAGTTTATGCTGGATGCTGTTTTTATGCTTTCTCGCTCAATGCACAAGTGCGACCTACATCAAACACCAGACAAATTTCTTTATTATCTATTTCAAATGTTGCTTGTTGAGATAACGTCAGTGAGGACAAAAATAACTGCATTTGTTAACAAGAATCAAAAGCTTTAGGTGTGCTGTATGAGCTTTCGAGGAATCAGCCGACTGGGATCTGTTTTCATCCTATTGTGATGGTTTAAACTTGCACATAATCTGTATTTAAGTGACTGCTCTCCAAGGGAGATAAAAAACGAATGAAACAAGTACATTTTAATAGGAACTCGATCCCACTTAACACTACGCATGATCCTACTTGAATCTGAAAGCAATGTTTACGGGTGAAACGTTGAAAGGCTAAAACAAGAGCCGAAAAAGGAAACAAAGTCAGCACTGAAATGAATAAATCAGAACTAATTGGTTTTAGGCTTGACTTTGTTTGCTTTCTTCGCTCTGCTCTTGTTTTAGCCTTTCAACGTTTCACCCGTAAGCATTGCTTTCAGATTCAAGCAGGATCATGCGTAGTGTTACGTGAAATCGATTTCCTATTAAAAATTTGCTGTTTCATTCGCTTTTAACCTCAACTGTGGAGAGCAGTTACTTGCATTTGTTAAACTATATTTTGCTGCCGCCACTGAGTTGTTGTTTCGTTTACGAAATTACAGTATTTTATATTAAGATTTTGTTTTGCGCTAGAAAAATTTGCACATCACCGCTGTAAAATCGTATTTTATTTCACCTAATTTTGAAGGTGCCGGTTAATGTTTCACGCAGCGCATTGACTGACAACAACACTCGAAAGCACTTTGAACTTTTGAATACTTCCTGTATGCGACGGCCGTGGCAATCTAGCTGTCCTTCCAATTCGCAGTTATCCCGGTGACAAACGATCCAATAAATAATTGAAACAACGCTGTGCTCGTGAGCTATCTTCAAAACTGGCTGTTTTGTCTGTAGCCGAACGTGGCGTGGTCTAGCGCGAAGTTTGTTTCAAGATTGCCCAACCGCTGCCCCCGAAACGATATGAGAATAAATTGTTAATGCATTTAATTGGCCTGTTAACAATATCAAGAGTCTGTGTTATTGAGTAATGTCGACACGAGTGAACTTTAGATGTGCGATGCTTTGTTTTGAAACAACGTTACGCATTATGACGGAATAAAGCGAAAAGCTTCCGGCAAAATGTTGAATACAAGTGGTGGCAGTCACAATGTCCATGTAGCGCTGTTCAGTGAACTAGTTAGTTGGCCTCACACCAAAACGCTGAAGTACGGTTTTAGAAACGCTGTTTTCGCTCTTGTTAGCAGCTGCGGCCGACCACGCGCAAAGGTTGAACAGGCCTGGCTTAATTGAATTCTAATTGAAAAGTTGTGTTCGCGGCGTTGTCGTCACATTGAAACTCTTCCGACAGGAGCAAGGCTTGGTCCTGGTCGGTGATAACGGCATGCGTTCTGCCGACGGCGGGTCAGACGACGAACGAGAACCGAGGCCAGGCCTGGCCCTCGTGACGCCGGAAGCTGCCCAACTGCTCGATCCCAGCACATCGCTAGGTAATGATGTGGTTTGCAAACCTTCGAACTGCTGCTGTTGTTATTCGTTCGGGCTAACTCGCGTGGCAAAGGGTTTGCTGTCCGAACTGCTGGACGTTGAACTACTAATGTAGTTTTTGAGTAGTGGCGGCGCTCCAACAAGTAACTTGTCGCAGTCTCGTTCTGTGATGCTTTGTTAAAACCAGTTCAACACTCCTGTTTTAGTATTAGCAACCTTTGTTGCGGATGTTCCTGCTAGTGACGCACAGGCCCGTAGCCAGGTTTTAAGGTTTGGGGGGAAACTGCAATTTAAGGGGGGAGGAAAGATATTTGTTTTTTATTATATGTTTAAAACAAAATTTTCTGGGCACAACCCAATTTGATGGGGAACAAAAATATTTCTGAGGGCTCGGATGACCTCGAATCCCCCACCCCGTGGGCCACGGACCTGGTGGTGCATAACTGTAGCTAAATCACGTAAGTGTGAATTATGAACCGTCGATAATAACGTGTGAATCACACGAGACGTCACCACACATTGCACTGTGTGGTCTTGCTTCATGCGCTATATGTTAAAACAACATGGTGTGTAACCATCATAGCTCGGCAGATCCCAAGGCGCGGTGGTTTGACGTTGCAGTTGCTCCAAGTTTGACTTGTTGACGTAACAATGCGAACTTTTGTATCCCGCAGATGCGCAGCTGAGACAACTCGCCCAAGAAAAACAGGATCTGGAAGACCAGGTAACATAGAGTGCGAGACAAGCTATTAAGGCAAGCGCGATGTTTACGTTGCTTTTCGGCGTTTCCTGACCTAACTTCTTGCGGAGCTCACGTTTTCCTGGCTGTACAGCGACTGCATGTTTTGTGCAAGCAACAGCTGACGAGCCGTTTTCGACGCACCGGTCCCGAGACAGCTTTTTCTGTGGTCGTGTTCGTGTTTTGTTAGCGAAGCACACGATTTCCAGTGAGCCAAGCATGGTGTAGAGCAGCGGCGTAACTGGAGGTTTGAGCCAGGCGGGGAAACTTAACTGAATGGGGCCCATTTGCCAACACTCAGAAAAAAAAAACTTGAAAAATGATAGTGCATCCGGATGTGGATGGCTATGCGGAAGCCCGAAATCACCTGAAAATGCAAAGAAACAGCAACTTCATGAAAATCAAAAGAATAGTAAACCCGAAATATAAGCCAGGGAGACGATTCGCCCCTCTGCCCCTGCCAGCTAACGCCACTGCTATTGAGGCTGAGCGCACTCCAACCTTTTTCACGTGAAATTCGTTAGTGAAGAGATGTTGGCAAATGCGTGTACAAGCGCTCCTCGCCCTTGTAGGATTTTTATTTCAGTTCGATTTATTTTCAAGTCCATGAAGAAGCTGAGGCTGCGCTTCTTTCAGGGGCTCGCCCGGTGTCAAGCGTAATTTCTGATTCACGCCATGTACACATGCACAGAGTAATATTCTACATATCATATACGCTGAGAAAACTGATGATTAGGGCTGAAGGATTGGTGTTTAGGTAAGTGTGTCGGGTTTGGGTTAGAAAAAGAAAAATAATTGAGGTCCAAGACTTAGTCCAATATGCTTGTGATGTTATTCCCGTACTACGGCTTGTTGCAGGTATCTGACATCTAACCAAAAAGTTTCAATTTACACAACACACATCGAAAAACGAATCGCCAAACCTTGTTCCTTTACTCAGGGAAGCAAAATAACTGACGAACAATAACAGGTCAGAAATTTAGCTTGAAACCGACCGCTCACGCACGCCTTGCTTGTCACATGATGAAACCTGAAACGTTTCTCACTGCCACAGCGGATTGTCGCGCGATGCGAGCCCAACGTAGCACCGAAAAAGGGCACCACGGATAATGCGGCAGTTTCCGTCGATAGAAAGCCTATAATTGGTGGATCTCAGGTTTGCTGCAGGTGCTGTATCCCGTGCATCGTGTTCGGAAACACTTGCTTCAGTTTTATTTTTTGTTCGCCTCTGATAAAACCCCAGCGAAACAATAACGCAGCCCGAGCAACGTTCCAGTCAATGCAGGGTGCATTTCAACGTATCCAGTGTTGAGTTCCTGTCACAGAAACATATATGGGATCTGGTTACATTGTTTAGCGTGCACTTTCTTGGCGTTATGGCCAGTACGACGCTCATGCCGTACTATAAATCAATGTGGTCCAACTACAGGCCGCATGCGGCCCGCGGACATAATTTTCAAGGGCCTCGAGCTTTCTCACTATTGGTTTAATGTTGTATGTATGTTACAGTCGGAAATTATTATTAGAACCAGCACAACATAACTGTACAATATCAACGGCTTAGGGCAAGACTGTAGAGAGCTGGAAATTAGTCAGCAAACAAATTGCACAAACTGAAAAACTTTGCACTTAAAATGCTTTCGATGTTGGGCAACACATACACATGTGTGAGAGCACAGTTTCTACGATGAAGCAAGTCAAACTAAAAAAAGAAATCGAATGGCTCACTAACACTGATATTGAAAATGGAACGATATATTGTCAGAGAAACCTCGACTACAAGCATCCCACTGACAAAGATTTGTTATTAATTGCTGTTGTGTGAATAATTTCAATGGCGCACTCACTTATCTTTTCTTTAGTTTTAAATCTTGTGACTCTGTTGTTTAATACACCATATTGTTCAAAGTGGCCCGCAAGTTATCACGTTTGTGTAATAAGGCCCGTAAGTCACAAGCAGTTGGACCACGCTGCTACAAATAACAACTGTGACAATAAATGCGTTGCTCTTCTTAGCTTAACTGAGTTTAAATTGGGTTGTTAACAGTAATAACCTCCCTCGAAGCAAATTCATGTGACGCCGTTTCGTCGCTAACACGTTTTAAATGAGTTCGGGAAAGTATTTAAGTTTTTTTTGTAAGTTATTTGCTGAAAGCTAGTTTTTATTTTTCCATAGCCGTGTTTGCATCGCAGTGCAGCGCTGAAAAAACAATCTGCTACTATCGCCATGCTATCCGTTTATTTGCTTAAAGAAAAGTGCGATCGCAAACTTGTTTGCGTTTGCAGGTAAGGCATTTTCAGCTGCAGCTCGAGGAGGAGCGAAGAGAGCACGCTCAACAGTTGCAGGAGCATTCCGGCCATGGCTCCTACTCGCAAAATGGCCTCGGCGAAATGCAGATCCTAGAAGTCCAGCGTAAGTCACACCTTCGCTCAATGTCTGTCTTGTCTATTTCGGTTGGTTTATATTTTGCTTCCGTGAAACTAATTTGAACGAAGCTACAGACCAGGGGTAGACAAGCTTGCTCAGTAGAGTTATTTGCAGAAAACCAAAAGCATCACCGAGCCTAAAAATAAGTTTTTAGTGTCAATAAAAATGCGGTAAAGAATGCAAGTTTTACATAAAATGACCGACATTAAATCGCGTCGACTACTTGGAAACTAACCTCACGAATTCGTGTGGACACATTGATAAATGAAACGAACATCAAATATGAGGCGACAAGTCGCTATTAATTTGAGATACTGCTATGCAGCTAGCAGAGCCACGCAAAACATGTCGGCGAGCCACAGTTTGCCCGCCACTGGTATATAAGCGATCTGCCGTGCCTCTCAGCAACACACGTACAAGTCAGTCTGCTGTGTCTTTCTTGCGTCGCAATTATTCAAAGTCCTACGTCATAAAGCCTTGCTGACGGCGCCAAATCCTCGTTTGAAGGAGCTTCAGATTTGAAAAATTAAATTCTCAGTCTGGATATTGAAAGACCCCCCGTGACGAAGATTTTGCTGACGGTTTACCGTAACCATCGCCTGCGTTGTCGGTGGGCTCTGCCTTGTCAGGTGCAGGCTGCTGTTTTTTTCGAAACGCTGCCTGCACCTCCCAACAAATAACTGCGTTGCCTGAAATTTGAGACAATGAGCCGGTGTTGATTGGCGCGTGTGACGTCACGAACCGTGTCCAGTCTCCGAGACCTTTTACAGCGCGACGCGAGCGTTGCGTGACGTAGCCGGAGGCGTTTTGACCGTATTTGTTCCCAGAGCCCGTTTCGCTGCCAGGAGGTCGCGTGAGGTCATTGTCGTGGTGTCGCGAACCGTGACGTAACAATATCGCGCCAGGATTCGCAACCGCAGGCGTCGGTCCCTTTCGCTGCTCATTGTTGTGGTTCAAAAAACAGACCGATGAAAACGGTCTTTTAGTGTGCACTGAACCGTACTGCGCTTACCTCATGAAGAAAACGCCGTCAGCAAATATAAGGCAGTCGTCAGCTGTAGACGCTGTCGGTGCAAGTTTCAGTTACCGCGCCTCCCGAGTTTTCCGTTGTGGCTTCTGTAGATTAATAGTTTATCTAGAACACCTTGCTTCTGTGAAGCGCATTTCCTCTGACTTTTGTAACACAACGATGCAGCGAATTCGGATCATAAATTATAAAAGAAAACAATCTAAACCGTTGTTATCCTTAACGGTCAACTCACAAGCAGAAGTCAGAATCAACCTTCAATAAAGCTTTTCTTGCTAAAAGAGGCAAGGCCAACAGAAGGCTTGCACGAAATTTTGCGATTAACTGTGAGGTGTCTGATTTCTGCTCGTGAAAAACATCCAATAGTTTTTAGTTCGAGACCCACTGGACTTATCGCACAACGCTGCGTCACAGAATCGTTTCAGCTGCTCTTGAGCGCCGCTCGCTGTGGAAACAATGGGATTGATACTTTCCTATCTGTTCTCGCTTGTTGGACATAAAAGATGGCTATCTTGGCCTTCCGTCACGTTTGACCGACCGTATCAAACAAGTGTCTCGTAATAATTCACTGAATCTCTTTTGATCGCTGACGTACGTGACCGACGTCGCGGTATGTTGTTGTATTTTTTCAAACCCTGTCACTGACGTCTGCGTAGGTGAAGCGAACCGACAAGTCAACGAATACAAGATGAAGCTTCAAAAAACCGAACAGGACCTCGCCGCTTTTCACGGAAACGTGAGTTTCTGCGTTGTTCGTATTTTCTTGTGGATTAACGCCGCGTTTATGTTGATTGAAGAATGTACAAGCGCCTGTCATCGACGTCAGCATGTTAGATGATCTGTCCTATCTGCTTCGTCTTGCTCGCTGTCTTCGTTAGATTTTAGCATTTTTTTCTCCTGTTATTGGTTTCAGTGTTCCTGTTTTTGAATTGATACGCAGCCGTGTGTAAAATAGCAGGCACGCCCACTTGAAGCATTCCCCAAGTCAGCAGCAAAGTTACGGACGCCATCCTGTTGGTGGTCTGGCTTGCGTTGCTCACTTTCTATAAACGGCTTTTAGTCGCTGCAGTGTACACACACTGTACTTCGTGTAAAGGCTTGCATCCAATCAAAAGGCAAAGTTTTTTCGCTTATAGTTGTATCTTTTGGTTTTCTTTATCGCCGTTGCAATGAATTCACAGTGTTTGTTTTTTTAAGACTTTCTCATATCTTTGAAAAGCTTTATTGAAAAGTCTGTTCTTGTAGATCAATGGTTCTTAACCTTTTTTATACCACGCCTTCCATAAGTAATTGTCCATTGTTTCAGCCCTCCCTGACTTCACATAAGTAAATTGGACGGACCACTTTCCCGCTCAAAAACGTTCCATGTTGTACAGCGCGCAAGAGCTTGCACCCCCCTGAAAATTTATTGACGCTCCCCTGGGAAGGCGTTCATCCCGGTTAAGAACCACTGTTCTAAATATGATGTTGACTTTGTGGCGTCTATTTGTTTTACGATAGGTAGCACTGATGTCTTCATTGAGTCTGCGTCGGCTGCCGCTCGTGCCAGGCCTGTGTTCGGTGAACACGTGCGGTTGTAAAAGTTGTCACCAAAGTTATGTCTGAAATGTGTGCGCACGTCTGACGCCAGCTTCACTGTTGACACAAGCCTGAACGTTGAGTCCGTGGTATCCGCTGCTAAAATGAAACCCAAGGCAAAAGATTGCGTCCGTCTTTGACGGAAGCTGGCCTTACATCAGTGGTCCGCGAACCTTTTTTGATCGCGTGCCATTTGTGGGTGCCGTACTATCCCCACGTACCACCTTGTTCCAGGAAAACTCAATCTGCCAAATATCGTTAGATCAAAAGCTTGGAAAATCAAGCTTGACACAAATGCAACATGAACGAAATGGCTGTGAGAAATTATAATGGCCATTTTTAGAAACCAACACGGGAAGTACACAAAAATTCAGGAATTTATTAACAGAACCAGACAAGTAAAAACTATAGCCGTGAATATGTTTCTGTGAAGATAAACAGAAAGTAGGCCTCTTCGCGTAGCACTAGTGGTACACGTACCACAGTTTGGGAAGCACTGCCTTACATGGACAGTTGCTCAGTGTTGTTGGCTGTGTCGATATAAAAGAACAAGTTTTACGGCTGATCTTCAGACAAAGCTCGTTTGTTGTGCGAGGTCGCGTTGTTTGTTACGCAACAATCCCGTTTACTTTCCAGATGTCGCGCCTCGAAAGTCAACTTCAAAGATACAAGCAAACCTCTGAACTTTATGAAAAGAATGAAGACGAAATGCGAGCCGAGAAAAGAAAGTTAATGCGAGATGTGAGTTGTCCAGGTTGCCAACGCGTTGCTATGCCGGTGTTGACACGCGTCGCCACCAGATAGATTGGTTTGCTTCCTCCCAGGTGCCAGCGGCGTAACTAGAGGTTGGAACTACTGTAGGTGGGGAAAACTTAGGTGAAAGGGGCTTATTGGCGACACCAGCCAACACTCAGAAAAAAACTTGAAAGAACGGTGGATGCAGATTTGGATAGCTATAGTAAAACCTTAAACCACCAGAAAATCCTCCGAAAAACGCAAATAAACAACAAAAAAATACCAAAACTGAAATATAAGCGAAGTGGCGTCCCGTTTTTACGTTTAGCTTACCAGGGGGGGGGGTTGCCCCTCTCCCCCCGTTACGCCACTGCTAGTTGCGTGTTTGACGGTAACGTTAGATAAAATTTCAAAGAGTGTACTGCAAGTTCGGGTCAAAGGTCAAAACACGCAGTGTCGAGGGGGAGGAGCGGGCAGACAATGACGTGAGAGATAGCAGTTCTATCCGACACCGTCTCAAGATGAATTTCATCTTCTTTCTTCCTAAACAGGTGTACCGTGCATTGCCGGTAACCTTTGCAATATTTAATACGTGCGCACTCGCCCAACGAACAGATCCGCTATTGTCGAAACCTGTGGTGGTGAAGATCGACCATTATGCGACGGGGAAGTTGCAGAGAGGCTGCGTTTTTCCAACTTGCTGATAGGTTTCTCCAGGCTAATAGCCACAAAACCAGTGCCTCCGTATAAATCTTGCCTGAAAATTTTCCACACTGCGAATGCAGCGATATGATTAGTGCCGATGGTGTGGCGTGTTTGGAAAGTTGTAAATTCCCGACCCTAAAAGCCGTGCTTGGCTGTGTAATTGTAAATACACGCACTCGCCTTGCGTCTTACGACAATGGCCTGTGGCTAATGAAGAAATGTCCAGTACACGTGCAGTAAAAGCTTCATCGTGCATTTTAACATTCCTGAGCGCCTTTGCTCGCCTCCATTTAATCACAATTCGATATTTGTTGAAGGACTTGTCGATAACAGAAACCTCAGCATCGACTTCGTAAAAATTAAGCTTTTCTGTCTCATTTGAAAGTTTAGTCCCGGTGTGAAGCGAAATTTCTGACTCCACACCATGCGCATGCACAGAGAAATCTTCTACAAATCAAATATGCTGAGAAAAGTGATTGTTAGGGCTTATGGTTTGGTGTTTGGGTAAGTGTGTCGGGTCAGGGTGAGAAAAAGAAAAATAATTGAGGTCAACGACTAAGTCCGAAAATTTTCAATTATAAAAGAGATTCCCGTGCTATAGCTTGTTGTGGGTACCTGGCGTCTAACCAAAATGCTTTGATTTACATAACACACACCAAAAAAGTAATTGCCAAACTTTATTTTTTCATTCTGAGAAGCAAAATACTGAAAAACATTAACAGGTCATAAATTTCGCAAAGGTCATAAATTTTGCAAAGGTCATAAATTTCGCAAAGGTCAGAAATTTCGCTTGACACCGGCAATGATGAAATGGTTGGTACGTATCGGCTTGTGTTAAAACTGCTTCTTGTTGCAATTGCAAAACTCCAAGTGCTGAAGAGTTTGCTTCCGAAAGTTGGCGATGAAAATACTTGTGTCTTCATCCTCGACGTTCTAAATGTGAATATGCGATAGGCTTGATCGTTGCCCTCTTTAGCCATACTTTGATTTTGAACACGTAGTGCATAAATAGATTTACAGAGGTCTCTCACTTGCTGATGGAGATAATGTTCTGCATATTCCTGGAGGCGGCAGTAGCTCAGTGTTAGAGTGTCCGCCTCTCAATTGGAAGGTTAGGTGTTCGATCCACGGTCACTGAGTGAATCGCCGCAGTGGTCCTTGGGCAAGAACGTTCACCTCCAACCGCCCGTGCAAGTATCAGGCATCGGCCTGCCACCAATTGCCGTCACCCAAAATAAAAAAAATCCTCGCCAAGATAATTTTCGTGTTTTTATTTATTTGTTCTTCGTGTGCAGCATACGTTTAAAATGTCGGCCCAACCACGTTCGCCACCGCCTCAACTGTTCATTTTCTTTGTTTTCTTTCGCGCGAGCAGCTGCGTACCGCCCTGGATCGGATCGAAGAAATGGAAATGACGAACTCGCACTTGGAAAAGCGACTCGAACGGATACGCGCCTCGCGAACTGCGATCAGCAGCCAATCCTGATCGGAGCTCAACGCGTCTGTGACGCCATAACCACCTCCTCCCCCCATCCGACCTGACTAGAAAGAAGTCGCTCGCTATCTCAATATCGCCCCACCGCCGCCGCCGCTGCTGATGACGATGCTGCTGTTGTTCCATCGCGCGATACGATGCGAGCCTCACGCACGTCAGTCAGTGTTGTCGCATTTCCGCTCCATGTGTACAATATACTACTCGCCGTCTCCGCCGCCGCCAGAAGAAAAAGAGTATTTTACCCGTGTTGCAGTTCGCGTGTCGCGAGCGCTTTTACTCGAAAGCTTCGAACCAGTCGAGAAGTTTCGAGTTCGCGCCAGGCTTTCGAGACCCGTTCCCTGCCAACGCAGGCGGCATCGTTGTGTTCTTTATTCGTGCGAAGCGATTTTTTCAAGTATGGTCGGGGGATTCGCGCGACCTCCCCCCCCGCCGCACCTCTAATGTTCCGCCAAGGCCTCGAACGCGCCGGCCGCCTTCCCGACGCCAAGGGACATTACCTACGTTTCTGTTATTTCGCGCGCGCGCCCTCCCGTGGAACAATCAGCGTCGTTATGGCCCTTTTTCGTCGTCCGGGATATTTCCGGTACTTACCCCCCCCCCGCCTTCATTCCGTTCTTCACGTTAATTTTTGCCTGTCAATCACACG
>Ga0210059_1000144_pt1 | contig 69210 bp, 41 predicted proteins | sample Ectturendosymbi2_FD_188042 | JGI IMG/M metagenome (GOLD analysis project Ga0210059, IMG submission 188042) | Ecteinascidia turbinata endosymbiont from Florida, USA - Sample 2 (SPAdes) (version 2) | ecosystem: Host-associated > Tunicates > Ascidians > Unclassified | place: Key West, Florida... | reverse complement strand
AAAAAGTGTCTGTAACCCTGTGATTTCGCCGGCTTCAATGTCTTGTACTACGTTCTGTATTGTCTGTTTTTATCAACCTGCGTTCTGCAGAGTGTGTGTGTTCATACTATGGACTTCGTGTCTGCTATAAACAAATAAATTAAATTAAATTTTCTCGAGAAAACACGCAAGATTACCTACATCTGTAAGACGAGTTCAGCAAAAAATGAAAGTTGAAATGGTACAGCGGCGTTTAGCTAAAACTTTATCCAGACACGTTGCTTTGGTAGATCTGGTCTTATGTCCATCAGCGAAAGAAAATTGAACTTGACAGAAATGGGGGCTTATTTTTCTATGTTATGACAACAATCACTTTACGTGATTATGTGGATGTACTGTATATGCACTAGAGTCCTGCGCGGAGCGGGTTACGACTGGTACCCGCATTTGCGGGGCGAGTGCGGGAACCCGCAGAGTCATACGTGCGGGTGCGGGGTGGGCGCGGGATAGAAAATTCTTTGTGCGGGTTGCTAAATGTTGACTCAATGGATCGGAAACTGACATGAGCAAAAAAGGTTTCGCTTTCTTACCTTATAGATTTTTCTAAAGACTTCCGCTGATTTTGAAATGAACCGCTGAATAAATTGCCTGTGGCGATGAAACACGTTGCATGAGTTTTCAGTGGTTCCGTGACAGGTGCAGATTTGGGACGGAAAAAGTGTGGGGCGGGATGGGAGGGCCAGATGTGGGATAGAAGTCATGCGGGGCGGGAGCGGGCAAAGAATTTTCAAATTCCTGCGGGTGCGGGGCGGGTTTAAAATTTGCGGGTGCGGGAGCGTACAAAAATTTCAACCCGCGCAAGACTCAGTCTAATATGCACTGGGCGCATGCCATCAAAGTTTTACAGACTTCCGAGAGCATATTGGTGTAGGTCTAATGCTCATGGATGCATAAAGCTCCTGGATTGTGATTAAGTCGTTTTCTCAACTTTTTGCACGCATGAACATTTGAAGATCATGTGTTGGTGTGCCAGTCAATACCCAGCTTGTGATGCGTTGTGTATATTGTATAAGCATTTTATACACTTCTGCTCTTTTAACTAATGCGTGTGAGATGGACCATGCATCTGAGCTAAAAATGTAGGCTATATAAAAAATAATAAAATAACAAATAGGCTATTGCCTTTATTCATGTAACGAAAATTTTTTTTCAAAACAAAAAGGTTTTGATTGGTTGGACGAAAATGTTGAGTAGGATAGCCTAGGATTGAAGACTGTGGGAGGCACCTCCGATCTATAAATGGCTTTGAAATCAACTCAAGCATTGGTACTTCTACTCGGTAACGTGGTCCTAACGAAATTGGTAGTGATGCGCTCTGATAGAAAAAAAGTGCTTAGAGCCAGCAAGCCGAAGAAATATATCATATACAGTAGTATGATGGAGAAAATCAATTGGAATAAGCTATTCAGCAATGTTGCACAGTGATATGCGGACACAGAAGTCCAGTCGAAAGAATCTGAAATGCGCCGCGGTCGCACGATTTATTTGCTGCTTGCATTAACTGTGGGAAAACAGGCGTATTGATTGCTCTGTCATTTTCATTGACCACTGTAAGATATCTTACGAACGATCCCAGGCGACGTATTTTGTTGACAACGCGTGACTGCGTGGGCATGCGCTTGTGTCCAAGCAGCGCAGTGTTTCGAAAGGCCTTTAAAGCCGATGTGCCTTTGTCACCGCGAATGACAAGCTACCAGCGAAAAGCTTTCGATTCGTAAGGCCCGCTGGCGCTATCACACACAAAAGTTCAATTGCAACTAAGAAGATCAAAATTTTGCGATAGTGGCCTTGCCAAAGTTAGACTAAAACAATTTTTTTAGGTTGTACCTTTCAGCAACACATCTTTACGTGATCCCCAAACGTCTATCTATGCCGTACTTGGCGGCCAGGTACGTTTGTGGGCCTCTCTAAGAACAGTGACGTAAAAGGTTATTTTTGTCTGTAGATATGTTGCAAAAGCTACTTCTTGTTCATTTAAAGTTCACTTTTTTATACTCAGCGGAACCTACTTTAAGTATTTCTAACCAAGCTTCACCAACTGACAGCATGCTTGTTGTGCTGCTGCTGACTATGCAGCCGACTTGTTTAAGATCGAACGCGGATTACATGTGTGTACTTCGCGTAATTCTGAATGAGTGCCTTCTCGCGTGTTTGCTTAACACAAGTTGGGAAGTTGGAAATAGTCAAACAGTAGTTCCGTGCAGCGCATAAGCCCAGGTCACCGCGGCGAGTTTATTGAAATCGCTAAATATGAGTTTATTTTCCGAGTTACACTTTGATGGGACGTTCCGAGATGTGCACCTCCAGACGCAATCACTGCTTTTTGTGTAATTCCAATTCCCGCACGTCACAGTGAAAGTAGGAGAAAAACAACCAAAGTCGTCCGCGGAATGGTTGAGAGCCGTGTGGCAAAACGCATTTTTCCGCTGAGTTGAGTTCTGTGTCTGCCACTGTAGGCTTGCCAACCACAGAGTTCCAAGTTTTGTGCGGTAGAAATAAAACGTGAGTGGTTAGTTTAGTTTCTTGCATATACAGAGGTTGAAGGATTGGATATAGTGGAGACAGATGATAGAATCGTCCTGCATGGCATGTCTTTGTGTCTAGTCCAACGATAATAGATATTAGATTATGCCTAGTTTGTCAAACTACAAAATATATACAAAATATGTTCAAAGTATGTACATTGGTGTAACGGTCATGCCAATTGAGTGCATCCCAAATTAGGTGGGCTAAAATTACGACGCCGGATGTGATAACCTTGTCTTTGAAGCTGTCTGATAGATATCGATATTGCAAAATGCCAACATTTTCCCAGAAACTAAGGTTAAGAGCAAAACAACTACATCGTTTTTTTGCAAAACGGAAATTTTTAGGCTCAACTTCAGTTTAAGAACTGTCATCATTGTTTTAATGCAGTAGCGCCGGCTTGTTCAGCTGCTAGGTCTACTAAGTACCGCAATTTGTGATTGTAGCTTAGTTAACGAAGTCCTCATTTTTTAACACCTACCCAGAAGTTTCAAACGAAGTGGAACATATCACAATGCAGAACGCTATAGCTTCATCATAGGTTCTGCACTAGTTAATATAGTTTTAACAATTGTGCAGAATAACACTGCGCAAACCAAGGGACAACAAAACTTACAGAAAACACGAACATTCTGAAAGCAATAGCTACAGCTATGCATTTGAAACAAAGGCAAGTGCAGTGGCGAGCAGTAATACTGGTTAGTACATTGGGAATGACTAAAATCGTATCAAATTTGCACACAGGCTAATATCCTGGCAGCATTCCCTCTGAACACAGCCAGGAATAGGCTCTGGTGGAACCACTGTTGTTCCTTGGGACTACCAGACATACCAGCAAGTTTCTTTGCAAGGCTGCTCAAAAAGGGGCGATGACTTGCCATACACATGACACCAGTCTCCAGTGGTTTCAATTACAAGTCCTCAATTTACATTACAGTTGAGGTGAATCACAAAAGATAAAAAGCAATTTCTAACAATGCAGAGAAGTACGCAGCACAGTTAGTTACCCATGTCCCATGATGAAGTACCATTACACATATAGCCTGCAGGGGACACAGTAAGCCCAGACAAAGATGAAAAGACAAGGGTGGTAGTCGTATCAACCAGTCTGAGATTTCAGATATTGTAACAGATTACAAAAGGTCTAAGAGCAAAAAGTAATGCTGAAGTGTCCATTGAAATAATAAGGTCAATGGTTCTTGTTATTGATTTGTTTCAAATTTAACTTTCAATCCTTCAAAAATTATTGATAAGTGAATGGAAAATACTTTGAACTGAGGATGTTGCTGTTGTTTACCATTCTGAATGAACTTTGTCACTTGTGATTTTTTACACATTTTACACACATCATATATTTTTCTTTCAATTGTATCATTTAATTGGCTGCACTGATGTGATACTGTAGTGAATTTTGCTTTTGTTCATCTTCATGTCTGCCTTGATTGTGCAAAAAAGGTGAAGGGTACATGAAAAGCAGAAATTGGTTATTACCTGAGCAGGTTTTTTTTAAGGTGTTTTAGGAACCCGATTCGGGTCCCTAGAATCACAGAAATTATCATCGGGTCCCTAAAATCAGGGAAAATCAGGTCCCTACAGATTCATATCGGGCACCTAATATTTTCCTTAAAAAAAACCTATACTTGAGTTAAGTAAATAATTCTGAAAATACAAAAAAAATTATTAATATCATATTGCCATGACATACTTCCATTCATAATAATTACACATCTATATCATATGGGGTATGTTGCTAGCATATTTCTCTACAATTTGTTTTAAAGAATTGGGGGCCCAGGATTAGTTCAGTGGAGTTGATGAAAAATCTAGTGGAAAGCATTTTCTGGATTTAATAAAAACAGTCCATATGAAAGAGTTGCGTATTAAGTTCATGAATCATAATAGAATGAAACACAGAAGCATGATCTTGACCATCAAAATGATTTTAAGTTTTTAAGCAGAAGTTGAGTTCCTATGTCACCTTCTTGATATGGAAATACACTAGGGGGATTGATTGCTATTTAGGGTTTGTGTAGACTCTATATGACTTCATCAGGACAGCGTGTTGCAGTAACATCCTGTAACAGGAAATGCTCTCAGCTAAGTTAGTTTTCAGCTAGGCCTAGCCTAAATATGCAGAGAACGTCTTTTTTAATGGATTTTACACTATTTTCCCAACCTACTTGTGTTATACTCTGTCTTTATCAACTTAGGTATTTGTTGAGAAGGCTTGTAAAATTGTTGATCAATGATTTATTGTCTGTTTTCTAATTTCTAATGGTGATTGAAATTATACACAGCATTTACACTGCAGTATTTTAGTCTGGAATTAAAAGCAATAGGGGTTGTTGGTGATGATTACTAAGGTGCTGAAGTTAATGCTGTAAACCTAGTGGAAAAGCAAAAAATCCTGAGTTAAAAAGAATTTTCAATGAGTGATGCCTAAACAATGCACGAACCACCACCAAGAAAGGTACAAACTACAGAAACCTAGCATTTTGTATCTCACAAACTGATTGGTTAGGTTCATTTGATGTGTGGCTTGTTCTACTTAGTAATTCAACTAAAATCATTTTTACCAAATAAAGAAGCATTTACTGCTTCAAGAAACACATGAATTAGCATTACAACTATATTATGCTGGTTAAAGGAAAACTAGATGTGGAGTGTATCACTAGTGATTTTAATAGCAATGTTTCAAAAACATGCTAGTGTTTATAAGATATCTTGCTGTAGTCTGGAAAGCATTGTAGCTGGACGTTCAACATTAAATACAACCTATATAGGATCTCAACATCTAAAAGCAAACAATGTAGCATTGGTGTGGTAAACACAAAAATTTTGCTCCACTGCAAATACAGGATGAAGACCTGAGAACGTTTTATCCTTTTCTAGATGTTTTCTCTTTTTATTTATTTTCTGGTTTACTGAATCACTCCAATGTATGCCTGTGATTTATATAGACCATTGTGATTATTCTGCTGAAAAGCTACTAATCAAACCTAAATTTTACAGCATGTGAAATGTTTACACACTATCTCCCTCACAAGCACTTCGCTATCTACTGTGTAAATTTAATGGATTCTGCTGCATTTTATGCTTAAAATGTGTGATTTGTGTGTACAAATCTTGCCAGTTTCTGTCATACTTTACAGAATGGGATGTTCTTTCATCTGGTCCTAAAACATTAAAACCGTGCAGCCAAAAAACTGTACAATACTGCTAAGCATGCCAGAAAGTTAGATTTTTAACAAAAGCAAATTCTTTCACCATGCTTTATGTTTGTCATGTAAACTAAAGTTATTTTGTGCTCATTTAGTTCTGTTATTCACAACTGAGCATAAGAAACAACTGTGGGCACAAATAAACAGAATTATGTCTCATTAGATTACCACATCTACAAATCCTACACTCCTGCATGGCTACTGACTGATTTTCTTGGAAAACATATTCAGCTTTGTTGTCATGTTACTGTTGTGCCAATAAGACTTGACATCATGTACTGTAATATTTTTCTGTTATTGTTACAGACCAAGTTAACCCAACTGTTGAAGACTACACAGCTTGAACAGTTATCCAAACTACAAGCAAAACATCAACAAGAGTGTGATTTATTGGATGAAATCAGGTGTGTCACATGTTAGTCAGATCAAATTGGTATGGCATACAAGGTTGAATTGGGTGTTAAACCTGCTTGTTGATGTGATACAGGATTGTGAACAGTTTGCTTGAACAATGTTTGATTTTGCATGAGTGTACTTCTGATGAAACTGCTCTTTGTTGTTGCAATGAGGAGGTTTGTCGATACAATGCAATAATAGGTTGTGGATGTTTTATGTCTTGTTAATGATGACTTAGTAAGGTCAATTGTATTTGCTTTTCAGGAATTTTGGTAAACAGCGATCTGAGCTTGAAAAACACTATGGGCAAGTATGTTACAATGTTATTTATTTGCTGTTCCACCTTAAAAATGGGTGTCTTTGTTTTTAGTACAGTAGTCCATGCTTATTAAGCCCATGGTTAATAAGACCACCTGCTTGTTAAGCCCAACAGTGTCTGGTCCAGAATTACTCCATTTATTCCTGAAATTGAAAAAACATTTTAAAGCCTCAAAACCCTGCTTAATAAGTCCAGTGTTTGAACATATTTGCTTAAAATTGTGTGAAAAAGTGTCGCAAACTCATACTTCTTTGTCTTGCTTTCGATGGTTTCACACTTCGTTACGCTGCTGACCTAGTTTTATTCAACTGTTTCGTCACAGATTGTTTATTTGTGCCATAATCGATAGACAACATAATTGGTGCTCAATAGAATTTATTTTCAAAATGGCAAAGAAATGTGCAGATGAAATTAATATTGTTTTACCATAATAAACAAAGAAAATTGCTTGTTACCTGTAACTGTTGTGCACCGTGTATTAGATTTAGCAACTTTTAGTGATAGTAAAGTAAGCCATTCTCATTTATGCGCATGAGGGTGGCGAAAATTTGTTCCCTGGTTATAATAAACCCAAAATTGTCTCGAGGTGGGTTTAGCAAGCGGGAGCTACTGTATATTCTGCAAGTGCAATTTGTGTTTTTCAGGCTTTGCAAAAACTTGTCTCACAGTATTTCAGGAAAGATGTAAATCTTAATCCTGATAATGCAGAGAATGATGAAAGGTATGGAGCTGTGTGTGATAGCTTCAACATTAGTGTTTGTATGCTTAATGTCATGTTGGAAGCTTGTTTGTACTAAGGCTTGACCATAGAGTTTAGTTTCTTCAGTAGGAACTATTTTAGTTCTTATTTTGTCAGTTTACATTATGTTGTATATGTTTATTCTTGGACGTATTTCAGTGAACTTTGTTTTTTTCTCTTCAATTTTGTTATCCACATTGCAATTATGTTCTATAATTTGCAGTTACAGTTAGTTTCTAACGCATTGCTTCAGTCAGTTTTTAGAATAAAAACTTGGTGGCAATGCTTCTGTACTGTAGTGTGTTTTAAATCTAGACAGTAATAGCACAGAAGTGTTTTTTGTTATTGAACTTTTTCAGTTGGTTTATAAAACTGCTGAAAACTTTCTTTAGCATTGCTAAAGTTTACAACTTGTTTTACAAGTCATTTGACACAAATTTAGGGCAACCAGGGTTTTGCATGTAATTCATATTCATTGTGCCCTAATGTCTCATTCAGATAGAATGCTATTTGAATAAGGATTCTGTTTGAATACATTGTTTGCGCCTGAAAATTACAGTATGTGGAAAACATTGCTTGCCCATGAAGTTTGAATTTGGATTTTACCATATGTTTACAAAATGCTCTGCTGATAATGCATCTAGCTCTCTAATGCAACAGATTTCTACAAACCACCCAAGTGCAGCTTGTTTTATGCTGCAGTGTGTGCCATTAGATTTCTTCCACAAGAACGATTTTGCCTGCAATTGGCATATTTGTGCCCCTGCAAATTTGTTATTAAAAGTTTAATATGAAATCAGGGGTGTAACAAGGGAGGGCAAGGGGGGCACAATTCCCTGGGCGTCAAGTCATTATGGGGGTGCCGAATGATTGCGGGGGATGCTGAAAAGTCCCAACAATGTCACAAGTACTTTCTTCATTATACTACATTTACTTCCGAAGTATCTCAGGTTCGAACATGGGGGTGCCAAACTTGCTTCTTGCTCTGGGCACCATCTAACGTCACTACACCCTTGTATGAAATCGTGTTAGTAACAGACAATTTTACAGCTAGGCTCAATTTGCAGAAAAATATTTTAAAACTGTTTTCCAATGTCTATACATGCTATTGTAGCTGCGAAGTCGATATTGATCTGCTTGTAACTACTGGAAAAACAAAGTGCAGGATTTGACTTTTATCTAAAGCAGTCATCAGTTTGGGAATGTTGTTCATTGAATTTTGGTAAATTTCCTCATGAGCACTGCCAAGTAGTTCAATTTCTACAGTGCAGTGTAGTTCAATTCAGGTTATTTTGTTACTTATTAATTTTGGCACCAACAGTCTTTGTTGTTATAACTGATTATGCATTGTTTTGCACCTATCCCAGAGATGATATGTATGTAGCAGGCCAGCTGAGCCAGTTTCTCCATAAATTCCAATCCCTAGAGCTGATATTAGGTGATGTCTCTCTGACATACTGAGAAAAACAGCAAACAAACTCCTTTGCATCATGTACATTGAAAACTGCTGTCATGGTAAGATGTCAATGTTGAAAGTGCCATGTACAGCATACACGCACAAAAAGTACTAGTGGTGGGCTCTGGTGGTGTTAATTTCAAGACATATATGGGTGTGGCAGCAGCCGCAGAACCACTACAAGAAATTATTTTCGCCTTGGAAAAAATTCCAGTGCAAGCCTGGATAAGAATTGGGTAACTGAATTACCCATTCATCAGTTAATCACACTTCACATCCCTCGAAAAGTTCCAAGTAAAAGGTATTATCAATATGTTGGGTACAGCTTGAGCTACAGGGGTTGCCAGAGTGGAGAAATATTTCCCACCAGTCTACCAGTTACTTGTACTTTGACTAATGACTGATTGCCTTGCATAGCTGAAGTACCCAGTCTGCCCTTGAAGGAGACTATTTGATACATAGCTGGAACCTTGTTAGGCTTTGCAACTCCTGCACAGTGTGGACCTGGGAATAATGATGGCTTAAAGGAGATTCCAGCTTCCTCAAAATAATAGAACTCGCGAACTACAACCCCGTGATCGCTTGTTTTAGCGTCTTGTCCAGGACTTAGGACTGCCTAGCTTGGTGATTAAATGGCCTAAAATGTTTAGGCGATGCTGTTACTTGCTCACAATCTGTGTTTCTAAATTCCTTGATGCTAATTCAACTTTATATTGCAATCATATGCCACACAGCTGTAGGACTGTCTACATATTGAAAGCACCGTTTTTGGTTTTGCATAAAGGCAGTTTGTACCTAGGTAATATTTCTGATTTGTTGACGTTCTTCAAGTTATATTAATTAACTATCAGCATTGCAAAGAACTTGAACTTATACTCCTACTTCATTCACACGTCACAAATTGTTACAAAATATTTATGATGCATAACGACATAATTGTATATAAACGCAAATTCCAATAGTGTCAAGTTTGATAGGCAAGCTCAAGAAAATCATGAAAAACTTGTAAATAACGAGCTTATATTACTGTTATTCAGCTCAAAAACAATTCAAGTTATTTGCTATCATGTTTGAAAATCTACGCCCCGAATTTTATGCAAATTATAAAGAGTTCGTAGAGAAAATCGTTAATTCCTTTATCGGTTGCATGCTTTTGTTGCTGGTCATATGCCAGTCCACATTCTACTTATAAATGCTAACTGAAAGCTCTGTTACCTCTTTTGAAAGAGTTCAATTGTTAACTCAACTTCCTACATACTTTTAGGTAGCTCGACCTCATGTATAGGCACCTTCTTTTCCCATTCTTACCTGGTGTTCCATTTGGAAACCAACCACTATCAAGAGGTTCCAAAATATTGTCCGAGCTTTAAAGATCGTGACATGTAATGATGCCGGACATGTAAGTTTCTCTCCAGAACAATTCTGAAATTTCATTGAGGGCTTTGAAACCAAAACTTTCAATTTCAAAACAACTACCTTTCAGAGCTAAAAAACACGCTAATATCCAGTAATACGTCCCACGTATCATTCCAAGATATATTTAAACCAGGGTTTTTTTAAGGAAAATGTTGGATACCTGACATGGACCTGTAGGGACCCGATGATAATTCTTTGATTCTAGCGACCCAATTTTCAATTCTAGGGACCCAAATCGAATCCCTAAAAAAACACCTTAAAAAAACCCTGATTTGAACCATTTTCAGCAACTCTATGAGTGCATTGTTATCAGTGTTGCCTGATTCCTGAACTGAAGTATGAGCTTGTGCTTAGCAAAATCACAGATAAATGATGTACGGTGACAGCTCTTCATCAATTCGCACATCGCTCATACTTTAAATTTCTCAGCAATGAAATGGTTCTAGTTTTGCAAAAACATGATGCCCGTTCCACTATAACGCAACATATCGTTAGTGTTGCAGTTAGCTTTGTGTGGGTACTCGCATAGGTGCAATATTTTAGACTGGACAGTTATGCGTTGTATAGACAGGATCACTTAACAGTTGCCGTAACGATAGATGCACCTAAAATAAAATACAATTTAAACAGCGTGGCTTGTGTGCTCTCATGCAGTGAGTTAAGCTTGGTGTGCTGCTACTATGCTTGCGCTAAGCTGTTAAGCCAAAAAACTTCGGTTCGATGTCATGCTTTACTTGGTTCAGTAGCAATTACTGTGGCCTTGTGATTCTGAAACTTTTACTGAATATATCGCTGTATTTTTGCATTGAAAGTGTTATCCCTTCGTATTATATATTTTGATTTGGTTAGACCAGGAGTCGACAACCTGCTGCATGCGGCTCTTGAGCTCCACTGAAGTGGCTCTCTCTAGATTTGACAGAACTTGGAATTTCAATTTGCATTTGATGTGAACGACATTTTTGTAGATGGTTCGATAACTGCTGCTACCATCATCAGTACATTTGGAATTGCAAATGTTCAATTGCTTGAGCCTTTATTTTCATAGTCAATTTGCATTTGGTTATGATTACTATTACAATGAAGTTGAGTATATTTAGCTTTTGTCCATATGAAATCGCATGAAAAATAATACGGCATCAACGTTTTGTGGCACCTCACCGGTCATATAGGCTGCAAAACGAAGCAGAATAATGGCTCTTACGTTAAAAAAAGATGCCAACCCCTGGGTTAGACTTAAATCACAGACGTTACAATAAAACTACAGCATGGATTTTGTAACTTCTTGCTGTTGCAGTCATCAGCAGTAATTGTGTTATTATCTTTAGGCCTGTACAGGCTGTTTGGAAATCAGTGTTGGAAGCCACAGACAAAGTTGCTCAAGCCAGAATAACCGCTTCAGAAAATTATAAGAACCACATATATGACGTAGCCAGAAGCTGTAGAGTTCAAAAAGAAGTCCAGTTAAAAAAGGTAGTGTATGTCTATTTACTTATAAATTTTGCTTTTTACGCCCCTAACAAATTCTATTTCGCTGTTTGCACCTCATTTTTTACAAATCTTGTAAAATTCGCACCTTATCGGCTGAAAGTAAGCTGATTTTCACACTTCATCGTTACAGATATATGTCAGAAAATCTTGTGAATTGCATCTGTGCGCTTTTTTCCCCTAAAATTTAAGCTCTCACCCTTAATTTGAAAGGTTGATCAGTTGTACGTTTAACGTGCTTAAAACTTTCTGTTCCGTTTTAAATCACATAATCATAGCCGATGGGAGAAACAGAGCGTTGCATTCATTATCGAAAAGTTTCGGGACCAACATTGCAATGTTGTGTAACGCTTGATCAAGGTATTTTAATCGTAAGCCGTTAAGCTGTCTGTTCCTCGTAGATATCATACCTGGTGAAACACCAGCGTTCAGAATCATCAATACATGCCAAGGAAATCGTTTAGTTTACCGAAATGTTTTCATTGCTTAAGTTGGGTCAATTCTTGCTACGTAAGCCAGCAGGAAAATTTAGTTCGATCAAGTGATATTTGTATATTGGCTCTATAGTCAACACACCTTTGCTTACGATATAAATTCGTGGCAGAATTGTGATGCCTGCTACTTTTTTCAATGTAGCGCTTAGGTCCCCCTCAGTGAATTGTATAAAGGAGGATGGGGTGCACTAATAAATCCAGCTGTATTTTTGCAGTTATATCAGTTCAGGAATCTTTCGTGTATTTGCTGTTATTCTTTTTGTATGAATGACCTATTTCAGCAACGGACACTTGTATTGTGTTTGAAGTGTCAAGATCTTCTCAGTACGCTTCAAAATGAAATAGTGGAATCAGTAAAGGATCTCACCAAAGCAAAGAAGAAATACTACGATTGTGAGCAAGTAGCAGAAAACGCGACAGAGAAATGGCAAGACGTAACTGAGAGGTAGTTGCAAAGCTAGTGCTCATGTTAATGTTTAAGGGCTGCGCGGTACGGTTTCGTGTTGTAATAACAAAATTCAACAATTTGACATCAACAGATTGCGCACTTGCTTAACAGGGTGACGTAGTTTTGGCCTTGAATGAACGTCTATGTAGGTGAAATAATTGGCATCACAAATCTTCAGTAGGCTGAAAATAACTTCCTATCTAGTATGTCGTTGGTGCGCTTGCGCGTGCCGCTGTCATGTTTTTCTGTACGTACCCCAACAATGATGTAATACTGTTCAGTACAAAACGTTTTGCGCTCAACAGGTCACGTGAGACCAAGCCTGTTGATGTGCCTGAGGGTTGCATGGGCTGGATAGTGTGGCTTGCTGTTTCCTGTTGTATAATCGAGTACACTGAAGTTCAGCTTCTACCTCGTGAATAATAATGACTCGTTTACTATTTCTTGACAAACTTGTCTGCTGCGTTGCAGATTAAAGAAAAATCGGACTGGAATTTTCAAAAACAAAGCAGGACTTGAAAAGACCCTTCAAAAGGTAGTGTGGTTTATTACTGGATGATTCGTGGATTTTGTTTACTGGATTCACGAATAAAAGTAAATAAGACTGTCCTCCATGTTAAACACCAAGTCAGTCTGTTTGGAAGCATGAAAGCCGGGTTACCATGCTGCTCATACCTTATAAAAGCGACACGCTTCATTAAACTTCTTTAATCACTTGCGTCAGAAGCGCTCTGTGTTTACCAACGTTTTGCGACCAAGCTGTACGGTATGTTCGTCGCTGCTGTCATGCGAGTGAGCAAGCACTTTGTCATTTCCATGTGTACCGTGGCGCTTTTTCAAGCAGTGCTTCGCTAATGCTCTCGAGTTGCTGAACTTCACCTAGGGTGGCATCGCATGCAGGCTGAACACGTTGCAAGATTGTAGAAAATCCTTTCAAGCAGGAGAATGTTTACAAAAGCGATTGCGAAAAGACATCGGTTAGTTTCAGGGTTGTAGAAAACATTGTTGATCAAACCTCGTGAAACTAACTCCCTTTGGTAAACTTTTGTGTGCAGTGAGTCAAAAACGTTTCTTTTTGTTGTGTGGAGAAAAGCGATCCTTACTTTAAATCCAGTATATCGCATTAAACTGATCAGGTGTTAGCCCTGGCGTTGCCTTTTGACTGCGCCGCCATGGTCTGTTGCTGAATGCGATCGCCATGTGATGAGAAGGCTCGCAGCCTCGAACTGGCCTTGAGCAGCCTTGTTTGGTTTGTGCGGTCATGAGAGGTCTTTTACCTTTTTTGGTTGCTTTGCCATCTTGCATTAAGATGAAGCTGTGGCGGATCTTGGCAGCTGTTAAGGAAAAGAGGAAAGTTTCGTGTTTATCAATTAGCTCATCTAACACAACTTTCCTATTATTGGGCAAAATAATACGTTATTTTATGCAGTTTCTCTTGTTAGGCTATCGTGTCTGTAGGCGCGGACTATTTTTGTATTGTTTCGAGAATAAATCCACAGGAAATCACTGACATGGTTTTATTTTTGAATGTGATTGCAGCTTGAACAGAAGCGTGACGAAGGCAATGTAGCCTCTACAATCGCTAGAAACGAGTACCTGCTCATGCTCAGCGCCGCCAATGTTCACCAGCGTCGTTACTACGAAACCGACATGCCCGAAGCTATGCGGGTGAGCCACAGTCTGTGTAGTTACCGGATGTCGTTTATGCGCAATGACGTATTTGATTCGATTGAGACTGAGACATACCTAATGTAATGCGGTATGGAAACGCGCTAGCGAATTGAAACTGTTTCTGAATACCCTTCCTTGCTGTCACGCTGCTTTCAAATTATATCCGGGATAGAGTTGTTACCAAGTTAGAAATTCATGGAAACTTATACAGACGAGATAAATTCTTGATTTTTTGCTATCAAGTACTGAACCATAAATTCGTATATTTTACGTAATTCCGAAAATTTGTTTGATTCTTAGAAATCCTCAAATGTGTAGGTAACTTGCAAGTTTCCTTTGACTTTTCCAAATTAAGCTTTCATTTTCATGTAGGAACTTCGAAACTTTGACCACAAAGGAAAGATGTTTTGTGTAGTGCAACATCAGACTTAAAAACCTTTAATTAAAATTTTGACAGTTACAGTCTTTAATTTTGGGATGGTTTCCAGTAAATATCTAGTTTATTTTATAATAACGCATTGCAAAGTTATCAGCTTCAACTACAACGCAGCTGTCTGGAGCAACGTCGTGCTGTTGTTGCAGGTGTTGGACGGTAATGTGTACAAAAAGTTTCAAGAATTTCTTAACTGTATTTGCCGATACGAATTGCAATCAGCGGGTGCCGTTCAAGAAGCTTTCACAATACCTGCTTTATACTGCACTAAGGTTTGTCCTTGTGTGGCTTAGTTGTTTGTGAACGATTTGTTCGTTATCATGAGCTAGTTTTTAATTTTTTTCCGCATGTTTGAGGTGAACTTGCCCAGCTCGTTTCACTGCCGCAGATGTCGCTGTGACCCATAACCGGAAAAAAGGAGTTCATTGTGAGTTCATCACTGGTCAAGTTCTGCTGCTGAAAGGTTAATTGCCACAAACCCAGCTACGCGATTTAAGCGATTGCATACCCGTGGACGTAAAACTGGGCGCTGATAAATTCACGTCACAGCTTGACCTCGGTGGGATGCTATAGTTAAGTCGTCGTTCGCCCATTCCATCCGTTCATAGATTTCGAAACGATGTTTTACCTTATTTTCAATTTGTGTACAGGAATCAGGGCCACAGAGACATTTATAGGTCGCATACGTTGAGGTGCTACGTGGCATTAGTGGATAAGCTTTTCTGATTATTTTTAATAGTCTGTCACTTGCGTATTATGTGAAGTTGACTTATGAGGCATTATCTCATGATTGTCAGGAAAAACAGGCCTTTTTCCTACTTTTTTACACATTGAAACGAAACTATTTTCGTGGTCAGCGATGATTTTGTTGACACGTTTGCTTCGGGGGCTTCTTATGGCGCTTCAGATGATCACGTGATAAAGACAGCAGTGTGTGTGCGCCATGATTCACTGTTGAAATTTTAGTAAATTGGACGAAATTTGTCAATTTTGTTTGGAATTCTATTGCTGGTTTTGTACCCAGAGAGAAAACGACCTGCCACATAAAACAGAAATCTAACGAAGATGGTTTTTGAGCATTAAGTGCAATCAGCAACCGATTGCAGGAAAAGCGAAGTTGCTATGATGAAATTGCGTTGGGATTAACTAGCACGGTGTATTGATCCAACGATGCCGAGCAAAAGCAACAAGCGCTGTCTCCGCGGAAATTTCTTCAACAGTGTGCGCCGCCACTCGTCATTGAGACAGGAGTTTACAAACGAAAATGTCGTGCATGTTACGTCATAAGGACGACCCAATACTTGGAGATCATGCTGACTCCGATTTCGGAAATTTTGTCTTCACTTGTTTGTGCTTTAGCTGTTTCACCACGAACAATAATTGTCATGTGACGTCAACAGTAATTCTATAATTTTTTGCACTGCTGCAGGTTTCTCGCGAATGTAACATGAAATACTTCTTGCGCGAAAATCCTATTTTTGAGTGGGGTCCTCGCTACGAGTTCGAAGCTTGTGGATCAGACAACAACGAGGGCATTTTGGTGCCAGAGCAGCAAGGTGATGACAACTGCCTAAACAGAGAAGCTAGAAGGTGCGTTACTCGACTTGCAACCGCTTGGCAGCGCATCGCGGTCGTGCGGTTGCTTGGTGCGTATCCGGTCGCGGGTTCTTGGTTTACCGCTGTTGCATGCATAGTTCGTATTACACGAAACAGCGATTGCGCTGTTCATGTCACCATGCGCTCCGATTCAGTGACGACAGCGACACTCAGGCTTAGCCCGAGCCGTCGATTACGCTTTATATTGTAGAACGCGAGCTTGCTTGCTTTGCATATTTGTGCCACCACCCACGTCACTGATTAAGGTTGTTAACTCGGGATCTTTTCATTGGGCCTTGTCGCTGTTGATACAGTATCGTTTCTGTCTGGCCTTCCGCGTTCATGTTACAGGTGACCTGAATAAAACAATATCGTTCGTAGTAGGCGTTCTCTCGACTATGTTCGTTCGCGCTTTGCTCGGCTCATCCGTTGGAGCCCGAGCCGAGCTGCCCTCTGCACTTAAGTATTTTCAAAAATATAATTCATATCAGATTTAAAGTTTTATGAAGTAATAGATTTGCATGGAACATTGGGTTTAGATTTCAATCTAAGGACAGTCCCTATTCGAAAATAATTTCAAACGAACGATAAATTGTCCAGCAACTCGGGCTAATATGAATGAGCTAGTACGCAGAGGACTAACTGGCGTTGTCATTGCTTTGTGACGTACGTTCCACAAAGTTCTCACGAGAACCTCTCATTGATTGTTACGTAAGACACGTCACAGAGCAACGATAGTGCCAGCCAGAATGAGCCAAATGGAAATTTCCATTTGATTTATGTCAGTGACGCAAGGCTTGAGCGGTTGCATAAATTTTATTTTGTGTGAACAGTATGCAAAATGTGTGATGGACCCGAGTGACGCTGATGACATGGAGTCGCTCCTGTTCCAGAATGACTATCAGTAGTAAATAGACGTTGTGCTGGCATTTCTGTTTGCTGTGTGCTCCATGATACACATTGAGCGTGAAAAACCGCAGGAAAGTTTTTGTTCGATGCTCTGAAGCCATGTTGGTCGCCGCGGCAGGGACCTGAATATATGTTTTTCATTTTCACTTTTTCAAAGCTTAGGGGAGGAGACTGCAGATAAAAAGATGGCAATCAACTGCGTTATTCAAAGTTTTAAAATTACGAAAAAGTCAAGCAACGGCCGTGTCGTCGAAACCCTTGACAACTGAATTTTTCAGTGTTCGCCCAAGTTCAATTTTTGCACTGTAGTTGCATCCAAATGTGGTAAATAAATATGTTTGTACTGTTCCGACAAAACTTCACAGTAGAGTTAACCAGGGATGTAGTGCTAACAAAAGAGGTGTAACAACGCACCCAAAAAAACGAGCCATTTTAAAACACCTTCTAACTCATATTAAAGCAAAACATGAAAAAGGTGTGGGAACGCCGTTCCTACGCGTTCCCGCCCCACTACATCACAGGAGTTACCCACGTCAATAATTCGCGAGAACCCATAGGAATTCCCAGTGAAAAATCTGGTGGTGCCAAAGTGTTTTCTTGCACCCCTCGTGTCACAAGGGAAACAGTACTGTGTAAATTAATCAATTAAAGTTGTTGGTTCAGTTGTTTTCAATGTGTCACCATTCCTTTGGTATGAGCTTAGGAACATTTCAATTGCTGCTGTTTCATTTGTTAGACCTAAGCACCAAGCACTGCGTGACGTGTCGCCACAGTCCAAAAATAGGTTTTGTCACGTTATGTCACAGAGAACATCAAGCGCCTCAATAAAGTTACAGAATGAATCAATTCTTTCTGTTGTGTGTATCTGGGAGACATGCATGTTGGAATTCCTGTGATTTGCAATAGTAGATGTCGCGCCCAGAAAGCGTAGTCGTATTGTTACTCTTCCATAACACTGTGACTATACCCAAAAAGCCATTGCAAAAGCAGTTGGTCACAAGTCTGTATAGGATTATTAGGCAACAGAAAGCAACTGGCTCTGTTGCTCCAAGACGAAAAATAAAAAGTGGAAGAAGACATAAAACCACCCGAAAGATGATACAATCCTTATAATAGCAAGACGAGTTAATATTCACAGAAGGATTCCGTGTTTGCTGGTGTTATTTAAGCTCAAGCACAGTTCGTGTAATCTTAAGTACACACCGCCTAATGTAGGCTGGCAGAAGGTGAAAAAACATAGAAAGACGCATGATATTTTACTACGTATGTCGTATGTTACTGTTGCTTTTTTGTGCCAAAAATTGTTTTTAATATTTGGTTTTTCCCAAAATGCCTTTGTAGTTCCTGCACTTGCAGCAGCCTGCTCGAGTGTGCCGTGTGAGCAGAAATTTTTTTGTTGTTGAAAGATATGTTTTTATCGCTTTACCACTTTTAACCAATCCGTTGTGAACATTAATTTTTACGGCGAGATATATGATGCAGTTGTCCAACTGGGTACAAGAGGTAAAATAAGTCAGTCAAGGCTTTGTTATGGTAATGTCAACTTCTCCCTTTCTGTAATCGCGTCCATGTACCATCTCTGAAACGAATTGTGAAAGGTCTGTTTAGTAAGTTATGTGCAACCACCTGCTTCCTCAACATTTGTACGTTTGGCAGTTCAATGTAACTTATTTTTTATTCCTAGAGAACCCTCAGATGTGAATGTACCTTCTTTCGTAAACCCTTCAGCTTATTTTTCTCAACAATTGTGACTGTTCTGACTGTATAAGCGAGCTTAGAGTTTAGCTGAGGAACCGACAATATAAATTTATATCTTTTACAAATACAAAAGACGCCCCTCGACCTTGTTTGTCTGGATTTGTTAAAAGTGTGCACTAGTATAGACCAGCGCGGTTTCGAAAGTTTTTGATAAGAAAAATTTTGATTTTGAGGTAACTACGGAATGTGCAGTTGACTTCTTTATGTTTGCTTAGACTGGCCGGAGTTTACGTTCGCGACAGCAAACGTTTGTTGAAACATCAAAAACTGAAACAGGAGCTAGAAAACTTGACGCAGAACTACGCCGAAGTGAGTGGCTGGCAATAGTTTGTGATTTATATCTTTGAATTGCTAATTGTACTGCAGATTGTGAAACTTATGTTTCCAGAAAGTAAAAGTACCCTTTACAAAATGTCAAGTAACGCAATGGGCGGAGTTTTTTAATGGTTTGAGCGTTTTGCTGTAATGTTAACTGCCCGTGGCTTTTGCTTAAGACGATCTTCTTGGTTATTAATTCACGGTGGATTGTTCAACTACTTGCAGTGTTATTTTCACGCCTCTTGACGCAGAACCCGGAGTCTGTCAATGAAGCCGCTGCTCAAGAAGCAAATGTGCGGCTCGAAAAATGTCGTGAAGATTTGCGGCGTGTAGAAACGCACCAGTTACAACAGGATGCTCGCCTTCAACTGTTGCGAGAAGCCGGGGTGGACGTTGATAATTGGATTGAAAGTGCTCGAGCGCAGGTAGGTTTTATCTTTAATGAGTACCTTTATCTTCTCCTTTGTTGTGTCATATAAGTGAGCATCAAATCATGTGTTTAAATTTACTTACCAAAAATCGTTACCGTATTTTTCGGACCATAAGGCGCAGTATCAAAAATTCATTGCTAGCTGTTAATTTTCATACATAAGGCGCACCGGATTATAAGGCGCATTAAATGAAGCAAAACCTAGATCAAGTCAAACTGTATTAAAATCTTTGACAGTAACTCCCGAGTACCCGAGTCGCAACTGGTGGTTTAATCGGTCACACATGCCTAATCCGCTAGACGCGAATAGAATAAAATAAAAGTTGTGCGTGTGTTTGATTCGGTGTGCGCCAATGCAATCAGGAGCCTGGTACGATCTCTCCGAACCACATAAGCTGCTCTTTGCAATTGTTGATGGTTTATTACGTAACAGGATGGTCTGTTACAAAAAAATCGTAGCATCATTTACCACGTAAAATTGGTTCCAGATGAGAAAGCACAACTAGATCCATACATGAGACGCACCGCATTGTAAAGCGCACTTCCGATTTTTTAGAAAATTAAAGGTTTTAAGTGCGCGTTATAGTCCGAAAAATAGTACGGTGTATTTCCGAAATACGGTATATTTCTTGATGAAAGCCATCAGTAATTTCATGGTTAGTGTCAAAATGCTGATTTAGTCTTTTGTTCAGCAATATGTTGCGTGTTCGACATCACTTCAAACAATTTTTTTTGTGGAATCAACCTAACGTAGTTTATACGCGATCTAACCGCATTCAAAGAAATTAATTTTTGGAAAAATGCCTTTTGGGTCCATCATTGCCAGATACATTCATGGGTACGTGCAAATCCATCAATTTCGTAATTGTTTTACGTCAGCGGTGGTGGTAGTATAGTTGATGTTCAGGTTCAATCTTAGAGTTGTCCTCAAAAATGTCGGTAGAATGACAGAATCGGTGGTTTCTTGTAATATGACGATGAATAAGCCCTTACCCGTTATGTTAGTTTTGTAGTTAACTGGCAGCACACTACGTGGATACTCACGCAGCATGTTTTAAAGACAACCGAAAATAAAAAAATACTTGTCTTGAGATCGGTTGGCTCTGAGAAAGAAATACTTAAATCAGGCAACGTTTCGATAACCGATTAGGACAAATACTGTGGTCACACAAGTTGTGTTTTTGCTTTAACATTGTATCTGTACCATCGAGACGTTGACAATCCTTTTCGTTTTATCTCCAGCTGGCCTCGAAGCAAAGCATGACGCTTGTATTTGTTTGAACTGTCTCTCCGTCATGTATGATGATGCTGTTAGCCTGTGTTTTTTCTTCATCTGTTGCACTTAATCTTGGAAACAATATAACGCTTTGCTGTGCTTTGAAAGAGCCACACGTGTTAACTAGTCTTTTACCTGAAACACGTAATTATTCTGAAATGCGCGGTGTCTATAATCATTTCATACCAACAGATGTAACTAGACCAGGGGTTCCCAACGTAGCGTACATGTACCCCTAGGGGTACATTTGCCTATCTTAAGGAGTACATTTAAGAGTTTTTTTAAGGTGTTTTAGGGACCCGATTCGGGTCCCTAGAATTGAAAATCGGGTGCCTAGAATCAGAGAAATCGGGTCCCTACAGGTCCAATCGGGCATCCAACATTTTCCTTAAAAAGAAACCTGCATTTAAGGTCAGCAATGTAAGAGAAAATTTATTTATAAATTAATTATTTCCAAATACTTACACACATACCAGTGAATATTCTTTCAAAAATCGTTGCTTTTGACGTTCTAGAAATCTAAGAGTTCTATTAAAATTCAGTGGATTTTTGTTACTTTGCTAAGCCTTTTTGTCATAAGAAATTTTAGGGGTACATGCTCATCTGTCGAAATGCTGAAGGAGTACATGGTTAGAGAAAGGTTGGTAACCCCGGAACTAGACCTATGTGTGGTGCAGCTCGAACTGCCCAAGTATTTAATGAGCCCGGCTGCGAATTTCCAAAATATGTTCAAGCTCAAAGCTGTTTTGTTTTAGCCGAAACATTTCGGTCGTTTCTGCTGAGACATTTTGGTCTCACAGTCGTATTAAAACTCGCCATAACAGTGTTTTTAGCCTATATTTTCAAACATTCTGACCGAAATGACTCAAGTTTTTTCGGTCATTTCCAAAACATTTCGGTCTATCAAAAAAAACAGGCTCAAAGATATCTCTGTTTTAGGAGATCTGATTGGCCAGTTCAGTCATGTGACAAAGGTCGTTGACCTTTGCGTCGGCGTAGTTCTTCCATGCAGGCGATGAGTAAGACAGAATGCCTGCGGTATTGAACCAAAAGACGCATGCACGGATGGAGCGAAACCGCAAGACGCTTTTGTGGAGCGTTCGTTGCAGAGTTCGGTGAAGCGTTGGTTTACCGAATCTTCGTAACGGAATGAATGCTCAATAATCTGCCGTTTCTATGGAACAGCGTTCGTTATAGAGTTCCGTGGTCACTAACAAAGCACAAACGTGGTAAACCAGAGATAACAACCGCTCTTGTTATTTAAATGCAGGTTAAGTTTGTTCTAGTGCTGTTTATATTCAATCTCATGCGAATTGTACACTTCCAGACAATAAAGCAGGTGATGGGAATAAAGATTAAACGACGTCTATGACTGGTTTTGTGAGGAAGTTGCATCTTGTTTAATATAAAGTCAAGCTAGGTGACCAAGATGCGCCAATGAGTACCTCACATTGTCTGCAAAGCAAGTTTAAGAAAGTGAACTAAAGGTCCGCTAAAAATCTTAAGTTGGGTGTATCCATGTTTAGGAGAGAATCAACAAGCCATTTCATTTACTGCTAGTCTTTTTAGTGAAGCCTTTTTGAATCATGTTTGCAATACAGAAATTGTATTTAACTGCCAATATTGCCTATTTGGACTCACTTAGGAAGAAAGATACAGCCTCATAAAACTTGTAGCATAAATTAAATTAAAATTTTGCGCTGCAGGAACACCCGTAGGTAGTGAGAATTCACAAAAAATCGGCACGTGGCCTCAGCTTGCAGATAATTAAAAAAATGGCCGCAACTCTTCACAAAGTTTGCGAATTACTTAAAAAAAGGTACAGAAAGGAAAAATATTGAGCAAGTAATGAAACCTTTTAGAACATTCAAACAAACATTCCAAAAAGTAAAGCCAAACAATTGTTCTCACTTCTCATAAACTGCCAACCCACCTTTGTTAAACAACATGGTGGCAGAAACATAAACTTCAGCCATCTTCTTTTTTGCGTCGTCAAGAAGGAACAACAGGAGGTGAACCAACATGTGCCGTTCACCTTCCTACAGAACGACTGAAAAACCTTGTTGCCAACACTGCAGCAAACCAACCAAATCCCATTAGTTTTGCAAGAAAAATACGTTTGCAAAAGTTTCCGTTGTTGTGTTGTCAGCTTGTTGTTCCACATGCTGCTTTCCAGACAAGTAGTTTTAGCAAGGCGATGCCATGTGCCGATTTTTTGCGAAGAGTTCTGTAAGCTGATGCCACGTACCAAAGTTTTTGTCCAGCGTTGCGGGTCTTTTTTAATGTTCTGTAATCTGATACAACGTTTCGACTTTTTTGTGAATACTTACTACCTGCGGGGTGCTTTTATAGTGCACAATCACGGCCTACTTAAGATATCTTAAATAGGCCGTGGCACAATGTAAACACAGCAAACTATAAGTTTAATTTATGCTACAAGTTTTATTAGGCTGTATCTTTTTTCCTAAGTACGTCGAAATAGGCAATATTGGCAGTTCAACACAATTTCTGTAATGCAAACATGATTCAAAAAGGCTTCACCAAAAAGAGTAGCAGTAAACAAAATAGCTTGTTGATTCTCTCCAAAACATCGGTGCACTCAACTTAAGATTTTCAGTGGATCTGTAGGTAAATAACAAGAGCAGCTGTTATTTCTGGTTTGTCTACCGCGTTTGTGTTTTGTTAGTTGCCACGGAACTTTACAACGAACGCTGTTCCATAGAAACGGCAGATTATTGAGCATTCATTCCGTTACGAAGATTCGGTAAACCAACGCTTCACCAAACTCTGCAACAACGCTCCACCAAAGCGTCTTGCAGTTCCGATCCATACATGCGTCCTTTGGTTCAATATCGCAGGCATTCTGGCTTACTCATCGCCTGCATGGAAGAACTACGCCGACGTAAGGTCAACGACCTTTGTCACATGACTCAGATATCGCCCAATCAGATATCGTAAAACAGATATATCTTTGAGCATGTCGGCTATGCTCGAAAAATGGAATCGTGGCAGTTCTCGTGTTGAAAACCGTTTTGGCAAACTTTCGACGACGATAACGCTCGGGGCATTTCGCAGTTTTGTTGCACGGCAAAAAAATTCCTGCCATCACGTTCGGGCTGTTGCCATGACGATCTGACAAGCGTTCCGTCAGTGGAAGTTGCAGTGAAGGTAGAATCGAGACGTAGTTGCTGCGTATAGTGGTGGGATGCATTTGGGGCGAGCAATTAACATGATGAACGTTTGTAGGTATTTTAACTCAAAACTCAACGAGATGTATCGATTATGTAAGAGTTTGCGAACAACGCCATTGTGAATTCGACGCAGTAGACACGACGTTTTGTCTGGAAAACATCACAGCGCTACTGCGATAAACAGTCATGGCATCCGTTTCTTCACTTTGTAAAAACCAGCAGAGAATATTGCTTTGAAGTTAAATTGCGTCTCGCCGCTTGCCTGCGTTACCTAGACAAGCGCTACACTCCGTGGCTTCTCGAATACCGTCTAATCGGATCCATTGCATTTAATGCTCAAATCACATTTCCACTGCTTTTTGTGGATGCAGCAACCGACTTGTGACGTGGCAGCCAATTAATTGTCTGCGCATACAGTCAAAGAACTTTCCACATCGCAAAGTCGATTATGGGATTCTTTGAGCTAAGTGGATCGCCGTTCAAAAACGCCACAATGCGGCGCAGCAGCGACTGATTCCATCAGACCTGGCGGTTTGCAGTCTCAGAACCATTATCAAATTTTCAAGTGTTGTGCACGGAGACTGTTTAGCGTAAAAACTACCATATTTTGATGTTATTCCGGGCACTAGGTAAGTGTCTTGCCGCACAACCATGATCAACCACAAACATCATTACTTTCCTTCCCATAAAAATTCTTGCCGCATTGCTGGCAGACTTCGGTATCGTTTCACCATGCTTTACTGCTGATAGGTTGTTATCCGATAACACTGTCTTTGTTTTGCTGACGAAGCGGGGAAAAACGAGTTTATTGATGCGTGGAAATTCACGTCGATCTTCCACAAACGTAGCATTGTTAAACTCGTGAGCGTAATTCAACTTGATTCAAGTCAGATTCAAGTCAACGCGACGCACACGTGCTTAGCAAAATCGCTGATGAACGAAATTCTAGGCACCGGCCGTTATTCGCTTTGCTTATCAACGAAGCTCCTTGCTGCATTGTCCGTAACTGTTTAACGGCTCATTGAACCTGAAGTATTTCTGGAAGTTACTGTTGAGCTGAAGTACTCTGAGTTTGAAAAGTACTGGCAATCTGTTCGCTTTGCGCAGGCCGCCAAGGAAGGCAACCATTCCGTGTCACACGCAAGTCACGTTCGCAAAGCGTCTCAGCACAATCATTCCCACCATCACTTATACAGTGAGAGCGCTAACGCTTTGTCATCGTTTTGCGATGAGGACTGCAGTTACTCCGATGAGGATTTCGGGGATGATGAGACGTTTGAAGAGACGGATGGTTTGTGTTACGATCGCGATAATTTGTCGTTGCCATCAAGCGAGCACAGCCGAGTTTATCCAGTCTCCTGCACTGTTCGTTACGCGTACCAGGTTTGTTTCTTGACTACTGTTTGTTCTGATTCATTGCATCAATTTAGTCAATTCACGTAGATCACGTAATTTGGCGAAAGTCACTCAGCATTTTTCCTCCTCGCATTACCGTGCACTGGAACGAACCCTGCGCAGTTTGCCCCGGTGCTACTTTGTGCTTTTAACCATTCGAACACATTGCATCGGCAGGCCGCACGAGACGATGAACTGACCATCCATGTCGGCGATCAGATCGAAGCCGTAGATGACGGCGACCTTGACCAGTGGGTGAGAGCCCGAGACAGCAGAGGAAAAATCGGTTACGTTCCTGAAAATTACTTGGAGTTTCCTGCGGCCAGCAATAACACTCCCACCCACCATATGTACTCGCTCCCACCAGGAGAAGACTATTCCAATACTTTAGAAAAGGAATCTTCAACTTCTTCAACGTCCGGAACTTCATCCCTCACATCAAGCTCCGCAACCGACAGGGAAGTGGACAAGATCAACGCAGCAGCTGACGCCGCTAAAACCCGCAGTGAGTTCTGAAGTTCGGTTTTATTGCTGCTTCGGTTGTTGAAGAATTGTCAATGGATACAGTTGATTGCTTGGGTTTTTTTATCGGGCGAAATTCAGGTTGATTTACAACAAGTATTTTGTCCCTTTCATGCGTCTTGATTCTCGTGAGACCGAATAAAAATTTTCTTTCTGGATTGTGTTTCCCATTTTCTTGTAGTAAAGAGATTAATGGCCACGTGAAAACTTTGATCACGATCTAAAGCCTTTTGTTTGCATTTTTTTGGCAACTCTGTCGACGTTAAAGTAACAGTATTACGATGCTGCTGCAGTTTGTTCTTTTTGGGATGAAAGTTGAACAATGTTTTCTGCGGGAAATATCCGTAGCTTGATGACAGAAACCGGTCAGAGTAGTTTCCAATTAGTTGATTATTTTCCAACTGCCAATGAGCCATTGTAAGACGATCGATTTATGTTGATCGCTGAGCTGGCAAACTTTGTTGCGCTGCAACGTAAATGCATAAAGCTTTCGGGAAGTGTGACGCTTCCAGACAAGCACAGCGTCTTTGAGAAAGACCTGGGCACTGCGTTAGAATTGGTGATTTTCACAGCTTTCGACAGGTGAATACGCATTGAAGTTAATGGCGCATCTAGCCTAGCGAAAGGGTTCTACCGTGGAAGGGCAGCTTTTGATAATACTTTTCAGAATAAAACTAGATTTTCTACCGGTTCCTTAAGACCCAATCAAACTTTGCTAGTAGCCTAGCGCAGTGGTTCTCAAATGGGAGTACGCGTGGCCATTGGGTGCGTGAAGGTGCTCTAGGGGCTGCACGAATTGTTGAAGTGTCTTCTTAATCAAATTTTAACGGAAAAGTGCAATAATTACAGGCACCGGATTTATTCGAGTACAAGTCGCATTTTTTTTAATTCACCCAAAAAAATTCTAAAGATACTTAAAATTAACCCAAAAAGTCAGGTGCGACTTACACAAGAGATGCGCATGTACGCTGCTGCTGTGCGCGTGTTATCTAGACGGGGCTTTGCACCTTCACGTGTGTGCATGCATGCGATGACAATCGCAGGAAAAACGCAAAGGCGAACCAGACGGGGATAAACTATTTGGGGACAGTGAATGCAGTGACTTTGATGGCTTTTGAGTTTTTGATTTCGATAAGTAAATGTTGTTTAAAAAAATTAGTACCGTTTGATCAGGTCAAATATGGAGGTGCGACTTACACACGCATGCGACTTATACTCGAATAAATACGGTACATTTCTAATTATTGTGCTCATGTATGTTTTCAGTCAAGGAGTACGTGGTAGACAAAAACATTGCCCCAAGGGTACATCGCTAAAAATGGTTAAGAACCATTGGCCTGGCGCAGTGGCTATTTAAATGCAACGTCGAAGCACAAGGAAAGATTTCGAAGTTATCGCTTGTTTTTGGCCAAAGCGTATTTGTTACATCATAATCGCTCTTTGTTCCTGCGAACATGCTGGAAAGGTAGGTTGTTTATCGAATAAGCAGCAAACGTCAACCGTACAGCAACGAGAACTCTGTTTGTCCAAACGTAAATACACTTCACAAAATTGATGCTGACAGTCACCTGCACAACTGCGTTTGTGGAGTGCTCTCTGCCGAGGTTGAGGTTATTAACAACACTTGTGAAAGCACTGCGGAGAAGAGCGGTTGAGTGCAGTTGCTCTAATGTTTGTGCATGGTGATGTAAAAGTGAGTTACGAGAAAGTAGCATAAGGCGTCTTGCGTTATTTGGCGTGATACTGCAGAAGACCTAAACTGCAAAACAAAACGATCGCGATTTGAGACTTTGCCCTCACGCCATGCAGTGAAATATTGCAAAATAGGTCCGCGTGTCTTGCAGTGCCAGTGTAGCACTTTCCGAAATACGTTCGTCCATCGCATATATCAGTGTACATTGTTCATCAACGTAGATTGGTTCAGGTTATTGCTTAGGCACTAATTCGAAGGACAGCGATGTGGTTGTTTCGTAATAATCCTGTGCAACGTTAGAAGGGAAATGCTGTTGCACGTTCCAAACCACATGTATAAGAGACCTGCAATGGCAGCGTTCTATGTTTGATCGGCGCTACGGCACAAGGTGGCCTGTCATGACAGCGAAACAGACTGTCTGAATGCGCCCCTGACCGAAGATGAACCTTGCTGCTTTGTAAAGTGAATCAACAGGTTGAAGATGATATTCTTGCAGATGATATACACTTCGTAACTTAACTTTATTTGAATTTCAGAATACTGCACTAGATTCCTACTTCCGTCGTGATATTTCAATAGAGCTAATCTCTATACTTCTTTCTAATCTGGCAATTTGTTGTTTTTCTGTCCAGTTTGTTTGGCCAAAGCCATTTACGAGTACGAAGCAGCGAACGATGAAGAGCTTTCTATTCCTGAGAACGCGATAATAAACGTTCTATCTAAAAACGACAACGGAGTAGACGACGGATGGTGGAAAGGGGAATTGAATGGTCGAATCGGTGTCTTTCCGGGAATTGTTGTGGAAGAAATAGTTGATGCCGGGGAGGATGGATCGTCGTTGAGCGCTCGCGAAAGAAGCTCATCGGTAAGTCGGAATTACTGATAAATTTTTAACGAAAAGGCAATTTCGCAGTTGTGCAACTGCCGGACAGGAAAGTTAGAAACTAGCGCAGAGAACAATTAAAACCTCTGGGTTTGCTGTAAGCTTTCGAGGAATCAGCCATCTGGACTCTGCTTTCATGACTTTGCGATGATTCAGACTTGCACATGTCTGTTTTGAAGTAACTAGTCTCCACAAAGGTGCGTAGAACCTGTGCACTCAGCGTATATTTTGGTCTTTGTTGCGCTGGAAACCTTGCTGCTGGTTTTGGGAAGAAAAACTGGTGACATTTTCGTGATGGCTGAAGTAACGTTCAGTGCGTGCTCAGTAACGCTCGAGCCTAAGTGCAAATTTTCTGTGGCGTGCCAAGTTTCGTACGCTCTGTTGACCCCTTAAGAAGTTAGTCGCACTTAAAGAGAGGCACCGACCTTTGTGCCTTTCAAACGTTAATTCTTGAGTTAACACGATCCCCATCTATTCTTCACTGGCCCGGTGTGCTGCAGGCGCTCCCCAAATTTTGGCGGAAGTGCATCTGACGTCATGTTTCCTTTACTACAACCGAAGTTCATGTTGATATGTTGTGTGTGGTTAAAGGCTGTTGCTTGAAAAATATTAACTTCAAATTATTTCCATACCATCAAAGCTGCTTGTGTTCATTTATCTATCGAGAAACTGCTTCTTCGTTGAAACTTTTAACTTCCCGACCATGTAAAAGCAGCTAGTAGCTTTTTTGCGAACTTCTGTGTAGTTTCATCCATTTGGAAACTCTTTAGTTGCCTTTATCCAGTAACGATTAAAGTTCCTAATCACGCACTTTTTTCGCTAAAGGTTTAAAATCCAGTGCCTGTTATTGTTGCCACATGTGCTCTTGTAAAATCTTGTAAGACATAAGTCCTTTTATGTGGATCAAATCAGTAGCAACATTTTTAAATTACCATTTCGTTATAATTTCGCCAATAATATTTCGCTATTTTACGCGCCATTTTATTTTTAGTGAATGTCGCACGCGTACATGTCCAACTTCAGTTTAAGGCAGACAGATGAGGTGAAGCGTGCATTGTAGTAAATTGGTCAAAATTTTGTCGTTTTACTTAATCTTAACTTTGTAAACTGCTGTTGAAGTTAAGGCGTAAATGGCATCTTCGTCATAACTTCTTTCCAACCAGTGTTCCCTCTAAGAAAATTTTGCACTGAGCAAAAGTGTGTTGTAGTGGGCATGCAGTTGCGCAAACATGTAGACACACAACCAATGAAGCGTTTCAATCGGTAAAAGGGCTATGCAATATAAATATGATATTAAATTTAGAATGTTGCAAGTGCGCGAGAATGAGATTTAACTGTGCAAATGGTCTGGTGGCACTGCGCAGTTTCTTGACAGGGAATACTGCTTCCAGCCTTCAAGGTTTTTGCGCGCGGGAAAAATGCAAACGCAGTTTTCAGGGTTCAGCAAGTTGAGCGTTTGCTGCGGGTCACTTCAAGTATAAAAACTACTGCAGAGCCTTCTGTACAAGCTTCACCTTCGTGCACGTGTGTACCTTAAATGTAACGTTGCTTCACACCATGTTGCGGATCGTCCCAGCAAATGTATTTGATAAAAACCTCTGAAAAAAACCGAAATGCGAAGTATTTTCAGCTTGGGCGAAAACTGTCCCCAGTGATGATTCGACCACATCGGTGTATGGTTGAAAATCACGTTGGAAATGACGCACTTAATTTATGGCGACGTTGTGCAGGTTTCTCCGCTCATGGATGGTCCGCCAAGTTTCCGACCACCCCCTCCCACTGAATGTCCCCCTCCGCCACCACCGACACTTCCTGACCGTAATCCTTCGCCGGATTCCGGATTGGTGAGCGAGGTTGCTCTGACGTCAGCTCGCACTGGTCGAACAAGTTCTGTCCGTCCTGTTTATTCGCAAATACAACGCCCGGTAAGTCTCGTGTGTCAACCACTTGCGAGGTTCAAGCGCATCGTGTGCGCCTCGATGTTTTACACGAGTCGCGTTCTGCGTTGTCTTCTGCCATCTGGCCTCAACCACCGCTTTGATTTCAGTTCCGCGCTGCCCCCCCGCCACCGAACAAACCGGTGGCTCGTTCTCGAGCAACCAGCTGATCAGCGGGAAGTTTGGATCGAAGCTTTGTGGTCGCTGACCACGAACGATCCTGAGGTTCTGACGTTATCCTGGTTGTGGTTGTCCTGGGGTCATGAGTTGTTCGATGCTGGAGTGTGATGCGGCGATGAACGGACTGAAGGACTTCTGCTGCAGGCAGAAATCTTGGCCACCTGCCAAAGATCATTAAACTTTCTGCGTAATCTGCAGTTGATGGTACATGCACTTTTTCCCATTTGGCCTGTATTTATATTTGCTAAGCAGATGGCAGTATCCGCTTACATGTGAAGACGACCCAGTTGTACGAAGAATGTATGGGTTGAATATACCGCACCGCTGGTAAGGCCTTGGTTTTGTTTGACTTTTTTTCATATGCAAGGATCGTAACCCGATAGAAATTTCTAAGCCAGTACGTTGACTCGAGTAACAGTCTGGAGCTTCAGCAGGTCTGAAGTTTGCTGATAATGTTGCCACGTAGAGTTCATGTCGTTTCGGTTGCAGTAAATATTGCTTCTTTTGCACTTCGATTTATTTGTCGTGTGTCGTGTATAAAGTGCGAAATATACTGCGCCACTTCTCAATGATAATTATTTGTACGCAATTTCAGAATAGCGTAATGGGAAAGGATTAGGCGCGCGATGATTGCCACTTTGGAAAGCAAACTTGTTTCGTCAGAACTGCGTTTACAGACCCAAGAACTTTCGTCCAACTTGCGCGTTACGCTTTTTTGTTGAAGACTTTTTATGCATCATCTACTGTAATATCGCGCGCGGATTTGATTTAATGGTAAACGTGGTTTAGCGTCCCATACGCGCAGCCAGGAGGGCCACACGAATTTCTGGCAGCATGTCTTGTCGTTTTCTGCTTCCAGCATCTGTGGCCCAAACCAAATACTGTTGCCCGCTTAAAGTCAATATTTGGCCCTTCCCAAAATGTTGGCATGGCGATGCCACTGTAGCGTCCCATACAACACATTTGATGGGAATTTCAGGTGGTAAAATTTAGTAAGCAGGTTTTTTTAAGGAAAATCTTAGGTACCTGGTATGGACCTGTAGGGACGCAATTTTCTCTCTAGGGACCCAATAATAATTTTCTGTGATTCTAGGGACCCGAATCGGGTCCCTAAAACACCTTAAAAAATCCTGTACTAAGGTGATGGAGCGGCGTAAGCTCCCTGGAAGAGTACTGGAACCGCCTCAAGTGAAAGGTTGGGTGGTCGATCCGCGGCCACTGTGTGAATCGCGGTAACGCTCCGTGGGCAAGAGCGCTCACCTCAACCCCCCGGTAAGAAGCAAACATTAAGACTTCGGCCTGCTACCAATTGCCGTCGCGAAATGTAATTTTAAGAAGTATTGTTTCGAGAGATCACATGCAAAACAGGATTTTTCGAATTCGGTCATTTCGATTAAATTCGCGCAGCGTATGAAGTTAGGAACCATTTCAATTTGCGAAAAAAGTTTGAATTTCTTACGTATGTTAAATTGGATGGTAGCTTTTAATGGGATGGCGCCACGATAGTTGTGTATAGTGGTGTGCTTTAAGGGGAGGCGAGCGAGGTACTTGCCTCGGGGCCCCCCTTGAGGTGTTACGCACGTAAATTTTCCGTTTTTTTTGCTGAAAAACTTATAAATCACTCATAAAATGAACTACCAAGCAAATCACAAGTACTCTGCTTTCAAAGGGCCCCTACAGAAACTGAATGTGCAGGTACTTTGCTTTCAAAGGGACCCCAACAGCAACTGCTATTTGAAGGCAATCTGCTTTCAAAGGGGACCCTAACAGCCACTGAAATGTGCAAGTACTCTGTTTTTAAATTTCACTGAAGGAGCCCCTAAAAGAAACTGTAATATGTAAGTACTCTGCTTCCAAAGGTGCCCCCAACAGCCACTGAAATATGTAAGTACTCTGCTTTTAAACTTCATTGAAGGAGCCCCTAAAAATTATAATGTCTAAGTACTCTGCTTTCAAAGGTGCCCTCAACAGCAACTGTAATGTGTAAGCACCTTGCTTTCACAGGGGCTCCAACAGCAATTGTAATGTGCAAGTACAGTACTATGCTTTCAAAGGGGACCCAAACAGCAACTTCAATGTGTAAGTTGTCCTTTCAAAGGGGCCCCAGCCCCCCAAGTGCAACTGCAATGTGTAAGTGCCTTCCTTTAAAAGGGACCCCACCACCATCTCCAATGAGCAAATACAAAAAGCTTCAAAACAACTTCTATACCTAAAAAAATTGTAGGTTAAAATTTCTTCCAAAAAGTACCTATCAAATAAGAGCAAATGCTTATACCAAATTATAACTTTATAGCAAATGCTAATTTTTGATACCAAATGATGATTTTTAGAGATTGAAGTATTTGGTGCAGAACCGTCGCCAGAAAGTTTTCAATGGGGGGGGCTTTGCGTTTGTGTGGGGGGATTTGAGATTCTAAATTTTGACAAAAACACCACTGATTTATAGTGTTTCATGTTTCAATTTGGAGGGGCTTGGAAAGTTGTTTGGAGGTCTAAGCCCACCAAAACCCGCCCGTGGCAACGCGACTGATTTGTGTATTGATAATTTTATGAAAACGACACAGTCGAACAGAAAGTAGTCTTTTTATGACTCTGAGTTGAAAAGGTTAGACCAATTTCTTGTGATGTTGTGCCTTGGTGAACATCAGAAAATAAAACAACATGCAATTGTTATAGTGGGAGCACACTACGTCTTTTAATTTATACATTTTCTTCTTAGTTTACAAAGTAATTATTGCTGTTGTGTTGCAAAAACTGTTAACAAGCAAGGCTACATTCATGCTTCTTATCAGGTAGCAGAAATGGCATTTTTTGAGTATTATGAGTACCTATTTTTTCTAGACATATTTCAGGTATTTTTGGTGGTTTGAATTTAGCGTATGCTTGAAGTCACAGGTTATTTTGAGCTCGACTAGTAAATGGTTGGTTTAAGGTAGACTTGGTAGGTGATGTTGAAGTTGTTTTTCCAGCTCTTAGCCAGTACAACTTGAACCGCTTTTTTTTAGCACAGATTTAATCAATTGTGTAGGCTACTTGCTGCAGGAGAAACGTTTGCAATAAGGTATATGCTAAATTATTTCCTCCTTTTGCACATTTTTCAAACAACTAGTGTCAATGCAAGATGAGGGCAGCCTTGACTCCTCAAGCCTCAAAGCTTTCCAAAACAAGTCTCAGGTTGGTAGCTTTTGTATGCAGGGCCGGCCTTAAGCCAATGCAACCGATGCAGCTGCACTGGGCCCCGCGCCATGGTGTTTAGGTAGATTGTTCATTTTTTCCAGATACCCCTTGCGCTCGAGAATTCAGTAGAAACGGCTTATAAATATCATTATTAACAAACAACGCTCTCGTTAGAGCTAGCGATGAATTTGCTCTGTTATCGAATGTTAACAAATGTGCTCAGTTCTCGTGTTAAGGCTTTGTATCTGCGAGTGCGCTCTACCATGGTCATATAGCACGGTTGCCTGAACACGATGACGACATAAAACCACTGCTCAGAGGGGCCCCGCGCCTAGGTCTTGCATTGGGGCCCGCACCTGCTAGGGCCGTCCCTGTTTGTATGCTATCCTCTTGTAGTTAAAAGGACTAAATTTAAAACAAACTTAGTGTTTTAAATCTTCTTGGTTGTTGTTTTTAGTTTCATGTATTCCCATAAAGACATGAATGTGAACAAATTCAGGATACCAACCACAAGCTTTTTTTCAAAGGGGGAAAGTGTGAAACTTTCAAAGGGGAAAACTTTGTAGTTTATTGATGGTGGATGCAGAGAAATGGGCCGCTAAAATAAAGAAGTGGGGGCGATGCCAACTTGCTATTGCCTAATTTTTATGTGTTGCCAGCCGTGTCTTCTCAACTTTCATTGTTTTCAAACTTGTGTATTATAAACACCGTTTTGCATTTTCTCCTTCTGCTATGTCAGTAATGCCATAGTCTCAGGAACGTATCCTTGGGTGGCCGTATCTTAGGCTTGATCAAAAGTGATTATCATGGTTGGCTGAGCATGATGATGTCATCAGAGGGCCCCCTTTTTAATCTTGCCTCGGCCCTCCCCCAGTGGCGTAGCCAGCCCAAAAATTTGGATGGGACCAAACATTTTTTGGGGGGGCCAAAATGTTTGATTTTGGACGAATAACACTATTTTGTCTGGAAAAACGCTTCTCAAAGCACACAATGACTATATTTTCTAAAAATTTGGGGGGACATGGCCCCTTTGGCTCCCTCTGGCTACACCTATGGCTCTCCCCAACCCTAAACCCGCTACTGGTTGTGTATTAGCACAGACCTGCATTGTGTGTCACAAAATTAAACAGGTTGAGGACGAGACCTACGATCGTTCTACTACAAAGTGATTTGCAGTCGTCGTGATGACTCACGCATGGCAACGGAAATTGATAGAATGCCCGGTGGATACACGATTTGCAATGTTTGCATTGCGATTGGAGATCAAAAATACCTAATTTGCAGTAACTCAATGATAGTGACAAAATACCTCATTAAGGAACTGCTTGAGTGGTAGCAACAATACAGATGCACTTGGTTAATGCCACGAACAAGGAAAAGAAGAATACCAACAGTTTCTCCAGGATCTGAATAACACGTCTCTTATATTGAGCTGTAAAACGTGGTGTGTTATTTAAATCTAGAAGACTTTATGACCAGATTTATATTGCACTGTACTTAAAAATTTTCGTGCCTGAGTTTGAACGTGTTTTCGGTAATGAAAATTGCGAAGTTTTAATTTGTCTTACATTATGCGCCTGAACATCTATGATGAGCGTAAAATAATCTTTTACTGTAGGTGGTAGTTGTGGTTGAAATAATTTGTACTTGACCTTTGTTACTTCAAGACAGCAGGCATCTCTTAGTTGTACCAAATTTCAGCGTTTTTAAATGCTGGTGACTTTCGAAGCCTCCGTTCCAGAAATGTTCACTCAAACATCTCATCCCGCGATTTGAAACTGCTGACAGTGGCTGTAGATGACATGAAACTGCTCTTCCACAGGCAGTAACCCCGTTTCACACTTGTAAATTTTAACGAATATATTATGCGAAGTGCTTGGTTAGTCACACGATGATTTGTACATTACAACCTTTACAGTCCTCTTTCCACTTTAGTTTCTCGTCTACAGTTTCACCAAGGTGCTTGTAACTCAACATTGTTTAAAAGATTGCAGTTTATAGGCCTATTTTCTTTGAAGGAGTCTCTGTTAATATGTATATTTGCGAATAACATAAATTTTGTTTTAAAAGAATTTGGTGAGAGCTTGTTTTCATTTGCCAATCAATTACTTTAGCAATTTCACGGGTAAATGAATTTTATACTTTTTTCCAAAGTACTGGCCCCTTACTGATATTGCATCATAAGCAAAAAATAGTTTTCATGACCAGTGGCGTATTTAGGGTATGGTAGGCATGGCACGTGCCATGGGCGCCACTTTGACGGGGACGCAAAAATTGCTTGACAATAATTAAAATCTTCATATACAGTTTCTTGAACCTCTATTCCCCCCCGCATTCATTAAATGCAAAGCTGCATCAACACAGCGGGTAAGAAGTCGGGTGTGTTGTGCTAGCACCACCAAGCATTATGACAAAACAGTGGATCGTGACATTGGAATTGGATGAGTGATTTATGAAAAGCAGGAAAAACAAAAGGCTCAAGTTGAAACTCGGGGTCTTCGCAAATGGTTATCAATGAATGAGAATTTAATAAGATGTTCAAGCATATGCAAGATATTTATTGAAGCAGTCTGTTTCAATCCAGATCTTTTCGAGGCACAAATACTTAGATTACTAGGGACGTACCTTAGACCAGGACAAGGGTGCAGTGGGGCCAGTGGCGTAACTATTGGTTTCATCCAGGAGAAACTTTGCTGAAGGGGACCCACTGGAGAAGGCCAATAAAAATTGGGTGGCACTTTTTTATTTGCCACCTAAAAGGGACCGGCCACCTTATTTTCGGGCACCTCGCTTCACCAAAAAATCTTAAAAACGTAATTTGCTATAGAAGTGAGTTGAAGAGAAACACATTACATTTAGAAAATTTTCAAGTCTATTGTCTCATCGCATGTGTATGCCATTCCCTTGGATAAACCTTCTGAAAAGTAGTCTATTTCTTTGCCTACGTTGGACTATATATGTAGGCATATTTGATTTGCCATGAAAACAGTTGCTATGCTTGAAATCAATTTGAGACGCGTTTTTCTAAACAAGCAAGCTAACTTGGTGTAGACTACGACCCTGAAATGGCTTCTTTTTGTTGATTTTATATAGTTAGAAAAAGTTTAGAAACATGTGTTTCCATCACTTTTCCTGATTTCCAGAGACAAGTGGAATGGTGCCAGAGTTGTTTTACAACAATGTCCCTGAAAGCTTATATATAGAAAATTGGGGTGATATGCCCAGGGTTACCTGATGTGCAACAAATTTTGTGCACCTTAATACCTTAACATTTCAATGTGCTTTTAGGTGCAAAACGTGTTTTTCCAATTATGACCACCGAAACCTAATATGTTAAGAGTCTTCCTACACCATGACTTGATATGAAGAAACAACGGATCTAAAACGCGCATGACGTTTTCTACGCACAAACAAAAATTCCCCTCTAAAATTCCCTTTTTGGGGTACAGTGCATAAAATTTGTATGCTATGTATGTTTCGCTGCGTACATACGGTTTTGTTGTGTAAGTGATTAAAAATGGACGTAGGGAAGTCAAAATTAGTTTGGTCTGGAAATAATGGACGTTACATGTTCCAGGAAAACGTAAATTTTGAAAATTTTGGGTTGCATTACACCCATGGTATCCCGACTCGTATAGCGTTTTAAGGCTTCCTGAGCTAAGGTGGTAAGAACTGCGAAAAAAGCAACTGATCTGACAAAATGTTGAAGCAACAGCAAACATTTTTTGTTAAAATTCGTCTTTCGAAGGGAACACGACAAAATATGACAAAGGGGAACAATTTTTAAACACCCACTGAAACCTGTCGTAAAGCAATGGAAAACCACAAACTTGAACCACTTGCAGGTCTATGCAGGACCACCTACCGGAAATTCTGGCAAAATACCAGAAAAGGGAAGAAGAAAGCCATGATCCCATCTACTGTGGGGCCGCAACCGGAAATGAATATGCTGCAGCAACGTGGAAAAGCACTTTGGACAAGCCCCTAGCCAGGTTTTAAGATCTGGAGGGCAAAATACATTTTTAGGGGATAAATAATTTTGTTTTTTTTGTATGTTTTAATAAAAAATGTTTGTTTACTACTCCACTGCAGTTAAAAAGACACATTTCGCGCCTGTTGCATGCCAGTGTATGCTTTCCAATTGTGATGAAAGCATTTGCAATCTGGTATTAAAACAACTCCTCGTTGCCTCCCTGCAGGATTGCCTATCGGATTTTGCATTACAACCCCAGGAAATAGCCTAAGTGTTCGCGCACATCAAGTTACTTTTTCGACAGGACATTTGATGCCTTCTTAGTTGGAAGAAATGTGCATGCTTTATTGCAACAAATTTGCAGTTTTCGTTCCTCTGCAATATTGACTACTTCTACCAACAATTGGTACCCTGTGATGTGATTACTCTTTCTTTTCGTTTCTGTACCCTTTGTTTTCTTTTAAGTAATGTAATTTGGATCTTGTGTCTTTAAACAAAAATGTAGAATAAAGTAAAAGACTGTGCACAAAAGAACGTTTTTATTCTGGCTATTTGAAATATCAAATAATTTGGCTGATATACTTTGCAGTGGCGGATCCAGGGGGGCAATTTGGGGCAACTGCCCCCCCAAACCTCTGTGGCGCCCCCTTGAGTGGCACCCCTTTGCCATAAATGCGCCCCTTTTTGGTGGCCATGTAAGTAGAAACAGATTTTAAAATACTCTAAAATAAACAATGCTTTTTGCTTAGTTCAAAGTCAGGGTTTACGTGCCGGACTTTACCCAGCCTTTTATCGAATAGCGTGAACGGTGCTATTGTTTCGTAATAGTTTCACTGTTTCGTTTTTTTTTGTCGCGTTAGAACTGCCCAGCCTTCACAAGCGCAGTCGCAGTTCTTGACTTGCTGCTCTGCTGTATGAAAATGGTTTGCTTTTTACAAGTTTATTCTTTAATGCCTGATGACCCCGAAAAGAAAAGGAAAGGCAGAAGAAAATAGGAATGCAATGTGGAAAACTTATTACTGACTCAAGATTTTACAAGCCTCCAAAATGAAAACGAAAATACAGTTTTAGGGCTATTGCCAGTGCAGTTCGTGAGTCCGCAGTTGGTCTGCATCGTAGTTTTGCAACATAAAAGTGAGAGTGGATGGGTTTCTTGACGGAACTGATCTCCAGATTGACAGGGGCGTAACGAGGTTAGATGGTGCCCGGGACAAGAAGCAACTTTGGCGCCCCCATGTTCGAACTTGAGGTCTTCCGGAAGCAAATGTACTGCATTGAAGAATGTACGTGTGACATTGTTGGGATTTCTTGGCGTCCCCGCAATCATTCGGCTCCCCCGCAGTATTTCAGCGCCCTCAGAGTGATTCGGCGCCCGGGTAATTGCGCCCCCTTACCCCTTCGTTACGTCCCTGCTGATTGAACCATAATGCAGCGTGTAAAAAGCTACAGATGTTTACGTTAGCAAAAACCTTGCCGCTATTTGACAAAAATGCATAATACGCGCTCGATTAGCTCAAAAAATTATGACCTACGTAACTATGCAAATGTGCAACTCCTCACTTCATATACATGGACAACGCAGAGGAGTACTGGATTACTGCTAGCGGCATAACGAGGTTAAATGGCGCCCGGGGCAAGAAGCAAGTTTGGCGCCCCTGTGTTCGAACCTGAGGTCTTCCTGAAGCAAATGTACTGCACTGAAGTTCTTGTGACATTGTTAGGACTTTTCGGCGCCCTCATAGTGATTTGGCGCCCGGGGAATCGTGCCCCTTGCCCCCGTCGTTACGCCCCTGGTTGTGGTTACTGCGCGCAGCGACGCGCCTCAACAAATCATGGTACACAGCTCTAGCCAGAGGCATACGGGAACCTTGGGCTTTAGGTGGGGCAAAATTTTCAATTCGCCCGAATTTTTGCGCCACTTTGAGGGAACAGGAATAGGAGAATTTTGCAAGGCGATGGTTCTGTTTCAGAAACTTGCCCAAAAATATCGGGAACTTTTTCCTGAATTTTTTAAATCTTGTCCGAACCTCCCCCTCACTTCGTACGCCTATAGCTTTAACACAGAAACTTTTACTAGCTATCTACAGCTTAGTGGATTGAATAATTGGTTTTACGTGGTCATAACAATTTTTGCTCAACACTTGAATATTTGCAGTCCAATATTGATGGAATGACGGCGCCTTTTGCCCCCACCTGGCGACGCGTCAGCCCACAGTTACTGGTGACTGTGTGGTTTTGAACCTTTTGTTGCAATTGCAAACCCGTAGACAACTCACGCTGGCCATGAAAAGACAATTTTGGCATGGTTAGCGAAATCTGCAACCGACAGAAAAATGCTTAGCTTAGTGGTTGTTTGATCATTCCGCTTGCATCACATAAATTTGAGCAAAAAAGCAATCTTCTGGTGAAATCTTTAACTTTTTTACTGGTGACCGTGGTTTTGGCGAAGGTTCGGGGTTTTAAATTGGTGATAGGCTGATTCTCGTCTGTGATTTATGGCATGGCTGGATAGAAGCAGATCCATTGCCAGATCAACAGCATTGGGGGCGGCTTTGATCTTCTTCTGGGGCTTCGTAATAGTAGCCTATACAATGAATTGAAAAATGACTTCATGGGGAAACTAGAGCTTGACTTTCGAGGTATTGATTGTAATTTGGGGGCTCAGTCCGCTTGCTTCCACTTCTGAAAAGTGTCACAACTTTTTTTAATAACTTGGTCTAGTGGGATTGGTGTTTTTTTCTTTACGTCAGCAATCCAGTGTCGAAAAATGTGAAACGGTATTTAAAGACTTGATTGAAAATCTACCTTTATAAGTTGCGTTAAATGTATTTTAGGGCAATATGCTTTAAGGCCCAGTGTAAATCTGCCATGCGATTATAAGATCGTTTTCATGACAGTCAACAAAGCTACCTAAAATGGGAGAAGTGTTCTGGCACATGCCTTTCATTCTCGTGTTGTTTTTGAATTGTGGCTTCAGCAATAAATAAGTCTTTATTGTACATGTAAATGCACAAGCTTGGCTTGGAAACATGATCGTCATTTAGCTTTTTATTTGAGTCCTATGGTGTGACATGAGTTGTCACATCCAAGTCTAAGCACCTTTCTGTTTCTAACCAGGTCGGGAATGCGTTTCAGACGCTGTTCTTCACTTATTTCGCTAGGGATAGCCAAAACAGTGGCAAACGCTTGCGCGCAGCATGCTTTTATACCTTTTAAATACATTTTGTAGATATACGAGATCTGTGTAGCTTGTGAAAAACGGGGCCCACTGTTTGGGACCCGTTTCAAACGTTTTCTGAATTAATGATATAAAGCGCTTTCAAACTGTGGTTATTTCCTGAAAAATAGCACAGTTCGACCAACAAAAATAGCCACTTTTTGACCTACAAAAGATAACCTCTTTTGTCGCAGACAACGTTTGGTATTTAAGCAAGTGAAGACATTTTGGCGCCCCCCAATTTGACTGCCCCCCCCAAACGCCTGGTCTGGATCCGCCACTGATACTTTGAGACCCTAAGTTTGTGAAATTTTTAATGTGGATTACATAACTGTGCTCAGGCGCGTAGCCAGGCAATGGGCCAATTGCCCCCCCCAATTCCAAAAGTAGCACTAACAATTTTTAGGTTAATCAAGCTTTTGATGTGTAAGCCAAAGAAATACGTCAGTGCAAATCAACGAAGTTCAACAAAGGCTGGTAAAAAAACTATTTCTTATATAGGAACTACGTTTTATGCTAAAGTAAAACAACACCTCAGAGATATGTCTCATTATTAGGCGTACCATATGTCCGGTTTTAGTCCCTGATTAAAGGCATTGTCCCGGCGTCCCGGTCAGTCAACGAAAAAGTCCCGGTTAGGCATTCACTCAGTCATCATGAATATCATGTGGTCTGATAATAGAAGCAGAATGTGAAAGCCCGTATCATCTGTAAAATTAATACTGACTTTTCCTGCTGTGATTTTTACGAGAAAATAAAGTCGAAAAAAGACTTCTTGAAGAAAGTATTGTCTACAGAAAAGTATGATTGGGCGAATGCGTAAATTTGTAATTGCTTCAGCATTGTTTTGCTTCTTAACAAAATGTATTATTTTAGTGCTTCTTAGTGTCTTCACTGTAGTAATCCAAAAAAGTTACATACTCCAAGTGAGATATGAAGCACAGTTATCTGATAAGGCTCGTTGTTCTTAAGCGTCCCGGTTTCACTCACAAAAATATAGTATGCCTACTCAGAATGTTTTTTGCAAACAATACATTTTTGTTAATGCAATATTAACAGAAGACCGACGAGCTTTCTGCCTGACACCTTCTACCTGTATTTCAAATTCTGAAAAGGTACATTGTCATTTTTAGTTTTATATCTCATACGATATGTTTCTCTTAAGTTGTGGGGTTTATTGTGTAGTGCTTAAGGCTTTTGTAATCGGTATGTATTGAGTTATGTGTGTTATAATGTATACACGTGTGTCATGTTGTCACTTTGGGACCGAGGTGGGCTATGTCTAAAATGTACTTAATGGACCTACATCCACTGCAATCTATAAAATTGAGCTTTGAGTCTCTTGCTGATCTTGAAATAAATATTGTTACAAAACGTAACTGAATCTTGATAAATGGTGAGAGATTCATAAATCAATCAATTAAATGTCTTTAGATGCCTAGTCCGTATTTCAAATGTGTGATTCACTGTTATGTGTGTTGTTTGTTTGTTTACTGCAATGAAATACTCTAGTACTAGCGAAAAAATTACTGTGCTAGGGCATCTCGATTCGACAACCTCACGATTTTTCGATGCCCTGACTGCAGGTTGACTTCGTTTCGGTACGCTGTGACCAGGCCTTGTGACAGTGGCGAATCCAAGAGGCAGTTTGGGGCAACTGTGTCTGTGGTGCCCTGTTGAATGGAGCCCCTTTGATATAAATGTGTCCCTTTTTTGAGCTTATCAAAGGAGAAACAGATATTAAAAAATACAGAAATACTCTAAACCAGAGGTTTAGAAGCAGAAAACAGATATTAAAAAATAAAAAAATACTCTGAACTAGAAGTCTAAACCAGAGTTTCTTACACTTTTTCAGGCGCTCCCCCTTTGGCATTAATCATTAATACTTGCGCCTCACCTAGATTCAAAATCAAGCACAAAAAAAGCAGAACAACAATCTATTTGCCATTATCCTGCTTAGTGGGAAGGATGCAGGTGTTTTCTGGAAACTAGTAGTTTAATTCGAGGGTTTGCAAATTGCAAATTGGCTTCACATTCCAGTTTGTTCCGAGATTTTGTTTTATCAGCTTTGTTTTGATTATGGCGTTTTTAGTGAGATTATAATAAATTTACGACAGATTAAAAACAGTGCATTTGATACTTTTCAACCATATGTCGCTGCCATACTCGCTCCCTCCTTGCAAACGTTACACCCCCCCCAATTTAAGAACTCAGGATCTAAACTAAACAATGCTTTACACTTCGTTGAACTGCAGGATTTTCATGCTGGAGTTTTGCCCAGCCTCTATTATCGAATAGTATCAAAAATTATATGGTTTCGTGATAATATTGCTCCGTTATTTCTTTCCAGCGTGAAAAATGCTCGGCCTTACTCAAGTAACCGCAAACGCTTTCGCTAACAAGCAAGGTTGCCGATTTGCCGCTGGGCTGTGCAAAATTGTTCTGTTTTTGTTACAGGTTTATTTTTATTGCCTGATGGCAGCCTTGACAGAAAGGCAATAGTGAAAATAGGAATGCAATATAGAAAACTCAACTGACGCAAGATTCTAGCTCGTAGGCATCTTCCGTAGGCAAATGGTCATATGTATTGGACAGATTTTGCAGAAATAAGCCTGATAAACTCTTTCACTATGGTATAAAAGATGTTTCACATAAACTGTTGTCAAATTATTGACTTAATAGAATGCACTGTACCAAAATAGGGTCTTTTAAATCTTCATACAAAAAATATCTTTTGGGATCCCTCAAGGTAGTGTCCTTGCGCCTTTACTTTTCCTTATGTAGATGAATGATATTGATATCACTCAAACATAATCCTACCTACTTTAAAGTTACTATAAATAACCGTCGCATTTGCCGAAAAGATAACCTAAAACACTTAGGTGATCTTCTTAACAATAAGTTAAGCCGAAAACCTCATGTAAAATAGGTGAAAACTCAACAATCAAGAGCTTGTGGAATTTTACCAGACTTAAACATTACACAACACAATCTTTATTGAAAGTTGTCTTTTAACTCATTGTTTCACCCTTATCTTACCACCTTTACCTTCAAATGGCAAATTGAGAAACACCCCTCAAATGAAAAAGATACATCATTATGTATTTATAAAGTACCTGAACCATCGAATGATTTTCGAAATGGTGTACGTGTACATTTTCTGACAAAGTCAAATATCTTGGTGCTTCACTGATGATGACAATGACATCCAGAGACAAGTGAAATCGCTGTACTGTGCAGCAAACCATAAGAGGTACCTTTGCTCAGTGCTCAACTGCAGCAAAAACACTATTGCATGCCAATGTATGCTTGCCGCATTTGCGGTACAAATACACAGTCACAGACTAGTATGAAACTCTTACGAATTGTCTACAACCATCCCTACCGAATTGTGCGTTGCATACCCAGAAATGTAAGTGTTCGCCCAAAGCCACACCAAGTTAACAATTATGTCAGGATCTTTGATGCCTTGTTCAGAAACTATCTGTATGGCTTCGTTCGCCGATGTGAGTCTTCATCAAATGTTTTTATCCGATCACTTCAAATATCTGATACTTTTTTTACTAACCTTCATTTTCCCTTCATTATTTAACGCTCTTGTATGACGGTAATCAATTGCAGTAGTTGCTGGTGCGTTGTTTCTGTGTCTGTTTTTCTGCAGCATGGCCTATGCGTAACAATATGAACCTTCTGTGCGCTTCGTCGCGCATCATAATTTTTGCTTTTTCTTGTAATTCCTTTATCACGTATCACCCCACCATGTCGAGGATGTGTGCAAGCCACGTGATCATATAGATATTATAAAACTAGTCAAGTACCAGCCGTCAAATCTTGCTTTAAATTTGGTGAAAACAAACGGTTGTCAGTTTCAGAACCGTCGCCAGAAAGTTTTCAACAGGGGGTTTTGCGTTTGTGTGGGAGGGCTTTGCATTTGTGTGGGGGGCTTGACTTTCTGAAAATTTACAAAAACTTCACAAAATTATAGTACTTCCTGTTTCAATTTGGGGTTTTGGAGCTTTGTTTAGGAGGGCTAAGCCCACCAAAACCTCCCATGGCGACGGGACTGGTCAGTTTCAAGCTAAAAAATGTCTGCAAAAACATTTGAAACCTTTATCAAAACAATTTACATGCTTTTGTGAGCATTCCCACCCGACGATTTTAGCCACTAACTTCAAAACCTGGCGTTGAAAGGTCTTCATTTTCTTCCCGCTTCCAAATTACTATTTGATGATGAGTGAACGCAGCTATAGCTGGTGCGGTGTTTCAGCGTTTGGCAACTCCCTGTGTTGTCTGTGTTTATGAGTTAACACTTGTTCTGTATTGCGCTACCACCAAAGCCGGAAGAAGAGCCTGGTAGAAAGGGAGACCCCATATCTGACTGAGGACCTTTGTTGCAGCATATAGACAGACCAGAACTGAACTCACCAAGAACTGATTTCACACATTTCCCCTTCCAACATTCATATTTATCTAATACATCAAACAAATTGATCTTCCCACGACCCATAGGCTCCTGTTATATAAGTCAATTATTGCGAAATGCATTGTGCTTAGCTTCTTTGTCAGCATTTGCCTTGGCAAGCTGACAGTTGTGAAGGTAGCGTTGCTGAATCCACGTTGATTGTAAGGCATTTTTAGTATAGTCTATGAGAAAGTATTCAGGAAAATTAACTATAGACCAGTGGCGTAACTAGAGATTTCAGCCAGGGTGAGAAACGTAGCTGGAGGGGGCCCACTTGGCAACACTCAGAAAAAAATAAGAAATGAAAGTGTATCCGGATGTGCAGTTCTATACTAAAACCCGAAATCACCGGAAAACAGTCCAAAAAACTTCCGAAAAACGCAAAAAAAAGAATACAGTATTGAAACCAAAAGAATAATGAATACCAAAATATAAGCTAATCGGGGCCCGGTTTTTGCATTTTGCTTGGCAAGGGGGAAGATTCGCGCCCTTGCACCCCATCAGTTGTAGACTGTGTTATATCTTCTCACTGTACAAGAATAGAATTGTCGGTTTCCAAGGTATACAATCATGCAAAAGCGTATTCGTAACCCCCGCCTGTAGTATCCGATGTATCTTGCGTCAGATTTGTCCAATGAAAACTCGACACTTTACAACAATGAGAAATCCAGTTATTTAACCAACAACACTGTACGCCAGTGGTTGGCAAAGTGTGGGCCGTTCAGCACTTTTTACTGAGCCGCGCAACACTTATTTTTGTGGTCCGTTTGGTATGTAAGAGCTAAAGTGCTGCACCGGTTGCGTGAGATAAAACATATAGGCTGTTGCAACAACTACAGAACATTGATTGTTTGACATTGACAAGGCATTGTTGTTGTCATTATAGGGCTTACGACATTTACATAGCATTGTTATGTTACAGATTACTGCATACAACATAAGTTTGAAATTGGGCGTTCAAAAATAAGCACTGGCCTTTAATTATAGTTATCACTGAAAGGGGACTTGGGTCTATATGACGAAAGCTTGCCGATCACTGCTGAGCGCAGTATTGTTGAACGAAGCTTCAGCAAGTTGAAGTTAATCAAAAAGTTTGACAGATCAACTATGACTGATGAAAGACTAACAAATCTGGCAATAATGTCTACTGAAATTGAAACTGCAAAAACATTAGACATGACTGAGTTGACAAAAACATTTGCATCTTTAAAACTTGGAAAAAGTCATTTTCCTTGCTTGAAATATATCAAATGCTAAATCTACCTACTTTATATGTTGTATTGATGCTACAGAAACATGCTTTTATAATCATTAGTTAAAATAAATCGATGTTTTTGTCTATATAAATGGTATGTATTAAATGCAATATATTTTATATTGAGGGTCCCAAACACCTGACGCCGGCCCTGGTTGTGACCATTTTCGTGTTATTCGAGTACCCTTGTGATACGGACCATGAGTAAAGAATATTGAAGTGTTGTGTTTGTTTTATCTACTTCGACAGAGCACTCTTCAAGTGCTAATACTAAAGCTTTGTGTACTTAGTAAAGAAGCAAATACCTAGTAATCATTGTCAAGTACTCGCACAGTACTACGCAACCAGGCCCATTGCCAGATTTTGCGGTTTGGGGGTGGGGGCAAGGTTTATGTATATATATGTTTAAAACAAATTTTTCTGGGCACAACAAAATTTGGGGGGCACCGTCGTGAATACTCCCCGTGAATAAGCCCTCTGTGCAACTACCACAACACCATGGGTCGTACTACGGTTGAGTGACCATGAAACGCAAGCAACAATGTTATATTTTTGTGATATGCACAATAACATGCATATCACACAGTTTGTTATCCTCAAAGTTTTCTAGCAAATTCGGTCCTTGACAAAGCCAAAAGTAAACAATGTTTTGGGGTGCGAAACGTTTTTGCTGAAACAAAGTGCTAAATTACTGCAACACCAACATCGTGAAAAACTGCCTGCTTTCCTAAATAGTGTATCAGCGCTAATGGATTCCTGAAAAGACCGCTTGAAAGCAGCGCAGTAAAGAAATAAGTAAAGCTTACGAAGACCCAAACGTTGCAAAAATATTTCAGGAAATGCTAACGAGAGTCTCACAAAGTTATGCAAGAATTTGTTGAAGCATACCTCTAAGCACTCATAACCTTTCGAAATTTGGGCGATCCAAAAAACATCTTTGCGGAAAAAACTAGTTGCTACTCATTTAATAATTTGTTTGAAAAAGTTTGGTCACCCAAAATGCGCAGCTAAAAATGAGAAAGTTGTGCCATCTCCAGGCCCGTAACCAGCTTGGGACACCAGGGTGGCCAAAGAGTTTTCTGAGAATGGCTCAAATTTTTAAAACTATACATCCAATACTTTCAAACTACGTCCAACATATATTTCCAGGGAGGTCAAATTTTTTTCTAGGGGGGCGTCGCCCTCCCTGGTTACGGGGGCCTGGCCATCTCTTTCAATTTACCGTCACACATAGCTTTCGAAACTAAAACATTTCACTGGGGTTGACCGAGTGAACAGAAGATAGTCGTGCACAGCACATTCCCTCTTGAAAAATCATACTTGATGGAATTTGGGTTTTGTTAACTTTTGTGCCGCTCCAACAACATACCTACATGCACTGAAACATGCCCGTTTGTTTCCATCAGCACGCGGGTCAGAACCGGTTTTGCACTTAAAAAATTATAGTGTTCTGATTCAGAAAGCAAAGGGTCAAAACTGTTTGTTGCATTCAACCATTTACAAATACGCTGCTCAGTTGATTGCAACATCAACATCGTGAAAAACTGCCGCTTTCGCAAAGATTGTCTTGCAGTCTTCGCTTTTGGGGACATTCAGGTTTACGGTGGCATTTTCTTGCCATCGGAATTTCATCAATTGGCATTGCTAGACCTAATTATTGCGGTTTCTATTTCGCACAGATTTTGCTTAGTAGAAGCTATAATCACGTTGAACATTTGTTCTGCAGTCGCCAACAGTAATACAGGGTTTGCAATTAGCCTTGCACTCGTATAACCGCTGTACCGGATTCCAAACATATCATCAATGAATGCCTCAGATCTTTAACAGGTCATGTCACTTTACTGTAAATTCTCACCATTCATAAGTAGGGCAACGAAGTCAATAGTTTATGAAACGTCCACAGACCAAGTTTCACGCTGATACCCTGAACCACTCCAACGTTATTAGGCCAAAATAAAATTTATCATTAGGTTAAAATTTATCGTTAGGTCAAAATTATCTTGCAGCAGTTTTTTCTCGTTATCGATATTTTATTAAAGTTATAACAACGGATTTTGATGTTTTTTGCAAGTTTATTTGCAATTCTGAAATAGTAATGGGTTTGTTGCGACTTTTGACGTTATAATGTTGCTTTTGAATATTAAGTAGATAAGGCATGGCAATGCAAGAAACGTGGTCTCACAGTACTTGATTTGGCAAAATGCTCAATCGATTACGCGAAGCCTGTTTCCCTATATAGTTTAGTTTATTGATATATAGTGCTTTTAATTTATGATATTCTCAGATTTGAATCTACTGTAGTTACTAATGTACTTATCTATCACCATATCATGCCTAAGGTTAAACAACCAGATTCTTCAAAAGTTTGAAACTCGTATACTGCATGAATATGCTTCTGAGTTTACCTCACCACTTAAGGGTGAATTATTGTGCAAATTGGCCTGGTGAAAAGTAAAAAGGTTTCTGTTGGAAACACATCGCCGCAGTGCAAAGCATCAACGAGGTTTGTTTCATGAAACTGAAAGTAGCCAGACATTTTTAAAACATGCTATACATTTTGCAGATTGCTACTTTTTGTTTCATTTCAATAGAACAGTCCTATCGGTTTGTTCTCTAATACAGTGTGTGAATATGCTTTGTATTCCGCGTTTCAACTGAAACTGAAGGTCAAAAGTCAAAATTTTCAGCTTTTTGGTCAAAAAAATTGGTTGCCCTATTCATAAGCCCTATTCCATATGCTATGTTTATGCAACGAGAAACTCTTGCTGCTTGTCATCAACATTTTTTCGTACGTGATAGAACAAGAAAACTTTTCACGCCTTGTGTTGAGAAGATGGAGTGAAGCTACAAATGGCACTACACAATGTTTCTTGTAAGAGAAAAACAGACCCAATAGGGTAGCTCGTCCAATATGTTGGGACGGGCCACGAGCAACATTTGATTATGGACACCGCCTCTCAAAGCACAATACGACAATATATGTTAGAAATCTGCACAGTTTACGGAGATAGAAATAGTATCTTAAAAGATTGAATGTGGTTGTGAGGTGACAAGTTTGGACAACACAGGACCACTCTGAGCATAAAACCAAAAGTGAAGAAATATCCACAGTGAAACTTCAGGCCAGCAAGAGTAGTTTACATGTTTGAAACTTATTGTACCCGGGGTTTTTTGAGGTGTTTTAGGTACCCGAATCGGGTCCCCACATGCTCATGTAGGGTATCTAACATTTTCCTTAAAAAAAACTGTTGTACCAGAATGATTTAATCTGCAAACTACTTTTCTTCTTGCAAAAATTACGGAAGATGTTCTTGCAAAAATTTTGGAAGATGTCAACATGTTTGATAAGGCATAGTATACCAAAGACTTTTGTTGCAAAATTTTGCCCAATTTTCTCAATAATGCAATGACAATTTTTAATATTTGCATTTTTTCAAAACCGTGATAAATACGTTTATCACAACTCTTCAAAAAAGTACCCAGCGTTGAAAAAACGGATGACAACTTTCAAGGAAAGAGACATCGATTCATAGATCAAAGTCTCACCTACTTCAGTCATCAGTACTTAATGAATGACATCGATTCCGTGACGCAGTTCGCAGTCTAACATTATTATCATCGAGCAAGAATAAGCAATTGATTGTAGTTTTAATCTGTAGCAACATCCTGCTTTGAAGACGTAGGGAAAGCAAGCCATATGAATATGATGCTGACCGTTCATGAAATAAAAAACGAAAGGGTCTTTAACAAAGCTACTAATTCACAAAACACCAAACAAGGAAATTCTATAAAAATGGTTTATTTTCGTGCATTCGAATTTGCGTTCGAAATTCGACGCGTTAATGAAAAGTTTGCGACGAGTGTTCAAGTTCAACCACGATTACACCCGCATTTGGCAAAAAGGTGAGCAATGAAACGGACACGATCGAAGCTGAACACAGGAGTTGTGCAGGTCCTGCTGCTGCTGCTGCTGCTGCTCAGCCGCAACCGCGCGACAACTCTTCCCTGAACGCGCTGACGCATTCGTTCAATGCATGTCAGACGCGCTATGTACACAACGGAGCACGACGGTCGTGCTGAAGTCGTCCGGCTATGCAGTCGTGACTGGCTGGCGCGGAATCCAACCCCGCAGTCGCTTGCTGCGCTCAAGCGTTGACCGCACGATACACGCACGACATGTCTCGATCCCCAAAACCAATCGCCTTCGTTCGCTTGTAAAGCTGAAAGGAAAACGTGGCAAGTGTTCAGCACGCGGTGATGGCAAATATTCGTCGGACAATGATTTTCAGTCGAGCGGAACGTCGGCGTCACGTACCGATCGTAACAGCCTCGCGCAACCTGACGGTTCAGCGATGTCCGACGAACTAGAAACAAGCTTTTGTCAAATCGGAAAAAAGGACGCGAGGCGCAGGACTGCCAAAATGACGATTTTTAAAGTTTTTAATGCTATTTACAAGGAAAATAATTGTTATAGACGCCTCTACTGTTTCTTTAAGGTGGCAACATTAATTTTTCTGGATCCGACGGGAAGTACTAATAATTAAAAACAATAATCTACGCAGAACTTTTAACGTTTTTCAAAACACTTCGTGGTCTCCTATACTCAGGGTTGCAATTGTTTCTAAGGTTTGTCCTTATATCTAAGAAACGTCATTATGCTTCACTTTTGTACATATTTTGTCTTGACAAACTCTTATATGTAAAAACAAATTTAGCAATGAGATGAACCTTCTAATAACAAAAACCTTGTTGACGCATAGTTTACCGCAACACAAGAAGGTTATGATATCCTTCAACGTATTTTCGCTTTTCGTTTTTTTTTCGGTCATAGACAGGAATGATTTTAAAATTACCGAAAAAAGTCAGAATGTCTGAAAGTCATTTCGGTCAGAATGTCTGAAAATATAGGCTAAAAATCTGTTACGGCGAGTTTTAATACAGCTGTGAGACAAATGACAGAAATATTTCAGTGACCAAAATGTCTCAGCAAAAACGACCGAAATTTCTCAGCGAAGAAAAGTCAGTTTCATGGTATTGTGTGAACACTTGTGCTTGAGCACCAGTGTGAAACATCTGAATTGTTTTACAATCGCTTATCTAATTTGATGAAATAATATCACACACAACGAGCGCTGAAGTTGTATCAACAAAATAGATGCGTCTGGAAAACGACGAACTTGAATGAGCACATGGTTGGTTATAAGTTGGAGGTGGCAACTTAAAATCCATTGTTAAGAGGGGAATCAACCTAAATTTCTACCGAGTGTTTTCAAATCGTTTTTTTCTTCTACTAAGCTGCGTTACTAGACGCAAGTTTGCAATTGCTTCAAACCTATTGGCAACTACGCAGTAACAGAAATGTTTCGTGCAGTTGTTACAGAACGGTATCAGTGAGTGAAGGCGAAAGAATAGCAAAAAAGTTGTAGGGACACCATGTCCACCGGACAGTAGCGCTGAGCGACGAACACAGCGAGCAACCTGAGGTGGAACGGGAACACTTGTCGGAAACGACAAAAGCGAAGATGTGAAAAAAAACAGAAGTTGCGGCGATCTGGTCATTCAGTGCAATTTTTAAAAATGCAGCAAAACATGCCTTTCCTGATTCTTTGTAAAAAATGTATTCGTGCAGTCTCCTGTGAACTACTCTGGCAACTTTGCAGAAGACAGGAAACTGCTTGTAGACATGCGCAGCAGGTTGTTGCACAAAAGCGCGCATCAAGCGGGTTCCTGACATGAGTGATGTCAACACTTAGCCTACAGATTACATCACGTTTAAAAATATCGGGCAGCGTCTTATAAGAGCACTGTTTGCCAATGAACTGCTGTTTGAAACTGACGACTATGACAGTGTGGTCAATGGCAACAAGGCATTTTTACCTAAAACCAAGTGGGGTGCGAATGAATGGAAAAACTGATGGGAATATTACGTAATTATTACGAAATGTCAACTGTCAGCGTATGCTAATAATTACAATTTACGAAATGTCAAATGCCACCAGTTGGGTTATCATCAAGATTACCAAGGTCAAGACTCACAAAGTGAACATTTACGAAACTTAATGACGTTTTAAGGCGGAGTTTCTGTCTCCAGCAATAAGCGCCCGCATGTGGTTTGACTCACGACTGCGTCTCAATGCTTTCAGAAAGCCAGGTTGCGAACTTTCCGACTTCGGTCTCTTATTATAATTGCGTCACAATGGGACACGAATTCAGCATTCACAGTGTTTGAGGTTCGACTGGTGGATTCAAAAGGGGCCTCTTGAGTAATTCCAACGAAACGTTGTAAATGAATCTTCTCGTGAACATTGCCTCCGTTCTTGATCGAGAACGAACAAAAGGATATTGCCGAAGCTCGTAAGGTGCTACGTCACGGATGCTGACGAGCTGATGGATGGAAACAAGAGTCTTGGCGAAGTTAACGACCAAGTTGGTGCGATAAATGATGACTATGAACGCTCAATGAAGCTTTGCCAACCGATGAAAGATAGTGAGGTGCTACCTGACACACCCTCCACGAAAAAGAACTATCATGATGGAAAAGAACGTTTTGACCAACGTGTCCAGTAGTGGCTTGAGCAGCTGACACTGGATTCACCTACTGAAGTTCCAGATACGCGTAAACCAAATGTTGAACGCAATCCCTACGTTCTGAAGTGTCACGATCTACTTCCAGCTCCATCAAAAGTGAGATGAGGCGGAAGTGAGACTGGACGAAGCTGCTCCTCAAGTGCAGCATTCAAAACTGTTAGAGTCCAAAGAGAAGGCTCGACGCGAGGTTGCAGATAAAGCACGACGTGACGCTGAAAGAGCCTTGAAAGATGCTGAAGATGCGCAACGTGCAGAAATGGACACTGAACACACCTTTCGTGTAAAGCTAAAGGAACTGAGATTAGCAGAAGCGGAAATATGGGAAGTGGAATCCGTCCGGTCCTTTTACACGACCTCCAAGCCGATACATGGAGAGCGTAGGTCTTTTATCTCTTTGTGGGTTGTCTGAGTCTCGGCAAAACGCTGGCGTGCATCAAGTCCGTAGTTGATCGTGGTGTTAATGCTGGGAATTCTCCGCTTCGTAATCGAGATTTTGATGCTAGATACGGTTCTTTCGGAGATGGACGAGTTAGTGAACCTATGTCTGAGTATACTACGCAAGTCGGCTGTTGTTTTATTGCAACATTGTGAACCCGTGTAAGACAGAGAATTGAACACTAGACTTCTAAGGATTCGAGTGATGGTCACCGCTTAGCTTGGAATACGCTGTTCGATGATTTCGGCCAGAACCACGTAATTGCGCAATGCTGCAGACAATATTTAAAGGAGGTGCCTCATGATGTAAAACCGAATGACCCAGAAGAATAACGAGGTTGTTCGCGCTCATGGCGAACCTCACTACGGAATTTTAATCATGCGTCAAACATCGACTCCATGGAAGTGATGCTAAACGTCGTAAAAAAGCTACCCGCCTTTCTACGCGATGAATGGGTAGAGAGATCCAGCGTAATTGAATGTGAAACTGGAAAACGTGCTAATTTTGCCGCACTTGCGGAATTCGTAGCTGAGCAAAACCAAACTGCGAACTCCATATTTGGGAGAGCGCTACACAAGTCTACGAACTTTCGGCGACCAACCAGCAGCAGACGTTCTTCCGCTGCCGCTCAATCTGAAGAGCAACCCAAAAAAACGGCAACTCGTTGTCTACAGTGCCTTTGTTGATCGAACCAACACGATATCATGAAGTGCCGAAAATTCGCCGGTATGAATTGCCACGATCGATATCAGTGCGCGCGTGCAAGGGGCTTGTGTTGTCGATGTCCAAGTTCTGGACATATGGTAAAGGACTGTGTTGAGAAAACTGGCTGCACGGTCGATGGATGTGAGAAGTCTCATCATGTTTTGTTGCATTTCCCGCGTGAGCTTGATGCGCGGAATGAGCCCAGTGCTGTATTCCACCGAACTCAGCTGAGACGGTTGGAAATAAAACGTAGGTTTATTTAAATTATTTGAACGTGGTTCCATTGTAAGACACGCCGATCAGCGAATTGCTACGCGTGCCTTTTCAGACCCTGGCAGTAGCGTGTCCTTTTGTGAAAAGAAGTTGGTGGATAAATTAGGTGCTTTGGAAACACCGAAACACATCAACATTCACATCTTGACCTGGCCTAGAGAGCTTGACACCGTCGCTATTTCTATGTCAGTGGAGGGCGTTCAGGGTGGGGACCCTATTGAACTAGAGCAGAGGTTCCCAACCTGGGGCACATTTGACTATCTGAAGGAGTGCATTTACGTTTAGCAATAGAATAGAAATATATAGTTACATATCTTTTATTTCCAAAAATTTATACATATCAGCAAACATTATTTTAAAAAGCCGTTACGTGCTTATTTTGAAATATATCTGTGATTAAACACGATAAAATATTTTGTTAGAAATTCTAGGGGTAAATGTTCATCTGTCGAAACATTGAAAGGGTACATGCTTATATGTCGGAATGCTGAAGTGGTACATGGTCAGAGAACGTTTGGGGACCCCTGGTCTAGAGTCTTAGACGAAGTGATAACGGTCGATGTGATTCCCGTGAAACCCAACGCCGTACCCAGCTCTAACATTGTGGAAAATCATCCTTACCTTCAAGGAGTTGACCTCCATGAAATAGACAGCGCTACGGTGACTAATGATCGGGCAAATTTTCCAGAAGCATTAAGCGTGGAAGCGGCACGTAAAGGTTCAGGTTGTTGTCCTGACGCTGTCCTAATCCCCCTGGGCTGGTCACTTCTTGGGCCAGCATTCGACTCGACAATTGATGTCGGAGGTGAGGTAAACCTCTGTGTCGCTCGCGTTGGTCTGCACGATACAATGCCTGTCGGGAGAAGACAGGCGCGTGTCGTCTTTAATGAAGCAATCGGTAGAATTTGTTGACGGGTACTACCAACTGCCGTTACCGTGGAGGCACGGTTATGTTGTCATGACAGACTGATAAACTGCGTGTAGTATTTGAATGTGCAGCGCAATACAGTTAAGAGGGGTGTCTCTCAATCAGGAATTGATGCAAGGCGCTGGTTTGAATAATCACTTGGACGGAAGTTTGCTCGGATTTCGAAAAGAATCAGTAACGTTGGCAGCTGATGTAGAAGCAATGTTTCATCAGGTTCATGTTGGTCTGCTGGACTGCCTGCACTTCTTGTGGTGACGTGGCGGTGTTCTTACGGAAGAAGCTATAACGAACCGATTGAAAGTCCATTTATTTGGCGCAACTTTGTCTCTTAGTTGTGCAGCTTTCAGCCTGCATCAAGCAACCATCTCCAATGAGTAACCGGATCAGGACGGTACTCCTATCGAGCAGCGAACGATTTGTTGCAGTGATGCTGCCACTTCCGGTCGAATGGCTCGTTGCGGCGAAGCCGTGACCGGGAAGCAACCGAAAACAACTACGAACGCATCGTGAATTTCAAAAATATGTCGTGATGGTCTTATTTGCGTTGCATGTGTTTGTTCTGGTGTTTTTCGTTGCTCTATGACTAGGTACTCGGCGCGAGTCCGGAAAAATTTTTCCTGAATCTGAAATTGCATGTGGTCGTGACAATTTGGGGGGAGTGTAGAATTTTTCCCGCTTCATGCATTTAATTTTTGGGTCTCTGCTTGCTTCTTCACGTGTACACAAGTACACAACAAGTTAATGTGGAACTGCAACTGTGCTGCGTGATTGCTGGCCGCGGTTAGATGCGACGTGAACGGTATAAAACTGATTCTTTGTAGCGAGCCGGTTTGCTTACATAATTTTTGTACTTAAAAACAGTATGGGTTAATTTGGGCGACAGTTGCTTTTACCTTCAATCAACACGTGGAGTTAGTCGCGTAAACAACCGAAGCGGTTATTTTGTACAGAGCTCCTTCTGCGGCGAAAATGCAAGTATGCGGATTTTGATTAAGAGTCAGCTGGTGATTAAACCGTATTTTGGCGACTGCTTCAAGAGCATAATGCGTAAAATCACCGTGAACAGTTGTACTTGAGGAATGTGAAGAAGAACTGCGCCAATTTTCTTCACAGCATAAGTTATGAAGGAACTCCTTTTTACATTTTGCCGAAGCGGCACATTTTCCAGGTGCCACACACGACATGTAAATACAGCACTTTTCAAGAAAATAATCTGCTGAAAATAAAGAAAATGATAACTGCTGTTGAACAGCCATTCGCTAATAGCAATAAGATCGGCTACATGTGATTCAACTGTTTTAAAATGTCGTCAAAGCAAATATGGAATGGCGCACTTGAAACAATAATTTATTACCTCATTTGCAGCTCCAGCAACATGCAGAGGTTGTTCAAGAACTTCTCCCATCTGCAGTGCGAGACGGAGATCCTTCTGTTGATGCTTTAGAGGAAAATTAGCAGGAAAATGACCCTGCAAAATTTTTTTCATTTAAAAAAAAATACGAGCCAGAACAATTTGAGATGACAGTAATAGTTTTGAACATCGAGCTGGACCAAGACACATATGGTAGCCGAACTTCTGAAAGAGGAAGATTTAATGCCTAAATTTTGATTAAATGCCACATTTATTTTCAATAGTGATTGTCAAAACATTTCAAACTTGCGGAATGTGCTGAGCGGTCGGTGGACTTCGTTATGGTCCGGGGCCCCTTGAAATGAGTGAAAACACAAGTTTCAGAAGCAGTTGTTGCTGAGAGTTGATCAGTTGTATTACTGGCACGTGACGCTATATAAATGTTGCCTGTGGAACAGCTGCTCCCAGATGTAATTGCATCGGACAGAGTTTCCTAATTGTACAGCGTGGTATTTATGCCTTCGTCTTTGGTGAAGTTATAGAGCGTGTAACAAAAGCCCTGTCATCAAACTCTTCCATCCAAACTAGAGCGTAGCACATTAAAAGGCAATAACATTAATAATATCGGGGGCGCGGTTCAGTGCGGAGATGGCCGGAGTCTTATTTTTAGACTGCGACTTCGCTCTTGTACCAAAATTTTTGAATCCGGATCGGGGTGCGAATTTTTTCAAATTTGAGAATCCGACTCGTGTTCAGACTCTGGACAACCATCGATACCACCGAAATTCACCAATGTTTGTACTTAAGCAATGACATTTATAAGGACTACCAAAGCTCTTGCTACTGCCGAAAATGAAGTGACTCCGGATCCGGATCACAACTTGTTGACTGTGGCTCCAGATCTTAAAAAATGCAGAATCCTACCGGATCCATCGTCACCTGTGATTCAGTGGAGAAACCCCGGCACGAAGATAGAAGGGGGGAAATAGCGTGGTACGATCAGGGGCGTAACGAGGGGGGCAAAGGAGGAACCATTCTCCGGGAATCACTGCGGGGAGCGCCGAAAAGTCCTAGAAATGTCACATGTAGATTCTTCAATACAGTAAATTTGCTTCCGAAAGATATCAAGTTCGAACATTGGGGCGCCAAACTTGCTTCTTGCCCCGGGCGCCATCTAACCTTATGCCCCTGGGTACTATGCCGTTGCATGAAACGTCACGGCGCGCATTCGTTCTGCAGCGCAATGTTACGGGGTCCGGATCATGTGCTCGATTCCCGTTCAAGGAGAGGGCACAAGATATCGATTCATCTGCTGCTGTTTCGGCCAATGCCGCACGCGACCCATTGCTGGATGGAAACAGCAAAATCATTTGCGCTGAGAAATGTCTAAGTTCTGGAATTAAGGACGCTCCGGAAACCCGTTCCGGTTGGAAAATGATAAGTCTGAGAACGGAAGTACAACAGCTCCTGGCGGAATCTTATTGACTATGACAGGGTTTCAAACTCAAATTGCTTCTAGGGCCAAATGAGGACTTATAATGTAACCGGAGGGCCGCATTATGAATACCTGTAGTGCCCGAGGGCTGCATTATGACGCTTACAGAAGGTATCATGAGTCATATGCAAATCATTTCTAGCCGTCTCTACGTTCGTTTGAAAGGAAATTGTTCACTTGCTAGCCGAGTGATTTTGAAGCACCGAAATTTTTAGGCATATACGCCCTGAAATTTTTAAAGATGTGTTGTCGATTGTTGTGAGTGCAATAAACTTAATCAGAGGTCAAGCCTTGAATCACGGTCTGTTCAGAGTTTTTTGTAATGGAGTTTAAGCTCAACACAATGTTCTTCTTTACTACACGAAAGTGCCGTTGCTATTCCGTGGTCGAGTGCTTATTCGTGTTCGTGAGCTGCGCAAAGAAAATCGAGCAGTTTGAGACAAGGAAGTAGTGGCATAGCAGATCACCTAGAAAATGAGTTCATTGTGTCTCTGGCATTGGCCTCACTGCAGCATGATCATGGGCGTCGGAAGGGGGGCCTTGGCCCCTTTGTTTTTGAAAATTTTAACAAAAAAAGGTTGTTTTCTTAGTTATGAGTGGGAAAAAATTTCATCACTTTTGACCCCCCTGAAAAAAATCCTTCCGACGCCCATGATCATTGAAAAAAACAACAAAAGATCCATTAACTATGTTTGATTGTTGGTGTACTACTGTAAATTCATTGTAATGTTATATCGTTGCTATGAAATTGTGTTAGTATCAATTATTATTTGATTTCAGACAAAAGGGAAGTAGAAAATTTGACGAATGCTCAAGGGGTACGAGTGGGTAGAAAGGTTAAGAACCACTGATCAAGCAACTGATTTATTAAAATGTGGAAAAAAGTTAATGAAGTTGTTAAATCAAGCGCGAAAATTTGATCCTAAAAGCAGATATTTGTCACTTATGACAAGACTAAAGCAAACCATCAAAGATTGACAACACGGGCACATGCACCACAACGTCGTGCAGAAAACAGACAGTATAAAAAAGTACTTTTCTACTTTTCTATCAGGAATGAAGGACACTGCGGATATTATTAAACTTCCTGCACATAAACGTGGAAGACTCTGAGCTGCAATTAAAAATTTTGCAGGCGATGTTTGCACCGCACTGAAAATAATAATAGGTGGAATACAATGTGGCGACTCGGCGACTTGTCTTACTGCTCAGGAGCTGTTTGAGGACGGCAACGATATCACGTTCCGCAGCGTCCCACACAAATATGAAGATCAAGACTGATTTACCCATTTAGTTATCCATGAACACCACTCCGGTTCATTATATTGCAAGCATCGAAATGGTATTGATGACCACTTTCATTTACCAATGCTAATCTTCAAACCGGGTGTGACATTCAGCACAATAATGGTTAAACTACTGGCTATACAGTTTGGAATTTTTCAAGTTTCAGCAAACTTAAGATCATTGTAACATTACCCACATGCCCAGTTTGCAAATTTTGACAGTCACCCTGTTTAAAGTTTGCTTCGACACCTGTTATTAGCTTCGCAAACATTGGTACAGCCACAATCAGAAATACTTCAAATTTCTTTTTTGCAAGAATGTGCTCGAGTCTTTCACTGAATCCTTGCAGATTTAAAACCTAACCTTTTTCCTGAAATTTGAAGGTTACGTAGGATTGCACAAACCCATATATTTTTATCGATACTAAGAAACCTTATCAGTCACCGACCACTTGGGTCTTCTGTTTTACACCAAATTCGTGGAAACAAGGTCTCCCGGAGATTTTTTGCAACAACAAAAAAACAAAAGCAAATCAGCAACGATATCAAAGATATACTGAAGAGGGTCGACCAATGCAGTGTCCCCAGGCATTTCGACAGCAGCAAAAATTGACCAGATTATCTATTTTATCTCACAGCTGCTGAGCGTTATTTAAACAAGTTGTGAAATCCTTTTTACAAAACGTTGTACTATTCGCATGCTAATTTCAAATATTAATTAACAACAATTCTACTACTACGGCCCATCGTGTCGTCACCGACGATGATGTCACTGGGCAGGTGGTGAGGAAGCGCGAACGGAGTTGCAAGATATAAGATCGCACGCATGAATACATACGAACAGTGCACAAGATCGCACACAACGACGCCTTGGCAGAATTTTGTTTTAGGTGATGCAACAAATCTAAGTGTCAACATAATGTAACAAAAAGCTTGAGAAATTCACTCAAGTGATGGAAGGTAATTTATTATGTACGTTAGAGATAATTTCAGTAAGTCTACAAAATGGTGTCATCACAGAAGTACAAGACTTCTTTTCTTCATTGAACATTTAACACGGCGAACAGAAAGTTTAGTGACCTGTTTGAAAGTGAACGGGAACCAACTTCAACACGAGATGGCGCTTTTTGTATTTTTGTTCAAAATGTCGTTAAAATGCAGCTCAATCGTCGTTGATAAATGTACTAAAGTACTGTGTTTGCCACAAGCCAAAAGCAACACACAATTACCTCCAAAATCGCAGATCCTTTGGTTTGCACCAAGGGACAAGCAATAGGGCTCAAATTAAGAACATCCAACAAAGTGTATTGGTCCAAACCAGCTTTTTCGGCAAGAGACAACCCCTCAGCCAAGGACGCCATAAAAGTACCAGTGAGCATGTTGACGATCAACTTCGTGTTTGCACCGCACCCCAGTTCACCTGAATTGCAAGAACAGGATTGAGACCAGAAACTAAGTTTCTCTGCAAAAAGTTTTTACTCAAGCGACAGATTTTTGACAAACTAACAAAAAATCAGCTGCGTAGAAACAGCTGCAAAATACATAGTTATGCAACGACCACTAAAAACGTTGCGACAGATTAAAAACTTTATCGAAGGTTAAACAAGCTCAAAATTTTTATAAATAACCATCGCACTTTCACATCCGTGGAGCAGTTTTGCAGTCGCTTCCACGTGGATACCAAGTACGGCGTACAGAACAAACGATGCAACTTAAAGCAAATTATCGCCTCTGCCTGAAATGCGAGCAAACACTGCGCGTCGCGAGAATATCTTCATAGTTATGCCACGGTGCTAAACGACCAACCTTTCCTGGTCATTTATTTTTGTTTATCCTGCAAGTGATTAGTCGATGGAAGTTGGGGAACGATATAAGAAATGTCAGTAGCTTTTTTGTGTAGCTTGCTAATGGTCGTTCAGCTTGACTAGTCTGCACTTTCTACAATCTTGATAGTAAAATAAATATAAGTAGTGTCACGAAAGCAACTTCCACAAAAGTTTGACGAAAATCTTCAAAAATGGTTAGTCAGCTCGGAGAGTTTTACAAATATTTCAACACTTTTCAACACATGTTGAACCTTTGTATCGTATGTGGTGGAATAACCCGGGTGGGTTTTTAATAACGCTGTCCAGCCCGAGCCCGGTGACCACCTTGCACTACACAGTTGACAACGAAAACCTTAGCAAGCTGCAAATAACAATTTTGCACATCTCAAAATTTTCTGCTTTCTGTCATCAGAAATTCATGAAAGCTGGAAAAGGGAAAACAACAGCAACACACGTTACTGTTCAGAACTGAAGTGTGACGAAAAAAGCTCATTGAAACAACTTTGTTTCTTGCTGTAACACCGAAATACAAAACTTTCGACTTGGGCTTAAACAAAAACAGAAAAGAGTTTGAACCCTGTTGAACAAGTTTGGTTAAGATCAAGCTTTGTTTAGTGTTAGTCCATGATTAAGATAAATTGAAGCGGTTAATGTTTTTTGACAGTTTTTGCGTTACGTCCATAATAGATAAACGTAGTAAGTCAACAGACCTTCCTTCTTAATCGTTGGGTTGTAATGCTTCACAAGTGCTTCGAAATTTAAAGGAATAATTTTTTCATGAAAAACGGAAATGTTGATGGTTTCTGTTTGTGACATTTTAAGTGAGCTTAGCGCCAAAAACGACGATTTACACTTTCTATCAATATGAGGTTCTATTAAGACGGATCTATAAGTTGGTATCTATTTACCCATCATCATCTTCAGAATAAATTTTGATTTGTGCAACCGCATAGGTACATGTCTGTAACACAGGCGATGTCGAACAAGCAGCACACAACCAAGCAAACGGCTTCAACACTGCTAAAAAAAGTCTGTCACACATCTATCTATACAATGGATTTGTTGTGCCGCTTCCGCTGCAACTAACGTGAGATAGGAAAACAGCGAAATCACACATATTTACAAACAAAGTACCTAAAAAGAACGTCTTTCTCCCCATTGCCTCAAAACAGGAATATCCGTCCATGTACAAAGATCGATCTCCAGCCGCCAAAATGACGACTTGGCCGTTTTCTGCTGATTTTCTGCTCCCGGACACCGGAGCTTCAAGAAAACGACCACCTCTCATTGAAATAGCCTGTAAATGGAAACTGTAAAGTGACTGAATAAAATCCACGCATACACTACACTCATATAAAATGCCAAAACGCGGAAAGTATTGCAAATATTTAACACTGCGGAGGCCGAGGGTTATTTCGAGTCCTCCGGGGCCTGTTGCTCGCGCGACCCCCCATAAGAAAAGCGGACACGAAAATGAATGAAAAATGAAGGAGGAAGCTCCAATATCTCAAGTTTCTTCATTGGGAAAATATGATAGTCTTTCTGAATGTCAACAGAGTCGGCACGCATACTGTTCAATTTGTGCCTATCTAACCTGACAACAGTTCTGCATTCTTCCCTTAAGAGATTTCTACGTTTGAGCACATAATGCTTAATAGAGACATTGCAGCTGATGTCCGAATAAATCGCGCGACAAATGCTGACGTGACTTATTTACAGGAAAAACTTTACGGACCAGACACGGATATAACTCGATACATTAAGTTGCGTTTTCACCGGTTTTATCCATCAGAAAGTAATAACTGCAACGGACACGGCATGTGACTGTATATGTATATTACTTTGACAGTTAGTTCCGCGGCAAATTAAGTATCGCTTTGCCCTTATGTTTCTTTTCATTAGCTGCCAGACGTAAAATATTAGGGATCAGTGAGCAGTTTGTCTGACTCTTCAGCAACACGGGTACGATGCCACGGTAGTTGGCGACCTCCTTCCTTAAGTAAAGGAGCCGAGCAACTACCGCCTCATGTCATTCTCCCAAATGCCATTGATGACGCAACGTATCACTAAATCTCTTCCAAACTTCAACATCTCCGCCTGAATATCGTCCGGGCCGCACGCCCTGTTGTTTCGGTGTGGTACCTGTAGGTGGAGGTGACAATGGGTGGAATGGTATTGGAACGATAGGTTCATGATATCTTCATCTTGGACGGTGTTACTCCTTGGGGGGCAGGTTAACCTTCGTAACTTGACAAAGCACTCGGGCATCAGTATTTCTTGCTTCCAGTTCAGCCACCTGGCCAGACAATTCCATGAACTCTTCATGAGTTATCTTTGCTATTTGTTTGGCCTTGCTTCTCGCAGCGTTGTATTCGGAGTAGTAGGCATATCTTTCGGTTTTCGGAATTCTCTTAGATCGTTGCCACACTGCTAGCTTTGTATAGTTTCTTTCGCTGCCTCCCCCACTTCCGCGGTTACTCACTCAAGCCTTGCTTTCGCCTGCAGTGGGGTTCCAGCAGACAGGCGGTCCATCCAACTCATGGGTGGCACTGTACAGTTTGTCTTACGTCACTCCATCGATTCCTTCTGATAGCTTGGAATGAAATGAACGCGAATTTCTTTTGAATTTTCCTGCTCTATCACAGCGCTGGGGCGATGTCGCTTTCGCCGCTTCGTTTGCTTTGCGTTGGTCGCAACGCACTGATAGTCATCGCAGTTCAGCGGTGATCAGAGTGGTCGTCATGGAAACCGCTGATAGTCCCACTTTTTGTACATGGTGTAAGTTGTGGCGTCGAACAAGAATACGAAAGATATTCGTTCTTGCCAGAACTCGCTTTCGGCAGAGTTCCAATAGTGCCACCCCACTGTCATTTTCGTCAGGCAATCCGTAACGACATATTAATTCCCTCCAGCAGTTAACGTCAGCCGATTTGCGCATTCAGATAACCAGCCAGTTGGCATCGCTGGTGATTTTTCGCGATTAAATTTTCAGATCCATGCTGCCGGCTCTCAGTTGGTGCAGATGACCCGATACCATACCTTTCCCACAGCTGTTGCCATTCCCATTCGGATGGGTCGACGGTCGACTCCTGGCATCTCAGATGCCTTCCTCAAGCAGTGTGTGGCACGTGCGCAATTCCGTCGTGGACAGGTGGCTCGCTGAGTGACAGATGGTGTATATCTTGCCTTTCCAGTTTTGCGTTGTTTCTCTTTGAGAAATCGACCCATTTTTCCTCGTTCAGTTTCCTGTTGGGCGCTGTATCGATTCCTCGAAGATGCATTCCGGTAAGGACACCAAACATAGCCATGCTGAGCGCAGGGAGGCAAAATCATTTCGTGGGTGAAGTAAAGAGTGTGGGGCCCAACAAGAGTCTTCCGGTCGACAAATCCTGACCCTGTCGTGCTGCCCACACCCCATCCCTACCAGACACAGAGAGCTGAGGCTACCGAGGTTGGACACGGTGGTGATGCAACATTTCCAAAGCCATGTTTCCGGCTATTGTTGACCGTCTGGCCGCTTGCTTGACCGGAGAGTAACGCCCTACAGAGACGGGGTTTTATGGACAATAATCCGCTGCCTCGTCTGACTTTCAAATTTCGGACGCACGCTGGCCAGCTTCCCTTTCTCCCCAGGAACCGTCACGCCGACAAACTGGGGGGCACATTATCATAAGCTTCAACAATGAAACACTCAAGCATAACAAATACCTAAATGTATCCCGGTCAACTCCGCACTTTTATCCGATCACTTAACGATACAGATACCGTGGATTACAGCAAAATATTGTCGTAACCTTCACAGCGTAAGCGCGGCTCAGGGCTAAGCAAGGAGGAGCTTTCAGCAAGGACAGCGACATTTATGAATTGCATCCCATGCCCGTTATTCCCGTAAAGAAAAATAGAACGATTGCACCGCTTCTTAAACAGGGTTGCGGAGTCGGAGGTTTTTGGGTGGAGTTGGAGTCGGATTCCTAACAACACGGGAGTCGGAGTCGGGATTTTTTTGTCCGACTCCAGGTGCCCAGTTGGATCATTTTTTACATCACACTCCTAAATTGGGAGCTCCTGTTGAAATGGTACAATTTCTTTTGAAACTTTGGCTGAATCAGATTTCTTGCTGTGCACCACGATTTCCATTGATTTTAACAACAGCCAAATTTCATTCCCTTTATGTTATGGAGTCGGAAATTTCGGAGAGGTCCAGAGTCGGGATTCGGAAATTTTGGAAACTCGGAGTTGGGAGTCGGATATTTTACCTCCTACTCCGCAACCCTGGTCTTAACATTAATCTATGCTTTGTATCAAAACAGTTGAATCTTTTACATGTTCTGCTTTTTCACACGTCACTGGCTGAACTCACCTCTGAAATTTCTTTAATAGTTTCTGTATCAACAGTGGACATTTCAACATAACCTTTTCCTGCTGTAATTCCTTGAAGAACTCCGCTGTTGCCGACCACCAACTAAACAAAATCATTGTGTTTTACGAGCGCGCATTTAACACAGTTATCACGAAGCTTTACAGGAAAACGCAAGAAGACTGTGCTGCCAGAACTTCTTTATTACCCGTGGATCTAAGATCGGAAAGATTAAGTCACTGTTTTGAAAGAAAAACAACCACCACACAATAAAACGAATTTCGAAGCGCTGGCAGCTTCACTCATGACCTCGTATTTTGAATACCACGCTGGTACGATAGCAAAGAAATTACAGCAATTCTTTAAAAATTGTATTTTGTGGAACACCAATCACTTTCCTTATAATCAAGCAAACCTCAAATAACCAACTGACTAGAAAAAGTGCAACCATTACAAAATTTCAACTGAATTTTAATGACAAAAATCAGCAGCAGTGCTGATGGGATGACCAAGCGTATGTTGTATGGCGCGTCTGACGAAGGGAACAAACAACGCTGAAATACATAATTCTAAATTTAAAAAAAATGTAGAGTTCCACAACAGTAAAGTTAGGGTGCATACAGCAAAGCCAAAACAAAACAGCAACATTATCCAGATAGTGCATAAAGACGAGCGTGCACAGAAAGTGTTAAATGTAAGCATATATCTTGCAAACAGGAAGAATTAGAAGGTACGGTAAAAGCGTACACACCGCAGACTCAAACATATCAGAAAAACAGAAGCACATAAAACAAACACTAGAAAAGTTGAATTTGTTGCAGATTACATATGCAAATACTTGGTAAATACAAAACTAAAAGACAGAACCAGGTCAGATTGTGTTGGAGAAAGCAAAGAGATCTACACATCCAAAGATTTCGCTGCCCGGAGTCTTCTCTTGTCATGAGTATTTTTGTATCCCCGACGCCCGCAATGCATCTTTCTCGCCAGGTCTCACTAATGAAGGAAAACTACCCGAAGCGACGTTTTGATTGTCAACAAACCACCTGTGTAACTGCACAATCATCATCCTACAGCGTGATGTGGCCAAGAAACACCGCCACGCATAAGTCTTCAATGCATTCGTTGCGCATTTGAGGAAGATAGTCAGGAAATCGCGTTGTGTCGTAGAGACGTTGCACCGGAATCAAGATTTTCAATTCCGGCCAGAATTGGCAGAAAAAAGGACTCCGGACGCAATCGTAATTTTTCTAATGCTTTTTTTTATAACTGCGATGGTGTTCTAATCTGCGTTTTTTCGCTGAGGATTTCCGTCATTTGTCCGAAATAGCTTAAAACTTTGTCATCTTTCATTTTCGGACATTTCTTGACAGAATTGACTTTTGTTTAGTCATTTCGAAAAAAATTCGGTCAATGACCGAAAAAAAACAGGTTCCAATTGCACTGAAACACTCAAAGCTCGAGCAGTAATAGATTTTGGCTTAAAGGATTGACTTTCAAGTATAAGATTTAGAGCGCACGGAATTTTCTACAAAATCTTTTGATTTATGTGCACAAATCTTTTCTATTATAAAGTTTTACCAGTTGGTTTTAATTAATCTTGATATATTGCAAAAAACACAACCTACAAACCATTACGTTACGTACGCAAATTGATCTGATAACAGAAAACTTTAAAATGTAGCAAACAACAAATTAGCGCCACCCGAAATTTCCCGCCGATAACGAAAATATAGCGTGATTTCAGGAACGTACCGGAACGGGATTTCGGTACATCTCTTCCAGAGGTCACAACAAAAATTAACAATTTGAAACTGGTACAACACTCAAAAATGACTTGGTTGAGGAAAACATGGGCGCGCCCAGTGGCGTAACTAGAGGTTTGAGCCAGGGAGGGAAAACTTAGCTGAAGAGGGCCCATTGATCACCGTAGGAGGCCTAATAGCCAACACTCAGTAAAAAATTGAGAAAAGATAGTGAATCCGGTTGTGAATGTCTATTTTAAAAGCTGAAATCGGCGGAAAACACTCCGAAAATCGCAAAAATTCAACCTACTGAAAACCAAAAAATACTAAATGCCGAAAATATAAGTTATGTGGGGGTCCATTTTTTCAGATTAGCTTGCCAGGGGGTCGGTTTGTTCCCCTGCCTCCCCGTCAGTTATGCCACTGGGCCTCCTTTGATGTTGTTGGCATTTCCCGAATCAAGTGTATGACAGCAACATCAGTAATATTGTGATGTCAGTAATAGTAATATCGTGGAATTTGACCGCAGGTGGTGACTTTACTACATCGGGAGATAATGATCATAACTACTCGGTCGGCAAATGGTGCGCATCAAACGAAGACATGCTTTTGTGCACTACGCATTAAAAAAAACTGCTCCCAGCGATTTAAGAACCTCAGACATGACCTCAAAGTTGCCCCAGGTTTGTCAAAGAAACACGCGTTACTTTTCGCAACGTCAAGGGACGACCCTTTTAGAAAACTTTAGTGAACATGCTTGGGATGACGTCAGCACGTTGAAGAGGTTGCTTGAAACAGCGAACTCATGTCTGGTAGATAGGGAGCTGTTGTTGTTTGTGCGCAGTCGTGCAGCGATCGAGGCATTGCATGTCCCTGTCTGACTTTGTGCGCTTGAATTCATTTGTTGGATTTTCAGCGTAAACAACATTCGTGTTTCGCTCGTTCGGTGACCGGTGTCAAGCGAAATTTCTGACCTGTTATTGTTTTTCGGTTGTTTCCTTCTCAGAATAAAGGAATAAAATCTGGCAATTACTTTTTTGATGTATGTTGTGTAAATTAAAACATTTTGGTTAGATGTCAGGTACCCGCAACAAGCTATAGCACCGGAATAACTTTTAACCATTGAAAATTTTCGGACTTAGCCGTTGACCTCAATTAATCTTCTTCTTCTCACCAGAGCCGGATTAAAGGGTAAGGGGGCCCGGGGCAATTTTTACTGGAGGGCCCCTACGACGTATTTTGTGACGTCATAGTTTGTAAAATTTGTTTTCGCTGATTCGCAACGTTCTCGTTTGCTTTTTCCAGTCGTCGATTATGTGCCTGCCGAGTTTACTCGATTGTTAGCCGCCTTTGATTGTAAGTCGCACGAAATGGTGTTAAAAATTAATGTAAGCTGCCCTTGATT
>Ga0210059_1000143_pt1 | contig 69268 bp, 36 predicted proteins | sample Ectturendosymbi2_FD_188042 | JGI IMG/M metagenome (GOLD analysis project Ga0210059, IMG submission 188042) | Ecteinascidia turbinata endosymbiont from Florida, USA - Sample 2 (SPAdes) (version 2) | ecosystem: Host-associated > Tunicates > Ascidians > Unclassified | place: Key West, Florida... | reverse complement strand
AATGGGCGGTTGGGGGGCGATAGGAGACCCAGTTAATAATTACATTTCTGTTGTCTTACTAACTTTGAGTGACCAAATGTCATAAAAAACAGTATGATCAACAAACATGTATGCATGTAATTTGTAATCAAAAATTTAGCGTTGTACTAAATTAAGTTTTATAGTGAAATGCACGAAAAAATTGTGTCGATATGTGTGCTAGGCATGGTAGGGGGACGATACAAATTTGTTTGTCAGAAAAGGAGGCGCTAGCCAAAAACGATTGGGAAACACTGTAATAGAGTGATTTCATTGGTTGGTCTTGAAGACTTAGGCCGCTGAACGTGTCGTTTGCTTGTGTTCGAATCTTTTACCTCGTGTCTGACTGTAATATATATGCAATCAGTGGTGTTGGAACTGGGGTTGCAGAGGATGCAAGAGCACCCCCTAACATTTTGATTTGTCAAAAATTTGGGAAACTCTCGAAAAATTTGGGCAAAGAACCTTAGACATTTTTTTACCAATATTAATGAAATTATAATTCTTGGTTATTTAGTGTATAAATAAAAGTTCATTGTGCCATGGCGAACACCTTAAATGTATATAAAATCAACAAACTATTTCTAGTAACTTGATGTTTTAGTTTGTGAGAGTTGATGTGCAACTGACTCACTTGAAAGTTTGGTCAAAGGCATTTCATTTACGTGCTTTATTAACTGTTCACCGAGGTAATCGAGAATGCTGCAATTAATAGAGTCCATGCCGGCAAGTATAAAATAGCTTTTGTTCTAACTAAGTGTTTGAATGAACGTATTTTGCCATACAGTGTGTTGTATGTTGCATATACTCGTATGTGCAGTTGAACAGATAATCTCGTGAGACTCACAACATAGTCATAATATGAATAATATGAAATATGCCACATACTGTATCACACACATGTCTTCAGAGAAGAAAGGAAGCAGTTTTAGGCCTACCTCAGCTTTGTGTGAGGTTCCTTGCTGACAGCAACAGGTGGAATGTGAATGGAATGCCAAATCTGTGAGGCAGATGCACAAATGTATTGAGCCAGTGGGCGTCTGACATTATTCCTGCACAGCTTAGCGTACGTTTTCTTAGTTGGGTTAATTAAAAACCAAATTTCAAGTACCAAATTTTCTATTTTCAAATTTATGGTAACATGGTAGAGGCAAGTATAATGTACCAACAGTTACAGATGATTTTTTGGGAGAACGTTTGCCGCACAAAAGCTTTTCGGGCAAATTTGGAGAAATTTAAGCAAAGTATCATTTGCACCCCCAAAATGTTGCTCTCTCCTACACCTATTGTCGTAGCAGATACTGAAAAATACCTCTCGTGTCAAGCTACTGCACGTTACACCGTCAGTGTGATGCCCATAAAATAACTTCGGACAAAGTAATCGACAAGTGGCCACAGCAAAGCAAATCCATTCCTTTGGCAACTATTTGTAACACAAACATTCCCAAAAAAATTTCAGTTCTTTCACCGTGCTTGAAACAGGAATTTTAAAAAGAGGCGGAAATAGGGCTGGGTTCACACGCAAGTAATTATTGAAGTTACTTACTTGAAATCCTTTACTTATTACTTGATTAAGTATTTTTGCCATTACTCAATATTTCAAGTAATTTTCGTTCAGAAACGTTCAGAATTTAGAAGCACGTCTCTTGCTGTAAACGCAATAATATGCATGACATGCATCATCACACATAAAATAGGCCATTGAGGAAAATATATTTCTTTCCTGTGCAGTGCGATTTGAGTTACAATTGTTGATTGTCATCGTGATTACGATTTAGAGCTGGAAGCTCATTCCATTAACTTGAGTCGCGGCCAACAAGTGCGAATTTTTTCTGAACCGCCCATTATCTGATTTAAAATTGCAATGATTTTCATGTGCTTGAATGTTTTTAAGACTAAATGTCCATTTTCCTGATTTGCTTGGATTACTTAAGTTGCTTAAGCAATCTGTTAGAAATTATTTATTACTTAAATGATACGTAATAAATTACTCATACTTCAACCCAGGCCTAGGCGGAAATACCCCTGGAACCGGTTTGGTTTGTCAATGCAAAAATTGGTGTCCCAGTTCGAGTGTTTTCACTTCATGTGTAGAATAAACACGTTTGGCTTGTTACAAGAAAGTTCATCGAACTAAGCTGCTCATGACAAAGCACTCGAGTGCTGTCGTTATCTCTTTGATCATTGCCAGTTTCCGTGACGTTGTCCAAGTATGCAATTGTGCGTTTCCGTTTGCATTTACGTTCAACAGTCTAATTGTCCATTATTATTTGAATTGGCAAACCACAATCAGTTACATCAAAACACGATTGACAGAATTGGTACAGTTTTCCGTTAGCTTCGAAAGCCCAAAATTCTCAATCCTTGCCTAATGGATCTTGACAACAATTGAAAATAAACTGACCGCCAGTCCAATTTACATTGGACTTTTCCTTCTCCAACTCTTATACTTGATAACCAACATTAAGCGAGGGTAGACATCCAAGGACGTAAATGGATATTAGTTTGCAATAATGAAGTGTACATCATACACGTTTCATGCAGTAATTACCGCTGGTCAAGGACTCTGTTTCGACTAGTTTTTCATTTAAGCGTTTGCTTCTTAACCGTGTTGTCTCGATTTCGTTGCAATTGGCTCTCACACATCAGCTAAGGTTCGTTCGAATGTCTTAGGAGTTTTAATCTTTGCGGCAAAAAAGTAGATGAATTCTGCATCTGTTGCAACACTTGTTTGCTTAGGCACCGCTTATTTTTTCCAAACAGGTCCTCGACGTCCATACCTAGTTTTACATGTAAAGAAATATGATTCATTTAATTACAATAGGCTAAGATGAAGTATGAGACACCTTGCACTTCAGTGTTCAGGCATAATGTTGCAGAGACCGTTTTTCATTCGACCCTTAATCCTTTCGTAATATAAATAAACACTCCTGGTGGGTTCATGACCGGCGCAACTTCCTGGCGAGCCTGAATAGATCAGCGTTTCTTGATTTTTATTCCTGCCAGCGAACGCAGTAGCTATACAGTCGGTGGCAAGCACGAATGGTAATCCTGCAGCGACAAACAAAACAATTGCCCTGAAATAGCAAGGTTTGAGAGTTTTTTGAAAGGAAAGCTTTAGAAATGGCCCCACTTTTCGTAATGCAGACAAATGTTTCGTCTTTTCGTATTTTCAGCACTGTGTGCCGTTAGAATTTCATAGCTTGCGAAGTGTGATGGAGCATCACAGTGAGGGAATTTCAAAGTGTGTGATTTCGCCTTTTTTGGTCAGTATTTTCTCACTTGAGCAAAAACAGAAATTTCTCATTCCGATTCTTCTTCAGCTGCAGCCGGTCACTCATTAACTGTTTTTATCACACTTTCAACTGTTCCAGAAACCGCATGCTTCCTTGACTGGTCTTGGGCAGAAAGTAAAGACACAGTTAGGTCATAAAATCTCAGCAGATTCAAGTATTCATGCTGAAAACAAGTTCTTTAAAGTCAATTACTTTGAAAATTCATGGTTTCTCATCAATACCTGAGATCATTTTGTCGTTTCTCAAAAAACAGGGAGTCTTTTGAAAGAACAAGCAAAGCGTGCAACAATTCCGCGCGTACCTCTCCATTTTTTGCCGTCTTCCTGAAAGCAAATGACAGGCAAACATTGCTTACAAGTTTTTTCATGATTACTCGTATGAGACTTTTAATAGCTACGTATTAATCTGCTGCGTTTTTCATATAAACATAAACTCCAGGTGAGAATCAATACTTTATCAACAGTCTACACTTGTCCACCCACGCTTTGCCGTCTGTGCTGATCACCTGAAATTAGTAAAGCTTCTACAGCTCGAAGCCAGAGCTTAAAATCTACCTTGCACGTGCACGATGAGGATCGATTTCGAGATTGTCCGTCTGCAGCAAGTAGTCCATCTCCGTTGCAGTTAATCAAATTGTTATAACCTAAATCAAATTCACTGTTGCAACTGAGGCAACTGAGGAGAGTCATCAGAGTAAATAGAAGACACAGGTACGACTAATGAACTACCGCAACTGAATGCGATGCTCCTGGTGACTGTGTACAGCCTTTGGTGGACGCAACAACAGCAATTAGCAATGCAACAGTTGAGGTTGGACCATGAATCCAGAATGAAAATGGCCATGGAGGTTCCGAGGGCGACGATGATTACAGGCAGCATTTACTGATAAAGCAACAGCTGTTTAGTGTAGGCGTTACGTACGGCATCAGAGAAGTAAGGCGTAAATTTGTCAGTAGTGATCGGTAGTTAAAAATGAGGAGCACCAAGGTATGTAAGAATTTACAGGAAAATGACATCAAATACAATTTCCTGGAATATTACCCTTGTTTCAACGTCTTTGAGCAACCTTTCAGTGTCGTTTGAAATTTGGTGGCAAAAGTATTTTTGATAATTTGCAAACAAATGATGTTTTGGAAGCACGAGGTTGGATATCTTTATCTTTCATGGTAAGAATATGGACAAGGTACCGCGGAATTGTAGGAACATTCAAAAGAGCAGACGAACCTCGCTTCTATCTTTTTCACCATTGTTAACGTGGCTTTCTTTCGTCGGAAAAACTAAAAACTAAAAAAAAACTTCTATTGCGTGCATTCAGTTAATGACGAGTACATCACAAATGCACTCTTTAAGATTTTGTTCAAGAAAGTTCATGGATTGAAACGTTTTGGTTGACAGTTTTCTATATTTTACTGATCCCGAAAAGTATTGTGACGCTGCTTTAGTCACCCGTGAAGGTCAGTTAACCCCAAGTATCGCCCCGAACACATGGTTATATTTTCTGCAAAAGATTAAGACACGGTGTTTACCTGAAAATGCAAAGAGTGAGGTTCATCAATCTGTAAAAAAGGAAGATGGAGATCTCAGGCTTCAAGCACCAATTTCCCTGTCTCCGTTAGTTGCTCTTATTCATCATTAGCCAATAACAAGGGCATCAACGATTACCGCATTTTTCCAGCAGTGCTTGTGCGAAGCTGTTAAATCAACACAAACACTTGCGACCGCCAATGGCAACCATGTTGCAACAACTTTGTTCGCTTTGTTTTTAAACCTGAATTGTGCTTTTGTCTGAAATATCCTGTGCTGTACAAAATAAAGATTACTTTTTTTTTCCTTCCATATTAATTCGTACAGAAGTGGACCTTATTTCGCAATCGCTAAAATTTGGCTTAGTTTAGTTTGAATTTTTTTGCATTGGCAATGGTTTCTGAGCTGTTGAAAATGCAAGCTGCAGATTGTAAGTTGGCTGCTTCCCTTCCTATCACTTGTTTTTTTTAATGAACCTGAATCTTTTTAACTTTTTAAATAAGAACAGCTGATTTCTGCTTCTCTAGTTGTGGTTTCATATCGTGGTACTCCAAAACAGCCATTGATATCGGGAGCGGATATTTCGCTTTTACCTTCAACGTTCAGGTTGCTGAAGAAGGAGAAGTGCCAGCAAGGTGAGATTGCTTGAGCAAAGCATATGCGTGCGTCAGTTGACGGTTCAGATGTTTAGCAATGCAAAGGGTGAGACAAATGCGTTCCTGCAAAAAAGCGATGTCTCACAATCAGTCGGCAAAAAGTGCATAAAGTACGATTTTTAGGCTTGTCCATGGGAATGCCATTCCTATGGGAATCCCATGGTAAACGTCCCATGGGATGGGATGGGACAGGCGCAAATTGCTATGGGATGGGAATGGGTCAGACAAATATGTCCCGTGGACAACCGTAGGCTTGTCCATGGGAATGTCATTCCTATGGGAATCCCATGGGAGATGTCCCATGGGATCGGATGGGACAGGCATAAATTGCTATGGGATGGGAATGGGATAGATAAATATGTCCCATGCACAGCCCTGTCGATTTTGCAGTTGTTGCTGGGCTGCTCACGAAGTCTAGTTTGTCTATCGATGTTTTAGTGAAAGCCTGCATCCAACCATTTGTGTTATGAATCTATACCGCAAAAACGACCTTTTGAAATTTCAAACGAGACTAGAATAAATTGATTTCATTCTAATGCTTGGACACTTCGTGTAGTGTACAGAAGCCTTTACCAGCATGTAAAAATTGACATTTGTTCAAGACTTAGAATTATTGAAAAAAGAAAACAGTCTGCCGCATGATTCCGTTCAGAAATTTCTTTAAAGCAAGCAAAAAAGCTCTAACTGTCGCATCACGTAAGTTTTGTGTTTGATTTTAAGTTTTTACTCCTTTGTATATGACAAATGACTAGTATGAACTCTGTTTTATTCTTAGACCAGTTGCGTTTGTTTGTCATGCAACTGTAAAATACTTCCATTTTAGAAATATCTGGGACAAAAACACTTTCGCGGTAAATCCTTGTTGTTTAGAAACTTAACAGAGTCTACAAATGTGGAGGTCAGGGAAAACTTTGTTCCAACCGTAGGTAAAAAAAGATCGCCAATGTTCAAAAAACACTTTGCCAAACTTCATCTCCCTGCATTGGTCCAGCAGTCCATCATAAAATCCAACATTGGTTGGTTCGTAATTGCCGTTCTTGATAGAAGTCTTGATGTAAACATCTCCAGCAAGAAACACACTTCACGTTTTATGGTCCCCAACGAATCGTTGGATGTCACTGTAAACAAAGCAAAATTATTAGGAAGTCTTACCTGGCAAAGTATATATTAAAAATTACTGGAAGGTAAAAATCATGCGGTAGTTTTAATTCTTTGCTGACGGTCATATGAACCTAACACTTCTAAAAGCTCTTTTGAAAATAAGTCATAATTAATAATTTGTTCATGCAGATTATATTTTGACAGAGTGTAGAAAAACGCCTGAAAAGGGCCAAAAACACTGTGAAGATGTAGATTCCAAGAACGATCGAGAAGCTTTAAAAGATCAATTTTCAGTAAGTCATTTTGTGTTGTTTTTCAAAACTATTCAGTTAGTGAGGCTTGCGTTTGATCTTTTCAGGCGAAAAGTTTGATTTTAATATTTTTGTGACCAATTTTTGGTTTTGCACAGAGAAAACCTCGTAACTCAATACTTTATAAGGTAGAGTGAGGGGAATCTCGTTGTGTTATTGAAAAAAATCGGTGAAGTGATAATGCCAAATTGCGCACAAACCAACACCACTGTAGCAAGAGTTGATATCAAAATGTCATATGACTTCAGTCCAAGAACAAAGCGGAATTTTATTTTTACGAGATTAAAAATAATTCGATTAATTCACGTTCCGCAGAAGTCGAAAATAAAAAATAGTTTCAAATGCAACACATTCATTCGCACTTACGCTTTAAATAAAATCAATGACAAAATTTGTCTAAAAACAAACTATCGGGATATTTCCTTTCGATCGCTATTCTTTTTCTGAGGTAAATAACACATTTGTTTCTCATTTGATCTTTGTTTACTGCTTGCTCCTTAACTGGATTCCCTGCAGTTCATCCCCATCATCTTTATGTGCATGACGTCACAACTGCGTAAATAGCAGTAGACTACAGTTGAACCAGTATGTGCTACACATTAGCTGCTACTAAGTCCTCCCGATTTCCACGTGTACTTGATTACTTTTTGAACGGAATTATCAAAAAAAAATTGCAAATTTACTCTTACTTGAAAATTGAATTTACCTGAAAATTGTAAATTTACTCCAAAAATGCGATAATTGTTCAGCGGAAGAGTCAGTGTGCATATCGTCTGAAATTACATTGAAATCGTCCAAAACTAAGTCAGACTTAATGCAACGATTTTTCAGAACTATTCACGTCTTCTGCAGCGAACACAGAAGAAGGAAGGAGCCAAATATGCAGGTAAAGTAGAACACTGAAAATACAGCACGGATATGATAACACCACAGTTATAACAGCATTAGAGAACGTACAGTAGATTTCAAAATGTTTTGCACAATTTTTGATTTTTTGTTATTGCACTTTATATAATTACCGGATTTTGTAATCTTAAAGATGAATTTGCTTGCTTGATCATAAGATCTATTTAGACTGTCGCTAATGCTTTAGTTATTCGCAAAAGACATAGGTAAAATGGCATTTTTGACGACTTGTTTGTAATGTACACTTAGGGTCATGACAAAGATACAAGTAAAGTATTTTGCATTGAAACTACTGTAAGGTAACTTCTCGTCTGTATAGCACATTTAAGCAAAGTGACCTGGAATGCAGACAATTGCTAAAAAAGGTCACTACAGACCAAATTTTTACTCTCCAACAAATTTTCGAGAAACCTTGGGAGTTGGTGCTGCTAGAGTGCTCTTAACAGGACCTACAATAGGCACGTGATAGGTTTTCACCTGCGTGCGATCAAGCAGGAATGAAAAGTAGGATTAAAAAGCGAGGAATTATGCATTTCCAGAAATCCAGGTCAGTGTATGCTAAAAGTAAGCAGTAACGCACTGCAGCAGGCCGAGAAGAATACATTGGAATGAATAGTGATAGAGAGCAGAACAAAGAGACTGAAACACGGATTGGTGAAGCAAACGCAGTTCTGTGTGAGCTTACAGTAATTCATCTGTGCTCACAAAACCTGAGTTTCAAACACCGCAAAGCTGTTAGTTTTGAAATCGGTCTATGTTCCGATCTTCACCTATGGTCATGACTCAATAACTGAAAGAGTGATGTCTCACGTACAAGCGGCAGAGATCGGATTTCTGTGAAACGTTAACGGCGTGACACTGGCCGGACACTTCGCGGCAAAGCCCGCAGCTGTAAAATTCGTAAAACCTTGAAGGTCGAACCAGTTCTCCGAATGAAGAGATCTCAGCTGCGGTGGTTCGGCCAGTGACGGATTTAGACATAGGCCAAATAGGCCATGGCCTAAGGCCCCACGCTTTTGGGGGCCCTGCGCAACTCTTTCCTATGACGACTCATTGTTAACTAAAAATTGGCGAAACTGCTCAGAGGCATGATTTCAAAATTTACCTCGAAACGGGCGGATTTCTACTCTAGACTCTCATCACTGCAAATTCCTACTCTAGACTCTCATCACTACAGTAACAACACGATAATATTGTGCATCTGGGCGTGAGAGAGAATCATTCCGTCTGTACGAAAGCGGTTACAAAAAAAGAATGAAAAAAAACGGTACTTAATCGATGTTCAATTTTCCACTGACAAAAAGCTCGCAACAACGCAAGACAGCCAGACATTGCAAAACTGATGAAAGGCAATATTATCAGTATTGGATGCTACGTTTGGTTGTTTTTAATAGATTTCCCGCAAACAGAGATTGCTTGGTGAAACTCTATATGTTATTTAGATCAGATAGAACAGTTTCTCGTGAGCTTTTCTGCGAAAAACGTTTCCAGGTTGGGCTTACTTCATATGGTTAATTGAGGGTGTTTCGAAAATACTTTGCTGCAGTGCACAACCTGTCTTCATACTACTTACCATGGGCCTATGGCATGATTAAAACACTATATTTTGTTATGCTTGAAGAATAGACACTTTCAAAACGGCATAAATAAGCCCTGCGTCCACTGAAGGGATTGTGCTTGTTTGGTTCATAAAATATGTGGTTACTATTACTATAAAAAAGAAGTTTACGTGCAGGTAATCAGATCGATAGCTGCACGATATTTTCGAGGGCGGCAACACGGACCTGCATGAAAATGTATATATCCGAAAAACAAACCTACTATCAACGCTAGAAATCACGGAAATTTAACGAAAAGAACTTCTGAACTACATGAAATAGCTATAAATTCCAAGAAAAGGTTGCAATGTTATTTGTTCTTTAGAAGAATGAAGGAAAGGCTTTCATTTCTGTTGAAGATCCAAGGCAATTGTAGAACCAATGTCGGCACAACAAAAGATATTTTCAGGGGGCACTACACATAAGAATTAGTGCATACTTTCACGCATTTCAGATATACGGCCAAATAGGTCACACTTGCGTGGGGCCCAAACACTGAGATGGCCTAGGCCCCGCGCTCCCGAAAGCCGTCCCTGGGTTCGGCCACGTGAACAGAATGTCCCAGGAAAGATTAGCGAGGCGAGCCCTTCTGGCTGCAGTCAAAGCGACCCAAATGCCGACCAACCACCAGGTGGTGTGATTACATCTGCGAACTTGCTTGTTCCCGTCTTAGTGTGAACCTAGCATAGCTGCCTGGGATTGCCGAAAACCGTGATTTATTTTGAAGCCTCCTAGGTCACTGCCTCCGCGACCCTCCTCAGAGGAAATGCGGGTGTGAAAATGAATGATTCATACATAGGCAAAGCTTCCTATCTCCTCCAATCTAACCCAGCAGCTGTTTTGTTAAGTTTCTGCTGAACGATTACCAGTATTTTTGCTATGTAAAAAGAATCACAAACTAGCTTCTGAACTCCTGATAGGCTTACTTGAACTCACCTTGCTCTCATCCGAGACGTTATTGTGGTAGTACACTTCACCATACCTGTGACCCAATTCAAATGGAACCACAAAGTGTGAGCTTCAGTGCAACTCGTTTGCTTGAGTCGCACTTACTTTCAAAGTGGAGTGTTTTCTTTTGCGAACATACTGTATTAAAAGAGCTCATATGGTCTACGATGCTCCGTAGGGACAACAAAAGAAAGACGTATAAGTGGCATGTGATAGATCTAAAATTTTCCCAATTAGTTTGTTGTACGCCAATCATGTTTTCAGATGACACGCCCATTCCAAAGAGGACGAATGGCTTTGGACAGCAGGAACGAGCTTTACCCGTTTCCATCTCAAACACTGGTTTGACCATCTCAAACGCTGATTTGACAGATACAAAGAAATGGAAGAGAGGTGAGAAGACCAGTGGCGCAACTAGATAAAAACGCTGCTGCTGATTTTCAGGCGGATGCTAAAGCAAAATGCACATTGTTCCTCAGCTTGTTTCGGAAGGAAAAATAGCATGTAATTCAACTGGCCAGCATTTTAGTTTTGATCTCCACAAGTTGGTTATAAAAGAGAAATTAAGTAATTGTCTGTGGTTGCTGATTGCTTTGCGAGTAGATGAAAACATGAATGATAAAGAAAAAATCACTGATGGCAAACAACATCCTTACAGATTGTGTGTGTTTTTGTAACTACTTGTGGCTTATCAAAGTTCAGTTCCTTCAGACAACAGTCCTTATGTTGGTACCTTCCAGTTGTCGTTTCCTGTCATGATTTTTCAAGCAAAGCAAACGAACCCGGAACGAACATTCCTGGTCAATGTTGCTCATTCACAAAGATGGACAGAGAAATGCTGATAGAAAGTGAGAAAAAATCTTTAATCGGCGTTATTTCATTGCAAAGTAAACTCACGTTCGTGACTTTTACAGTTAAGGTAACACATGTTCCTGCGTCTGGAACGTTTTCTCAAAAGTAGTGCTTTCTAATTTTTTCAAAAGTATCTAAATTTGTTTAGATACTAAAGAACCTGGTTAACCTACTTCAACGAGAATGCGGTAAAGCCTACAGTAAAGTCACTTATTCTTTAAAGTTAGTGCTGTGATAAAGTCTGGTAACAATGGCGAAAACCGCGACATAGCTGTAAATGACTTAAAACAGTACAAATAAATGCAAGTTAAACAAATTTGAACAATTACAATATGGCTTTTTTCACATTTGAAAACAGCCATGGCGACGTAAGCGTAGTAATTAGTAACGGAAACGTTTAAAGCTTACAAACGAAAGAGGAATTTACTTTGCTGTGCTCTTGAAGTAATGTAACTAAACTCAAAAATTGCTTGATCCCACTTGACTCTACTGGCAAAAAGGAAAAATTCACTGGTTCTGTTGTCAAACAGAGTACGTGGATGACTGTTGCGGAAATAAGCAGGAAAAAAATCAAGAGCACTGCGGTATTCCTGAGCCTGGCGGTGAGCCCAACTCATCGGGGAATCCCCTTAACGTAAGTGATTGTTAGGTAGTATTGCTTGAATGCGCCTTACAGCAAAACCCTTCCATTTAAACAAAGCAAGCGATCCAGAAACAAGCGGAGAAAATTTTAGCTTACAACCGTTTGAAAATCAAATAAGTCAGTGCGTAGTTTTGATAAAAGCTTCACATGAGTAAATTGCAACTCTTCAATTAATGCCCTGTAAAATGATTTTATGCATTCCTGCAAATTTAATTGAATTTAAAAATGTATCAGTCCTTTTTCAGGTAAAGTCGCCTCGTTCTGACAGAGCTCATCATGAGGAAGGAACAAAATATTCAGGTTCGATGCTGAACAGCTGTGCAATGTAGTAATTACAACGAACGCCTGATCTTGAGTTGCTTCTGCGTTCCTTTCGTAAAAGAGCAATCGTGTTCTTATCGTTAGTGATTATGATTTTGTTGCAATGTAATTTAACTACCAACAAGCACACAGACGGCAAAACCTTCAGACACAATTTTACAAGAGTCTCTTCAACCCCAGCAGCCTGTGCACTGTACATGACTATAACCAATTCTCAGGACCACGAACCTTATTGAAAGACTGTGACAACTGCTGCTTCATATGCTACAAGATTTGGGTTTTGAGAAGAATGTTTGCTGTGGGCTTTTTCTGCAACACCTTTGCATTCGCAATTCCTCCTGGTTGTACCTTTTCTAATCGTAAATAATGTTGTAGTGATTGATTGCTACGTTAGTTTCTTCTAAAATCAGTCTCTTTCGAGTTTTTTTTGTAGGGTATCAGAATTTCCGATAGAGGATCTATAAAACTACTTTCTGCTGTTATATCTCAGAACACGTTCAGAGTTGTTTAGTCTGAGCAAGTTGCTGTGGTTGTGCAGAGGATACTTTAATGGGATCGCAGGTCAGGACAGAACTAAGAGTTTGATCTGGGGCACATCGTACAAACAGATCTTGGAGAAGATACAGTAGAAAATGCATCGGAAAGAGTCAGTGTCTGCTGACGCCAAGCACAATATACTGCTTTCATTATCATTTTAAGTAACGTATTAAACTAAAAAATGCAGTAATGCAACCCTATATTTAACGTTTGTTGTAAGAGCCGACTGAATTTTTCTTCCACATAGATTCAGTCAACCTGTATTGCATTTAATCTTTTTTGTAAGCGCCAACTTTCATCAACTTAATCTTCGAGATAACTTATTACGAATTAATGGTTTGCAGTTTTACAGGCGATTGGTCCCTGGTTGGAAATAGACTTTACGTAGGTAGGCAGGGATCAAAATGTTAAACATAGGCTGGTATGAAGATTTCAGCATACGCATGAATTTAATGTTGCTTTGATATCCGTTTAGGATACGAACTAAGCGACTTCATCAGACATAATTTCTACTTTCACTTTTCCTGCAAATGTGAGTTGAAAGGATTACTCAGAATGTGAGTTGGAACTAGTGCAGCGAGATCTACATAGAATTCAGCAAAGAAACCCCACAAAGAAGTTAAACAATAGTGCAAAGTAATATTTTGTCATTTTAATTGTTAAGGACCTTAAACACTTTATACTGAGATCAATAGAAAAGCCTTATACACTATATTCAAATGAAGCGATCGGCCGTTGATTATAATCACTATTCCGCTTTCATTCAATTCTTATTTGCGCACATTTCCAGGTTCCACGCCATTTCTGAGCTGCTTAAATGGCTCAGAACCCTGCGAGACAATTTTACCCATTTGTATTTCCAACATTGATGTCAAAGATGCAAGGAAATGGAATAGAGGTAAGAAAATCAAATGTTAAACCTAGACCGGTTGCTGACGGAATTAAATAAGTTCCTAAACTGAGGTTAAAAGTGATTACATGTTATGTCAATAATTCGGTCCTTAGTTACAACCTCAAAGGTCTTTTAATGGAAGTCAATCAACTTGTTTGCTAGGTTCGGTGAACCGATGATGAATCAACAAAGCAGTGTTAAGTGAACGACATCAATATTTTCTGAATTAGTTTGTCAAAATTGTGGTATTTATCTCAAAACTCCAGGCAACGGCAAGCTGGGGCTTGAGGTTGTTTTTGGAGTTGGCGATGAACTACGTCGCAAACGCATTTGCCTGTGGTGTGTTTTCTCACTGTTCTTTTTAATTCGCATGCATCGCCCGTGACGTTGTTGCACTGTTTTATAACTTAAAATACGTTAAATGTTTTTCAACAAAAACATTTCATCAGCCAGTGGCGAGCGCATTTCAACCTTTTAGCCGGAACTTTGAAGATTGAAATCAGTAAGTGAAAAAACTGAGTGTAACAATGTCTGGGTTCAACATTCCGTTCATACAAGCACGTCGGAAAAGGTAGGAACCACAAGCGAATACCAACCGATACTTTCGTGGCGTGGAAAATCAAAACGGCCAAAACTGTTAAAAACATCCGAATTGGAGAAACAGTGTTCAGAATTCAAGGTTATTCATAACTTTGGCCGGATGCTGTGCAGTTCGTTCCGTCTGAGTGCAGTTCGTTCCACCTGAGTGCGGTTCGTTCCACCTGATTGCGAACTTGACCGAAACCGAATGACTGAAGTTCTTCGAAGACGTTGCAGCTTCCAGTGAACGTGCTTTTATTGGATTTGCGAAATATAAGTTTGAATCGCGCATCGATTTGGTCCTAAGGGTCATTGAAATGGTTGACATCGCTTCTTCTCCCAACTGCGAATGAAAAAGTGAAATTATGTGATGTGTGACATCACGTGATTTAGTCAAAGATTTTGACTTATTGATAACGGTAGTGATACGATGCAGCGTGCAGACACTTATCTGTGTGTGTGTTGCGAATTATAGTATCGTCACGGTGGTATTTCACAGCATTAGAAAACAGCCCCAAGGCCTACACCTTAAAATTTTTGGGGCCGGTCGATTTTATAGCCAGAAGATCTCAGTGCCAAGCGTTTTGCGCGAAAATGTCGTTTTGTCTTGCTGCATAATAAAGCAAACTAAAAATGAAACAATCGAAACGAAGAAAGCAATGAAATCTTTTTATTCAACACAAAACTTTTTGAAGTTTTGACAGCTTGTGACACATGAAAGCATGACCACATGTCCGTTCTCGCACAGGTATCGCGTGTCCTTGCGTTGTCTTATTTTCCTGCAGACCTTGCACGGTTTTGTGGGTTCCTCTTTCCTTGCCCCGATGGGAAAGCGGCCAACTGGGGACAGCTGTTCGAAAGGATCCAGTAGCGGTTGTCCGCCCACGACGGCGCACAACCCAATCAGTTCCGGTGTAAATTTCAACAGGGTGTCGTAGGTTTGCGTGGTACCCTTGGACTTGTAATGGTTGAACGCTTTGTGAGCGTTGATTTGGAGGAGGTAAGGTAAAAAAAAAACTTCTACGTCCACTTCAGTGTTTTCCTGGTGTAAGGGAAGAAGGCAAGCATCTGGTCCAACCTGGGCCGCAACCAGCTGATATTTTGGGGGGCAAAGTGATTGCAACTTGTTGTACCTAACAGATAAACATGTTTATTAAAATTTCAGGGAAGGCAATTGCCCGGGTGTTCTTTGCGGGTTGCGGGCCTGAGTTTAAATCAGCCCCCGACACGTGTCGGTTGTGCAGACTGTTGACCCACGCCAATTGTTGACCCACGCCAAGTTTGTTGACCCACGCCAACTGACTTCCACTCCTCTTTCTGCCTGTAAAAGTATTCCACCGAAACGTCGTTCAAATGGAGATGACTTTCACCATTCTCTTGTCCTTACAGACCAAAACAAGCACCTTTCCATTGTCTTTGGTGGCGACACCGCCAGTACTCATCCTAATTGGATTTCGTATTTCGTCAGGTTCGCCTCGGTTACACCGAAGCGTGCCAGCAGGATGTACTTCGTTGTTCAGAAGAAACTCACTCAATGCATTGCTGTTATGATAATTGCCCATGTAGAGCATATGCCATAAGGACGGCATTCAGGAGTGAGAAGTGCTGAAACAGTTACCATGATACTTTTTGAGACACTACATTTGCTTCCAAGTTCCAGCAGTGTTTCTTTGGGAAGCAGCCAAGACGTACGATCCGATTCCGTGCTTTGCGAGCTTATTTTTTTGCAAACCCTGAAAGACAGCCGACCTCTCCATCTCAGTACACTTTCGTTTATAAAAAAACAGTAGGCCATGCTCCCCAGGATCATACAGAGTTCTCTACTAGTTGTACACCAGTCGGATTTTGTAGATCTTATCCTCCATGTGATCAGGTTAAGTGATTGTTGTCATTGAAGTGGAGAAAGCTTGTTATCAGTCGAAACCTTTTTCTGGCCCTAAGCTTTTGGAAGCAAGGTGCGGATATGCGCTCGTCTTTATCCCAGTATCTCTCCAACTTTCCTCTTCGTAACGACGCTTTTAAGCATGTTGTGACCCAGAAAACCTTGAGCTCCGCTTCGTCAATGTTTTTCCATGCATTACGCCTGGCCGCCGGAAGACTAAGACAAGCTGAAAGGACATGTGCAGCATACTTGTTCGTCTCATAAAAAAAACGTGGCCGATGCCTTTGAAATATATTGAAATAAATATAAATGAAAAATTGCCAATGCCTTATCCGTGAAAAAGAGCACGAAGCATAGGACTGCGTAGTTCACGTTGTTGACAACTGCTACAGTCGTAGGGCCATGCTGAGAGAACGTCCGCTGGCGGTCATTTTCGGGGATTCCCCACGCTCCTTAGTTTCAACGACGGTTCGGCGGTTTGTGCTTGAAAAACCGCCACCTTCTGATGACGGATCCTTTGACAAAGCTGACGAGGCTAACTCCTCTTCCGGGACATCAGTTTCGAGCTTCCGACGTTGCGGTCAGAATCATCGTTCAGGATAATGTCGACAACTTGGGAAACGTTCATTTCGAGTTTTCTAGAAGGCGACAAATAAAACCTCAAAATACCTACAATCAGTGCAGTAAAACAAAAGTCCTAATGTTATTTCATAAGCAAATGATTCTTTTATGTCATCAAAATATATAAGTAATATTTCGTGTGAAAAGTATAATCACTGGTAGCATTTCATAAAATATATCTTTCCTGACTGATAACCTACCTGCAGCAAAACTAAATAGTTTTGCCACAAACCACTGCTCCAAACATAACAACTCCTGGCTAAAAGTAGTGCAAGATGACCTAAAATATATGCATCTCTAAATTATACGAGCAATCAATCATCATATTATGTAAATCGTACTTTTGTGGCCTAAAAATTTCCTGCAACCCTTCAAATCCTTTTACCACGAAATGCTGCTCACAGCTTAACATCCGCCGCTATGTTTCGATAGGGCCTTGTCTTGTTCATCTCGATGCCACACGAAAAAAGAAAACTCCTCTCCTATTTTGTCTTGTGCAACAATTCAGTGACTGGCGTACGTACACGTAGCCTACACACTTACCAAGAGAGGTCTACCTTTGTTAGCACGCAACAGATGGATCCCCCGAATTTTGTACATGTATGTAGTTTGACGTCATGTTCACAATACCTATAGATGCGTACATGCAAGAACCTTGACGCCAAACCAGGTTATGATTGTTTTTCTAGTTGTGGTGACCAGTCATGAATTTTCAAACAAAGCTGCTGCATCCCGAACAAATGTTCCAGGTCTTGTTTGTACCTTCAGAGTTATGGACAGCGAGATGTTGAGAAGAGGTGAGAAACAATTGAACCTGAAATAGTCATTCAAAACGTTTGTTCCGCGTTCGTGGGAAAAGGGGTATCTCCACGACCAGGACTGTCAACGTTAAACATTTGCTAAATAAATCCTTTTTCTGATCGACACAACATGAATTGCTGGTGCATGAAACACGGCATGGCCTGAGCGCGAAAGTACCAATGCCAATAACTTTTGCGCACAAAATCAAAGCAGCCTTCAAACATTTTTTTGTTTACAATCTGATAGCATTGCTGAAACATTCTAATAGAGAAACATCGGCTGTTTTTGTAGATTCTGCGCTAATTTTCACATTGAAGGATTCTCATTTTCCCTTCCTTTTTCGTCAAAATCATGCATAAAATCTGATAATGATCAATATTTTGCTGGTTAGAAAAAAATTAATATATAATCCATTCTTTTCTATGCTGAAGTGTTATACTTCTGCAGAATACGGAACCGTTATTGGCAACAAACAGGATTGGTGCGACAGTGCAACGCCTGGCGGTGAGCCACTATCTACTGGGAGCTCACTGAACGTAAGTCATGTTCCTCCACTAAAATTTTGTAAAATCTATTTTATTGCTTGAATGCCTGCTACGCATGTAACAACAATGAAATAGCCTACATTTGTGTAGGTTTGAGAAGAGCTCATCTGAGCAAAAGTAAGCCACACAGTAGGCCTATATGACATTTCAAAATGATGACCATAAAGGTTATGAAAAGCATCGATCACAGTTATCAAAAAAATTAGAAGAAATGTTCGAATCCCAAGTAACAAAGCGCTGCTTTTTTCAGGTGAAGCCAGTCCGATCAAAGAAAGAAGCTGGTCAGGAAATGTTGGAAGCATCTGGTAAGTTCGAATACATGAGTGCAGGTTGTTGTAAAAACCTTTAGCCTTTGATAAATACGTTTGAATTCTTCGTCGAATCCGCAAGCTTTATGTTCTTTTTATATATTTGCATAGGAGTCCACACATGCGCGCAACAACAAAATGTACGTTTATATTGTTTCTAGGATTTTTGTAGCTCCAAACCATTCTTCTTCTTCATCGCTTGAGCCAGGTCGTGCAATCCACCGCTATGTCGCACTGTACCTCGTGGCAGGTGTCGAGCATCCATTCGATTGTCTCGTCATCCACAACCGTCCGGCCATGCACTCCATAAAGGAGTTCGATGGATGGGACAGTGAAGGACAACATGTTTAACGGTCTGTTCTTCTGCGCCACACTCACAATCCGCAGAGAGCGCCGTATTTCTGTTGTTGTTGTTGTTGTCAGATGAACTGATGAATTGTTGCTCAGTGAGTGCAAATGGGTGTCTGAGAATGCATTCCAACCCCGTGGACAGGTGAGCGCTGAGTGTGTCCACGCTTCATGGCACGGCGTGCTGGAGAGAGTGTGACTCCATTGCGGCGAAGCTAAATAGGTTGGATGTCTGCGAGGACACAAAAATTGTCCGCTGGTGTAAGACCCATGCATCCAGTTACAGTTCGCAAGGCATCGTTGATGACAGAAGCAATGGGGCAAGTGTGAGCACTGCGCCACCAGGCAGGAGCGCAGTACTCGGCTACTGAATGGACCAGGGCCAAGATGGCTGGTCGCAGCGTTGTTGCCCCAGCTCCGGGGTCAGAGCCAACGAGTCTCCTCAAGAGTGCGACACGTGATGTCAGCTTTTTGTGAAATCGCTCGAAGTGTCGGCGATATGTGAGGGTCCTGACCAAAGTTACTCTTGAGGTATTTGGGCTCAGAGCAAAAGGACAGGGTTTCGTTTTTGTGGATGTCTTTTAGCTCACGTTTAGCTTCCTGTTGACATGGAAGACTACCGATAACATTTTTGGAGTATTGGGCTTTAACTTCCAGGTCTGGAGGTATTGACTGTACCTACGGTTATCATGTCTTTGCTTAACACTCCTTCCACTGCTTGTCGATGGAATTGACAGCTTCTTCCCATCGCTCCTGCCTCTTCTGATCGAGCCGTGAAAGTAGAGACGACGTGGCTTTGTCAAAGAGTCCCCACTGGGGCTCGGAGAAAGGAGCGATAAAGGTCTCGCACTCTTTGTCCCAACATGGCACATAGTTCTTGCGAAGGCCACGTGGGATACATTGTTAGCAGCAAATATAAGCTCTCGCATAATACCTGGTATGCCTTCTCAATGTTTGTTGTGTCCGGAGTAGCAATTTCTCAACGGATTCGTCTGTAAGAAGACAAAAGCGATTCCAACCAGCCTTGGGGAAGTTCCAAAGCTTCACAGGATCGCTGTAGGCAGTAATCCTTGGTGGCCTTATCAGAGAGGGTGTTGTGGCCATGGGAACGTATCTAGAATCTGTGTGTCAGGCAATCGGTTGTCATGGCCGATACTCGCGAAGGCCAGATTTGAGTTGGTACTGACGTTCCACCGGTGAGAGAAGAAACTGACTGCTCCCTTTGCGTTGTGCAGCAGCTCAAGGTTGTTGGCTGTTGCCTAGGAGGCCAGGCTCTTACCGTCAGGAGATGCTGTGCTATAACGCCTGTTGATGTGCTGGCAGTTGAAGTCGCCTACACACAGACTGGGGCGTGAGAACCTCGGTATGGCTGTTGGCAGTGTTCCCTCTAAGAAAATTTCACACTGAGCAAAGATTTGTTTTATTGCACATGCAATTGCTCAACCATGTAGACACACAAACTGTGAAGCATTTCAAATGTTAACAGGGCTATGCGATTTACCTACGATATCAAATTTGGAATATTGCAAGTGCGCGAGATTGAGATTTCACTGCGCAAACGGTCTGGTGTTACTGCGCAGCGGCACACCTTAGAGGGAGCACTGGCTGTTGGTGTGAGTCGCGAGGGTGGAGGTTTTCAGACGTTAATGATCATATATCCTGCGACGTCTACGCACAACCACTCAGTCTCTGATTGCTCTGTGGACTGATCCACCAGTGGCCATACCAACTGCTTGTGAACAAATGTGACAAGGCCGTGCTTCCTGCAAAGGACTGATCCAGCTAGTGAGAAGTTGAGAATCGCTAGCTTGTTTGCAGTTGTGCAGTGGGTCTCCTGTAGGACGAGGACGAGTGCCTCGTTCTTACAGGCTAGCTGCTCGATGACGTTGATCTTGCATGCGATGAGCCCCTCGGTGTTCATCTGCGGTATCCTGGGTCTTCGGTCATCGTCGTTAGCAGGGATGCTGCCGCGCCTTGAAAACGGCGTATTACTATCCATCCCGCGCCGAACGCATACAGCACGGGTAGCCGTGGTTGCTCTCGTAACGACAGGTTTGGTGAGCACTTCAGGAAATGCCGCAGCAGGGAGGGCCGCTTGAAGGCACCTGTCATCCTCTTCATTCTAATATTACGCCATAGGATGAGTGGTTGACAAACGCAATTAATGTAGGCTCGACAAGAATAGCTTTTTCGTGTACCCATTTCAGATCTAAAAGGAAGGATACTATTTTTCGCTGTTTTCAAAATCTGAACATTTTATAACGATTGTCATGGGTTCTGAAAACTGTATGCCTATCCTTGACACGTAAACTTAAGGTTTTTGTTTTTGGTAAGTTAGACATTTCACCCATACCCATACGAAAACCAGATATTTCTGAAGTCACCATCATCATTTTCATGCCAGTATTTCCTCTGGAGACTTATGCAAATTCAAGAGTCCAAGAAAATCCTTTGGTAGGTCGCAGTTCTCAGAAACTTCAGCTATAGTTTTGGCAGAGATCAAGCCAGGTAATTACGTTGTCATTGCATTTGGTCCTCGCCAAGTCTGTCGGTCGCTTTTCTACGTTGCAGCCAGTGGAAACTGCTTCGTCAATAACCTTTATTGGGGTATCTGGGCACAGGGCTGAACCATCGCATCTGAGATCGTTTCATTTGGGGAAGCGGCGTGATGCTTAGAAATTTACGATCTACACTGCTGCATGCTTCATGGTATCTTTGCATCATGAACTCTGTGGAAAAAAATTGCAGCGTGTGTTCATGATTCGCCTCGTTAAGTCATGTACGAATATCATAAAAACCATGCGAAGGTCGCAGCAAAGACGGATTTATACATTGAAAATTTGCGGCGTTTGAATGCTCTCATTTAAGCAGTCACTGAGTATTGAACGCATCGCTGCCTTCTTGGTATGCATCACTGCGTTCTTTGCACGCTACACAGCGTTTGCTGTCAATCCAGATGTCAGACTTCACATATTTTGCCCTATGTCACCTTCTATGAATCCTGCCCGAGGTGTTCGAACTTATTCACTTGTTGCAGCAAAACACTCGATCAGAAACAGTAAGAAAAATTTTGCTTCTGAGAGAATGCATTACGAATTGCGTTTCCTCAACAGCAGGAACGAAAACGTGGTGCCATGCACCGTTCGTATTCCATTTCGACTTCCCATTTTGTAAGAAACACTTCTGTGACTTGTTTGTTCCTCTCGGTATAGCGATTCATAACAATAATAAATTTGATTTACAAAATATTTTCAAGGTTACTACATACTACTTTTTGGTGATCTTTTCTTTTACCTGAAGCAGGGGCGTGACGAGGGGGAGTAAGGGGGCACAACTGCCAGGGTGCCGAATCAGTAGGGGGGCGTCGAATCACTTCGGCGTGGCACCGAATCACTGCAAAGGGTGCCGAAAAGTCCCAACAATGTCACAAGTACTTTCTTCAATACGGTAGATTTGCTTCCGAAAGGCCTCAGGTTCGAACATGGGGAAGTCAAACTTGCTTCTTGTTCCGGGCACCATCTAACCTCGTTACGACCCTGGCCTGAAGTCCCTGATTTGCCTCATAGATTTTTGAATTTACTTTGCAAGTTGCTGTAAATAAGACTTATATAATATTTTATCGTTGCAAACGCTCTTCCTCTTATCTGTCCTACAACTCTTCCACATGACGTTTGCTCTGAGTTATTGCTTCACAGAAGCTATTTGAATGAGGAGCGAGGTGCGTAATTTTACGTGAAATCGATTCCCTGTTAAAAATTTTCCGATAGATTCGTTGTTTACCTCCATTGTGGAGAGTTCGTACTTGAATATAGATACATGCAAGTTTGAATCATCGCAAAAAGATGAAAACAGTCGGATGATCCCTCGAAAACATAGAGAAAACCTGGTGCTTTTAAGCTGTGCTTCACAGAATTTATTGTTTCCAGGGAAAAAATGGAAGTTTATGAAAAGATCTTCCAAGCGCAGTTGTTCGAAAAATGTTGAGAAAGAAGAGGTTCGGCATAATGCAGATGATGCATACAAACTGCCTCAAGCAAGAAACGTATGTTTGAATTTATGCTAACATTCCTTAATCTGAAAATGTTGTTAGTTCTGTTAACCAGACTGTGTGACGAACTAGAATATATTAAAGATGTTGCATGTTAAACACGGGCGAACAAACTGCGTAGGCAGTGGTGAACCAACTGCAAAAACACTTATTTTCTAGGTTTCTTCAGAAGAACATCCAGCGGACAAGGGAGAGGTTAAAGATTCAGGTGAAGTCTCGTGGATAATTTTTGTTTTTCAGTCTTGTTATCAAAAATAAATGTAACAGAAAGTTCCGCTGCAACAACGGCAAGAATGTGACTTCCACTCTTTCTTCAGTGCAGTGTTGTAGACTTGAAGATGAAGAAATTCTGTTTATTGCAAATCACTTCTGTAGCACAGCATTAAAAGAAATAAGCTACTTCCGTCGTTGACTGAGATATTAAACCGCAGGCAATTATCATTTCCATCTTGGTCTTGTTATTCATAAACTAGCTGTCAGACCGTTTGGTGGATAAATTGATTGATGTATTAGACTTGCCTTTTTTATGGCTGGACTTAAAAATTACTTGTCTGCCTAAATTTTGTCAAACGACTTGCATTTCATTTAATTTGTGAAGTTGTTTCACCGAAGCAAGTACAGAAATGCAAATATCATACAGTAGATGCTGTTTAATAAATCCGCAGATAAAAAATCCATCCGAAGATCATATCCAAGTTGCCTTGAAAAGAAATATTTCCATTTAAATGTATTAAAAAATCTCCTGTTAACAAAATCAGACTACGATTTATAAATCCATTTGCAATTCTATGTCTACTGTAAATCACTGTAACGCGCATAGAGAAATACCCCACGCATATACCCAACAGTGATTTCAGCACTCCAATTCTTACTCTGCTCCAATACTCCCACTCTATACGCGCAAGAGTGGTTTCAGAACTGTTAGTCTCGGCCAATGACATGCCCAGAAAGAGCGTGATGTAACAACCGGTGTACACTTTGTTATATCGCACTAAGGTAATACGCTCAGTAAAATTAATGTTCTGCTTGCCCTTTTTTTAAGTTGCATTGCAGAGTTTGTTTGTTTGTATGTTTATTTTTGAAATATTAACGAGGGAAGTCCAGAAAATGGAATTGTCATCACCTTGAACAGGAGCACAAATGGGTCCCTGGATAAATCTGGAGGTCTGAATAGTAATATTTTGGTTAATTCGTGAAATTTTAACGAATCAAACAGTGAACAAGAGATGCCACCATGTGCAAGCATTTTTTGAAACTTCATCATGAGGAGCTGACCTGATGAACCGGATTAGAATAGTGCAAATGCTAAACGTTACTTGGTTTTAAGGAGCAAATGAGATACTTTAAGGCGGAAATGGCGATAACTCAAGGAAAAAACGCGGTGGGCAGTGAAATTCAAAGTTTGGAGCCTTTGTGGAAAACTGCAACGTAAAGAGACTGAATTTTGCATGTGGGTAGCTATACACTGAGATGAAAAGTCGATGAATAGTTACAAAGATATTTGAAAAATTTGGAGCAAGGGCAGGGTCCAAAATCTGTATTACAAAATGCAATAAGAATGTGAAACTGACGACGAAGATGTAATGGCGTGAGACCTAATTCATCCAAGATCTCACGTGATGTGGTCATGGGGCAACCAACGGCAAGCTTTGCAGCAGCAGTTTGAACGCATTCAAGAAGATTAGCGTCGGCGACAGAACAGTTATCATAAACAACATCTCTGTAGTCAAAAACGGGCAAAGCCCGTGCACGATAAAGTACTAGAAGTTGCATTGCTGGTGGAAATACTGAAATCAACAACGCGCAGTTCCTGCTATGATAGGATGTGAGTAGAACTGAAGCTCTATTTGCAAGTCACAAAACTTCACCACAACACCGGAAACACGCCACAGATGTACAGAAATTTAATGTGCTGATGAAAGTTTAATTGCATAAATCTGGGTTCCCAATGGAATTGAAGCCACTTCTTTCACAACAGCTCGCGGATCAGATAATGCTTATCCCGTAACTCCTCCCATCTGTGAAAGCTGTTTTATAAGTACAACAATTTGTTAGTCCACTAATGTTGGTCGGCAGTGTTACGGAAGTCGGCTACGTTGGTGTCTGGCAACTTTCAAACTTGCATCAGTATGAGAAACAAGGTTAACAGTATGTCAAATTTGCTTTAATAGTCATAAATAAAAACTAGCCTACACTGAGAGCAAAAATACGCGTTCATGACTGTAATTGAGCGAAAAATATTATGTTCAGCGGGGCCTTAATTTTTTTTCATACTCTGCCTTTCTGATGTTCTGACGCCCATGGTCCAACCTACGGGAAATTTGGTTTTATTGCGCCATCAGTGAAATATCTAACTCTCCTTTTTTAATTTAAAAAACTGTTTCCTGTTCAGTCTTTGCACTTCGACTGCAAGTCTGATCCATTCTTTCATATGAGCATCTTAATTAATGGCATCAAAAACTGAAAGTTCCCCGGCCGCATCCTTTTGCCTTTTGGCAGACGCCAAGAAATGAAATCCCTCAACAGGTTTCATCGATTTCCCTTCTGTTATACAAAGAGGCATTGTGCATAGGTTACGCGAAGTGGCCTTTCGCAAACCTTACACAAAGAGATTTTATACAAATGTTTCCAAAAACCAATTATCCTTTCACTATGTCCAGGCAACCACGGGGGGCACATGGTTTCCATTTTGTATGTCTAGCATATTTGCGTAAGTCGCAAAATTCTGATTGAATCTGTAGCTGCCTTTCCTTCAAACTTAATGACATTTCGTAACAAAATGCTCGTCAATTCTGTATTTTAGGATCCAGAGAGGTTTTGCGGAGACATGTCCCAATTTCGCGATGTTTGCTTTATCTGGAATGCTAAATTAGATTACCATTTATTAAATATTTCTCCCTGGTTTATTTTTTCATTTCATTTATTTTCTATTTTGCATAAAAACCTGCAGTCGACAAAGAGGACACATAGCGGACGAATGGCAGGACAGAAAGTATAGCTGTAGTGCAGTTTTCATCTTTTCCTTGCGCTGCTGTTGCTTAAACATTTCACACCAAAAAGATCTGTATTGTTCTGCTTGTCGTTAATGAAAACTCAGTATGCCTCAAATATCAGCCAAATAGAACATTGTTGGCCTTTTGCGATCTTCAGTGCATAGTGATACATAGAGGAGGTGTCAATATGCGTCAATGTGAAAACAGAAAAAAAACGAGAAAAATAAAAAGGGAAAAACAAGTTTTGCCGAAAATTACTTGACTCGATGAAAAAGGGTTGCTTAGGTTCAAACACTCCTATACTTATGTTAAAATAACCTCACCGTATCCTTAACGTTTGGCACTGTATGCAAATCTAACGCAGAGTAAAAAAAAGTCTTATGCGGTACGTCTTCCAGAATGGAGCAAAAATATTTTGTGCTCGTGTGTATGTGCTTTTGTTTCTGCAAACTGTTTTAAAAAGTTCATATACCTAGATTCTATTTTTACAAATTTAATCTAACCCTGCAATATCCAAAGCGCCACCCTCGGGCTACGTGCGGCCCAGAAGAAAGTTTCGTGCTGCCCATTAAGTTTTTCATCATTGCGAATGTACAAAACAATGATAATCTGTCTTTATTTTGAAAATATTAAGTTTGACATTTTCAATGCAATGTTTTTTTGTACCTCTTTATCAAGTACTATGCACTGGTAGATTTCCACGCGTCCACTGACTCTTCGGTGCAAAACTGATTTCTAGTTTTGTGATTTTTACTCATGTGTTCCTCTCGCATTAAACTGATTTCTAACTACCCTTATTGTTCCTTAATCACTTATTAAACTGCTTATGGCCTCACAGTTTGGGATTGATTACAAGAACCATGCCGTCATTATCACTGCAGTTAATATTCGAATGCTTTCAGTAGCTTTCAACTAAACTTTGATTTGCTCAAATGAAAGTAAGTCATTCAATGTGCGGCTCTCGTGGAGATAGTGACGTATTTTTGGCCCAGTAAGGCATTTTTGTTGGACATAGCTGGTCAAGGCAGAGTATTAATTCTGTATGGTGGCTCCGTATGATATAGAACGTGCGTAGGCTTATTTGTAAAAATAAGAATTGCCTTTCGCATACAGAAGAATACATTTATTGGTTCACAGCCAAACATCTGACATCACATTGTATTTACGAATAACCTGCGCCTTGCGGTCTTGATAAGCTCAAGCGCAAGTATATCTGATCTCTGCAGTTGTTGCATTTTCATCAAGATTGCATTTGCATTAAATATGCTTTGGCCGCCTGAAGAAATTGCTACCTTAAGCGTTTTCAAAGCACAAAAGTTGGTTTTGCGTATGCTTCGACACGTCTGCATCTTCCTCTACTAAGTGTTTGCAAAGAACTCAGGCTAGTGACCACTGGGATACTTGAGGTAATTTAACCTCCCAAAGACGCCCCTCATGTTATGTGGTTGTAGAAGGTTCAGCATTCATAAACAATAACTCACCGTATTCTCTCGAAAGCGAACGAGTTGTTGCACATTTGAACTAAGCAAGCTTTCTTTACCTAGAACTGTTTGTAGTTCTGTACTTACCCATTAGTTGAAAATTTGCAAGGTTTCTCCCAACATGTACTTGGTCAGCGCAAATCGTTTTGTGTGCGCTTTCCGAGACAAAATATTCCAAATTATATAATCAAATTAACAGTCCTAGCAATAAAGGTTTACGCAGATAGAGCACAACCAATACAGGGGCAAATTGTATAAAGACGTTGCCCAGCAATGAGTCATTTTGACTGTTGCTCAAAAAAACATACTTTGTTGCCTAGCTGATATAAAAAGGGCTTTCTTGTTGTCCAGTTGCAGATAAGATTTTCAAAGCATTGTTTTTTCCTTTTCACAGCATTTTGCAGCAAACACAGCTCATTTTGTGCTAAAATGGACTGAAAAGTCGAGAATAACAAGCAAATTTCATGACTGAAGTGATGAGAAAAATCTGTAAAAGTTCGGCCAGTGATATTTTTAGGCGCAATCCACCAAGCGAAAACTTGCCCATATTTATTGTCAAGCGAATTACATTTTGCAGAAAAAGAACCTTCTCCAAAACGAAACTTCGAGGTTGTTACGAAAACCCAGTGTGAAGGAAAATCCTCACTTTCAAAACTATTTAAAGTAAGTGCAGAGCAATAATATTGTGACTTGTGTCAATTCTGAAGACAATGCATCTGATATACATTTCTAGAAAAATGGTGGCTAACAAGACAAAGAAATGCCTTTAAGTTTTCGTGATTCTTAAAACACCCGCGAACTGTACAGTATTTTTATTTGTAATGTCTTGAATGAAAATGTGAGGAATATGCCTTTATATACTTCATGGTCACAAAGACAAAATTGGCTTGTAATTATAACAAAAGTGTTTTTATCAGTTTACTTACCGCAACGCAAATTTATCATGTTTAAACATGTGTTGGGAGATGCAGATGTTTTTCCTTAAAAGATTTTAAGATGCAGATTCAGCAAAAAATTAAACTCCATTTAGATGCGCTAATACACTTGCTGGTTCAGCTCGTTCCACCGAATACTGTCACATGTTACCAAAACTTTCGTTAGAAGTGAGGTTGATTTTTCCAGGTGAAATCGAGCTCACTACCCACGAAGATGAAGAAAAAAGAAAAGGAAGGTAAGTATGGGAAAAATACTTTATATAGAATAAAATGCGCTCAACTGAAAACGTATACCTCAATAATTGCCAAAGTTCAATATTTCCAGGCATGTAATAAAATTCTTTGTTTAGCTTGAAGGTAAAACATCTCAGTTTTTGCAAGTGGTGAAAAACGTGCTTATGAATCAGTAGAAACTATAAAAACCTTCGGCCATTTTGTTTCGCCGCACAAAAAACGTTTCTAAACTAAGGAAAAATTCGAAGCGAAGGAATTTATTTTCAAAGATTATTTGTTGAATTTATTCGCAATTGCACTGTGTGATTTGTTAAATTGAACCGCAAATACACATAATCAGGAAAAATCTCTCAATAGATTTCATTGCTAGCAATGCGATATTACATCTCTACGTTAGAAAAACCCGTACTGCAATTCAACTACAAGATGAAATCTTCTGAATTATGTTTGCCATTGTTGAAAAACTGCAATGTAAGAAAAGGACCAGGAGCTTGAAGAAGCTCATATCAAGCCAAAATTTTTCAACTTTTTTTTCTTCCCCTCAACGAAGAAAAAGGAAGATTACGTAAAGTGTAGAAACACGTATCTTTAAGCACAACATTAAACAATACTGCAACATCCTTTTTCGTCAGTATACAATCTCAAACGAGTCTCAAGAACGATTCGCATTAGCAAGTTGTGAACAACAGAATACTCAAAATGCAAGTGATGTTTGACAGCCTGCCTTCGAAGTCCAGCAACCGACCCATTTTATCGTCACAAACTGTTTGATGACGAAATTTCTATGAGCCGGGTCAGCAACAAATCCACTTTATCCAGTCTGGAAAAATCGTTGGCGAACTTCAGAGAGATTGCAGCAAGTAAACCAGAGAATGGTAGGTAATCTATCCTTTCTAGAAAAGCATAGAGTGTTTTGTCAGGCTAGAGAAATAAATTGTATGTTCTAAATCTAAGGAAGTAACGTACCATTCATGATTCCTTGTAATTGAAATCATGGGCGTCCGCAGGGGGAAAACAATCATTTACCCACCCTGGAAATTGGGACGACGAACCAAAAGTTTCTAGAGCACCTGAAGTCAGCAGCTTAATTCCGATTATTTGATATACTTCTGGCAATGACAATTTATTCGCTGGTATGACACTCACACTGCAAAGAGCCAGATTCAATGTTCTGATATTATGCAAAGATAAGCTTGCGGTTCATTAAAACCGCTTCTTTGCCCGCAGAGCAGCGTTCCCACTTCTGGGGAATTTGTCCCTAGATTGGAAACTTCATCATCTTTTGAGGAAAAATCTGAGATTTGAGAAATCCAGCGATTTTTAGAGAAATTGCATTTTTTGGGATAAAACTAGAAAAGTTGGGGTCACGCGTTTTCATCTGATGTGACAATCAGGTTGTGATTTGCTCTCAGTTACAGGAAAAAAGAAGTGGTTCACAATTACAGTACATCGAAATTAGAGATTTATTTTTCTTATTAGAGAAGCGTTAACCCCACCTGGAATTATGCCATCATTAAAGAATGCGTCAAAGGTAGACCCATAATCATGCATCAGTGAAAAAGAGAGCTTAATGGTGCGCCAGTTTTGGGAAAATCATGTTATACTGTGGTATGAAATGCAGCCTACTGTTATGTATTGGTTTCATAACCAAAACGCAGTTGATTTGACATGATCATTGCTTTAGAGCAGGGATGGGGAACCTATTCACTAACACAGGCGTAGGCATTGCATATAATGGAATATCGAATCCTGTGGATTCGAATCCTTCAGTATTCGAATCCAAAAATTAGAATTTTTCCAAATATTTAGATTCGAAATAAATGTGAAAAATTACAAAGCTGGCAAAACAAATAATTTCAAAAAGTTTTACAGTGGCACTCTTCGCGCTCCTGAGAAAGAGAAAGAAACACTCAGCAAGAGCACGGCACTGCATGGTGATGTAAAGTAATAGTTAACAGGTCGTGTGCTCGCTGATCGGTTTTGTGAACCTCTGCACGATCAACTCATTTTACTCCTAACAAGTTATCGTGGAACAGGTTTCGATATTCTGGATTCGAAAAAAAAGATTCCGGAATATCCCAGAACCTCTAAATGTTCCATGATGCATATCCCTACAGAGACCACATGAAGTATGGAATATAGCTGGCGCGCCTCAAAAATTAATTAATTTAACTTAAAATCCTGTCTTTATCTTCCAAAGAAAATTTAAGCAGAGAAAACTATGTCATCGTGCGAGAGAGACTTCTCTCGACTTACTGCCTACGTGTCTGCTTGTCATGGAGTTTTTCGTTTTGACTGGATGTTGTGCTCTAACTTGGGTAACGGCAATCTGATTCGGGCCATATTGAATGTTTCCGCGGACCGCATTTGGCCTTAGGGCCGCAGGTTTCCCACCCCTGGTTTAGATAAATTCAATAGTAAACCTATCTAATAATCTCCAGACAATATGTTTCTTCAGGTGTGATTTACCTATGTTTGTGTGATTGTTTCGTTTTATTTTTTAAGAGTTCCTATGTCATTATGTGTTACATGTGTAATGTAACACATTATGCTGCTTGTTAGAAAGCCATTAAAAGTTCGTAATAAAATTTTATCAAATTTTGGGAATTTTAAGCTCAAGTTTAGGAAACTTCTAGAAGATACTTGTGGGAACCCTGCTGCAGAGGCAGGTTGGGAAACTTAAGAGTAGATTCTACTATGGGTCTTTATTGCCTAAGAATAACATGGCAAAAAACCTTCAAATGTTCACTTCAAGTTACGACCAGGGCTGTCACATTAGCTGTTGTGAAGGCAAAACATAGAAATTTGGCTCTTTTGAGAAGCACTTTGCTCCAAAATTTTTGTTTGGCTATCTGGCTGCTTTTTGGCTTGTTTGCAATATTTGTGCTGCACAATTGTTGCTTGGAATGGATAAAAGTGGAGCTCGCACCTTGTCCCGTCCGGTTCCCAGTGAATCTTTTCCTGCACTGCACAGTGCACTTCAGTCTGCAGAAAGGCTACACTCACTAACCGGCAACAAAACCAAGCTTCCAGACAGTCCGAAGAGTCATAGCGTCATATTAGCTTGCGTAGGTAGATACCAGACCAACTAAACACGATTTGTCAAATTGAACTATTCCGTGTGGTTTACTTTTGCTTAAGTTTTAAAATATTAGCGAGATTTGCTATGTTTTTCTCACATTTTACGCATTTTTGGTGCTTTTTGAAACAGCTAGTGTTTGACTACTTTACGTTTGAACCGGTAGCGCAGCCAGAATAAAGCAGAAAAGGACATGCCCCCTCCCGAAACCAAGAAACCAACTTGCTAACTTGCTAAGGTTTTTCGCTGGGGATTTATATCAATTTCAACTGTTCGAAAATAAATGGAAGGAACAGTCGCACTCAAGTAGCAACTAGTAAATCTGTCGTGTCCTCTCACTGATCAGCGTTTAATATGACCTTTTGCGATTAGATGCACAAATATGCAACAAAACCATACAAATTTATTAGCAAAGTTTCCATAGATTGTGGACAACACGACACGAGGTGCAGCCTGAATGAAATGCAAGGGCTAAGCTTTCATTGAAAGAAGTTGAAATTCAGATGACAGATTTTAGAGAGGATTATTTGCATGAAGTATTGCCGAACCACTAGAAAACTACTTGGTCAAGACATGATGAATCCCAAGCGCACCACGCAACGGAGGTTTATGCAACAACGCAATGTTTTCCACAGCATGGTTGGCATTGTGGCTAGTGGCTATATGTTGACTGGTAGTGATATCAGACCCGTCGCCAGAAAGTTTCCAATAGGGGGGAGTGCGTTGCTACGGGGAAACTTTGCGTTTGTGCGGAAGGGCTTGACATTCATAAAATTGACAAAAGCTCCACTGATTTATAGTGTTTCATGTTTCAAATTGGGGGGATTGGAGCTTTGTTGGGCTGAGCCCACCAAAGCCCCCTGTGGCGACAGGACTGAGTGATATAAGAGCCTCAAGTTTGAAATGCACAGCAAGTCACTGTCAGCGCAACACACATACTTTGTTATATCAGACTTTTTACAATTTCAGAGGGAAAATTGAAAAAAGCACTTACTCGTCGCCAATCAGCTGTGGTGATTATGTGTGAAAGTTGTATCACTTGATCATTACTATAGGGCAACCGAAAGTCAATAAAGTCAAATTTTTTCTGCTTTTTTAAAATTCTATGAAACCTCCATCAACCAAATTTCACACTGATACCATGAGCGACTCCAACGTTATTAGGTCAGAAAAGTCAAAATTTATCATCTTGTCAAAATTTCTTGCAGCACAGATTTTTTCTCTTTATCGATATTTTATTAAAGCGACATAGATATTGACATACATTTGCAAGTTTGGTTGAAAATCTGGCATAATACTGTTTTTTTGCAACTTCTGATATAATATTGTTGTATTGCCCACTACTGGACGATCGAAAGTACGCTAGGCGTGGTAGTACTTGATATTAAGGTATAGCAATGTAGAACAGAGGTCGACAACCTACGGCACGCTTGCCACACTTGGCACGCAAGCAATTTTTGATGGCATGCAGCAGCTCCAAGTTTTACATATCATTTTTGTGATGATGAACACAGAAGGTATATTTACTTTGACTTGTATAATAAAACGTGTGATGTTGGCAGACTGAATGTTTTGAAACACTGGTGTGTTGCGCAATGTGATTTTTTGCAATGCAACGCATTTGTTCGCCGTTTTCATTGCGTGGATGTGTGCTTGGTCTTTTTCCCCTATGTAGTAATTTACCATGTGTGAAGGTATTGCATTTGAAGTCATATTAAAAGATTTTAAGGAGTAAGAAAACAATCGTTTTTTTGTGTGTGTGTTCCATGGACCATCTGGTCTGAGACAAATAAATAGATACAGCAATGTTCATCAAACACACCTGTTCTTTAAATACAACACCAATTTTCTCGTAATCTGGCAAATCTCTCACCTATTTGTAATCTAGTGTTTTTTTGTGAATCTAGTGTTTTTATATTGAAATCTATTACTTTTCCGTATCAACAGAGTGGCAACACTGCGTGAATATAGGACAGGTTAAAATAAGTCGTCCGTTGCGATATGTTCAGCAGAAGTTCTTATCACCAAGAAGCTAGCATGTGATTCGGTTTTAGTAATAAAATTGTCCTCAAACAGTTAAAAATTTCCTCAAATTTCTGACAAACCGAAAATAGATCCATGTGGTGGCCACCAGCCATGATGAAAACTGTTGTAAGACAAAATAAACCAGCGTACATTAACCAGGGTAAATATCCCTCCTGGGGAAGATGTCATCTGTAAAAGCAAAAAAAGAGTACTTCACTGTATTATGGTTAAATCTTTTGCAGAAAAGACACGCTTTTCATTTACTTACAAAAGAAAACGGATATTGTTTTGCTATGTCAAAAGGCGACATTTTATAACATTTATTTAGGCTTAGTACCACTGCATTTAGTTTCCAATTTCAAATTTTTTCTATAAAAGTGTTTGTTTGGCTTTTTGATTAATTGCACGCATTTACCAAGTCAGGAAACGCGGATCCGGGTTTTTTGTTTTCCTGATACCGTCTCAGGGATGTGGGCGTGCTTATATCGAAGTGGTGCGGCTGGTCATGCTTGGAATGTCCATCAAATGACTCTGGACAGCGTAACTAATACTAATAGCTCTGGAAAGCACTATAACGGCGGATTGATTGTAATTCTTGAATTTACGATATGAAACATTGCGTCATTTTGACAATTTGAGCAATATATTACTTTTCTCCAACTAACTGCTTTCCGGACATTTTTCTCACCTGACGGAAACTGCATTTTTTTCAAAAGAACCTACTTGTTCGTACCAACATCTGGAAAAACTTATAAAAGCTAGAAAAGCAGAGATGAAAGCGAAGTCAAGAAAAAAACAAGGAAAATTTTTTATTTTGAGATTTTTTTCACATTCAGTGGAAAAAACAAAAGATTCACCGAAAGGTAAGTAAAATAGGTCTTCATTGACTAATTGCTTGAAAATTGGCATAACGGTGTTGCTTTTAGTCTATACACAAAACCGTGATCCAAGTTGAAGTTGTGTCATTCCTGCAACATTGTGTTTACGCTTCACTGCAAGTTTAAATGTATTACTTTTCTAATTGAGTTGTTGTATAAAAAACTCAGGTAGTTTCTTCCTTTGGTATACATCATTGCAATGCTTCTGTATGTAGAGTTCATACACCATTAGTGCTGTACAGAGCGATAAAACCTGAAAATTTCACTTTGAATGTGTCATACATTCTGGTAGACAGCTTCTTAAAAATTTGTTCGTTTCTTGTAAAGATATGGCGTTTGCACAATCTGTTGCACAAAACATTGTACATACAGTTCCAAGAGCGTGTGCAGTTCCTGGCAATCACTACCAATGTACAAATGTTCAAAACCAAAAGTTAACAGTCGAGGTAAATATCGAACGCACATTTAACTCAAGCCACATGTTGAGGAGCAAGGGTCCGGGAGGTTGAGCCCTCCCACTTTTTACTGAGGGACCTGATCCCTCCACTTTTGAAAAGCAGATGTGCAAAAAACACCTTTTAAAGCTATCCGATAAACGTTTTCATTTCCAAAAACTCATGCATCATAAACAAGATTTTTTTCACCATGCCAAACTAACCATAGACTTTGTTCAAACAGCCGATCAAGAGCAACTGCGCTGTGGTGTTCAGATGTCATATGGGTTAGACCTTTGCAACCGGTTAGCGACGAATACAGCACTGATTTTAAGCATTCAAACTTAGTCAATGAAGTAGAGGCACACGACTATGTCCCGGTGTTATGAACTGCGGCGGATCATAGCATTAACTACAGGTGTTGTCACGGGCAAATAAGATAATTCGTCTATAAACTAGTCGAATCTTTGGCATTCAAATCTGCCAGGGGCGGATCCAGCCGGGAAGTTTAAGGGGGGCGGGGCGATTTCAATAATATTTAGCCATCTATATCCTTACGTTTTCACTACTGTAAGTAAGATGATGTATACTTCACAACACTGCTGTGACTAAATAATGGACGGCAAAATGAGCTTATATGGCAATTGCTGTTTTCGGAATTGCACAAAATCATGATGAACAAAGTTACTGTCGTAGGTTTTCAGGGAGTGCGATCGCCCCAATCGTCCCCCTTGGATCCGCCTCTGAAATCGGCCTCGTTTTGCATCTCATACCACTATCGTTCATCTAGGAACATTGTTATGTGCCATATTATACTATAGCTCACGAGAAGTCAAATGTCGCAAAACACAGGTTTAACAAATTGCTAGAAGGCATTTGTTACGCAACCTGCAGTAGCTGCCTAGTATGGACAGGTTGTCGAACAAGCTGAAACGTTTGTAAAGCTCAGCATTACAAAAAAGGTGTCGGCAGTCTTCCATCTTGACAATAAGGAAGCTAAACGTGAGCTGAAAGTCAACTTCAACAACGAAACCCTCCCTTTCTGCTTCGAGCCTGAATACCTCGGAGTAACGTTGGACAGGTCGCTCGCGTATCGCCAACACCTTGAGTAACTTCGCACGAAGCTAACATCGCGCGCCGAGTTCTTGAGGCGGCTTTCTGGCTCTGGTTAGGGTGTTGGAGCAACAGCAATGCAAACAGCCACCCTTGACCTTGTGCATTCAACCGCAGAGCACTGCGCTCCTGTCTGGTGCCGCAGTGCTCATACCCGCCTTATCGACCTTGCCATCGACGACGCCTTGCGAATAGTGACTGGATACACCTGCGTCCTAAAAATCGTCACAGGCATCCAACCTGCTGAACTTCGTCGCAATTCACCCACACTGTCTCTAGCACGACGTGCCATGGATCCTGGACACCTGCTCCAGACAGCGCTCACCCGCCCATCGAGTGCAAATGCACGGCGCCTTAAATCAACGCACCCATTTGTACACGCCGCACATCTCATCAGTTCATCTGACAATAACAACATACGTGCGGCGCAGTGGGCGGGTCACCAATGGAATGCGGAGTGGGCGGACAACTCTATAGATCCCACACTTTCATCCCCGACACCGGAACCCCACCCCCGCAGTGACACTCCCAAGATGAGCCTGGGTTCGTATTAACCGCTTCCGCACCAGTGTTGGACGTTCCCGCTCCTGCTTGTACAAATGGGGTATGACTTTCTCTGAGGCCTGTGAGTGTGGCACAGAAGACCGAACCGTCGACCATGTTGTCCTCCAATGTCCAATCCATCGACCTCCACATGGACTGCATGGCCTGACGGTTCTGGACAATGAGACAATCGAATGGCTGCTCAATACCTGCCCCGAGATCTAGTGCGACCAATCAGTGGTTAGAAGGACTGGCTGAAAAGAAGAAGAAGCCATCTTAACGTATTTTCATCGGTGACTCACGCTAATACGCCCCAGGGCCGCCATACCTCTTCCCATCCCTGGGCGTTATTAACTCATATCGCCACTGGTTGACAGGTTCTTGGTTATGACTGGGTTTGCAAACCACGTCCTCCTAGGCCACTTTGCAAAAGATTCCTCCCTCCATGACACAAGCGACAGTGTATTTACCAAATATGTGATTCGAGTCAGGCTCCACGGGCGGCTGTTTGACTACACTGTAGTTGCTGTTTTTACTTTAATAAATAAAGTTATATAAGTCTTCCTAAAACTACCTCCTTTTTTGGATTAATGTTGTCGCGTTTTCAGCAAATATTGAAAAGAATTTCAAGAAACAAACGTCAAGATCTGAACGTTCGAAAGGCAGCGAAGAAAACCAGGCGAATAACGTTCTCAGTGAGGTACAAAAACTCATGAAACTTTTTTTCTTCATAAATAATGCTATAAAGACCGACACTGCATCCTGATGAGAATGAAAATGTACAACTTGGTCTACTTGAATATTTTTATACCTAACCGTGATTCATGATACTTTATGTAAGGTAATTTGTGTCAATATAAAACAAATTGAACAGCGGGCTGAACATCAACCATACCTGTGCTTTCAGGGGTGTGTAAAGAAAGATTGCGATTCATCGGTTCATGATATGGACTCCAGCTCAGGTGAGACGTTTGAAATAAATTTTGTCACTGTGTGTTCAGAATAGATCTGGAAATTTTATCAGGCGACATTAGCAAGTTTGTGCAGTAGAAGAAACAATGGCAAGTAATGTTTATCTGAAAGTTGATTATGTTTCCACTATTCACAACATCAATTAATTCGCCAATTTGAAACTAGCAGTTTCGTGAAGAGTCAATTTAATACGCATTGGGAAGTTTTGGGAAGTATCAGGAAGTTTTTTTTATCGTTACTCATACTGCTTCCAAACATGTGCCAGTGCGAAAAGTGCGTTTTCGTCCCGAACGTATAACTGCTCTTCTAAAATTTCGTTTTCGCGTGATTATTTCACACAAAAGATAACTTTTTCTCCCACATGTAAGGTTTCACTGATTTCTTCTGCACGCAGGGAACAGAGTATGTCAAATGAATTCATACAAATCAGCAAGAACGTTTAGTTTTGTATTGGATGTTTCGGATCCCGAGTGTGTTTAATCGATGATATTTCATCCACTGCGTGGTCATGCACCGCTATGTCCCCTGCAACAGATTCCTGGGCATCAGTGATTTGTACTACCGCAGAAAAGTGTGGTTTTCATACTCAAAGCTCAACTATGACATAAATCATTTTACAGATTCGAGCTTGTAGGAATACATTCGTTTGTCACAGTTTGTTTGTATTGTGTTCATAACTTTGTAACGTATTCGACAGTTTGTCACATTTAATTCTATAAAAGTCGCCACCACACAAATCAGCTCCTGATCAGGTGAAAAAAGGGCTCATTTTGAAGTATTTGACGCCAATTACTTTGGCCTTCTTCCAGGAGAAAATCCTTTCATCCACATTCCAAAACAAATATCAAAATTTTTGTGATCATGTGCGAGTTTATTTACAGCAAAGCATGTTAAAATGTTCTTTTGCTCAGATTCTATTTTCCACAAAATTGTAATAACAAGACTATTAATTCCAAGAATTACTGCATTGACCTGGTTCCTAACAGCACTCGCGCTTGTGGTATGTCATATATAGAGTCCTGCGCGGGGCGGGTTAACCCGCGCGAGTTGTGGGCAATACCCGCATTTGCGGGAGGATGCGGGAACCCGCAGAGATATGCGTGCGGGTGCGGAGCGGGCGCTAGATAAAAAATTCTTTGTACGAGTTAATTCCATAGTCGTTTGTAACAACGATATGATATAGATGTTGAATACGGTCGACCGTGTTGCAATTCCACCAAATCTGAGATTAAGTACCAAACATTTTGTGTTAAAATTGGCCAAATTCAGCAATTTCAAAAACACAACAAATGATTTAGCGGAAAATGTTCAAGCTTCTGCACTGTTTTCTGGTGAGAGTTTGCAGATAGCTTAGATCTGTTTCCACTGAAACGCTTGAGGTGACTTAGATTTCACCAAAGCAAAGTTGACACCTCATTTACAAGGTTGTACAAGGTTGTTTACTTCGACGAGCTCTGAATCTCATAGTTAACTCGAATGCCTCCCTATGAAGCACTGCATGTTGTCGGTCTGAATGAGTTACTCCAGGTTTTAACTAAATGAGCTTCCATCGCTAGAGCTTTTTCAATTTCTTGCCCTTTGCTTCAAAATTTATGAACTTTTCTCCCAATCTCCAACTGTCAGTAAAATATTTTTGTGACCACTTTAAGAAACAATATCTAAAGAAGTATAGGATCTAGAAGTATAGGATCTAGAAGAAAGGTACACGGACACAAAGAGCTTTCAAAAATTTGAGGGGTTAGCAGTGTTGGTGAAGTGGTATTGTCAAGAGCACTTTCATGCCTAAAGATCGTTAGTATCATGTCCTCATTGCTAAGTTCAATTTGAAGATTTACAAATCGTTGTTTTCGTCTTTCTCACAGCTTTTTCAAAAAATGCAGAAGTACCTAGTGTGTTAGATTTGACTGAGACACCAAACAGAAATTTGTTGCAAATTCGCAGTTCGAGGTACTGAGACAAGGCTACAGATGTTTAGCCGATGATATTTTTACTTGATCCAACAACTGCAAGTAATGATTTACGCATAGTTACATGTCAAGAGAATTACATTTTGCAGAGAAAGAACTTTCCAAGAAAAGAAACTCCGGTATGAAATCCCAATCTAAAGGGAAAACTTTGTTGCCAAAAGGTTTTAAAGTAAGTTCTAAACAATTCAACATTATTGCAATTCGTTTCATATCAAATACTGCGTCTGATACCGGAACTGATTAATACCGAATGGCAAACAAAGACAGCAGCTTAGCAGTTTTGCGGAACCTGAAAAACTTACAATGTTTGTGTTTTTCTGTTTGAATTTTTCAGGCTTACAATTTACAATGTTTGTGTTTTCCTTGTTTAAACAAACTTATAAGAACACGTGGTTTTCGAAAAAAGCATTTCGTGGTCACAGTGAGAAGTTGTTTGGTAATCAAGAGCGCAGGTGCTTTTTCTATTACTTTTATGCTGACTAATTTACTTTAGATGAAAATAATGTATCTGCAGGTCCGTGGATGTCTGTTTCTGAAAATACATATCATCCAGGTTCAGGAGAAATCGATGGTGTATGTAAATAAATTAAAACACTTGTTGCCTTAAGTTTTATACTGTTTGCCTAACGCAGTAAATGCCCTTTGTTGAAAGTGGAAAAAACCTTAATGAATTTCACAGGTAAGGTCGAGCTTTCTATCGAAGAGGAAGAAGAAAGGAAAGATAGAAGGTAAATAGACAAGGATGAAACTAAACGAATTAAAAGTTTCTAAAAACGCTTTTTTCAATAAACTGCAAAAATCAACATTTCTACTCTAAATTTAGAACAAAAAACTCTGATTGCCGGAAAATCCCCCTATTTTCTTGAATTTTAACAAAATGTGATAATTTTTTACTTCAAACCGTAAAAGCCGTTCACCATGCTTGTTTTAGCTGTCAATATCTCTGACAAAGCAAGGAATTCTCAAATGTAAAGAAGATTAAAAGCCAAACCGATTACTTTCAATGGCATACTGATTGATATGATCCACAAAGTGAGTTAGATTTCCTAAATAAGCTGGCGTTCTCATTTCACAAGGAGCGAAGTTTTGACGCCATAAGCAACAGCTACGTTTTCGACACTACTGCACATTATTGCATTTTTCTTCTATATCAACATGTTTGTAAAGAGCTACTCAAAGCAGAATACCCCAAATCCAAGTGATGTTTGACAGCCTGCCGTCGAAAACCAGGAACCGACCCATTCTATCGTCACAAACTGTTCGACGACGAAATTTCTGTCAGCCAGGTCAGCAAGAAATCCACTTTATCCAGTCTGGAAAAATCCTTGGCGAACTTCAGAGAGATTGCAGCAAGTAAACCAGAGAATGGTAGGTCATCTATCCGCACCACAAAAGCACTTCATGTTTTTGACAAATAAGGAAGAAACTGTATGGTACTAAATCTTGACAGCAACGAACCGCCGGTGCTTTTTCCTTGCCCGGACGCTTTGCTACCTCATTACATTGATGGTGTACGCTTGATTAGATTATGAACTGTTTGTACACAGATTGCACTGTTTCTGTTGCCACTACTCAATTGAAACAAATCAGAGTTTTATAGAACTCACTTTATTCAAAAGAACATGCACAAAGTATACCAACCAATGATTTCCAAGCTTTTACTCAGATTTTCTGATTTTCATCAATTTGACTGCATTCGTCCTTTCCCCCTCCAGCAATAATTGGAGCAAGGTGGCTGCATTGGGCATTATTAAATCAACATTCCATGAAATAATGCCTTGGCGTCATTTTTCTGCGTATATCGAAACATCTGTGATTGCACCACCAGCAATGATTTTGGTTATGCGGTAATTCCCCCCAGAATACAAACGAAGGCACCATACGTGCTTTATACAGTAGCTCACAACTGAAACTCTTACTGATCGGCTTTGCAACGAGCTACAGATAATTTCTACATTACAACGAATGAGACATTGACTGAGTGACCAGAAAGTTTTGAATTTCAGCTGATTTCAGCACACCTTTGATTTTCCATAAAAAGCGGGTTTATGATTTAATTTTCAACGTTACTTTGCTTGCACACTAATTGAAACGAAAGAACAAATCAAAGGCAAATTAGTATCTGACCTCACACTTGCAACAAACACTGAACCAAGAGCATTTTACGTATCTTAGATCATTAGTCAACCACGTACGCTAGGCTCATTACAGCAGCTATAGTTGAGGCGTCATAAACACCTGCAATGCTTTCAGCGGAAGCAACCACAGCTACCACGAGTTTATCTTTAATTTCATGTAAGTAGAAATAAGCGTCGATTGCCGGTGCACGTTACGAATGTTTTTAAAATTTAGATTTGATATGATTCTGACCGTTTTTGCATTGTATTTATGAAACAGACACCAAACTGTTAAAATCAACCTAACCTCAAATTTCTTGCCAACACAAAATCATCCCTGCGGACGCATATCGCACATGTTGAATACCACGTCACAGTTAAGTGTAATGGAGAACTTTATATTGAATTTTTATCATTTGCTGACACTGTCTTAGACACTGCCGCTGCAGTGGTGTTGGAAAAGCTTGGAGCAACTCACTGACATAAACAACTGCACAAACACGTTACAACTGCAGTTTTCCTGCCACTCTAACAATGAAGATATCTTGAAATATTTTTCAATTCAAATTCCAAGTTGTTTTAAAGTAAAATTGTCGTTATATAGTTTCATGGAAAATTATGGCATTTTTAACTAAAGCCTTTTTACACATTTTACGTTTTTTACAAAAGAACCAACATGTTCGTATCAACATCTGGAAAACCTCATAAAAAATAGAAAAGCAGAGATGAAAGCGAAATCAAGAGGAGGAAGAACAAAGCTTGTTTCGCTGAGATTGTTTCCTCATTCGTTTGGAAAAGCAAGAAAGTCAATGAAGCGAAGTAAGTGAAACAGACCTTTATGAAACATTTTCCGAAAAAATGTTTCACAATATTTTGCTTACATTTTATTCGCAGAAACGTGGTGCAAGTTGCAGTTGTGAGATTTTTGTAAAAGTGTTAAAATGGCTACATTTCACTGTGAATTCAAACATTTTACTTTCCTGATTGTAGCGAAAAGTATTATGTTGTTTTTACCTGCGGAATGTACGTCTTTCAAATGTTTCTGCACGTGCCCCTGATAAGCGCGATTAAACCTGAAAGTGTTTACTTTAGGATAATTTACTGTAAAAGATTAGGAGTAGGTCATTAAGACTTTTTCAGAGCACTTCAGTATGCCTTATTTGTTATATACTTGTCTTTATTTAATCTTCAATTTTAAATCGAAGATCTTCCTCTGCAACATTTAGCTGCCGGTCGGGGCCAACGTCAACTAACTATGTACAGGTACATATGGGGATACTCTTTCAACACACGACTGTGTATTTATCAATATATGTTTCGGATCACCTTACGAAAGTTTGCTACCAGCGTACTTGTTTCAAATTCGTACCGAAATCAATTAAATTATTGAACTCTTTAAAAGGCGTTGCATTTTTTCCAAACAACCTCTTTCCATTCTTTAGAAAACAACGAAGTAAACGTCACAAAGAGCGCATCGATATCGGAATGTTCAAAAAACGCCGAAGCAGAAGAAGGCGTGAATTACCCTTCAAATGAGGTATAAAAAATAATGTTAGACATTTCTCTCTCAGATAACGCTTTGAAAACAGATACTTCATCCTGTTAATAAAGAGTGTTGACAATTTAATCTGCTTGCATACTTTTATATCTAACAGCGATTCATGCTATTTAGTGCAAGGATATCTGCTATAAATTAAGAAACTAATACTTTGAAATTGCATAAAAATACCTTCAAGAGTTAGTTAGTGTACTGAAAACCAACCTTACCAGTGTTTTCAGGTCTCTGTAAAGAAAGATTGCGATTCATCGGTTCAAGATACGGACTCTAGCTCAGGTGAGACATTTCAGATAAATTTTGTCACTGTGTGCTCAGAATATATCTGAAAATTGTATCAGGCAACATTAGTTTGTGCAGCAGGAGAAACAATATTAAGCAATATTATGCTGTGCGCAGGTAGAAATGAGGGGTGTGCTGAGTAGACTGGAGTACTGTACAACTAATTGACGAGTAGAAATTTTGTGTTATCACAAGAGTGGCTTTGGAGATCTCTTCAGAGTTGCAAAGTCATGCTGACCCTGCGGTATTATCTCTGCATTAACTCCGACGGCCAAAGCAAAGCTCTTCCAGATCTTCACGTATTTCTTTGAGATGCCTTTTAAAAACGTTACGTCCCTTGCATCAGCGTATTGTTATTATTTTGCTGAGTGTGTTTATAGCTTCAAATCTTGCAGACAACGGGACTTTACCGAATACAAGCTTGCGATCCCATCAGGAAAGTCAAACACGTTGGAAAACGTCTTTGCTGAACTTCTTTAAGGTAAGAGCCTAAAGGGCTCCCGGTTTAAATTTTTGTTATTTCAAGCTGCTGCATAAATGCGAGTTGTTACTGTTAAGTCCGTTTCAAAGCAATGAATACCCTGCAAGCAAAAAAGCTGTAATATGCGCTGCACTTCGTAATAGACTTGCCTCTTCCAGCAAAACAATGTCATACCGTACGTTAACGTAACTTTGCATGATTTGATATGTTTTTTCCCGAGTTTCTGCTTGTGCTGAACAACTTTAATTTCGACGTATGTCCCCACTTTTTGTTTCAGTCTGTTTTCCAAATTTTTCGAATTGCTGTGCTATATTTCTTATTCACAATTTCATTTTATTATTTTCAGTTGAAGGCTCAACCGAAAAAACTGAAAAAGGACGCGATGAAAGGTATGGCCTGACATAAAGTGTTGTCAGCGAGTCATGTTATTGGTAGGTTAAGAAAAAAGTGAATTTTGTTTGTTTCCTTGTGAACCAATTTCACAGCTTTACATTAAAGCAATTAATAAACCATATATTCGATAAAAATCCCAAGCAGTCAATTTATCAAATAGTTTGAAGAAAAAGGCACCAAATGCGAAATCTGCAACGAGCGCTTTCCTTGCATTTGCTGACTGTTTACAAAACAAACATAAACAACCGTCTCTTGAGTTTTTGGTTATTCCGCTAAATTTGCTCCTGCCGCACTCACTGAAACAAACTATAAATGGCACAAATGAAGGATGTTAAATTTCACAGGATATCATTTAGTCAAGAAGGGGATATTCTTCGGGTTTATTGTAACAATAAATCATGAAATGGTAAAATATGTTTAGCAAATCCATCATGACCCCTGTTTTACGACAGAAGAACAATGAAAGGATCACCTTTTACCACAGATTATTGAGACGTTGTAAAACAAGAAATTTATGTGACTACAAAACAATAATAGGCATTGAAAAATGTCATTATAAGAAAGCTATGGCCAATTGTTTCGTGTACCCTCCCCTCTCCTTTTGCATGTTCGTTGCAATTCAACCAGTAACTGTTCATTTCGTTCTTTCACCAAAAACTTCGATCATCCCTCCTCCCCATCTCATGAACCACTCAACATATTAGCCCAAGTAGAATAAAAACAATTCCAGAGAAATCTATTTTCAAAAACAGAGATCATTTCCAGCGTTTACAACACACAAGTTATTTACTTTGAAACTCACTCTCAACAGACAGGACGTAAACATCACTGCAGCAGTCGCACTGCTAAAGATAACGAGAATGCTTTGGAAAATCGTTACTCGGAAAGTGTAACATGAATGTTTCTGAACGCTGCGCGATGGAAGAGGTGGATTCAGGAAAAAAGAACGAAACAAATTCACTCGAAACGCTCCCTCGCCGATGATCGCAATGATCGTTAGTGGGGGAGACTGTCCAAATGGGGCCTCGACGCAAGTTCTGACCAAATGTGGGCTTGCTCAAGTTTTGGTAACTCTAGTTATGGAAGTGCATACTCTCGTTTAAATGCTCATGTTATGAAGAATGATAAGCTGTATGACAATTGATGTTACTTGTTTGTGATTCCATTCAGGCTCCAGACGCCGTTGTGAAGACGATCTGTTTTATCAGCACAATATGGTTCCTGACGATGTTTCTTTGAGTAAAATCAGTGTCGAATCTTCTGAATCAACAACTTTATCAGATCTAAAAGTGAAATGGAAGAAAGCAAACGATGATGAAAAAATGAAAAACCTTAATGGTAGGTTCTTGAAGTTCAGTTCCCAACAAAATTAAGTGTTAACATTTTTACTAAAGCTCTGAAGAGAATTTCTGCAAAAAAAATTACTTATCTACTGTACTATATTCAGAACAATCCTTCCCTGATATTACAGGACCTTGTTGTTCTCATAATTGTATGAAAGATAGAATCAGAGCCAAGAAAGCAGCAAAGAAGGCGAAAAAATTCGAGAAAAGAAGAAAAGCCTTCGCTTCAGTTGCATCACGATTCCATTTCTTAACAGTTCCATGGAAGGCTTTGAGAAGAAACAAGGCAAATGGTATGAGAAGGGAATGTAACATTTTGACAAATTAGCATCTGCTTTGTCTAGCAATATGCACCTGGAATTTTGAGTTTGAAACTAACATGAAAAACATATTTTCGTTGTGCATCTGATAATAATATCATCATCGTTGAAGTAATATACCTCTGAGCAAAGGTTAGGAAAAGACAGCAATGAGAAAAGAACTTCTACAAAAGTAATTGCAAGATCATTTGAAAGACGCGTATTATCAGTGGTGGGTTTAGGGTTGAGGGGGCCCGACGCAAGACTAAAAAGGGGGATCTCTGATGACGTCATCATACTCGGCCAACCGTGATAATAACTTTTGATTTGCCTGAAATACGACCGCCCAAGGATATGTTCCTGAGACTACGGCAAAACTGAAATAGCAGAAGGAGACAATGCAAAAGGGTGTTCATGATACACAACTTTGAAAACACTGAAAGTTGAGAAGACAAGGCTGGCAACACATAAAATTTAGACAATAGCAAGTTGGCATCGCCCCCACTTTATTTTCGCGCCCCATTTCTCTGCATTCACCATCAATAAACTACAAACTTTGCACCTTTGAAAGTTCCACACCTTCCCCCTTTGACAAAATGCTCCGTAGTTGGTGTACTGAATTTGTTTACATTCATGTCTTTGTGGAATCCATGAAACTATAAAAAACAACCAAGAAGATTTAAAACACTAAACTTGTTTCAAATTTCATTCTTTCAACTGCAAGAACATAGCATGCAAAAGCATATAATCAGAGACTAGTTTTGGAAAGCTTTGAGGCTGGATGAGTCAAGATTGGCCTCATCTTGCTTTGACACTAGTTGTTTGAAAAATGTGCAAAAGTAGGAAATAATTCATCATGTACCTTATCGAAAACATTTCACCGGCAGCAAGTAGCATACACGATTGATTAAATATTTGTTAAGAAAAAAATGGTTCAAGTTATATTGGCTAAGAGATGGCAAAAGAGATTAAACATCACCATGAATAGGTTGCTCATTTTTTCTACAGATTTCTCACCTACCAACTCTGCCCCTTTTAAGTCCCAAGAAAACCACGTTTCATGCAGAGCTTTGCAATCCTATAACTCGCCAGGCGATTGAGCTAGAGAGCTGTTCAAACCCTCTAAGGATTCAGGAAGTCTTGTAGTCAAAATCGAAAAAAAATGTTTTCATTTTTGGTGGGGGTTTTTTGGGGGGACGCCACAAGTGGGGGTGTTTTTGACTACCTTTACCTGGCCCTGGGCTCCAACCCATTGGGCCATGATTATGGCTCAAGAAAACCCCCACCGAAACCAAAAATTGTTTTTTTTTTTCGATTTGGACTACGAGACTTGCTGAATCCGTAGAGGGTTTGAACAGCTCTCTAGCTCAATCGCCTGGCAAGTTATAGGATTGCAAAGTTCTACAAGAAAAGTGGCGCCCGCTGGACTTAAAGGGTACGAATCATTTACTAGTCAAGCTTCAAATAACCTATGACGTCAAGCATAGGCTAAATCAAACCACCTAAAATACCTGAAATATCAAAGAAAAACTGAGTAGCTTATTCATAATACTCAAAAATTGCCATTACTGCTACGTGATAAGAAGCATGAATGTAGCCTTGCTTATTAAACACACCACTGCGTAATATGGATATAAATCTGTTTGCCACTGTGATCGAAGATGTTTATTTGTTTGTGGAAATTCAGCAACACTTGGATGCATTTATGGAAAATTTTGAATAGACTAATGAAGTACTGATTTGCAAGGCCTGGCATTCGCCAGTGTGTAGTGCATCAGCTGTATTAGGTTATGTAACTCTCTACCTACGCTGCAGAATTCCCATACCGGTTGATTACTTGTCTCTCAAACACATCCTGAATCATTTTAGATAAACAAACATCTTCTGCATCAGTTGTTTCTGGGAATGGTGGACAGAGCTTTGCAAAAAGTATCCCCGATGCGCACTATTCTGCAACTGTACCAAATTGCAGAATAAAAGATGAAGAAGTGAGTGGCTTACGTTCACAAATCTTTTTTTAGAGTAGTCCCTGCTAAAATTTGTTTTAACGTGTCCAAATGTATCTCCTGCCAATAACTTTCGAAATGTCGTACTCGCTGTATCCATCTCAGCATAGTTGGCTATTTTTCTTCAGCGTGAAACGTTGCACATCATATTTTCAGGCTTCTCTGTCAAACACTATTCCTGAAGCCAGTGAAGTTGAAATTAAGTCAGGTGAATACTTTGCAAATGATACATTTGATGTGAGAATATATGTTATTTGAAACACTGTTTTTACTATGAGTGACAAACATCTTTGTGAATTTTTGCCAGACCTAGTTTTTTTTACGCAAGTTAAAGTCCCACTGTTCTCATTCCACAGAATCTTTCTAATTATCGATGGTTGTGAACATGGTGTTTGTTTCAGCATTTCAGAAAGTCTATCAGCACAACAGACCATTGTCACAACATACTTGCTAAAAATTATATCAAGTGTTGGCACTTTTTAAACAGACCATATTTTGTTCATTCAAAGTTATGATGTTTCGACAAGCCAAGTTATCTAGTGGGTATATATCGCTTCTACCCAATCATGATAAATTTTTCCACAAGCTACCCAAACCTTCATTTAAAATTAAACGTGAAATACACCAAGATAAAAATTATGGCGAGTAAATTTTCCATAAGGTTTTTACTGCTTTCATTATTGGCTAACAATAGAAAAAACCATGTTTTGCTATTGATTCCAGCTCTTGTTTCAGAACACGTAAACGTCGAAACTGCGTCTAACAAACGTAATACGATGGAGGAGAGTAATTCATTCGCTTCTGCTGAAAGAATTGAAAATGAAGGTGAGAGAGAAAAGTATGATTCAACATGCAGTTCAGCAACCTGACATTATTGCTGTGCATAAGTCGATAATGTTCGATTTCATCGCTCGTTTTTTGACAATTGGAAACAAGTTAAAAAACAACATAAAGTAGGAAGATTTTTTGAAAAGAAAAAGAGTTTGATGCTTAGTATCACAAAATAGCTTTGGAAATGATGATACTAAAACAAGGACTGCCGCAAGCAATAAACAAAGCGTAATAATGTTTCATTTTGACTGGCATCAAAAAATTATTTAAGCCACGTTTGCTGATGCAAATGAAATAGGTTACCTCAGGAAATGTTTTTAACTCTCCACGTTAAGACCAAGAAAACGTTATTTTCATGATCGTCACGGAAAAATGCGGAGCTGCTGAAATATCAATTGCCTTTAAACTCGATGTTTAAACACAATTTCCAAACCACCAGACGTCTCCCGATCAAGGGGTGAAGGTTTGAACAAACCAGGCCAATGGAATTATTGAGAAAATTTTTACTACTTTCTTCAAAGAGCACTGTTGTTGAAAAACCTCCAGTTTGTAGAAAAGAAAGGCTAGGTGCTACAGTAGTCGAACTCTACTACTAAAATTGTTGGCACTTGGCCTACGAAACTTTGTTTAAGTCGTAACAACCGACAGCCAATGATTTGTGTGACGCTGTTACGGTTAAAAGTATTTGACTATTCAAGTGATTGCATACAAGCTTGAAGAACAGAACAAGTACAAACGAAACACAAATAAGATTGTTCAACGTAGAGGCATCTTCGACGGAATCCAAGCAGTGAATAGCTTTAGAAAAAACGGAACATGTGGGCATTAAGACTTTTACAAAAATTAACAAAACTAATCATCTTCAGCTCAATGCTTGACGCATGCAGTTTACAGATAATTACTGGCCACCTATCAAGCCTAGCTCCCTCAGCAATAGTTTTGTCACACGAAACTTTTCACAAGGAACGTTTTCCTAATTGTTTGTTACTCGCGCACATGTCTCAAGACAGTGTTCGAAATTGTTAAACGATCAAATGATCTTCCAGAAAACAAACAGATTGTTATTTCTTTCCTTGAATAGCCTAACAGCCTACGGTGGGGTATTGCCCAGCGCAGGCTCGAGGCTATACAAATACAAGGAAAGTTCTAAAGCAAACTGACGTTTGTCTTTGTTCATCTGGAAAATCACTTTGGTTGTATGATATGACTGCCTAGAGCCACTAACCACCCGCACAATTTTGAAACAATTTCATTCATCATTATTTTGTTTATATCGTTGCATTATTTGTTTATATATAATTAGGCAGAGGTTACCTGAGCAGGGTTGTAGAGGTCTTGAATTTCTGTTTTGTTTCGATTTTTAAAATATGTTTTAAAGCTTCCTAAAATATATTCGAAATCTGGGTTAATGCGGCTGAGCGAGATGTTGACAACAAAATTAAAGAAACAAATTTTCTGCAATAAAGTCAGATTGAAAGAATTCTGTTTGGACGCCTGAGAGGAAGGGGCTAATTTGGAAATTTTAAAATCTGTTTGACATACTTTGCTATATATTTAACAAACGCAAGTTTTAGGCTAATATTTTTAAGTTTTTTAATTGCTGAGTAAACGCATACACGCTTTTGACACCAGTTAAAAGACTTGTAAGATATTAACTTACCCTTGTATTCATAATGTCAAACTAATTCTAGATCAATAAATCCTTTGTAGATTTGAAAATACTAGCCAGGCATAGGCAAAATAAACGGCAAATGCAGTTTCATTAACAGATCTCCATACATCAGAAGCTAAATGCCCCGCATTATCACCAGAAGTTGAAAACGGAAGAACTTCTTCCCAGGAAAAAGCAATTTCTGAAAATCCTGTTAAACAGGTTTCTGAGGCCGATATTAAAGACAAACAAGGAGGTATATACATTCTTTTACCAAACACTTTTTCAATGTTAACGTTCAAATTATCTGATATGCCGTCTTACAAGGTGAAAATGAAGAAGAACAGGAAATGACTGCCTTTACAATTATCGGGAAAGAAGAGAGCAAAGCTTGCCCTGCAAAGACATGCAGCGATATTGCACCAGGCAGCAAAGAAAAACGTCGAGGTTTGAAAGGCTCCACAAGTATTTCCTGCATGTGCAACAGCCCAAAACTTCAAACCACAAATAAGTTTCGAATCAGTATGCTTGTTATGTAGTAGTGTTGTTAAAACCTTAAAATGTTGAAACGTCCACGTTTCTGTTAATTGATTTGCATTGCGATCTTATTCTGGGTCTTTTCCGCCACCCAACATTTTGCAATGGGCATTTGCTCGTTTTCACTTGAGGTAAAAGATGCACTGCAAACCTACACATTACGACATACAATGTACTCTTGCTGTTTTGCAAAGAAAACTGGATGCATCTGAAGTTTTGGTGACTACTTAGACCTCCTCAGTAATTTTCACATTTATTTTAAACTTGTCTGTTCTTTCCTTATTTGATTCATGTCTGCTGTTGTATGTGACAAATTCATAGGTGTAAAACTCGAACATTTTAACTCAAACATATGCGCCCAAGAAAATGGAGATTAGCTAAATGAAACAACCGTTTTGCTTAAAATATAAATTTTTTGCCCCAGATGTTCCCGTTTTTTTGTAAATTACGCCATTTTTAATAAATCTTCGTTTTTTTGCCCCGAAACGTTCCTGTGTTGGTCAAAATAAGCATACGGTGTAACGTACTTTGCAGATTTCTTGTCGCTGGATGAACAAGAGAAAAGTGATACGATTTGTACCAAAGACCAGACGTTTCATCCTCCTGCTCAGCCTGACGTGAGAACCGCTTTTATGTGACATATGATATTGATTTTTGTCTCATATGTGGTCGAATGAAGTTTCAAATTTGCGTTGATGATCATCTGTAACTGTTCTTGCTCGATATCTGTGGTTATATTCAACTGGTTGCCTTCGTCTTCTTGTGTGTGAGCCGCGGTTCAAACAAAACCCACAAGGTCATCAGGCCATTCACTGTTCTTGATGTTAGGTCTTCCACCGCAGGTCTTCCAGGCGGTTCAGAGGGCGGTGGTTGTTATGCCGACGATGAGGTGATTGCCCGACTGCTTCTCAGTGCCACATATGCATTTGGTGTATCCAGTAAGTTCCAGCGGTACAGATTTATATCAAAGCGGCCGACGCCAGTTCTTAGCCTACTTAGTGCTTCCCGGAGACTCCGGGCAAGCTCTGAGTCAGGCTGGAGGCAAACGGCAGGGGTAACCAAAAAATAGGCCAGTGGTCTGTCGCATTCCTATGCATGCCGCTCTCCATGACTCCAGGACATTGAAGCCAGAGCTCACCAGCGCCGCAGGATGGCAGCGGAAGGGGCGTCATGAATGCAGGGGCTGTGTGCTGAGGGACTTTGCACCATGGACAAGGGTATCAAGGAGGTGATTAGTATTCAGCTATGCCTGGAGCGCCAGCTTGAAAGTGACGTGTTCCATACGCAAGTGGACCGGTGGAATGCCCGAGAGCACCGGTAAAATTCGGTTTTGGGAACCCAGAGATGATGCCAAACGCATCGTTTAGCGCAACGTCTAGCTTCACAGTGTGGGTGCTGTGGCACCAAGCTAAGGCGGCGTATTCCGCGGCACTGTAGACCAAGGCCAGCGCATTAAGTTGGCAAAACTGAGGCGTGGGCACCCCATGTTGAGCCAGCCAGTAGACGTTAGAGGCAATTGCGGGCTCGGACTTTGCCAGAGAGGCTTTCCAAGTGTTGCCTGAAGGTGAGTTGGTGACCGAACATAACTCCTAGATAAGTTGGATTGTGGGTGTAGGAGATGGTGGTACCGTCGACGCAAACTTGCGGCTGGATTCCCTACTGTTCAGGTGGAACGCAGGCTGCGTAGGTTTAGCTGTGCTCAGCTTGGGTCTCCATGCAGGTAAGTAATCAGAAATTCTTTGCATATCCAAAGAAAGGACTTCTTCTACCTCATTCCAGCACTTGTGGGAAAACAGGAGGGCCAGGTCATCTGCATAGCCATGTTGAGTGGAGACGGTGTGGGGGATGTCACTGATCTAGATGTTAAAAAGCGTAGGTGCGAGTGTTGACCCTTGGGACATTCGGTTCTTCAGAACATGCAAAGCGAAAACGCCACCCTGGGAAAGCAATCTGGGGTTGAAGAAGGCAAAATTGTGTACTTTCGAAAAGGCTCAGGCATTTTTTGTTACTTCAGGTGTTTGCCAAGGAAGAGCACATCGCCGGTGAAAGAAGATTAAAGAGAAAGACGGCTGACGTCAGAGGTAAACAGTCATGTGACGTTCTTACGTGTACTTTTGCAAAGCGTACTTTTTTACTTCGTTTTTCTTTATCAAAACAAGATCAATAAAGAAAGGCTTATAAGTTGTTTTATCGTTTGTTGAAAGTTTATTTCTTGGGTAAATTCAGTGACTTCACTTCTGGATATCTCGCCGTTATGCTGAGATTCGTCTGAAGGGATTGGCATTGCCTGATGCACACAATTACCAAGGCGCTTGTGAAACACATAATTTCTCGCACGACACGCTTGAGCGATCAGCAGGACTGCTATCACGTGACGCTTGGCGTTGCCGCAGTTAGGCCTTTATTGAGTTAGATGCTTGTTACTGATATTACTGATTTATTTTTTTATGCGTTTTGTTTTGTGCAGAAACGTGAACTTTAGTTGGTTAAAACAAAGTAAAAGTTGGTGATGTTATAATACTTTCATGACAAAATGGATTTGTGATGTGATATTTTTTGTTTGGACAGCTAAACGTATGTGTATCTTTAGAATTTCTTCGCAATTTTATGTTTCATATGGTTAGCTTGTAGGCAATCATGGTATTGTGAAAAAAAGTTTAAGAAATGCCACCCGTCTGTTTGTTTAATGCTTAATTTTTTGTTGAAACCTCGAAAGTGCAACTTGGCGATGGATCACCTTTACAAAAATTTTGTTTTGTCAGTTCGTTCCCGAAGAATATCTGAACGTAGAGCAAATGCCATGAAACGACGAAGGAAACTCGAAGTTGCCCCAGCGGCTCAAGAGATGCTGATGAAGTGGATAGAATGCGTGGGTGATTGGTACGAAACCAACTGGGAGGAGTGGATGAAAACAGACGAAGAAAATACCCAAAAAGACAAAAACGACAGTGGTGCGGTTGAAGCAGAAAAACAAGAATCAGTAGGAAAAGGTGAGCAGTAGGGAATTGACTTTTTGACAGTTGAGGTCTTTTTGTAATATTCATAAAAGGCTATAGGCGCCATTCGTGTGTTACTTGAATCAGGTGCACAATAACATCTTGGAAAATGTAAAAAACAGAACTAATGGAAATGAGTTTGTAATTAGGTCAAAAAATTAAAAGTAACAGCGTACTTTGGATAGAAAGACAGACTCGTACTGGTGCTAAGCAAGCTAATCTTGTCAACTATGAAGGTCACTGCTTCACTGAATACAAATGAAGTATTCTTTAGCAACAAATAGATGCGCACGTTTAACAAAACTTTTTATTATTTTTACCAAAATCTTTTAGAATCAACAAATTTTGCTTCGTTTGCCACCATTCCGGTTTGCGCAAAATATCTTCTCAACATGGAAATGACTACTCGTGATGTCAGCCTAAAACGTGCTGAAGACAATCAGACTGATGCATGTTTGGGCGAGAAAAGTGTACAAACGAAAGGAGGAAAGGAGTTTCATAACGAGGAAACTGACTTCGAAATGGAGAATAAAACCCTTAGCTCGCTCGTTGAAGGTACTAGCTTGGCGAGTTCATGTATCAAGACTAAACCAGCGCTCCTGAGTATAAAGGCTATGAATTGATTCCCAAATAAAAAAAGCCACTGATTCGAGTAAATGATGTAAATTTACTAGTGCTGGAGTTAGTTGAGCCTAATTACTTTTTAAAATGAAAGTGAGAAGATTCTGATCTAAACCTAAATTTTATGTTGCACACGTTTTTCAGTCGATTACACTGAAAACAACGCTGGGTTTTGGCTTTGAATATGATGCATGAGAAAAACGTGATAAACAAGATGGAGAAAATCAAATGACAAAACCAATTAAAAAAGCATTGCCCCTTAGTCTGCTGGACAGAAAATTTTGATGCAAAAGTTTGCTTGTAGTGGCGGGCCTTACAGTGCTAACAATTAACGCAGTAATAATATTACATATTGTTACAAACGATTGACTTAATTTTAAAGTGGTAATATAGAAAAAAAAGAGCTTGGACTATACAGAAGCAGGAAAACTGAAATTGGGTTTCGAAGAAATATTTATTCTCTACATCTAGAGTTTGCGCTAATGTACAAAATAGTTGTTAAAGATTATCTAGTTCAATGGATCTTATGTGCACACCTGTTTATTTTAAAGTCTTTGAAATAGCTTCCAGAAATGATAAGGGGCATGGTGCGTTCTCTATCTTAATTTGTTTTATGATTGATGCAATCTTCGTTCAGAATCGCCTCCTGTTTCCAAAGAGCCCAATGCGATCGGCGCCATCATTCACAAAAACACACGTAAATCTGACGTGTCTCCTGCACACGTCCAGTGTGTTCAAAGGGGTTCTCATGCCGGCAAGCCAGTAGAGACGTGTTTGGCTTTTACTTGTCAGAAATGCTCCATGTTGGGTGGCAAACCTGTTGAAGCAGCAGGTGAGACATATACTTGTAGAACACACCAGAAAGAGCAAAATCATTATTCATTTGCACAAAGTCTAGATGACGGGTTCCCAACCTTACTCTGACCATGCACCCTTCAGCATTTCGACAGATGAGCATGCACCTCTAAAATTTCTTGTGGCAAAAAGGCTGAGTAAAATAACAAAAATGCAGTAAATTTTTAATATAAGTTTTATGTTTTATAATATTTTGAAATGAATAATATATATTTTCCCTTCTATTGCTAACCCTAAATGTACCCCTTGAGAGAGGCAAATCTACCCTTATGGGTGCATGTACCCCATGTTGTGAACCACTGATCTATATCGTCATCAGATAATTTTTTACGTACTAGGTTAGACAACCAAACAGGAAAATGTGTAGGAGACGAGAAATGATAAGGTTATACAGAAGGGTCATACCAGGGTTTCTTAACCTGGCGTGCTAGCATCCTCCAAGGGGTGCTGAAACCAATTTCAGGGGAGCTGGGGAAGGCCACATGTGTGGCGGTCAAAGGTAAAGGCATAAAATGCACTGCACTTGTCTTGACTTTATCCTTATAGTAGCCAGGAATTCGCCAGTGGTAGGGGTGCTGGACTGCTTAGGCGTGATCAAAAGGGGTGGTGAGATAGAAAAAGATAAAGAAACGCTGGGTTATACAGAAGCAGGAAAAACAGAAATTGGGTTTGGATCACATACATTTGTAGATCTTATATGCACAACTTTTTCTATTAAAAATCTTTGAAATAACTTTCAGAAATGATAAGGGGCATGGTGCGTTTTGTATATTTTTACGTACTAGGTTAGACAACCAAACAGGAAAATGAGTAGGAGACATCGTATCAAAAATTGATCGTCGTTTATTGGAAAATAACATTTACCGCAAATTTTTGACTTGATTGAGCAATTCGAATTAGTGTAGTTTAAAACCAATTTGGCGATAAATAACAAGCTTCAATTATATAAAAACAGAAGCAGCCTATCATTTATGCTGATCAGGAAGAAAGTCTTTGGTCTTTGATTGTAATAAGCTATGCCGAAATTTCTGACTTAATTAACCTGGCACAACTTTGCGTATTACTGTAATCCGTTGATTTATTCAGTGGCTTTTCAGCTGTGTGTCTCCACTGAAGATTCTGTACTGTAAGTTAGTTCTTGGGCAAAGAATTTAATCACGCCATTCCGTTTCCTCAGATCACCAACGAGTGTTGGCAAAAACTACCAAGGACAATGAAGAGAGCACAACTAGGAGGGGTTCGATTGGGGGTGCGGCGGAGCACACATAACGTTTCTGTGCCGCAGCGTCGCAAGATGATCCATCAGCAAAATCTTCACAAAAACTGGATTAAAGTCCCAGTTTTTCAATGATAAACCTTCATCATCAGGTGAGTGTTCAAGCCTTTTCTCGTGACGACATTTTACCGCAAACTTGTTGCAGTGGGTTATGTGAAAATACGCGATCCGTACAACTTGTGTCTTGGTGTTGTTGCGAATGTTTATGCATTCCGGTATGCCAGGCATTCCATCACAAGCACACAACATCTCGCGCCAATGTGCGCTTTTTGTCTATTTGTTTGATCAGTACAAATCATCATGACTTGTTTGCAGTAACCAAGGTTTCATGTTTCTCTTGACTACCTAGTTTTGACGCAATAATTGGATGAGTTATTTTATGTTCATCACATATTGTCAAATTTTTATTTTTAACCATAAATTGTTTCGGATGTGTTACGCCTGTGTTTCCCAAAAGGAGCGCCGCGACATCTGGAGTCGCCAGTTTTGGTCCATGTGCAGCATGAGATCCTAGTAAGGCAAATCAAACGAATATTCACAACCTCATTGAAAATCGAATAATGCTGATGCTTCCAACTTGAAGCATATTTTTGACAAAGATCCCGCGAGCTTCCGATTGCATTACGTTTGTGCGATATGAAAATTTTGTGGCCAGTGCATTACACATACTCTGCCACCTGCACGTGGATTTGATGTTATTGGGGAAACCTAGACAGAGCATACGAAGAAAAGAAAAGGAAACTATAATTTTAAAGCTTGCGTTGTTGTTCGTATTTGCGATCTTTTTCCTTTGTGAGAACCGCGTGTGTTCCAACTATAAACTATTCCACTACGTGTAGTCCAGGGGCGTAACCAGGCGGGGCAAGAGGGCACAATTCACCGGGCGCCGAAGCATATGGGGGCTCTGAATAACAGCATGGGGCGCCGAAAAGTCCCAACAATTTCACAAGTAGTTTCTTCAACAAAGTAAATTTGCTTCCGAAAAACCTCAGGTTCGAACAAAGGGGCGCCAAACTTGCCCCTTGCCCCGGGCGCCATCTAACCTCGTTACGCTCCTCGTGTAATCTCAGCCAATATTGCTTTGTTTTTGCGCAGGGTTATAGTGACAATGAGGGAAGGTTGTGAGTCGTAATAGAAGAAACTGCGTAGCTGATGGATCGAATATTTATGAGTGCGACGACTGCGGTTCAGAAACTGTTGTGTACTTGAGGTAAAGAAGTGGCCGTGAACAGTTAGTCGGTATGCAGCAGTTGTGCTAAAGGTCAAACATTCATGGAGTCATAGATGGGATCTTTGCCTTAAGTTGATGCAATACTTCCGGCTGTTGTACACGAATACACCCAACTCCACTTTGCTAGCACTGCGATACAACAACCTGTGTATCGGGGTATTCTGACCACTACCACTTTCAAAATTCAATCAGGGTCCAAAACAGTTACTTTTTGTTTTTAATTTAAATACTCTAAAATGCACACGGAACTTTTTAACCCAACACTTTTTTCTGCTGAATTATAACGTTTTTAATGACAAAAACGTTAAACAATTATTTTCGAATATTTTCGGCCTTCATATTCTAAATGCACGACATAAATTACAGTTTTAATTTCGCTCTAGTGAAATGGCGAAGTGGCCCGAAACTACGGTAGCAGCAGAAGTAGACAAGCGCGCATAACGAGAAAAGCAGTTCTTTCTTCCAATTATTTTTCAAGCAGATGACGCTGATTAATTTTTATTTCATTAAGCAGGATCAAAAAGGCATGTAACCAATGGTGATATGCTATTTAAAACGTCGTCTTGTAGTTTTTAAAAAACCCTTCTACAGGTTAGGGACGTAGTCCAAAATGAGCTAAGGGCAACGGCACGTCATCAACATTCAAATTTGCCAGCTGAAGAACGTTTTTTTCTTTTTCGTACAGACTCCGTTCGAGAGATCTCATACAAAAGCTGTGCCAATCATGACATGAGTTGCATAAAAGGAATTAAATATCGACATATGCTGAGTAGACACGTGAGTGGAAGAAAACAAATGGCGCAAATCTGCGATTCAAAGACATGAAAGTATTTCGCCATTGCTGAGTGTGAAGTCAAAGAATGGAGAATGAATTCGGACGATTTGAGCGCTCATCACAGGAGATATCAGGAAAGGACGAGCAAAACGTAAGATGTTTGATTTGACAATCGAAACACGTCATTCGTGACGAAACACCGAACTTGAGCTGAAATATTATGAATAACTGAAATGCAGATCACGACGAAGCAGATTCCCTGACAAGCGTTGTTAGAGCTCCAAACCACGATGGTGACGGTGACACAACCACACCCAAAGAAAGATGGTAGAAGAGCAACAGAGGAAAAAAGGGCAGAAACACGAAAGCTAAAGGTATTATACTTTCTGGATATGACCTCAACGCTGTGTAGTGTTACTACGAGAAATTGTATTTTATTTACATGCGGTGAACTAGGATATTATTCAGTATCAATTGCTAAGTGGTGTACTCGATTGGTTAACGCGGAGGCGGAAAGGAAACCCAAAACAAGAAAAAGAAGAACAAAGTGCTGTCTTTACCATGCTGCTTGGTTTGTTGGAAGAAACGGCAGCCTGACTTGGATTCCACTTTAATCGACAGCATTGAGGCAGCCATGCCTGCTTAAAGCGATAATTCGCAACCTCTTATGATGCTAAAAGTGTTAAATGCAGTGGAAAAAGCAAGCAAGGCTGGTATAGCTTTCTAATGTTGCAGAAGTTTCATACTTTACACCAGGGGTCTTCAAACTTTTTGTCCGAGGGCCACATAAGCTGTTAGTCAACAGTTCGAGGGCCAGCTGCTTCGATTACTACCTGATAGACACATGGTCGACATGATCATGGAGATGGTTGGCAATCGCAGCTTCACCATACCACCGGAAAAGGCAAGAGGACCAGAAAGCATGCACATGCTGACGATCTAGCAATCATGCGTGTTGATGGAGGTTGACAGGCAGTGGAAGGGGTGCTGAGCAAGGACATAGCAACCGTAGATGAACACCTCCAGACCTGGAAGCTAAAGCTCAGCACTACAAAAACGGTGTCAGCAGTCTTCCATCTTAACAAAAAGGAAGCTAAACGTGAGCTGAAAGCTAACTACAACAACGAAATCCTGCCCATCTGCTCCGAGCCTGAATACCTCGAAGTAACGTTGGACAGGTCGCTCACGTTTTGCCGTCACCTTGAGTCACTTCGCGAGAAGCTGACATCACGCGTCGCGCTCCTGAGGCGGGTTGCTGGATTTGGTTGGGGTGCTGAAGCAACAACTTTGCAAACAGCCACCCTAATCCTTGCGCATTCAACCGCAGAGTACTGCGCTCCTATCTTATGTCGCAGTGCTCATACCCGCCTTATTCATCTTGCCATCATCGACGCCTTGCGGTTTATGATTGGATGCTGCGTCCTTCACCAGCGGACAACCTTACAATCCTCGCAGACATCCAACCTGCTGAGCTTCGTCGCAGAGGAGCCATGCTGTTTCTAGCACGCCGTGCCATGGACCCTGGACATCTGCTCCACTCAAGGCTCACCTGTCCGTCGAGTTCAAATGCACCTCATATCGAGACACCCATTTGTATCCGCCGGACGACAACTCATAACTTTATCTGACAACAACAAAAAACGTGCGTCACACTGCGCGGATCACCAATGGAATGCGGAGAGGACGAACAACCCTACAAGACTCCTTATTTTCATCCCCGACACCCTCACCCACATCGCCGGAGCGACCCTCCTAAGAACAGTCTGGGTCCAGCTTAACCGGCTCCGTGCTGGTGTCGGACGTTTCTGCCACTGCTTGTAGTAATGGGATATGGCCTCCTCTGCGGCCTGCGAGTGTGGCGCAAATATACAAACCGTCGACCATGTTGTCCTCCAATGTCCAATTCATCGACCTCATCATGGACTGCACGGCCTGACGCTTCTGGACGATGAGACAATCGAATGGCTGCTCAACATCTGCCCCGAGATCTAGTGCGGTCAAGCAGTGGTTTGAAGAACTTGCTCAAAAGAAGAAGCTGTGGACAACACATACCAATTTTATTTATTCTTAAACACTAATAAGCACTTGAGGCTAAACATCAATAAGTTCTGTTAATATAACTTCGTTTAGCAACACGAAGTTATTTCTACGAACTGTTTTAATTTTTGCAGAAAATGCTGCGAAATGGCAAAGAAGAAATTTACTTTAAGTGGATGGGAAGCCCTCCCGTACTGCTTTCCGAGCTCAGCAGGCAGGCAAACGCAATAAGCAGAGTGCTTCAAGACTGACAGTGCCGACAGCGGTTGACAGAAATGAAGTTCTGAGGCAAGTGAAGCCTTGCTGGACTTATTCCTGCTGAAAAAAGCGTATGTTTGAATATTTGCGTATTTATTTGTGTGCACATTATATTGCTGTGTTACTTTTCGCGCGAAATAAAATTTTTGTAAAAATGTAACGATTTCAAGTGCGGAGATAGAGCATTATGAATTATAAGCAAACTAGCTGGCTCGAAGAAATAGTCTTAGTGCTCCGCATGAGAATAACAGTGATGGCAATCCTAGCATTGTTTTGGATGAGTGTGTGGGTGCCGGGGATCTCCAAAGCTTGTTTCCGGCGTCCCTTCCTGCATGCATGCATGCCAAGCGCAGGTGCCAGGGCCGCACTCGGCTGAAATTTTCTGGGGGGCAAAGGGTTGTAACTTATTGCAACAAAGAACCAAAAATATTATTTCATAATGTTCTGTTTTGGAGTCCAATTGCCCGGTTCTTCTCCTCTTTCGGGCCTAGCTGGTGCTTATAAGCAAAAAATAACTGCACATACCCTCGAATGAGACTTATAAAGCTGAGAGCACAGTTGCAACAAATTTAAATAATTGAAATGGCGTGAATAAAAAACAAAGGCCACTCCGAGCACGTTAGTTGAAAAAGGAGTCATTGTATTTGCACACTCTGTGAAACCACTCGTGCATGTTTGAAAATTATTTCCTTTGGCATTTTGCGTAAAGCAGAATATCAGCTAGACCAGCGTAAAAAACAATTCTGATTGCCTTTTGCAATGCTACATTAGAACAATTTTTCTGGAATGAATGGGCTTGTTCCCAATAGAGGTGTCTGGAGTGTTTCAGCAAGTTTAGTTTTTGTATCGCACCAATATGTTTATTTTATATGTTGTTTCAATGACGCTTTATAACTACGATGTTCTTGTGGCGCCACGACTGAGTTACTTCAGGGTCTTGCATCATTGGGCTCAATTTGGTTTGCGTTTAAGACAGTCCCCGCAACATTTCCACACACTGTGCGCCTGGTAAGAAGGTTGAAGTGTAAGACCCTGCAGAGAGTTGAACTCCAACCCTACCAGCACCGAAGGGGACGCACTTACCACCAGGACACGGGCTGGATTATCGCACCATTGTCAACAAGCAGCAGGCTACAAGCATGTGCGTCGGAAGGGGGGGGTAGAGAGGCCTCGGCCCTCGCTTGGTTTTGCAATTTGACGTTTCTATTAAATTTTCACAAAAAGACATTGTTTTCTTAGTTTCGAGTGTATAAATGAAATTTCGCCACTTTTGAACTCCTCTGTAAAATTTGTATTGCCTCCTATGGAAAAATCCACTATTGACCACCCCTGGATAAAATCCTTCTGACACCCATGGGTACAAGTTGTCTTATCTACCTGCCCGTCTGCCTCGGAGAGTGGAAGCACAATCAGTTTCTCCGGCTCTAGCCGAAAATGGCGCCCTTTGTGACACGAAATAATGATATGAGCTCATCATTCCTGCAATCAATCGATTCAGCAAGAAAGTTTTTTGAGGCTTTGTTTGTCGATATGAAAATGGAGAAAATAAGGCCAATTATTAAAGAGCAAAAGAATAATGCAAGAAACACCGAAAGAATTTATCACAATATTCCATCTCTGCCTCAACAGAATTTCTGGAGTTTTTCGTCTCAGCAAAATTGAAGATTACACGGTAGATTATTTTCGCATCTTCAAAATCATACTTCCCGATATATTCACTTTTTATATGTAAAAAACTGATTAAGCCGACAACTGATTTTAATGTAGGCCAAATACGATTTTGGTACTTCCAGCTGGAGCAACTCATTTCGCAACTGGAACTTGAAATATCAATGGAGACAAAAAGTTTACAACGTAATCATAAACACGCAGTCGAGTCAAAAAGACTGCATTTGTTACTTATTAAGCACGGATAATCATTACGGTTATACGTCATAGCATCAAATTTTGCAATTTATACTGGTCGTATTTGGTCGACTGTCATTTTTATTTTTCGTCCTCAATGTTTTCTACTTAAATGAAGCCAATAGGTCCGATGCACCTGCAGTTTTCAATTTCGTATGGTGATAGGTCAACAACACACTGCTTGTGGTTGATTGGGCTGATCAGGAGCTTACCTAGGCATTTAACGCAGTTCTCAAATTTGCTAATCACTCGTATCCGTAGCGGAATATACCTGTTGCTGGCGTCAGACACACACATTTCTGGGGCAGTGTTTCCTAACCTTTTCAAGTCGGCGGCACCCTACAGGGAAAAAAATAATGTTTGCGGCACCCATTGGCGAACGAACAGCAATTAGTTTTAAGATTTAATGACATTTTTGAAAATGTTTTTTATTGATATACTGAAAAACGTCTTTTCTCGCGGCACTCCTGGGTATTGTAAATGGCACCCTAGGGTGTCGCGGCATCCCGGTTGGGAACCACTGCTCTAGGGCCTATCAGGGGCGTAGCAACCCCAAAATTTTGGGAGGGGCCAAATATTTTCAATTTAAACGAGGAACAGTATTCGATTTGAGACACTGCCTTTCGAAGCACAAAACGAATATAAATGCTAGAAATTAGGGGAGCTATTGCCTCTTTAGCCCCTCACCGGCTACACCTTGTGACGCCACTGTCACTGGAGACAGTCTTTCGAAACCGTTTCTACAGTCTCTATGTTAGCGCGAACAACTCCATGGCACTAGCAAGCTGGCTATGATAATGCTATAATATAAAGTCTTAGCCGGCGTTCTTCTTTGGCAACTCTGGCCGAGTTTCCAGAATTCTAAATGAATTACAAATTTCGTGAATTATTAGAATTTAGGATAAGCATAAAATCTTATGAAAATACGAACAAAGCAGGGCCTACACATTCATTTCAAATAGCTTCTCCTTGTTTTCTTGCTTTTCCAACGTTTTGGAATGTTGCAAGTGTACGAGAATCAGATTTCACTTCGCAAATAATTTGGTGGTACTGTGCAGTTGCGCATCTTACAGGGAACATTCGACTGGCGTTAGGCTTGCTTGTAGTCAAATAGAACTTCTTGTAATAATCAAACCAAACCCAGTAGGATAATCTTTGCGAATTAGAAGTTGATCAAAAAAGGTTAGGGAATTGTGTGTCTGGCGTAGAAATGCTTCAGCATATGTATAGATCACTGTAGCACTGACTAGCGTAAGTCAGCATAAAATACAGCTAGAGCGTATTCCGCACTTAGTGTGTGGCGCAAGCAAGTTACAGATATCCCATCCTCTGAACAAGTGAAACTACATCCCACCCTCTGAACAAGCGAAAAGTCGGTTTCATCTCGATTCAGAGAGGACGTCATTCGTAACAAAACACATCGGAATTCACAATGAAAGTGAGAGTTTGAATTTAAAAGCATCTTACTTTGAAATCATTGATACTATTCAGAGCGAATTCAGCCACCGGTTTTTGGAATTTAATGTCTCTCATCAAATCTTTGCGTACTCGTTTGCCAGCATCGAAGTACTTTCTCGACAAGGAAGAATTACAACCTCTTTCTTCTTTAGTCAATTCAACTACCAAAAGTATCAGTGAAGATCGTCTCGATGATGAAACTACTATTGTGAAAAGCATTGTCTCTTCAAAGCTTCCTGATGTGCTTTTAAATGAAAACATCCGTATGAATTTGAACTAGTTTGTGAAATGGTTTTGGAAGTATAAAGCAGCTTTTCCCACCATACACTTGCTGCTGAGCGTGGGCTTAAATGCAGGAATTTCGACAACCACATGCGAAGCAAGCTTCTCCAGTGTGGTGAGGATACTCACACCTTATTGCAGGTTCATGACATGACACGAGCGTACAAGGGCGCAACGAGGTTAGACAAAGCCCGGGAAAGAAGCAAGTTTGGCGCCCCCGTGTTCGAATTTGAGGTCTTTAGGAAGCAAATGTACTGTATTGAAGAAAATACCTGTGACCTTGTTTGGACGTTTTGGTGCCCCCGCAATCATTCGGCGCTCCCCGTAGTGATTCGGTGCCCCCATAGTGATTCGGCGCCCGGGGAATTGTGCCTCCCTCGTTACGCCCCTGCGACCGTATAAACGTCAGCTGGTTTTGTTGGGTTTTGAAAAACAAGAAATAGCTGCTGCGGCAAATGAAGACTCATTTCTGAATTTTCCACCAAACTCGACAACTGCATGTTTAAAGTATTATCTTGACACTGCAACTGCCTCCATGTATATTATTCATCTAATATGCTATGTAGCAGGTGTCAGGACTGCAGCTTTTGTGACAGTTTATGCTCAAATTTCTTTTCTTGGTTCTTTCGTGCTTTCGTTTTTCTTTGTACCAAAGACGTATTGAAAACTGCGAGTGTTGATAAAACTAGAACGTCTACATGCTAGAGGAAATGGTTCGGGGGTGTAGTGGGGCAGGAACTCGTGGGAATAGCGTTCCCACACTTTTTTCACATTTCGTTTTAAAATGAGTTTGAAGCTGTTTCAAACTGGCTATTTTTTTGGATGCGTTCCCACACATTTTGATTAGCACTGCATCCCTGGCATGGTTCGACTTCAAGCTGGTAATGGGAACGATTGATTGATTGTTTCACTTACCAATAGAATGTATGTGTTTATTTTACTGTATACAATCTCGTGAATTGTTGTGACTCTTTTGAGGAATTAAACGGAGTTCATTTCGTACAGATGTGTTCACTTTAAATGCTGGTACGAATAAAATTGGTTCAGTTTTCTTGTTTATGCCAAAATATTGTTATGTTTTTCAAATAAGTTAACAGTGCATTAGGCAAACATCAAAGTTTTTACTGAATCAAAGGCGACAAAAAGGAATTAAGCACTGGCGTGTAGTCAGAAAAATATCTTGAAGCATAGGCGAATTTATTTTTCATGTTGGTTTTCTTTGTTGCTTCCGGAGAAAAGCGCATAACTAAACAAATGTTCTTAGTTTTATGTGGACACTTTTTCCGGAAAAAATATTCGTTTTTGAAAAGTTGAGAAAGGCGCTGGAGACTTCCTCCCCTGCTTAGGTACCCACGACACATAGCATACCGGTACAATCATAAATCTTATGTGATCAGACTGAAAACAGACAACTGGCAATATGCTGCCCAGTAAATCGCTGAATTTAATAAAATAATTTGTTTTAAACTTGCAATAAAAAAAAAGTATTGCCCCCCTAAAAATGATTTGTGCCCCCCCAAATATTAAAACCTGGCTACGGGCCTGTTAAGAAGTATGATTTTGAAGATACGAGAATAATCTGCCGTGTAATCTTCGATTATGCTGAAACGAAAGCTCGAGAAATTCAGTTTAGCCAGAGACTGTATTAAATTCTTTCGGGTTTTCTTGCGTTATTTTTTGCTCTTTAATAATTGGCTTTATTTTCTCCATTTTCATATCAATAAACAAAGCCGCAAAAACTTTCTGGCTGAATCGATTGATTGCAGGAATGATGAGCTCATATCATCATTTCGTGTCACAACGGGCGCCATTTTCGGCTACAGGGGGGGAAGCTGATTGTGCTTCCACTCCCCGATACAGACTTGCAGGTAGATAAGACAACTAGTACCCATGGGCGTCGAAAGGATTTTATCCAGGGGTGGTCAATAGTGGATTTTTCCATAGGAGCCAATACGAGTTTTACAGCAGGAGTTCAAAAGTGGCGAAATTTCATTTTACCCACACGAAACTAAGCAAATAATTTTTTTGTGAAAATTTAATAGAAATGTCAGATTTTAAAATCAAGGGGGACAAGGCCTCCCTGCCAACCTTCCGATGCCCATGCTTGTGGTCGGCTGCTCATTGACTCTGGTGCGAAAGTCCAGCCCGTGGCCTGGCGGTAAGTGCGTCCGCTTCGGTGCTGATAGTTCTTGATCCGACTCTCAGCCGGGTCTTACCAAAACCTTGTAAATTGGTACTGAAACCTTCTTACCTGGCGCACAGTGTGTGGAAGTGCTGCGGGACAACCAGAGCACAAATAAATTGAGTCCAATAATACCAGACTTTGTACAAACTCGGTCGTGGCGCCACAAGGCCATCGTAGTTATAAAGCGCCTTTGAAATAACAATTAAAATAAAATAAAAAAGCTAGGGTACAAAAACTAAATTTGCTGAAACACTCGAGAAACTTTGGAAACAAGCCCATTCGCTCCAGAAAAATTGTTTGAATGTAGCATTGCAAAACGCAATCAGAATTGTTGCTTACGCTGGTCTAGCTTCTGCTTTCCGGAAAATTCCAAAGGAATTAATTTTCAAACTTGCACGAGCGGTTTTACAGAGTGTACAAATGTAATGACTCCTTTTTCAGCTGACGCGCTCGAAGTGGCCTTTATTTTTAATTCACGCCATTCCAATTATTTAATTTTGTTACGACTATGCTCTCAGCTTTATAAGTCTGATTTTGAGGGTATGTGCATTTATTTTCTGCTTATGGACACCAGATAGGACCGAAATAAGGAGGAGACCGGGCAATTGGCACCCAATATTTAAAAAACAAAAGATTGTGAAATAACATTTTCAATTCTTTGGTACAATAAGTTACAATCATGTTACCCCCCCAGAAAAATTCAGCTGGTTGCGGCCCTGGCACCTGCGCTTAGCGTGCGTGCGTGCAGGTAGGGACCAAATAAAAACTACAAAATTTTTCCCGGAAACAATAAGACTGCCATCACTGTTGTTGCCCTGCGGAACACCAATACTAACTCTTCGAGCTAGCTACTTTGCTTATGATTCATAATGCTCTATCTCCGCACTTGAAATCGTTACATTTTTACAAAAATTTTATTTCGCGCGAAAAGTAACACAGCAATATAATGCACACATAAAATATACGCAAATATTCAAACACACGCCTTTTTTCAGCAGGAATAAGTCAAGCAAGGCCTCACATGACACAAAAGTTCATTTCTGTCAATCACTGTCGGCAGTGTTATTGTCTTGAAGTACCCTGCTTATTGCGTTTGCCTGCCTGCCTGCTGAGATCGGAAAGCAGTACCGAAAAGCAGTACGGGAGCTCGGAAAGCAGGTTTGCCATCCACTTAAAGTAAGCTTTTTCTTTCCCATTCCGCAGCACTTTCTGCAAAAAACAAAACAGTTGGTAGCAAGATTTTCGAGTTGCTAAAGGAAGTTATATAAAGAGAACTTTTTAATGTTTAGCCTGAAATGCTAATTAGCGTTTAGAAAAGAATAAAATTGGTATGTGTTGTCCATAACTTCTTCTTCTTCATCTTTTGAGCGAGTTCTTCAAACCACTGCTTGGCCGCACTAGATCTCGGGACAGGTTTTGAGCAGCTATTCGCTCGTCTCATCGTCCAGAACCGTCAGGCCGTGCAGTCCATGTGGAGGTCGGTGAATCGGAATTGGAAGGCAACATGGTCGGCGGTTTGTTCTTCTGTCCCCCACTCACAGGCCGCAGAGGAGGCCATGCCCATGTCTGCAAGCAGGAGCAGAAACGTTCGGCACCAGTGCGGAACTGTTAAGCTGGACCCAGGCTGTTCTTTGGAAGGGTCATTCCGCGGGTGTGGGTGCCGGTGTCGGGAATGAAAATAAGGAGTCTTGTAGGTTTGTTCGTCCACTCCGCATTCCATAAGTAATCGGCCCAGTGCACCGCACATATATTGTTGTTTTATGGTGGACTGATGAGATGTTGTGCGTACAAATGGGTGTCTCGATTTTAGTGGCCGTGCCTTTGCACTCGATGGTCGGGTGAGCACTGAGTGGAACAGATGTGCAGGATCCATGGCACGGCGTGCTAGAGACAGTGTGACTCCATTGCGACAAAACTCAGCAGGTTGGATGCCTGCGACGATTGGAAGATTGTCCACTGGTTTAGGACGCAGGTACATGTCACAGCAATTCGCCAGGCGTCGTTGATGGCAGGGTCGATAAGGTATGTATGAGCACTGCGGCACCAGACAAGAGCGCAGTACTCTGCGGTTGAATTCACAAGGGCTAGGGTGGCTGTTCGCAACGTTATTGTTCCAGCACTACAACCGGAGCCAGCAAGTCGCCTCAAGAGCGTCACGCGTGATGTCAGCTTCGTGCGAAGTGACTCAAGGTGTCATCGATACGTGAGCGACCTGTCCAACGTTACTGCGAGATATTTAGGCCCGGAGCAGAATGGCAGGATTTCGTTGTTGTAGTTGACTTTAAGCTCGCGTTTAGCTTCCTTTTTGTTAAGATGGAAGAATGCTGACGCCTTTTTTATAGTGCTGAGCTTTAGCCTGCAGGTTTGGGGTATTCGCCTACGGTTGTCATGTTCTTGCTCAGCACCCCTTCCACTGCCTGTCAACCTCCATCAACATGCATGATTGCTAGATCGTCAGCATACGCATACTTTCTGGAGACGATGGTTGCAGTGGCGATTCTAAAG
>Ga0210059_1000142_pt1 | contig 69319 bp, 49 predicted proteins | sample Ectturendosymbi2_FD_188042 | JGI IMG/M metagenome (GOLD analysis project Ga0210059, IMG submission 188042) | Ecteinascidia turbinata endosymbiont from Florida, USA - Sample 2 (SPAdes) (version 2) | ecosystem: Host-associated > Tunicates > Ascidians > Unclassified | place: Key West, Florida... | reverse complement strand
GAAGTGGACATCAATTAAAAAACTTTGAGAGACAAGGAATAACTTACGAATTGTTGCTTGAAATTTTTAGCATGAAAAAACTGAATAGTTTATTGTACCGCAACTGTAGTGTAAACTTTTTCACTGTCCCGCCCGAACTAACTAGAGTTGACTTTTTCCGCTGCACGTTACGGTCTGTTGCAAACCACGTGATCGCCTGAGACAAAGACCACGCTAAACGCGGAGAGTATGTTTTGTCGGTCAGAAGTGCCTATAATGGCTGTTGCGATCTGTGTTCGTTGAACAGTGTTGTAGCTGTGTTTAGTAGAGGAGTTACAATTGTGCTCAAATTTTGTAATCTTCAATTTTTGGAAGCTTGAGTTTTGATCTTAGCAACAGTACGTAATTTTTTCATTCTGTTTCATATGTCGACTTTTGCGCAGGACTGAAGATGTGTAAAACACGAAACTAGTTTCCTTACGCAATAAATTGCGATCGATTCGCTTGGTGTGGGTCCCTGTTGTGGCTTTACAAATATTGCTTTATTTTGGGCAGTAGCAGGCAGGGTTGCAGAGTTGGAGGTAAAATATCCGATTCCGACTCTAACTCGGACCTTCCAAAATTTGCGATAGCGTGACTCGAGTCAATGACTCGACTCGACACGAGTCACGATTTTTGGTGACTCGACTAGACTCGAATCATATTGAGAAACGATGGTGATTCGACTCGAGTCGCGTTTTTTACCGAATGACTCGAATCGGGTCACAATCAATGACTCGAGGCTCGAGTCAAAGTCATTTTCACAAAATCTCCAAACATCTGATTGACAAAAGCAATTCGTTTGCACACAAACAATCGAACTTTTTTTGCTTCAGTGATGATTGAGATTGGTGCAAATTTTCCGTTTTGACTGTATCTACTAGTGGACGTATGATGCATTTTAAGTATCAAGTATTCCACCTAAGAAAGAGGTTAAGCTGAGACTGCTTTTCACTGAAGGATAAGAAGGGCGCAATGCATTGTAGCCTATGCATTATCACGATTTGATGTGGTATATAGTATAAAGTTTGTGATCATGGTAGTAGGCCTCATACTTTCACTTTGATTGTTTTTGAGAGAGAAGGGACTTATATTTTTAAAATCCAAATGCAATAAAAAATTATATTTCAAAAGCCAATGCAGATCCGAAAAACCGAACTTTGTCCAAATAAAATTTACTGTCGCTGTTATCAGGCTAGGCCCATATGTATCCAACTCAAAGATTCAAAGACAAATAAGTAGTTTGAAAAATAATTGAGATCAACTTGTGCTCTACCTTTGACTCACAACATCGTAACAATTGACACTGCAGAGATCTCAAAATAATCACTGTTAGCAGCAGTGCAATGAGAAGCTCTGTTAAGCTCAGCAATAGCGTGTAAGATATCAGTCCAGAAGCCCGACAGGAGTACAACACAAACGACTCATTAGAAATAGTATACACATAAAACAGTGATGAACAGTGCTAAATGTTATGAGAAATAAGTATTACCAGTGCCGGATTAAGGTAATGCGGGGCCCGTAGCATTTCCAGAGCGCCGGGCCCCAAGTTTAAAAAAAACAATATCTCAACACCTACTAAATCATAAAGTGTGTGGACAAGACATCCGTGTTTCTAGCTTTACTCTCGATATGCTCTATTCAGCTCGCATCGTGACATGGCAGTCTGAGTGTATCTTTCTGACCGACAGTGTTGCCAGATGGTTGCGACCTAAATCTGCTAAATAGTGTCACAAAAAGCTGCTAGATTCTGCTAAAGGTCTTGTCACAAATTTTCAGCTAAAATCTGCTAAAAGCAGTGAAATTCTTTTAAAAAACTGTCATTTTTAATATGATTAAAAGAAACCTATAAAGTTACACGGTATACTAATTTTTCGTCTTGCACTCGCCCTCAATAAGCATGGGCTGAAAATGCCGGTCTTGGCCAATGCACTTTTCGGCCCACAATTTTCTATTAGCCAACATTTTGACTTTCTGAGCGACGTACTGCAGCTTGCCTCGTTTTTTGTATGACACACCGTTCTTGACGATCTCTTTCAAATGGTTGCATGTTTTTATACAGTATATGAATGCTCAGCGATAAACTATCTGAGCATAGCTTCAGCCCTACAACTTTCTAAGTCTGGTCTTTATAACTTTGTATTACATTAGGGAGCATACAAAAAGTTCTTAGTCTTATCTGAACAGGCCCGCAGCCAGGTTTCAAGATTTGGTGGGGCACAATACATTTTTAGGTGGGCAAGATTTTTGCTTTTACTTTATGTTTAAAACAAATTTTTCTGGGCGCAACAAAATTTGGAAGGCACGAAAGAAGTTTAGGTGGGCACTGTCCCCGAATGCCCCCCGTGACGAATTTGCATCTCGGTTTTGGCATACTTATGAAGATTGCAAATACAGTATATGAACAATGCATTCAAACTGTATTAGAACACGAAATGATACTTGTTCACTTAACTTTGTGGAGAACTAGCATAGTTGAAATGGTAGCTGTGCGCTGCTTACTTCAAGTTGAAACTCACATTCGATAGCTTGCTAATCACTAAATAAAAGTTCCATAAAAGCGTTAGTAGACTTCTAATAAACTGCATGTCATTTTTGTTGTTGCTGCAATATTTCTGGAAGTTTCCCGGAATTGGGAAGACCAAAGTGAACTCCGAATTATATCATCAACTCTTTTTTCTATAAACTGCGCAGTTTCTTTCCATTTGTTTCTCTGTGTTTGTGTTTTACCAAGATATCTTTGAATCTAAATTGAGTTGTTCGTGTGCAAGCACTGCGTGAAATTGAAGTCCAAATGAACACAAGTTGTGAAAAGGAAATTTTTTATCATTTTCAAATCAGTGCAATTGCAGTCAGTGCAATCGAAGGGCATTCATATTTTTCAATATTGAGTTTTTGTTTATTTCGTCGAAGTGATCTTTCTCATAGTTGATCTGGATCATGCCGGTCGGGTGTGCTTGCATCATATTGCATTTGCTTGATGATCTCTGATTTATTTTTATGCAGAACAAGTCATTTCAGTAAAGTTCTTTCTCAATACTTCCGAGTCGTCACAACGTATAAACCTATTTGGTTGCACCGAACACGTAATGACATGTATGTTGATCACACAACTAAGCTTTTCAGAAAGGGCCCAAAAATCAAGAAATAATGTCCTGAATAAAAACAATCCGAGCTGTGAGACCACGCAGAAGCAACAGCTCTGATTTCAGCCACGCAGGCTAATCTACTGCAGAAAAATCTTCGCGTTTCTTGTCTCCAAAACGTCAAGTTCAAAACACATGACAATCGAAAATTTAACTATATACTGTATACCTATTAGGCTGTGGTTCCTAAATTTGTGACAATATCGCATGGAGCACCACCAGTATTGAGCAACATTTACATTTACTTCTGAGTTACATCCCTTGTTCTATTCGCCACAGGTAGTCTACTTTACGTGATGGAAAAGTGTAACATATTATTGAAAAAAAACATCTTTCCATGTCTACGTTTTTTGTTTCTGTTGCATGTAACACTTCAAGCTTCGACCTGAATATGGTTTTGATTTTCACCCGACTGCAAACAAAGGGTACTGGACAAATTTCTTCATTCTTTATCTTTGGGTGTTTTTGCTTTGGGTACCCATCAGAGGTGTGGATGGACTGGATTTCGGATTTTTTGGATCCGGACTCCGGCTACTTCCAACAGGATCAGGAGTGAGGTTTTCTTTCCTGAACCCGGATCCGGGTTGGATTTGGATTTTGTGTTTACTAAAAAAACGCTACGATTTGTTTGGTTGACTTATACTTACCCGGATTCTAACGGGAGTCGGATTGCTTGAATCTAGTTGGTTCCGGATCCGGATTGTATTCGGATTCAAAATTTGCAAAACAGGATTGGATCCGGACTCAAGAAAATCAGAGTCCGAACACCTCTAGTACCCATTGCGTTTATCGGCGGCAATTACGTATTGCTTTTGAAATCATAAAGTGTATTCAACATCCAACAAGTTAGCATTTTTGGTTCAGCTGAGCTTCAGCATAATTGCTGACTTATTCAAAAACGCGACGCCGGCCGTGCTCATAAAATTTTTCAATAATCCTCAGTGATACTGATGAAAAGTTTTTGCAGTTTAGGCTAAGGTACTGACGGTGTATTATTTAGAGACCCGAGCAAGCCTTTATCAGCATGGAACTATATATTTTTTTGTGAGTGAAATGTTGTGTAGTATGAGTTTGAAGTAGGTAAATGATTATTAGTATAGCAATGGGAAATAGGTTTATCTTGGTATTTGGCAACATTCCAAATATTTTTCTGCAGCATTTTTCAAGGAGTTAGCTTTAATTACCATCAGAGAAATGTGAGGTCTCCAGTCTCGGTCTCGAACTTCCAGGTCTCGGTCTCGGCTTTTATGGAAAAGTCTCGGTCTCGGTCTCGAAGTTTGAGACAGGTCTCGGTCTCAGTCTCGTCTCGGAGGTTACGGTCTCGACTACATCACTGGTTGCAGAGTAAAGTAATAACATTTTATTTCAGACACATGGTCCATTTCAGAGGCACAATAAAATAGATAATGCTTTTTCAAGGTATTAGGTCTAAATAACCTGGAATCAAAATTGCTAAGACAACACTGTGCACCATGTTTGTCTCATCGTGTGCCATTTTGTAGATCGTTGGATACCATTTCTTAGCCAAAAAAGACATAGGAAAAACCGAAAATTTTATTGAATTTCATTTGACTCGACATTGACTTGCACTTGCAACCCAATGACTCAAAATATTTCGGCAGTTCGTGACGCGATTTTGACTCGACTTGACCAAGTCAGCATTCAACTCGAAAAAATTTTTGGTGACTCTGACTCGACATTGATTCGAAGGACTTGTGACCCTAACTTCTCTCTCAGGATTTGCGCCGAGGGGCATAGCACTAGTATTTAAACATGGAATTTGTTATGTGAAGATATTGCTGAATTTCGGTTGCATCGTTACTTGCTAGAGTCTGAAGAGGAGTCGGATTCTCAATTTGAAAAATTATCGGACCAGGCGCCGGACCCAAATCCAGATTTTAGAAATTTGGAAGATGGACGGAGTCGGAGTCTGAAAACGCGATTCCGGTTTCCTGTGCGGAAAGGTTTGGATCTGGAAAAACATTGTCTGAGCTGCATATTCATTACAAATCTCCTATAAAAAGTGTCTGCAACCATGCAGGATGCACAAAATGTTGAAAGGATTTTACGATTGCCCTGAAAATGATCGATTTTTTTGTCAAGAAACAAATATGCGACAGTGCAATTGCGGGGAAAGTGAATGCTTCTAATGAGTTGAATTGTATTGTATCAATGTTTCTAACAAGTTTTAACGTCTGTTTTGCGTTTGGTTATGCATATTTTATGTGTTAATTCCGTAAAACTGCTATCTGGCTTTTTTTGGGACAAGATCCGGCTTTTTTTGGTGAAGACTGGTTTGAGGTTGGCAACCCAGGTCTGTACTCTATTACTGCACCATTTCTGTATCACCTTCATCTAGGGCTTTATTTCGTTGAAGACGTAGTGTGGTAGTAATATATTTTTGCTTTGGTGATTTCTTAGTATTTCTAATTGGTTTCGCTCTTGGTAGAATGACGAAATCGCCAGTTCTTCTCCATCTGAAGTGCCTTTCTCCCAAAGTTGATCTTGAAGTTGGATACTGTACAGTGTACACCAATCATGAAGTTTCGGAAACGTCATCTTGAATTGAAGGAGTTGAGGTGGTCAGCCAGAGGCAGGGTGGCTACGTTGGCGTTTTTAATGCCACATTCCAGAAATTTGGCCTTTTTTTGAAGTGGTTAGGCAAGAGAAAATACTGTCCGTTAGTGTTTGGCTTTTACGTTGTCGTTATAGTTTGGCGCGTTTTTTGGGATTTTTTTAGTTTTAGTGGTGGTCTTGGCACAAAAAAAACGTTTCTTCTTGGCATTTTCAACTACACTTTTCTCCTTTTAGTTACAGTAGCCTAGAGTTTTAGTTAAATTTTAGATTATTTGCAGCCCCTTTGGCATTAGTGATGTTATTTGGTGCGTTTTGATTGTAGTGAAATTGGTATTTGGTCCTCTGATCATTGGAAAGTCTAACAGTTTTTCTAATTTCTGTGGTGGGTTCTCTGTGACTGCATTTTTGATCTGTCGTGATGTTGTACATTGATTAGCCTAGTAGATCTTGTGGAATTATGACATTTAAGATCTAACAAATGAGATGCTGATGCCTCGTAAGTTGCAAGCAAAGTAAAACATGTTACAATATGAATGCTGTGGTTTCACTATATAGTCCGTCAGTAGTCGAGATTATCATGTTGAAAATCGGAGCGACATAAATTGCAATGGGTTGGTAACAACAAAACTTACAGACAGCGCAAATATTGGAAGGCAGTGGCTATGCATTGAACAAATCAAATGCTTGTGTTCCAGATTCAAAGTTTACAATTAAAAACTATTATTATGGCATATCATATGCCATACTCTACCCATGCCATCCCATATGCCATATCATATGGCATATACCATTATGGCATATATGCTACATGGCCTATTTGTATTTTTATAGGCGGTGTCTATTTTTACGCCAAGATGGCAGCAGCAGAAGGCTTGGTAGAAAGGAAGTAAATGTAACTAAAAGATAAACCTACAACCTGACCTTAACCCTAACCGTAGCCCTAACCTATACCTAACAATAAGCTTATCTAATGCTAAGCTAACACTAACCTAAGCTAACGCTAACCTAACCAAACCCTAATTCTAACCCTAACCTAACAACACTAATCCCTGAACGTAACACCCAACCAGAAGCCTAAAAAAAAGCAAAGAAAAAAAGAAAACGAAAGTCGGCAAGGTGAGAGTCGAACCGAAAACCATTGGCATAGCAGCCTAACATCTAACCGTTACACCACGAGCAGGACAGCGTTTCCCTGACAAAGTGACATTTTTTTTTGTATTGCGTCGCCATCATGCCACAAGACCGAATCTTCGACTGCCGGCACAATAGCTCCAGCCGATCTGTTGCCGCCAGAATATCGCTGGTAAAATAGACCCTACCATTTTTATAACCTCTATTTGATTGGTTTAAACCAGCTATAGTATGTCCAACTGAAATTGCTGATGTTATTGACCCCAAAATTATGTCAATATCTTAACAAAACAAGTGACATTCACATTGGATGACATTTAAATGAGGGCCGCACATTTGAATGACTTACTTTGAACTTAACAAACTAAATTGAGATTAAGCTAATGTACCTAATGGTTCGTATCCTAACTGCAGTAATAATGACAGTTTGGCACCTTAACTACTCCGTAAATGTGATTTCATAGGTACTGTAAGTTTCTGGGTTACACAAAACCTTCGACTTGGTCGCATGTGCCTGTTGCCCATGGGCTGTGGGTTGGACATAGCTGGTTGAAACACTGATAGAAGTCTGGGCTACAAGGAGATACTCTTGCGGATTAATAAAAATCAGACATTATTTACATATTAATGACTATATTTCTAGATGTAGTTCTACAGCAACATTGCATTTTTGCCATTGATCGTCAGTTAATTCAAAACTAACAGCCATCAACCTGTTTCAGCTTGTTTTACATTTTTGAAGCTATGCATTAGCATATTTTGATGTGCAATTTGGCATTGTTGGTGCATCTGTACTTGGCAACCCTGGTCAGTCAGGGTTGCCAAACATCTCTTGAGAAAAAAAAGTTAAACGATGTCTGAAAAAAAGCCAAACCTAGTAGAAAAAAGCCAAATTGTTAAATAAAAGTGAAATTTAAAATTCTTTATTAGTTGTAGGAAATTTTAGAAGAATAAAGGTATAGCATTACCTCTACACCAGGGGTGGGCAATTACTTTCCTGAGTGGGCCAGTTACAGGTAATAGACTTGGTTACTGGGCTGTAGGCTCACAACTCAATATGAAACTATGAATGTTTAAACAATTTATTTAGAAATAACTAGCGTAACAGCTAATGTACAACAAACAGCTAGTGTAACAAGTGGCACTATGATTGGTGGGACTGATGTAGCCTACTGCATGCGTCCTCAAGTTTGTTTAAATCAGGCTCAAAGCTGCTTGTGCTGATTCTTAAGACATGTTGTAGGTTTGAATCCGTTAGAAAAGATCTGTTTTTGCTTTTGTTAATCTTCATACTTGAGAAAGTTTGCTCGCATATGTACGTTGATGCAAACAGCACAAACATTTTTCTTGCAAATTCTTTGATATTTTTGAATTTCTTTAGGTGAAGCGATTCATAAAACTCAATCAATGGTTTCTTTTCAAAACTACTCTTCAAACAGCATTGTTAGCTCGGAGATCTATGAGTTCCATCTGTAACTCATCAGCGACTGTTTCAACATCATATGAGAATGGGGACTTCAGTAAATCAAATTCATGCTCCATGGCATTGAAATCAACAAATCTTCTGGCAAATTTTTCTCAGGCCTGTGATGTGTCCACTGTACCTTTGTGCAGATATAGCGTTAACAGGGTTTTTAGGTGAAAAAAGTGTGCAAGTTTTCTTTAGACATTTGTTTTGCAAAAAGTGTAAACTTTGTTTGAAATGATTTAACCTCTAAATATAAATCATGAGTAAATACTCCTTTTCCTTGGAGTTCTTTATTGAGTTCATTCATTTTTTGCATAATATCTGTAGCAAATGCAAAATCAGACATCCATTCTGTATTCTGTACTTTGGTAGAAAAGTCACAGACTATATCTTTCATTTCAAAAAACATGACATTCTCTTCTTTGAGTTCCTAATCTCTTTTTAACACATTTCCTGAAACATTGGTGTGGTACAGTACATCGTAGAAAGCGCAATCTATGTTTTGCAAGAAATCCTGAAACTGTCTATGATTTAGTCCTCTTGATAAAATTACATTCACTGCTTGTACTACTGGATCCACAACATGTTTGAAATGTAACCTGGACTTGCAGAGACTTTCCTGACGAATTATGCAGTGAAATGAAACAACTTTATGAAGAGGGTAATCAGCTTGAATCTTGTCATTCATTCTTTTGTTAAGTCGAGAATGTTTCCCTGTTAATGAAGGTGCACCGTCTGTTGGTATGCTCACAAGCTTATAAAGACATAACTCTGACTTTTCTAAGGAGTGCATAACACTGTCAAATATATCTTGCCTTGTAGTAGAGCCTTTGAGACTCTCCATGCACAGTAATTCTTCTGTTATGCAGAAATGTTCGTTAATTCTCCTGATAAAAATCAGCAACTGTGCTGTGTCCAATACATCTGTGCTGTTGTCTAAAGCAATTGAGAAACATTTGAATGTATTTGCCGTATTCAACAGATTTTCTTGTAAGTTGGCAGCAATGGTTTTTATTCTACGAACTGTAGAATTCTTTGACATGGGAATTGCTTCGATTTTTGACTTCACTTCTGAACACACTATGTTGATTGCGTCAACTATGCAGTTTTTCACAAATTCTGCATCTGAAAAAGGTTTGTTGCCTTTTGCAATCTTGTGTGCCAAAACAAAACTTGCATTTGTAGCAGATTTTCAGCTCTTGTGTCGAAAATTGTTGGCCAAAGTCCTTATGTTTTGCTACAAAATGTTTCTTAATATTATATTCTTTGAACACCACACACGTTTCATTACCAATCAAGCAGGCAGCTTTTGATGGACCAGTGTCTGTAAAAAAATACTTCTTTGTCCATTCCTCGTTGAAAACACGGCATTCAGAATCCACTTTGCGTTTCTTGTTACTCATACTGATGGATTTATTACTGGGGTTGGCAAATTATGGCAGCATGCGTTGGCCGTCGCAGCCAAAACAAAAGCATCATCGGGAAGTTTCACAATGCTTGAAGCCACCACGTGCAGGTGTTGTGTACGAATAAACGCTATACTTCTGGAAGTTTTGGCAGCATGAAAAGTTTGACTGGCACTTAAGCTGCAGAAGTCCAATTGATGCCTAGTTTAGCAAAGATTAATTTAAAAAAGCTTGCATGAAAAATGAATTGCATTATGTTAAGCAACTTTTATGTCATTATGAATATGATTACAAATGCAATTGTTACTCATTAGTGACGACAACTGTTGCTATGAAGCAGTTGCTAGTAACATCTTGAAAGGATTCTACTTTTCTTAAGTTCAGGTATTAGACTATAAGCATGCGGGTTTATATACTGTATGCAAGCTAAAACATCGTGTTCGTGGGTTTATCAACATATTCCACGAGGCATGATGATGATAATTGTGATCTCACAAGCCAAGCTGTTGCAAATGTGAAACCAGCGTTTGTGGATGTGGCACACAAGCTACGGGAGCGCTACTCCAACATTTCACAAATACATTGAAGCGATGATTTGCCGTTTGGTCCGATAGCAGCATGGTAGTCAGTGTTCATTGTTGCATCACAATGCTGTCATCGGTTTGTTATACATGATCAGCAAAAGCAGCGTTTGCAACAATGCAACTTACGCAAGTTGAAAGCGCATTATTTGTAATTGGATCAGAACTACAGTGGCATTGTTGCACAATACGCATCAGATGTGTAATGTGCACATGTGCACCTTAGCTATTATTATGGCGACTTGTTCTTATGGAATTTACTTCTGGCGGAGGTGCAGTAGTCGGTTATAGCCTAGTGCTGCTTTTGTTTAGGCTAGGTTGTAGATGACCAGCTAACTCACTGTGGGTTACTTGGTGAAAATGCAGATAAACTTTGCTTTCTGCATGACAATCTTAAACTGTTGATATGGAACTACTGAGAATTGACAAATCAGTTGGGGTATTTCCTGTCATACCAATGCCAGTACTTCAGTTGCAGTAACTAATGGAACTAGTTTTTCTTTTTTAAGGACATGCAGTTGTTTAATGTAACATTACATAAAAATTTTAAATTTGGTTCTTTACGACTTGGATTGACTTTTCAAATTGAAAACCCACACCCACTGAGTTGCAAAAGAGTCTGAAGGTTGATTTGTGAAATATGTACAAAAACAAAATTTTACAAGATTTATATAGTACAGTAATTGTTAACAAACATACCATCAAATACCAAAAAAGTTACTGCTGTTTTGGAAATATTTTCATTTTTTGTAATGGTTAATTGAATACAGTGTTGTACTATTTTAACGTCCTTAACTTGATGTTCCATTTTGTTCTTCCTTTTCATTGTTCAGCATCTTTCAACTTTCAAACACTGTTTTTGCTTTTTCAGGTTTAAACACTGTAGGCAGTTCTTTTACATTCAGTGTTCTATTCTTATTGCTTTGTTGTTTTAACATTCTTTCTTTATTCATGGCACTGTATTTATTCATTGTAAACAATGTATACTATGCTAACAAGTTAGCCTAATCAAAGTATTGAAATTGCTGCAATTTCAAAACTTTCAGCTTATAAATTCTGATTTTTAAGGTTTTGGAAAAAAGTTAAGACATAAAATACATAATATGTTTGATAATGAAGCAGAAAACAAGATTTAAAAATTTTGGAAACATCGGTATCGGCCCATGAATGGCCGATATATTGGTATTGGCCTCAAAAAAGCCATATCAGTCGATCTCTAACTCAGACAGTAAGTCAAGATGAGTATCTCACTCCTTGACATAGACCTAGTTTTCTCTATTTGTTTTCCTTAGGAAAATGAAGGTGGGATTTTAAAGATTATTTTTGCAGCTCACCAGTGATAATCCACAATTCATACGACCCATTATAGCATATAGGTTCCCAATCCTTGTCCCAAAGTATTAGCTAGAGCAGTGTACAATACTTTCCATGTTGTAGTAGCTTAGACAATGATTAATTAATGTTCAGAATCTGAAAAAAGCAAAACAAGCTGAAGATATTGCAGCAACTTATGCAACTACCAAATGATACTCGTATTTGGAATTCTGTTAAAAGTGTCATTTTAGGTAAATTTCTTGTGATCTTTAAAGTTTGATATCTTCTTTAAGACAAAAGTTACATCAATCAAAATTGGTGAAATTACAGCACCAAATTTGCTTTATTGAATAACAAAAAAGTTTTTGGCAACTTTTTACCAATGGGCCAAAATATTGTCTCAAAGATGGGGTATAAAAAAAATTTCAACCACAAATTTTGTGTTGAAATCCTCATGTTATCAATATTTTAACTTCAAAAATGAATTTCTTGGGTCAAAAAATGGTAAAATAGTTGTTTTCATTGTAAAGGTCCGTCAAGGTAAAGAGTTACTGCCAAAAATTGAACGTGAGAAATGAAAAAATGGTTGTTCTCGCCTATAAAAATCCACCTAGAGGCCAAAAATTCACAATGCTGTATCTCGGCCATCGGTAAAGATGTTTCAAACTTTTTTGCTATCATAATTTTTAGTGTCTATCACATATGTGAGAATTAGTAAAATCCGTGACTACTGGTTACAAGGGGTCTTTGATTATAAATGGATTGCCCCACTAGTGACATAAGCACAAACAGTAAATTTGGATTTAGGTCCTGAAATTGATGTACCGGATTGAATGAAAAAACGTGTGTTGCAGCGTGCACAGTCGCACGAAAAAGTGCCCTTGAAGGTAGCTCTCCAAAAAACGTAATTTGCAGTCCTAAATGCTTATATATCAGGCGCTAGTCTTGGCAGGAACGCTAGAGTTTCAGAGTGACATAAATAATTCATATGGGTGAGTTTGAGGTATATGTGGCTGGTTTTGCACATTATACTTAAGTGCGTATAATATATGGGGAATTACGGTATTTATTTTAGTCGACGATTCGTTTGTTTTATCGATATTTTCAATGGAAATTTATATCCATACAAACTATAGTCATGGTTTTGGCAGGCACAAGTGGGCTGGATGAAACACTGCGCTGGGCCGGATCCGGCCCACGGGCCGTAATTTGCTTACTCTACACTCTAATTCCAAATGTTCATCTTCCACATTTTCTACAATGTTTGCACTTGAACCTTTGGCATTATCGGTTGCCTGATATGCTACAACTTTATTCTTTCATGAGTTGCCAGATAACTTTTGAGAAAATGCATCAAGCACTCTCTGAAAAAAAACTAATAACACTCATCAGTAAGATATTTAAAAAGAAAAACGCCAGTCTGATAGTATGTGCCAACTGCTTCTAATAAAAGCCAAATATAGAAAAGAAAAAGCCATACAATTTTTTTTGACGTCAACTGCCTTTAAAAAAGCCAAATTTGTGAAATTTGGCATCAAAAAAGCCAAATCTGGCAACCCTGCGGTCAGTAAACCTGGCTGTTTGGCAAAGTCATTGTGTGAAGCAAGGGTAACAAAAAGAAGTGATTTTATCTTTTGCACTAGAATTGTGTTGCTCATTCCTGTGCATATGTTTAGAATTTTATGCCAAAATTGTTTAGGAGACCTATTCTAAGTTTTTGACCTGACAGTCATGTTTGCGAATTTGTCTAAACGACTGTATCTGGTTTTCGCATTGAAAGGACTAAAAAACATATCAAGCAGAATTGCTGACCTCTGATCTATGAAATAACTGACCGATTCTTGTATATGTCAATTCCTGCTCATAGTAAAGGATTAAGCTGGTGATAGACCTGTAATAATTTTTTAAACTCAATCTAGGGCCATAATTTTAGAATAGGCAGTGGTTACGGATCCGTCAATGGACCTTTATATTTAAAAATTTTATCGTCCACCATCTGTAACGTCATAGTAATGCACAACGAGTGTGCAGTAAGCTTGGTAGAAACGTAGTAAATATAAAAGGTAAACCTCAAACTTAACCGTAACTCTAACACCATGGGCGTAGGAAGGATTTTTTCTAAGGGGGGAGAGCACTAGATGATTTTTTAAAAATTTTTGTAGGAGGTGGCCAAAAGTGGTCAAAGTTGGTTTTTCCCAGTCGAAACTAAGAAAACAACCTTTTTTGCTGCAATTTTAAATATCCAGGGAGGGGTCAAGCCTCCCCAATGCAGTTCCCTAGCCTTTTCCTAAACCCTGAACCTTTAAATGTAAAACCCCAATTTAGTGGTTCTTATCCTAGGTCTGATCAAACTCCTAGGGCAGGGTTTCTTAACCTGGGATACTAGCACCCCCAAGGGGTGCTGAATTCAATTTCAGGGGGTGCTGGGGAAGGTCACATATATGGCGGTCAAAGGTAAAAGGAATGCGTTTGGACAAAGGTATTAGCCAATGGTAGGGGTGCTGGATTGTTTAGGTGTGACCAAAATGGGTGCTGAGGTAGAAAAAGGTTAAGGAACACTGCCCTAGGGTTTGACAGAGCCGTTTCAGGGGTTTCACGAAGATCATCTGAAACATGACTAAAAGCGTGGGACTACTGTATAATTAAATATAAACTATTGACTCATTTCAGTAGCCCATTTTTACTTTCTGTTACATTATACTAGGTAGGCAAAAATGAGGTTCAACTAAAGCTTGGAAAACTATGCAAAGGTTTGGCATGTTTGTATAGGTTAAGAACCACTGCCCTAATTAAATATAATCCCTAAACCAAACCCGTAATCCTAAACTCAAAGCAAAGAAGAGCTGGTTCCATGAAAAGTGCGAGCACTACTACCAAAATGAAAGGTGCCATGATGAGAACTGAACCAAAAACCATATGCACAGTAGACGTAGACAGGTCTGCTGGACAACCATGACAGTGCCACTAGAGTGACAAATTCAGCGTTTTATTCGAACTGTGAAGTGTGACACCACCGATAGATCTATAGCCTAGTGTTGCCATGCGTTCGGAATTTCCTGGACATGTCCAAAATTTTGGTGTTAAAATTTGTGTCCAGAAATAATTTTTAAAAATGCTCTAATGTACAGTATTGTGACAGTTTTGGAGGATTTAATCCTTAGATCCTCTGAAAACTTTGAATATGCGGGATTGGGAGTGAAAAAATGCCCTTTGTATTTTATTGCTTGTAACCTATTGTGTATTGAGTTTGCGATATTTTCTTCTTTGATAGTGATGTTGTACGGTGGGTTGGTACGTAGTTGTAAGAACATACTGAAAAATGCCGTATAGCACTTGTTTTTTGTTGCGCAAAGTGTATAGTTATTCGGACTGTCAGCAATTTAGGCTTTTCAGATATGGTAACCCTACTATAGCCACTTTACAAAAAATTTTAACAAATGTTGATTCAAGGCTTGGACTCTGATAAAGTTTACTGCACTCACAAAAATTGATAACACATTTTTCAGTTGGTCAGGTAATGATGTGCTGGAAAGGCATGGCCATGAAGCACACAATGTGTGACTGCAATATGAAGTACCTTGTTTTTGACAAGGCCTGCAATACCTGATTTGTTACTGAGATGGCTGGAGATCCATCAGTGCAGAGTGAACTGCACATTAGAGGTGGCACGGGCCATTAACAGTCCAGTCTTAGGGCCTGGTTTAGGATTAGGGGTTAGGTTTAGGTTCAGTACATTACTAGCAATTGTAGTGCACACTTGTGCATTAGTGTCACGTTATAGGTGGCGGATGAATAAATTTTCAAAAGTGAAAGTCCCCTGGTAGACCTATAGCCATTGTTTTATAACTGCATGGTTTTAGTGTCCAAAGGACAATGAACTGAAAATTTAAGTGTTGTTACTTTGCGATTGAGGTTACATTATATTATTGGCCACAGGCCGATCCGGGCCAGAAAATTTATTGTCGTTTAGGATGAACGGCTTGGCGGTTTCTTATTAGTGAGCTGCAAAAGTGCTTGCCCATGCCATCTCTACTGCACATATCAAGTGCTAATCTGTGCTTCAAGAAGAAATTGTTGACACACCAATTGCATTTGTGGTTGTTGTCAATGGTACAAAAGCAAGAATTCCATCATTTATTTCTCCCTTACATACTGTACAAAAACAGACACCAGTATCTTTATCCAACTGAAGGCTCACTTTCATAGGACTGGCTTTGATATCGGCAATTACCTGGTGCAAGATGTCTTTGCTCATGACATAAATCCTGGAACAAATTATGTAATTTGACAATGATACTGCACTTGCCTTAGCTTTTTTGCCTCCGTTCCTAGTAGTATTTTTGCCATTTGTAGTGCACACGGTTGTACAAGTTCTTCAGCAACTGAGGTTTTCTCTTCTTAGCACAAAAGAAGGCAACTTGGTAAGATGCCAGCAATAATTGCTTCTCCAATCTCCATCAGTATAAATTCCTGCTTTAGTAAAGTTCCACCACTAACTTGTGCCATTTTTATTTTTCAAGTTGCGCCATTTTGATTTTTAGGGTATTGAAATCATTCCCAGACAGCATACCACCATGCTGATTATTGAATTGTTCATTAACACTTTGATGTCCGGGTTAATTCAAGCGGTTCGCAAAAAAACAGCTGGATTGCACATGGCTTTGCGCAGGAATATCTCCGCCACTGTGCAGGTTACGGACTTGGTCGAAGTGTTAAAAGACGTGGCAAGTCTTGTAGTTTGCGCTCTAAAAAAATTTTTTTGGTTGGGGGTGCGGGTTATTTGTGAGTGACGTCATAAGTGGAGGGCTTTGGCCACCTTGGCCAACTTCACTTGGCCCTGGGTGCCAACCGTTAGATGGTAGTATTTCACTGAAGTTTTTATTGGAAACTAGGCTACAATCTGAGTCTTTTCATACTTTAGATGACCTGCTGGGGTTTCGGGTTCAAAAGTTATGATCTAAGTTAGTAAAAATTTTGACTAATTAGTTAATTAGGTAATTAATTAATTTGTTTTTTTAAGATCATAACATTTGAACCAGTAACGCTAGAAAGCTGATCAAAGGCTCAAAAGACTCCATCGAGCCTAGGTTCCAATGAAAACTTTAGCGAAATACTTTGGTCTAGCGGGTGGGCCCTAGGCCAGGCAACATGAGCCAAAAATGGCTCAAAAACTACTTCACTTATGACGTCACTCACAAAAAATCCGCAACCCCCAACCAAAAATTTTTTTTGAGTTCAATCTAGAAGACTGTCTGATCCATTGAGGTCTCTAGCGTAATTGGCGGAGGAGCTAGGGTGTTGGTAAGGCAACTGACAACTGCTGGTTTTAGGCCGAAATCGAAGTACGAATATATTGTACCCCGGCTCTCAAAGTCTTAAGTGTTGAAGGTGATTTGCATCTCGAAATACTCTGTTGCAGAGTATGCACTGTGGTTTTAGCATTCATGCTTGAAAATATCCAACATAGTCCCCATTCCACTTGCATTTCTTAGACATGTTTCTCAAAAATGAAATGAATTGATATTCATATAATATACTTGACTTCCAAAATTTGCTAATTATGCTTAAGTACCCCTAACATGAATGGTCAACTTACATTGAGGAATGAATTCTGTACAAGCAAGCTAAAATAATATTCAAAGCACATAACCACCCAGTCTCAGCTTAGCCTTAGTGAAAAGCATGCTATGTCACACTACAAAGAATTACGATTAATATACAAAGAGATCTGGTTGACATTTTCAGGATGTGTATCCCTGAAAATATTGGTGTTTTGTATCCCCCAAGGGGTCCTGTATGTCCCACATTAAGAACCACTCACTTTTTTGAAAAAACATTAAAACATCCAAGAATAAATATTGCGTAATGCAACTGGAGCTTATTGAAGTTCACGCTTTAATAGTTCATCTAATTCTGCATCATGGTTGAAGTTGGAAGCATTTTGACTTAGAACGATCCTGAGCAAATGCCATTTAACACCTGTGGCACGATGAGTTTTCTCCAGGAAAACAAGCTGGATACCAAGCTTTTTTAGAGTTTTCCATATTTTTGCTACTGTCTTAAACACCTTGTAAATGAAGACCTCAATTGGTCAATCTGCTATTTCCCTTCTAGGTTTTGTACTTAACCCTTTTGCTACTGCTGGGTTATTTGGATATGAAGACACTAGCATTAGAGTATGTTTGTCACCTTTTTGCATTCAAATCAAGTTGGGATAGGCTAATTCAGTATTACTGGTGTAGGTTGTGTTGAATTTAATAATGTATTCGTCCCTTTAAGCTTTTACACTGGAGAGCATCTGGTTGAAGTTGCCGTCAGAGTTGAGATGATTTTGTGTTTTTTGAGAAGTAAAAGTATTGACATATTTTTGTTGAAGCTGCATAATTGTTTTTAGTTCCTATTGAGAGCTACTAAGCAGCTTTTTTTTTCTTTATGATGATTACATTATATTTTCTGTAATTTTTTCTTGTGTTGGGACATATAGTCCCCACAGTATTTGACACTGGGTTATTTTTGTCCCAACAGTATTGGTTATGCTAGACTTATGAAACATTGCTAGTATAACATTTTTACTTGATGAGGCAATAAGAGATGTATTTCCTTTGACGAAGTCTGTAAAACGTGGAATGAAGGCTGTAAAATGTGGGATAAGATTATGAACAAAATGTGATGCAAAAACTGGATATGTGTATGCCACAAAAATTATGCTGAAAGAGGAGATTATTGCCTAGAACTACAGTTTGGGTAAAAGAGTGGTTACAAAGCTGTCCCAATTAGTCAGAAATAATAATCATGTCGTTTTGGTATTTCATCGATTTTTTACATCATTGAAATTGATATTCGCAATGCCATTTCCTGGAAATGGGACTTACAAATCTACCACGCATTCAGTAGACTGAACATTTAACTGAATGTCTAATTGATCATGCACATGCCACTTTACCACAAAGAAGTAGACGAGTTAGAGAAAACTTTGGTATTGCAGAATTGCTACAATATGTGGACGAACACATTCTGCTGAAAGGAAAACAAAAAAGACGCTGTCGTACGTGTAGAAAAAAATAAAAAACAACATATGCAAAAAGTGCAATCTGCCTGATGTGTATGCTTTGTTTCACACCATACCGCACCTAAAAAAATAAAATAATGCAACAGTTGCCAAAACAAAATGTTATTTACTGCAAAACGTGTTTTCTAGCATTGGTTGTATTTGTGTGTCTTCAATACTGTTGGGAGATCTTTATCCCAGGGTACAATATTGGAAGGACAAAAATGTCCCACTTTCGGGTCATAATACATTTGCTAAAGAAATAACATAAAATTGAAATTACTTTGTTTATTTGTTCACAAAACAATGCTGTCAGGCCAAAAATCAAGTTTCAAATCGATTTGTTTAAAATCCATATTGAAAGCGTTAAATAATCATCTGTGCATAGGCTGGTTTCTGTCCTGAAAAACCCATTATGTACAGGTACATAGACTAGTGACTAAAAGTGTTAATGTTGTTTTTTTTGATGATTTCCTTAAAGTTGTCTTCAACATTTTGGTTACTAGGTGGTTTTGGCAAGAAATTCAAATCTCAGAAGGTAGATACTTCTAGGCGTGTTCTAGTTTTAGGCTAAAATAGTAAGCATGGCAAACGTTTTGTTGCCTTTACACTAATCCAATGGTTCCCAACCTTTTCAAGCTTGCAGTACCCTAAAGGAAAGATATATATGTGGCACCTAGTGGCGAACCCATAACAATTTGCAGTAAGGTTTGATGACAGTTTGAAAAATTGAAAATTTTTATGATTTATTAAAAAAACATTAGCTCGTGGCACCCCTGGGTATTGTAAATGGCACCCCGGTTGGGAACCGCTGCACTAATCAATTGCCAACATATAAAATGGCTACATGCCACTGCAACAAGTTAGGGCCTACCGGAGCCACTTTTTTTTGCAAAAGTTTACTTTGAGACAATAAAAGCTGCTAACACTGGCATTAAGCACTAAGCTTTATCAAAATGCCTAAAAATACTTATAGAAACATTTCTAATACATTCTTTCTTGTTTTCCTAGCATTTGGCATCATATCAAAATACTTACATTGCACAAAATCACAGTCACTGCTGCCTGGTCTCGACAAGGTGGACCAACTCAAAAGAAAAATGCTTTCAAACAGCCTCTGAGCCACAGAGTTTGGATTGTCATTCCTAGACCTAATTTTACTTAAACTCAGTCTAGGACCACATTTTTAGACCATTTCCAGAAACGTAAATTTAAAAAATGTACATTGTACGTTTTTGGGAACTTCGAAAAGAAAAAGCATAAATTCATGTGCGCCAAGAACACCTGCACAGAATCATTCCCATGTAACTTGACATACGTCAAGAATGGAAATAGTTGCAAGTAGAGAACATGGTTGGGCAAATTGTGTCCTATGGTCCATTTTGTCCTGCTCATCCAAAAGCAGTTCTAAGGTTTGCTGAAAATAACATGCAAATCTAGTAGTAGTATCCCCCTACACCAAATAACAGTATATGAAGATTAATTGCACTAGGAATGGCATTAGCTTGCTAAATTACCCACAACCTGCACGAATAGTAAACTTGTCCATGACTGATATAGAATGTATATTCTGAAGAAACTGCTCTCATGATTGATCATGGAAACAAGTGGCTTGTTTCAGTTTTGGATGATTTTGATGTATGGTCAGACCCATGGGCGTCTGCAAGGAGGGGCAACACGGGCATTTACCCTCCCTTGGAAATTGGGACTAAGAACCAAAATTTTGGGCAAAGCATGAAGTCAGCAGTTTAAATCGGATTGATTTAATTTTTGCAATGATAGTTTATTTGCCGGTGTGACACTCATACTGCACAAGAGCCAGGTTCACTGTTGTGGTGTCATGCAATGATGAACTTGCAGTTCACTCATGTCCGCTCCTTTGCCGGCAGATGTAGGTTGTGAAACTTTCAAGCGAATTGTTCTATACTGTTAGGCTATATTGCATAGCAAAAACATGTCAACAAATCTTCAAAGGTTCACTTGAAGTTATGGTAATGGGCTTTTTGTTGCATGTGACTATAGAACGCAGACATCTTGGCAGTTAATGCAGCAAGGCATGGCCTCTGAGATAAATTTTACCAGGGAGTACAAAGACTGACACTGCCACCTTAACTTTTGAGGCCCTTGTTGAAACTTGTATACACAAATAAAACAAGTACCATTCTAAGATTTGGAAGTAGATTAATTGTTATACTGGCTTACACTAGAGATTTTGGCTTGATTAAAGAAAAACTTAGCGTGTGTACTTTCATCCTCCTGGGTACAATGTACCTCTTGTACGCCTCTTTCTTAGGCCTTACAGCGAGGCAGTGACTGCTGATAATGGTAAGCCACATAGTTTTACACTGTGAAAAAAAGCATGAGTGAATCTGTAGCAATGCTTCCACAAGTTCAAAAAATCTATTGTTAGTGTCAGTGTGACCAATCACCAATGTTCCTGAGTACATAGCTTAAAGACCATGGCCATGCTTTTTTTTAAAAGAAGTACCTTTCTCTGAAAATCTGCAGATAGCCTCTTGTGTAGGTTATAGTAATGTTCCTGGCTATTGCTGCCAGTGAAGTTGAATCATATGGTATGCAAACAAAGTCACTCGAATCAAAATTTGCCGAAGTTATTTCCTTAAATTTCAGTTTTAGCTTTAGAGTAGAAAGTAAGCAAAGATTTTTCCTAATTTTCATAAACTTGTCATAAGGAAAGATATTTTTCACCAGAAAGTTCTTGACCTTTGGCAAACATGTCCTTGGCGTTTATTTTGCAAGTGGGCAGGACATGTACTGCATCTTGCACTTACACACGATGCTGCTAATCATGAAGCAAAATGCTGATTTTGTTGCGTCTTTGCTGTTGCTACCAGTTTCAACAACGCTACCACCTTCGTAATAAAAAATCTGTTGGAGGTGAATTTCATCAACTAAAACATAATATTCTTGTCGATCGGCTGCAAAATGTTCACTTTTTCTTTGACATGACACAAACAGCCTCAGTCTGTGTAATGAGCTGGTACCAACAAATAATCTGGGCAGGTTGGCATTTGTGAAGGGACAACTCTTGGTAGCAGCCTTGGTATCAAAGCGTATAACACATGTTGTTCAGTTTTCTCATCAAATGATGAAGTTTCCTAGTGAATTTCAGTTTTCCAAAAATGTTTTTTGCTGCTCAACTAAAAAAATGTAATAGTAACATCACTAAGTGTAAACAGTGTATCGAGATAGGGTCTGTTGTGAATTACGTACATTAACTTTTCAGGTGAGAGGAACACACCATCAGGCGGAAAAGTTTAAGTTGTTTCGCAGCAATAATGAGGACCTATCCTCACTTTTTCAGTCATAACCAAAATCTTATGTTTGCCATGACCACTTTCCAGCCTGGAAATAAAAACAGCAATAAAATCAACAATGATTTTCTGAATTAAACCATATTTCATGATGCCATGCACTTTTGGTACATATGCATACCTTGCGGTGTCCTGGTGGCACAGAGTCATGCCTACGAATGGCGTATACCTGCTTTTGTTTCAGTGCTTCATCACCTTGAAATTTGAAAACCTGTACAGCAGGTTGCTTTTTAAGGAAAATGTTAGGCACCCAGTACGGACCCGATTTTCACTTCTAGGGACCCGAATCGGGTCCCTAAAACACCTTAAAAATCATGATGTACAGTACTTTAAGGCCATTATCATAGTTGCCCTTTCAACAAGGTACACAGCATCTGGCCGGCATTGTTGGGCTATCATTTGGAAAACACTAACAGCTGAAGGAAACAATAACGTGTGTATAAATTGTTGACCTCTTTCCATGATGTTTTCATAAACATTTTTGTGGATTGATTCAAACTTTTAACCTGTGTGGATACTACAGTAGTCACTTGAATATACAATAGTGCAAGTTTGAATCATCCCAGAAAGATAACATGAATGCCCATTCGGCTGATTCCTTGGAAGGTTACAGCAAACTTAAAGCTTTTCATGGTGTTCACGTTTTATCTAACAAAAAAGTGTTGGTTTTGGTTTGCTCGCTTGCATTGTGTCACCAGTTCTTCCAGCAAACCTTGCTGACACAGCAGTTTGTAGCCCTGACTACAGTTCAAAAGCAGGTGTTTTTCATATGTTTTGTGATTGCCACCACTGCCAACTAACTGAGATTGAAACGAACTAACTGCAACTTTTGCTCATGCTCTTTAACTTCATTTCCAATAAATGTAAAGCTTTGCTATGTCAAAAATCTACTTTTTGTCCCATTCTTACAACTACATGCCCACTGCTTGCAACACCATGCCATGCTGACACAAATGTTTCCAAGAACGGCATTGTAACAGTGGGCATTCAGGTGTTCGATTCACAGTGGAAGTTAAGCCAGTTTCATGAAAACACATGATTTTCATTGACATCATCCAGACATCGAGAGGCCTTGGTGGCATCCACAAAGAAAGGTATAATGTTTAACCAGTTGCTCATTGAGACCTTAAACTTACACCGAATCAAGCTTTCACATGAAGAGAGTTTAAAGAAAGAAGTCACTTGAAGTTCATAGTAAGGCCTTTCTCAAGCAGGTACTTCTTAACACCTTTGCTGCTGGGTGGATTCAGCTGTAAATCTCATATTTTCACACCACTTTGCAACATGAGGGTTTGAACAGCTCTCTAGCACAATTGACTGGCATGTTATGGAGTTGCAAAGACTTGGTCAATATGGGCAAAATACCTGTTAGTGCAACTTGGTCGGCTCCAAAGTTATTGAAGGTCTATCATACTTGATACACTCACTGTCATGATTATTTGTGACATCTTGTCCTGCAAGTTTGTTCCCTACTATTTGACTTTACAAAGTTAACTATGATTTCAGCCAGAAAGTCTTATAATCAATAGAATAAAAACACCAGTGCAACATCAAAAGAAAATTTGTGAAGAGTTATTAATTCAAGCTCTTTGTTAACCAAACAAAACAAGTTATGCACTGGGAATTCCAGAAAGGACTACTATATTTTTGTGTAAAGTTCAAAATTTCTAATTTAATTAAAGTTAAGAAAATGCTCAAAAATCTTATTTTCTTAAGTTAACCGACATAACAATATGTGCTATTTGTGCTTGTGCAAGTATAGCTAAAAGATAGTTGAAGCAAAAGGAACAGGAGTATTAGTGCTTACATGGAAAATACATTAATCAATTATATACTAACATACTTATTCTTATTTCGTTTCCAAGTTCAGCTGTAGGGTTTCCTTGGTTTGGGAACCTAATGTTGAGGTTTGGGGTGTTGTCCAGCATGGATGTTGCTTGCGAGTAATCCTGTTGTTGCATGCAGAGATGCTGGTTTCTCCAAACGCTACCAATGAGGCAGCCTAGTCGTTGCATGAGTACTGATTTTACTCCCGACTAAAACTGCCTGACATTTTAAGTTGCCAAGCCGAAGCAAGGCATTTGGCTCGCACCACTTTGATAGTTCGTTTCACAGATTTCCTGGTGCACAAATCTTCATTTACAAAAGGCTTTTGATTAGCAGCAGCAGAAATAGCTTCACGATGGCGCAACAGCAGATACAGCCAACGTGGTCCATGCACTAGTGATACACAACTCAACTATCTCAAAGCGTGGTGTCCACACCGATGGACAAAACCGAATGCAATGCGTAATCGAGGTTATTTGCGCGGACGCAGTGGACCACACACACGAAATCCGTTGACGCGAATGGCGAGTTGAGACAAACCAGATCTCACGTACGGGATGCAATAGTGAGTAGGAAACGGCATGTCGTAATGCGAAAAAGTACATCCACTGTACAGCCATTTGCTCATGCTTTCATTTTTCTTATAGGTTATGTTAACTGGTAATAACTGCCTTTATAAAAAAGATGATCATAAAAGAATATAGAGTGATTTTGCCCATTTCTGTTAAAGAATATGAAGTTGCTCAACTGTGGTCAGTTGCTGAGGCAAGTAAAAATGAAACTGGTGGTGGTGAAGGAATTGAAATTTTAAATAATGAACCATATGAAAAAGATGGAGAACAAGGACAATATACTAAAAAGATATATCATCTTGAATCAAGAGTGCCTAAGTTTCTGCGAATGTTAGCTCCCAAAGGCTCTTTGGAGTTTCATGAAGAAGCATGGAATGCTTATCCTAAATGCAAGACAGTCATTACAAATCCTGGGTATATGAAAGATAACTTTGAAGCTTGCATCAAAACAATTCATTTACCTGACTTGGGGACTTCAGAAAACGTGCATAACTTGTCAGAGAGTGAATGGAAAAACACCACTGTGGTCAAAATTGATATTGCCAATGATCATGTCAGTAGATCAGACTACAAATCTGAGTTTGACCCAAAAAAGTTGAAATCAGAGAAGTCTGGAAGAGGTCCTCTTGGACCCCATTGGATAGATCAGCTAAAAAAACAGAGAATTACAGTTGATGGTCAACACAGCAACAGAGAAGATGAGCCCACATACATGTGTGCTTACAAACTGGTGACATGCAAGTTCAAGTGGTTTGGATTGCAAAATCGTGTTGAAAACATGATGCACACACAGTATCGTCGTTTATTTACTACTTTCAACCGAGAGGTATTTTGTTGGATAGATCATTGGTGTGGCTTGACAATGAATGATATAAGAGCCTTGGAAGATAAAACGAAAGCAGATTTGGATGACATGAGGCACAAGGGAGAAATTCGTGGGATGAAGGTGGAGGGTGAAGACGAGGATGAATAATCTCAATGAACACTTAAATATTAATTGCTGCACTGTTCCTTTATCAAAAGATCTAATCATTGTCAGTGCAATATTTTAGTGAATTAAATTTTTTGTGCTGTTTGTATTTTCTGATCTAGATCAAATTGTGGTGACTTCAAACTAAGACTTGTGGTCTAGTCACTGTGGATCCCAACCTGTTTTGCATGACCAACTGATTTGATACATGGATTATTTTCACAAACGGTCCTTCATGTACATTGTTATTTCAACAATCCAGTGATGTGGTTGTTTTGGAAAAATTGTATACAATGTTATAAAAGAAATGCTGTTGCCTACTGCCAAACCACCTACACTGTGCAGTCAAGCAGTTAGAGACAGCAGCTTTAAATATTTGATCGGTGCTAATGCAGATGAGCTGTAGCACAAGGAGGCTTGTTATAACATCTATGTATACTCCTGGATGCACCCTTCATTCATTGTTTCTGTGCTTCTCACATATCAGTATTGAACGGTGGCCTGGTGGTTGGGTACCACTGGTCTAGCAACTACTTGCTTGTCGTTCAACAAAGAACTAATTCCTTTAAATTCACTTCATTGCAGTCTTGAATTATTTAGCTGCCATTAGCAGCAATGCTTTTTTCCACTGTTACCTGTTTTTTTCTACAAAATGTTGTAACTGAAGTCAATCCATCATATGAAACTAACTGTACATCTGTAACTGCCCCAGTGCATTGGGGTTAACCAAAACAAAGCATTGCTGCTAAACATAGAAAATGTGTTGTTGCACTGGTTGACTACACTCAAAGCCGCATGTGTGAGGATCTCCTGAAATCTTAATTGGAGACATGTTAAACACACCCTGCCATCAGAGTTGAACTGCTGGTTCCAAAGCCTACAGTAACAGAATAGTTGTCATATAGCTTAACATGTTGGCTAATTATTTCCAGATATAACTAAGTTACATTTAAGGAGGTAAAAATAAATTGTAGGTTGTGTGAAGTTTGTGTACACGATTATTTTTTGATGATTAATGACGTGATTATAGCAAATATGTGCAAATACTCTACCAGGCATATTTTTTTGAAGTTCTTCCTGTGTAGAAAATCTTTATGCAATTCATTTTATGTGTATTTTGTGATGACATCCCTACTATATCATATTTGTTATAACTGCTTTCTCATATACAACATAATTGTAGGTAGAATCCTGTTATCATAACTTGAGGGCAGACATAAACCATTAGAAAAATCGAGTATGGGTAGAATGTTTTGGTTTTTACACAAGCATTTGAAAGGCATATTGTGACAAAGCATTTTGATTCATCAAATGTTTAACTCACGCCAAGTGCTTTGTTTTTGACTGAGCCGTGTTAAAGAGATGGTTTAAATAACCAATGTGAAAGCCAGGTGCAAAACTTGTATATAAGTAATCAAGCCACTATCTGAAAAGCATTACAAAAAATGTAATTTTTCAAGATTTTTCATTGTGGTTTCAACGTAATATCTGCAAAATTAAAACCAACTGGAAGTTTTAACATTCTCTATAGTTAGATAAGGTTTTCTGATAAATCCATAAAAAACGCATGAATACATAGAATGTTTTCCTCAGTTGACCTATACTGTGCAATTTTCCTGTGTGGTGTTCTTAGCAATTTTGTTTTTGTACTTTGCTTGGCAGCACTGTGTACTGCACATGGTTAAATAAAATGGAAAAACTTGTGATATTTGTTGTGAAATTTTCAGTGAAGCATGCAGCAGACCTGTTTATCGTGATGCGTCTTAGTGGTACTGAAGAGTGTTGACAACACTGGTTTCAGCTCAATGAGCTGTACCAGAAAATCAACATTTTATTGGATCAACAGTTTTTGCAAACTGTTTATGACTTACCTCATGTTGGAGTTTCTGGTTATTTTTCTTATTTAACTGTTTCCAACTGCTATGAATTTGTATAGGTACTTTTCTGACAATGAGCAAAACGTACTTGCATGAAATCTGCAGAAAAATCACAGGTGTGAGATGCAGCGAACATGCAAGAATCATCTTTGATATTGCAGCTGGCTGATTTGTGTCACTCCACTCTTGGTGTCATGATAATTTGCTGTTTGCTGTTCTATTTTTAGTTAGCATGCGTGAAAATAATTGTTATCAGACATTTCACTGTGTCTGAAATTGCTTGATTTGTGTAATTTTTAAGCGTTTTCAATTGGTATCCCATAGGTTTATGCTTAAAAAGACAATTTCAAATGTATAGAGATTACGTATTTTCCAAAACTTTAGTAGAGAATGAAAAGAACTTGAAGCAACTAACATTAAAACATTCAGGTTGTTTTGTCTTACAAGCCTAATTTACAATATGTCGCAATGCATATGAAGCAAGCTTGCATTTCATGCTCTAGCCCATTGGTTCTCAAATAAGCATATGCTTACCCCTTTGGAGCTGTTTTTTTCGCTGAGACATATTGGTCACTGAGACATTTCTGTCATTTGTCTCACAGTTGCATTAAAACTTGCCATTATCAGTGTTCATTAGCCTATATTTTCAGGCAATCTGACTGAAATGAAATACTTTTTTTCAGCCATTTCACAAACATTTTGGTCTATGCCCGAAAACAAAAACAGCTTAGGGGTACCCGAAGGTGCCCTTTCATGTAACACTATGCATCTTCGATCCTAAAATCTTATTCAATGTGTGTTATATATTTCCTACTAAAAATGAATTTGCTGATAGATCTTGTTTTTCACATTTGTGGAGACCAGTTACTTGAATTCTGATATGCAGGGCTCCCACAAAGTCTGGAAAAAATTTAGTCATTTTCCAGACTGGAAAAAATATTTTTTTGGTCTGTTGGTATGGGAAAAGAAAATAATGTTCCCGACTTGATGTTTTAACATGCATTTTTATAATATTTTATTCAAGATTGATAATTTCCTTTAACTATTATACAGTTGTACCTGTATTTGACCTGAGTATGTCATTGGGAAAAGTTAAATCTGAGAAAGCCTTGGAAAAGTCTGGAAATTTATATTCCAAATTGCATGGGAACCCTGGATATGTGCAGGTTTGAATCATCACAAAAAGAAAGCAGACCCAGTTGGCATATTCCTTGAAAGCTTACAGCAAACCTGGATCTTTTCATTGTCAGCAACAATACAGTTTACATATTTATAAGGGGGTGGAATAACTTTGCAAGATTGCGAAGCTGATAGCCTGTTTGACAAAGACTGTCAATCAGGTGAAAATCTCCAAAAAAGGTTGAAACGATTGAAGCTGTGCCTAAAAGGGTGTAATGGGAACTCAGTCACAAATTTCATGCTTAAATTCTTCACTTAATTAGAAAACAGTTATGCCAAAGTTGAATCAAGTTCAGTGTTTTATGACAATATTGAGTAAATAGTTTTTAAATCTATGTGCTCAATGCTTTGCGGTCAGTGTGGTGTGTGTGGCTGTGCAATCATTTCTAATTCTGTTTGTTTTCACAGATTTATCTTTATTTTGATTCATTGGCATAATTAGCATGTCACGCAAAGAATATAGGATCATTCTTCCGATTTCTGTTGAAGAATATCAAGTTGCTCAACTGTGGTCAGTTGCTGAGGCAAGTAAAAATGAAACTGGTGGTGGTGAAGGAATTGAGGTTTTAAATAATGAGCCATATGAAAAAGATGGAGAACAAGGACAATATACTAACAAGATATATCATCTTGAATCAAGAGTGCCTAAGTTTCTGCGGCTGTTAGCTCCCAAAGGCTCTTTGGAGTTTCATGAAGAAGCATGGAATGCTTATCCTAAATGCAAAACTGTAGTTTCAAATGAGTATATGAAAGATAACTTCGAACTCTGTATCAAAACAATTCATTTACCTGACTTGGGGACATCTGAAAATGTACATAACTTGTCAGAGAGTGAATGGAAAAACACCACTGTGGTCAAAATTGATATTGCCAATGATTTTATCAGTAGATCAGACTACAAACCTGAGTTTGACCCAAAAAAGTTTAAGTCAGAAAAGTCTGGAAGAGGTCCTCTTGGAACCCATTGGATAGATCAGCTAAAAGCTCAAAAAGCCGTTCGCGACGGTCAGCAGGTCAATGGTACGGATGAGCCGAAGTACATGTGTGCTTACAAACTGGTGACGTGCAAGTTCAAGTGGTTTGGATTGCAAAATCGTGTTGAAAATATTATCCAAACCCAGGAACAGCGATTGTTCACCACATTCCACCGGCAAGTGTTTTGCTGGATGGACAATTGGTACGGTTTGACAATGGATGACATCAGAGCCCTCGAAGATGAAACCAAAAAAGATTTGGATGACATGAGGCACAAGGGAGAAATTCGTGGAATGAAAGTGGAGTCTGACCAGAAAAAATAGGTGTTTTACTCGTCCACAGACAGTTCTGTCATTTGATTGAATTACGAAATGTTCGTTATAGCGCTAGCTTCTTGATTTCCTTTATTTATCTTGTAACTACGCAAGTTTTTTCCGGACTCGATTCTCATCATCTCGTGGCGTGACCATAACGCGGTTGCCGCGTACTACATAGGCATGATTGTGTGTCTCTGCGAAAACCTTGCTTTTGTGCGAAAAGCCAAGTGTGCGCCGTACGAAGCTTCCTTCATCAGCTCGTACTCGACGGTGTGTGGAGTGAAAACCTTTGCTCGTAGCTGTTGGCTTTGGCCGTTAGTTGCGTCACAATCACACGAATTGTGAAGTGCGGAATTTTGTATGCGACAGAAAATTGATTTGCGTGCGGAGTGCATTGTTAAACTGACGAATGCTGCCATGATAGCAGCGACTTTGTCGCATTTTACCCGACGGACACTACTGCTTAAGACCTTGATGTTAAAGCTTTCCTGTTGTACTTTCACGTCGCTCCTACGCTTACTTTTCGTTAGGCAATGACCAAGATTGGAAGTTTATACTGCGTGTAATGCCAACATCGTGTCTCTTCACAGAAATCGATTTCTTTCTGTCAGTTCCATTGTTCGTTTTTCAGTCGCCACTCAAACCACCATGCTGACCCGATGTGTGTGAATAGAAGTGTTCAAATATCCGAACATCTTAGTTGAAGCTATTGTCCAGTTACTAGGTGTATGTAGCATAGGCGCCAGAAACGTTTATGAAGCTGCGTTCACAGCTTGGTTAACCGTTGTCGGCAGCCCAAGCTTTCTGCTTTCTACATTACCTTCGCAACGTCTGCGGTTCACGCTCTGTGCCGTGCATTTAACTTTACTGGTCAAATAAAAAGTCACTAATGTCATCGTCGTTGGACCGATGCAAATCATAGACGCGGAGTTGTTATTCGCTATTTGCTGCATTGATGTAATTGGCCGCGTTTCTAAATGCCAGTCAGGGGCAACGTGTTCAAATCGATGGATCAACCAACATTGTGTTCATCGTACAACCGCGGAAATTATCTGCAGTTCATCCATGTTCCTTTATCACAGTGCTCTTCAACCTTCTTTGTTTTGGTGCACCCTTAAAGATGCTTTGACGAACTCATGCACCCTATTTACTTAAAAAGGTAAAACGAGTTTATGAAAATCATCCTGCAAAGAGACTACTAGTACACTATTACGCAACAAAATCGAGCAAATATATTTAATGGCTTTTTTTGTTGTTACATGTTATTAACCAATAACTCAATCACTTTTTCAATTGCCCCCTCATCGATGGATCGATGTGTGTGTGATAGTGGTGCACTCCACACCGGTTGAAGAGCGCTGCCTTATTACACTCTCAAAGTAGCTAGCAGTTAAATATCACGCGATGTCATTTGCAAACAACCCATTACGTGGGGCATTGATTTATTGAGTTCACGAATCAGCGCAACAGTGCGTTCGTACAGTACAGAGATTTAATGCTGCGCCAGCATAACGCTGCATGCAATTGCGCGACGACGACGACAAACACCGAAAGCAAATATTGCACGGCCCAGTCTCCTGATGCAGCAGCGGTGTCTAACGCGTCGGGTCAGAGGTCACTCGTCGGACCATATTAAGAAAGGAAACCCAGCGCGTACACCGTAGGGTCAAGCCGGCAACGCTTGACGCCATTAGTGGTTATGCGGGAAAGCGAGGAAGTTGTGCGCAACGCTGAACGTCAACCGCTCGTAACAACATTCAACCGCTTCTTCATCACAGGCATGCTGTTAGATGCAGCGAACGCAAAAGCAAAGAGGTTAACGCACTCAGATCATTACTACATTCGCGAGCGCTTAATCGAACAGATAGTCACACAACGCAGCCAACTGAAAGAAGGTTGTGAGTACGGCACCACCATTTACTCGTCTATACCAGACAGTGAAAGTGAAGCTGCACGGTATGAGCTAGCTGATGATAAACACACGGCAACAAATCATATAACAGTGCACGGAGAGTTTTCGACGGATAGTCATGCGCGCTTAAATTCATGCACCGGGGGATCGCGAGTGAGTGATTGCCACCAATAATTTATGAGCAGCATCGCGAGGGTCGCTCTGAGTTCACGTCGATTCGGGAATGCCGATCGAACGAAACGCGGTACACGGGCAACGGCAAGTCTGATGAGCTTCACTCGTACCGGGGCGCGCAGCTCAATCGCTGATTCAATCATTTCCGGTGGACATGACGTAGCTCGGCCGAAAGCGAGAGCGCGTGAATCGCGAGTGCGAAAACACGCACGCATGAGTATCAGATTGTGAGCTCACTTCCTTTATGTGCGGCGGCACACTTCCTTTATGTGCGGCGGCATTCAAACAACGAACTGGGACTCTGTTCTCTTGAATTCCAATGAACGCTCGGCCGGGGGTTTTGCGCGAGCGCGTAGATCATTAACGGCATTGTGACGTCAGTGAAACAATCGAGCAGTTACGGAGACGCGTGGCACAAATTGGTGACAAATAATATGTGTCCATGCACCGTGACAAGACGCAGCGAGCGCGGAAATCAACTACAGCTTCATTGCACTTGGGGGGGAAGGGAATGCCGACGGAAAAACGATGTCGAGAACTGTGAAATCGATGATGACGACAACTTTGCTGAAAACCGCATGGCAAGCTTTGTTCATTGTGTGGTACAAATATCACTGTAACAAGCGAATGCATGATCTCGAAATAAAGAACACCCCTCCTGGCTGAAGAAACAATGACTTCAGCGAAAGCACATAGCATGTCAGGCAATGGGTCTTGCGATATACCGGTCATCGCGTGTTGCATTTTCAATTATGTTTTCAAAGACACAAGTAGCATTTTTTTGTTTGCAACACTCAAACGGCGGCGTATATTGTTTGGTAAGGTGGAGCGCAGACATTTGCCTGAGGTTCACGACAACAACTAAATCGGCACCACGCACTGAAAACAGTACAGACGTAAAACAGATTGTACCTTTTTGTAGGAATATGAAAACAGCACGACCATACCAGCGACTTTACAATCCCGGGGAAAAAATATCGTTACTTTATTGTATTTTGATTGCAAAAGGATGCTTACTTATGCAAACTCGTTACCTCGACAGTTTCAGCTTTTGTACTTACAAAACGAAACAAATCAGTTATTCGCAGTCGACTTTGTACCAACGCCGCAGACGAACTGGCAAATATTTGATAAGAGGCGTCGAGTGATTTTCGTGTCGGTTGCGCAACTGGAAAGTATGTTGAACGGAAACGGGCAGTGACTGCGGGGTGCTGGGTGAAAGTAACGAGTTGCAGTATACTTTAAAAGTTAAGCATCAAGCGCAAAACAGAACTATTCACTGATTTTGTTGTTATCCAACACTTCACTGAAACGTTTTTTTTTTCAAGTTGAAAACCCTGCAATAACTCGGCGCTAACGAGAATTTAACTGTGTTATTAAGTCGTTCTTCAAACTGTTTCGATAATTTCTCGCGGATGCACTCTTAAACCTCCATCACGACGTCAAGCTGGGGCAACGGAAGTTGTCCCAGGCCCCACGAGTCGTGGGGGTGGCACGAAATTGAGATTTTACACTACAGTGAATTTTGTTATTTAGTTTACTGATATCAGACGACGGCAAATAGATTGAACTGTTCCACAATCTATCTGTCGTGCGTTGAACCAAATCAACTTAAGGTGTGCAGGATGTTGCGCTTATTACGGCAGTTTGAAAGATCACTGTCTAATGTCGACTGTAGCTACAGCGGTTAGGAGGACGTTGCAACGCTACAGATAAGATCGATCTTTTGTGAACGCGCTACGACGACGAGCAAATGCGAATAAGCTATGAACAGCATTGCCTTCTACTGCGATTCGGATCGCGAGGTCCGCTAGAATGTATAATCGTGGTTTGGTGAAGAAGTTGGGCAAAGAGGCCGTGACAGGTGTTCGAAATTTATTCGAAACAAAACAAAAAGAAGTAGACGCCCGCCCCACGCACCGACGGGCTGCCATTTTGCACCATTGACGTTGGATGAAGTGGACTCACTTTAAAAAAAAATTCTACATAGAAAATTTTTCAAAGTACAGTACTATTTGCTGGAGTTGCATGAATTCATTTGTAGACTCGACAAAAACACTTTTATAAGCGTCGCTTAAGCGTTTCTCCCAGAAATTTCAAACAACAACAGGAACCTAGCTTCGTTTGACCGGGGGGGGGGCCTTAGTTCATTACACGCGCGACGAGATGGACGACAATCAGGCAAGCAAGAAATCAATACAACCTAATACTGTACCCGAGAGACTGCGACCGAAAGCTTTGATCGTTTCACTGTTGCGTCACAATATGACCTAACAATAACAACGCGGCGCTATGTTTACAAAGCGTGTGTGAATCCGGATCAAAAGACGGGGGTGCGGGCCGGGGACGGGGGGTCGCCATCGAACGAGCCGAGTGACGTCGACGATGTTTGTCGCGTGATGACGTGACGGTTACGCAATCGAGCGACTGCGTCGAGGATTTCGTGTTTCCGTTCGAAAAACTCACAAAGCGCAGGTTCGGTCAAAATCGACGGGAAGAACTGCTCGAACGATATCGTCCAATCGCCGACGTCATCAGCGGTCTTACATCGCCGGTCCATCGTCGTCACAATAAGCGGCGGAGCCGCCTCCGACGACGTCACCAGCACTGTGTCGTCACTGAGATCCTCCAATCGGACGTCAAGCTTCGTTGCGTCACTGTCGTTATGCACCGTCGACTCCGGCTCACTTTCGCGGGGATTACCCTCTTCCGATACGTCGAGCTCGGCCAAAGCACGGGCGGTTTTGCTTTCTGAGCGAACGGGGTCCGCCGCTTCGGGGGCTTTACCCCTTTTGTGCAGTTGCTCTTCAGCGGGGTCCGCCGCTTCGGGGGCTTTACCCCTTTTCTGCAGTTGCTCTTCAGCGGGGTCCGCCGCTTCGGGGGCTTTACCCCTTTTCTGCAGTTGCTCTTCGGCGACTTTGACGAACTTCTCCGAGTCGTCCGATCCCTCACTGCTCAGAACCAGAAAACTGGCGACCGATTCGAACTCACCGCTCGTTGCGAGCGACGAAGAGCCGCTTGTCGGATGTGACGTCATCCTGACGTCATCGCCGACCGCTTTGGCCAGCTGGCTTTCGATGTACGGAGCGGGAGGGTTAGTGCCAAGGGATGCGGCACGCTGAGGGGTGGGGCGGGCCAGTCTGGGGGTCTTGAATTGCTTCCCCACCTGGAAAGCAAACAACAGGTAAAAACGACGGAATAAGTTTTTCAGTAGTTCGAGAGGAACGTTTCGCAGGACAGCTGTTTAACACGAGCTTTGAAAGTGCTTTGCAGTTCAACAAGTTTTGAAAGGTCGTGTCCGGCACAGGTTATTGTGACGTAACACTTTCAGGAATACAAAACCAGTCGCTCGGTCAGCGAAGCGGAACAATCGAACGCAATACGCGGTTTCGTCGATGAGCAACCAACCAGAAAATCCAGACGCAGAATCTTTCTCTGGCGCCAAAGGTCATTGCACTTTAAACAAGAGGAGGTGAAACGGGGACAAAGAGAGGAGTAGAAAAACTGAAATCGTGAGCGACTGTTCATGACAATTGTCCGAAATTGCCACTGATCATATGGGTTGAGTCCAGGCCCGAAGCCACGGGGGCAGTTGCAGCCCAAATTGTTTTGGATCCAAATAAATTTGCTTCAAACATACATATGATGAAAACAAAAATCTATCCTCCCTGAAAATGAATTTGACCTCCAAACCTTGAAACCTGGCTACAGGCCTGGTTTACTTGAATGCTGAGACCGTGCACAACACTGGAGGCTACAAGTGCCTGCAAGCTACAGTTTGAGCTTCGCCTACGCGTTCACGGCTCAACTCGCAAGGTCAACCCATAGTGAGGACGTGCCAGGCGTAATCCTTTCTTTTGTTGCGTCGGGTAATTGTGCACGGCTCGGCAACTCCTGGATGCAACAAAACAAACAAAGACTCGTGCGCGGCTACTCCTCAGTGCAGATCGACCTTTTACACCACACGCAACTTCCTGCTGTGAGTGACGTGTACTGCGTTAGTTCTTCGATAAAATGCATAAACGGAAGATCGATGTGCCAGGGCAAGTTTCAAAGCGCCAGAACGGTTTCTGTGGTGGGACATGCCACATTCGTATGAATGTCGTTTCCTATTTATTTCAGACATTTGAAATGGTTGGCGTTGCGGAGCTCCACAAGTCGAACTCCCTGAGGGCAAGAATTGCAGGACAGACTTTTCAAAATGATGCTCGCATTTCCAACCACAAAAAACGGCATTGTAAGTGATGTCGACTTCAAACATAAGCAACACACATCCCGACTATAACACTACTACATTCAGCATCCCGAAAAGTGCCTTCTCCTGCGATATCCCATCGCGATTTATTCGCACTCGTTTTCTATTATTCGCACTCGTTTCACGCATTATTCGAAGTTACTCGCACTCGTTTCACGCATTATTCATTATTCGCACTCGTTTCACTATTATTCGCACTCGTTTCAGGAAGTTCGCGCATCGCCAAACGCGCGCAGGCATTTGCTCTGGCTTGGGGAGGGAGTGGAATATTAACTTGAACACAGCAGTGCTCTATCGCCGCAACGACTGTGACGCGACAATGCCACAAACCTTCCTGACACGGTCGGTTAAATACAAAAGCATTCGCAGGGGCGTGGTCAGAGACAGCGTCGCTTCACCTTATTTGGAGAAAGGAACGGAATTTTCTCACTACCATCTCATTGTGGCAATAAAATTATAGTTTTTTCAGTCGTTTGAAGTGAAATAGAGTAAAAACCCTTAGCTACGTATTTTTTTCGTGCAGCGCCCCCCTTGTTCATGGCACGCTACGTCACTAGGTCAGGGTTTTTTAAAGGTGTTTTAGGGACCCGATTCGGGTCCCTCGAATTGAAAATTGGGTCTCTTTCAGAGAAAATTATCATCGGGCCCCCAGAATCAGATAAATCGGGTCCCTACAGATCGACATCGGGTACCTAACATTTTCCTTAAAAAAACCTGCACTGAGCATAAGTGACGTGGAAAAGGTTGTGTTTATTTAAAAGGAAGTTAAATCAGTGCTGACCTCTCCTAGCTCCAGAAGCAACGAGGCAACTTTAGCGATCGAATGATAGAGATCTTGTTCCTTGGAGTCTTCGCGAAAGATGCTGTACATGGTTTTGCAAAGCTGAATGAACTGGTCCTGCCAACAAACACAAGCGACGTAACGTCCACCGACCAGCATTTGTTCTTCGAAAAAAGGTTCGAAACCTGGCTTGATGAGCAAGAAAAACAAATCCGAATACGACGGCGTGCTTTGAGTTCTGACATGCAGACATGTTCTTACTGTCTAAGCAGGGGTCTCTAAACTTTTTTGTCCGATGGTCACATAAGGTAATACAGAACATGTCGAGGGCCGGACGCATTACCCAATGTGTTTGTTGCGGGATATGTTATATTCTACCAAATCTACAATTTTTTCGTAAGTACTGTGTATTATTTTTTCATCATTGGCAAAATGGCTTCGCGGGCCGCATCTGGCCCGCGGGCCGTAGTTTGGAGACCCCTGGTCTAAGCAGACGGTGGCAAGCAAACAGCAGTCGACCGTAGGTTGGAGTTTATTTTCATAACACAGCACCAATTGTTACCTAAACAAAGACTTACTAAACACTTCAAAAGTAGCAACAACGTTCAACAAACGCCACACTTTCAGTCAGCCTTGCTGCCATTGCAACTTTTGCCGATTCTGCTTAAGTTTGTAAAAACAGTCAACTGCGCAAAACTACTCAAGAATCTCAGGACGAAAACACCCACCTGGCTCAAAGGAGGAAGCTTTTTCGTGTAGGTGTTATCTGTCTTTTCGCGATCGTACTTGGCGAGATAGTAGTCGTAGTCTTTATCCTCGCCAGGTGGGGAAGCGTGTTGGCCCATGGGCTCGCCAGGTGGGGTCACCTCCTCTTCATTTCCAACTACTTCAAATAGAAAGAATACGATCAAAGATTCAACAATAACCCTTTTATTTTATGACAAAGCTGTCCTCCAAGGTTAAAAATACGCAAAGTTTGAGCATCAATCAAAATTACGAAGGATGACGCAAGGTCGCTTCGGTTTCGACGCGAGATTGGATGTAATTTAAAGAATTTAACGTTTTTGCTGCTAAATCATCGAGAATTACCGGGTTATTATGCGGAGGCAGGGTGTCGCAAACAGGTGATATTTTCGGGGGGAAGGATTGTAACTTGTACTACTTTCGGCGGGGGAAAAATGATTTGTACCTAACAGCTAAACATGTTCTTGAAAATTTCGGGAGTTGCCTCGTTGCGGGCCTGTTTGGAGATGGTTGAATAAGAAAAACAAGGCCTGCAAACCACGACGAAAGGTTTTTCAAAAACTCAACAGTAAAATAAATTCGCACCATACGTCTTTTATTTCCTCATTTCTAAACAGCTGAAGAAAACTACACATCATGTTACGATGTTAACAGAAAACACGTTAACATTTTTCATTCATTAAATAGCCAGTAACAAATCTCCAACGCCTACATTTCTTACCTTCCGACGAATCAGGTCCTTCTTCGCGGTCCTGCGCATGCGCGGCAAGCGGCGCCGGAAATGACGACGGCCGATGGACATTTCCGGCAACGTCATTGACTTGTTCGTTCGCGGACGCGTCGCTTTCCGCAGCGATGGCGGCGAAATGGTTTTCGATGGCGTCAGCAGTTATGGGCTCAGGGAACACACCATCAACTGCCGCAGGGGATTCACCAGCAGGCTTGACCGTCGACGAGTCTACGTCACCGATGGGAGTGGCGGCCCGGTCTGGAGAATCACTGCTGCTCTTATCGGCTGAAAAAACACATTTACTCTTAAAACACATTTACTCTTAAAGCACATTTACTCTTAAAGCACATTTACTCTTAAAGCACATTTACTCTTAAAGCACATTTACTCTTAAAGCACATTTACTCTTAAAACACATTTACTCTTACCCACGCGACAGATGCGATACAACTCTGTGAGTGGTACACGACGAAATATGTCAATGACACAACGTATGGGACCACTGCAGGTCGTATGTTTGAACGTTCTGAAGCAATACAGACTTAAAGCGCTAGAAATTCGGGGCATTGCGGTAACTTTCCTTAAGGTTTTGTGAAAACAGGACAAAGATGCTGCCAAGTAAGTTGTTGGCTGACGGACTTTGACTTGCGGTAGCACTGATAAATTCCTCCACCCCGTTTTCATCGCAGCAATTGGGCGAGAAGGCGACCGAGTCGTCGCTATGGCAACCAAATCAACGCAGTGTTTGTTACGTCACGGACCCAAGAGGCAAGATATAAGAACACGCCTTCGACATTAGAGCAGGTATCCACCCGTCGAACGTACTCAGCTAACCGCACCATCTTACGTCGTTTAACTTGTTCGAGAGCGTTGCGACATTTCAGAGCAGACTAAGATAAACAGAGACTTTTAGCGTAGTTGTTACTTTACTTTAAAGTGACGCAAGCAGCTTAGCTTTGCTAACAGCGAAACAAATAAGCGACGCAGACTTCTCTCAGCCTTTACTTCCTGTCTGCAATTTGTTGCCAGTGCAGGGGAAACAAATAGAAACGCCGGAAGCAGAGCACCCCGCAAAGGACGTTGCAAATCGTCAGCTTGACACACACACAACATACATCTCAGCAATCAAACGGTGCATAAACTTTAGAGCAAGATGAAGACGTCTGTGACTGCGGGCGCGCCGGCTTCTCGGAATTGCTATTGAAGTTTAAAAGTGGAATATGAAGAAACTGCGCACAAACAACCGTCTCGATACGTCAGATCACGCGTAAACAGTGCCGGGCAGACCGCGACACACCCTGGCCCGGTGTATGTCAACACTGTGCTTCCTGGCTTGGCTTTGTGGCCTTGTTGTGACAACATCATGCTGCTAACGCGTAGGCGACCGGTTCACTGTCCAAGGCCTCCTAAAGAAACACTTTAGTCTTTTCACTCGAGGCCTCGTCTGAACACAACGCATGTGTGACGGTTGGTGAGTTGGCTCGAGCCGCGCTTTCGGGATGGAACAGGAATCAAGTAATGTGTTGTGTTCTCGTTAATGGCAAAATAGTTGAAGCTTGTTTCTCGTTAATGGCAAAATAGTTGGAGCATGTTTCTCGTCAATGCCAAAATAGTTGGAGCATGTTTCTCGTTAATGGCAAAATAGTTGGAGCACGCGCCGAAAACCAGGCCTGAAGCTTCACAGGTTTTGTCGCATTCCAAACGAACGTGTCGGCGAGCTTTTCAGGATGCGCCGAATCGCCGACAGATAGAAACCTGATTGTGATACTGCGGAGTTAACCTCGCACCTTTTTTCCATAGCAACGATACCATAAACACCGTTTCTCCATAGCAACGATACCCTCACACTGTTTCCCATAGCAACGATACGATATCCTCGCACCATTTTTACATAGCAACGATACCATCACACCGTTTCTCCATAGCAACGATATCCTCACACTGTTTCCCATAGCAACGATACGATACTCTCGCAACATTTTTACATAGCAACAATAACCTCGCACCATTTTTTTCATAGCAACACACTCGGGTCGTAAGAGGTTACTGTAGAACGGTATGTTGCCTGTCACGGCTAGCAAGCGGTTCCGTCCTCTGTCATACCGTGCTTGCCATGGCATGGCAAGACCACGAGCAACAATTTAACTGCTCGGCAAGACGCACGAAACGGAAACAACCGGAAAGCGAAGTGCAAGTGTGAAAGACGATAGTAAATCAAAAGATTGATTGAAAGTCATCGCCTTGAAACAATACGCCAAGCCCAAAAAAATAAGCACAGTTTAACGACGCGCCTTGTTCTGCTTGGCATAAAAGACTACGCAAGCACAGTTATATTTGCACTTGAGTAAGTTTGAGGTTGTGCCTGCGAGTCATAACAACTGGTTTGGCGCAAATCAGAAGACTGGCCTGAGTTTCTGCGTTTTTCCATGAACCTGTTAAAACGCAGCCGCGAGTGCTCCTGCAAAGCAGCTCTGCAAACCTCAGATCCACAAGCTGATGACAAGCTATACCTTCCGCCGCTTTCGTTCCGGTCGGCATCGTCGCACCCCGCTTGCTGCCAGCGAGTTGGCTTTCTTCCACGTCGGGCAGTGGTGGGAGGAGGTGGATCTGATAGAGAAGATGCAGCTTCCTCTGCGGGTCACCGCGACAGATGGTACCCAGGGCGACGGCGAAGTCCTGAAAAGCATTGGAAGGAGGTTCCGCGCGAGCTGGTTGCGATGGGAAAGCTCAGTTGAGAAACAATCCCACCACCAGCTTCTATTACAGCGGGGGGTAAAAATGGATTTTTTCCAGGTGGCCAAAAGCGGTGAAATTTCCTTTTTAACCATTTCAACTTACGAAACAACCTTTTTTGCCAAAACTTTAAAAGGAAAATGTCAAATTTCAAAATCCAGTGGGGCCTAACGCCCCTCCTCCCCCCCCATCCGACGCCTATCTGTTTGGGTGAATGTGACTATTTTTAGGCAAAGGCAGATTTGACCATCGCTTCCTGACCCATTCAGTTGAGAGAAAAAAAGAAAACTCGCTCACCTTAAAATTAACCAGGTTGTCGTTGTCTTTATCACAAAGTTTGAAGATCTGCTGCGACAGCTGGTCGACGTGGGCGCCATAGCTCCACGGGCACAAAGCGCTGAACATCAATCTGCAAGTCCAGAAAACAACTAAATAAAGCTTAGAGTGCATTGCGCCGGTCATTATTTGCGGTCGGTAAGAAACGCTCTCATAAAAAGCTTGACTGTGGCTTTCGAGTTCAGTCCAGTTTGTTTTATACTCGGTTTAAATACTTCTTTCGGAGTCGCCACGAGTGGCGACCACCTCCGCTTGCTTGCGCCGTGTGCCAAGTGGCTTCTTTCGCAGTGGATGCTGCACTGGTGGCGAGTCAATCGCAGCGCGGCGCGTGAGCTTTCCTTAAAAGCCATCCATGAACGCCAAGCACTCAAGTATCAGTTTTCAAGTCTCAAGTATCGGTTTTCAAATCGATGGTATCAGGGTTGCGGAGTCGGAGGTTTCTGGGTGGAGTCGGATTCCTAACAACACTAGGACTCCGACAATTTTCTTTCTCCGACAACAACAGTAGGACTCCGACTACAATTCCTAACAACACTAGGACTCCAGTAGGACTCCGACTACAATTTCTTTTGAAACTTTTGTTGAAACAGAGATTGCCAAATTTCATTCCCTTTATGTTAAGGAGTCGGAAATTTTGGAAAGTCGGAGTCGGATATTTTACCGACGACTCCGTAACCCTGATTGGTATGGCTCGATTGGGAATCGAACCCAACCTACTAGCTTTGGTGGCGTGTGCTCAAGTAACTTTACCACTTAACCGGTAACACAAGCTATGTAGATGGAAATCCAACAGCTGATGCAACCGAGCCACTATTTATTTGCAATTTCCTGATTCTAATACCCTACATGCTATTACATTACGTAATTAGAATTTTATCATCTAATTTACAACAATTTTACGAGTTTTATTTCGAAGTTTCCAATCAAAGCAAAAACATTTTTTAGCTTAGCAGTCGCTGACAAGAATCCTCAGTTGGTCTTGGCTAAACTTTGATGAGTTTGGAAGTGAGTCGTGAGTTGTTATTTGGAGGGTGGTTGAAGTTCTGCATCCAGGACACACTTTCGGTTGCTGAATTTCTCAAATAATTAAGGTTCTTCAGATTGCAATGCCTTTGCACACATGCTTGGGTAATGAAATAGAATGGTTTCTATTTGAATAAGATAGTAGGACTGAAGATGTGTAACGTTACGTGGAAGCGATTTTCCACTAAAAAGCTTTGCTGTCAGATTCAAACCCTTCACCTTTGTGGAGACTGATATCGGTCAACTTAATACAAAAGGCTCACTCGCCTTCATACAAATTGTTGACTCAAGTGCGCTCGTCGGGTCAAGGCTCATCCCGTAAGGTAGAAACAGCGTTGAACACCACAAGCAACCCGGGCACGCATTGCTGCCGTTCACAGTGAATAAGTTAGTTTTTATTCCAGTATCAACCCGGAAGCAGGCGTCTTGCGGATCGCGAAAATTCGATGGAATCGAAATCTTTACCTGAAAAGGTCCAGGTCCGCTTTGTAGTTTTCATACTGCGGCTTGGACGGGTCGTAATTGCCGTTATCTCGTCCTGTTCCCCAGTAAGTTCTGCGAGATTGCAGCATCGCGGTCAGTCAGAACGGGAACCACGTACAATCAATGAACCAACGTGTAACTAGGGTCCGAAAGAGTGTGGGGCGGTTTTGCAACGCCAAACGTGTTTTTAAAATTTGAGACATTTTTTCCAACAACTCTGCTGAAAGGAGCCTATCAATATTCACTATAAAACCGTTGGAAATTAAGCGCGAAATGACTTTCTTATCGCTGTTTTTATCGAGAAACTTTGTGCAACCCAACCGCAGCATACTTCGTCTCAGATTTGACCGATTGCAATAGTACTAATGAAGTTGAAAACACCAATATATTTGACAGACGAAGAGAGGTCTGGTCAACTTTGCACGTCATCTCAACTTTGGGCAATCACATAAACCAACAACAGGTTATGGCTTTTTCTCCATCAACACAGAAAGAGAATCGTACCTGGTCAAGTTTTCCTCCTTGAACATGAGCAGCAATTGTTTGAGCTCGTCATACGTGAACTTGGTCTCAGCTTGGAGGCCGCGAACGATTGACCGCGTGATGGTGTCCTCGAGTCGCTGAACAACCTGTTCGTGCGTCGACAATGACTCTTATGACGTCGATAACGAAAGAATAACGACACGAAACCGAGGGATACTGTCGTCAAATAATGGACTTTGTTCGGCAATCGGTAAGTGCGATTCGACAGGAGTTGTGATGCGGCACTGTGCGGACACATTGTCAACAGCAAGTGCATCAAAACATGCACAAAAACGGTGGATGTATTGTTTCTTGACGAATTTACATGATACGAAAGAGAAACATGTTTTAAAATGATCCAGCAAAACATCTTTTCGCTACAGCAAAACTTTCCGCTAGAGCTCTTTTTTTCGAGGAGAGCTGTCATCGGAAAACACAGGCAACAAACACGATCTCAAAATGATTTGCTACTTTTCGTGTGATTGTTTGAGGATTATGCGAAAACAATGCACGTGTGCAAACGTAAACAATGTAGCTTTTCTGACGAGATTTTCCACTGTTAGATATTATGAACAACACGAAAAATCAGTCAACAAACGATTTGAAAAAACGTTGAAATGAATCTTAGGTTAGCAACACAGACAGGACCTCCATTCTCTGCTTAAATCTCATCTTCTCAATGTTTTCAGCAGTGATCTGACTGTAGTTCGCGTAGGCGTTTGCCAGAAGTTCCGATATGTCGATGGGCGAGGCAGGACTTGTGGCCGGGCTCGTGTAGCACTGAAATATTAAAGAGAGGTCTCGATTGTTACGTCACAGACTCGATTTCAGCATTTCTTCTTTCACAGGAACGTGGCGGACTGCGCTTGGTTGTGGCAGTGTCGCCATAACAACATGCGGAATTTGGTCGTGGAGTACCAGTGACCCTTGACCTCAATCGCAGCAAACTGCAGTTCGTCTTGCTCGCCTCTGCAAACGGGGATTTACACAGTTCGCTACACACGCTTGGTGTGCGAGCAAATGAAGGAAAAATAACGCGTTTTCTTGGACTAGTGGGTTGGCTTTTGGCGATAAGGCAGCTTCCAAGTAGGTTATAAAGCTAACATGAAGTTGTTGTTTTGAAAACAAACTATTAAAGCCAGTCAGAAGATGATACTGCCAAATTCCAAATCGTAACATTTTCTATGCACGCCCTTGTGCGACAACAAAACCTCTGTTAGTTACGCGCACAGATAAGTACGTCATTGCGGTCAAACGTTCGCGTCATCCAAAAGCGTGTGGACCTCCCAAGAAAAGAAGTTGGGAAACACTGCTTTGGACGACTGTGTGACGTTATCAGCCTTAATCGGCGTGGAACGCGCAACAGCTTTTAAAACTATTGTTCCAATGTCGAACTGAACGACAAAGAAACAAAGAACTGAACAGACGGTGGCGAGGGCCGCGTTCGCGAGACGACCTTTCCAATCCGTCGGGTCTTTGTGTCGTCACACATATAGCGTAACCTCTTTGTGTCGTCTCAACTACAGCGCAACGCCGTTGATATCGCGTGCAGACGTAGCCCACGAGCATGTACCTGTGAGTGATGAGTAAATGTCGGGACCTTTGCATCCCGGTTGCCCACGTGATCAAGGTATGACGCAAGCACCGTCATCGCTTCGCCGTCGTCCTTGCACTTCAACAGCGGCTCCTGCAAATGTGACGTCACCCGATGATGACGGCCAGTGTTTGTGGGGAATTTTCATCAAACCGCGAAAACAGCATCGGCAAGGTACGAACTTCTGTTTGCAAACTTCTTGAAAATACAGCACACATTTGTAAAACAGCAGCAGAAGTACGTTCACAACATCGCAGCTGCGAAGCTGATTCCAGTCCTGCTTCTAATAACGCAGTGTTTCTTAACCTGTGGGGAATGACAATGGTTGTAGGTGAGTAATTAGTCTGTTTGTTCTACTTGCTGAATACGCCGATTTCTTTCGGGTGCGTCAGAACTACCGTGCAAATGGTCTAATTCAATTTGCGTTGTGGGGGATAAAGAGTCAGTCTCAACTGGAAGTGGGCAATAAGGAAAAAAAGGTTAGGAACCACGGAAACGATCCTTACGGCTTTAACGTGGTAAACGTCACTTCTTTCAAACATTTGTTTGCATCTGCGCGCCGAAGCAATAGCGGCAGCATCAGGCGATCAGCGAAAGAAGTTACGAAATCACCCCTCACTTCGTTCTCTTTGAGAATGCAGAGCGCTATTTGGAAGACGACGCGCGCGCCGTCGTAGAAGAAGGCGTCGACGACTCGCACCGCCGAGTCAAACGGCATCGAACAGAGGAAGAGCGTGAGGAACCAGGAGAGCGTGACCGTCTGCACCACGCCGAGGGATTCGAGCTTCGAGTGGATGCGAGGAAGGTGTTCCTTGGTCAAATCGTCGAATACGCCCTTGGTGGCAAAACGCATTGGTAAGCACGTGACAAAACGAACGAATAGCGCCGCAGCCAATGAAGCGTGACATAACTAATCAATCGACGACATTGGCCACAAGCGACTGTAACCGAAGCTGTCAATCAATTCAGCAAGAGAAGGGGGGTTACCTGGTCCACAAGCGCCCCGACGACCCTTGTGTTGTAGTAATCGGGCAGCAGACGCTCGCACAGGGAGACGAGCAGCCAGAACGCTTGCTCTTCTGGGGCGTACAGCAACAAGACTGACGTCACAATGTTCATCGCCTGCGGGAGACACAAACTAAGTAACAGTCAAACTAAGGTCCCAGCTCCAATCTCTAAAACATGAAATTAATCAAAAGCATGAAGATATTATCATAACGTGAAAATATGAAAAATATTAGCATAACGCAAAAATATGAAAATAATCAAAAACTTGAAAAAACATAAAAAATATCAAACACACGCGAAAGATATCAAAAATATGAAAAAATATCAAAATATGGGCCGGGGCTGGGGAGGCATAGGTCGGGAAGGGAGGTTGGGGAAAACCCCTCGCTACCTGATCTGCCTCATCCCACTGAAAACCGTACAATGGCCACCATAAACCCCTCCTATTCACTTTCCAAAGGCATTCAACTGCTTTCCACGAATTGCTTGCAGACCAATTAACAGCCCAAAAAGCCTGAGAATGGGTCGTTTTTCCGAACTTTGGCGACACTGCTGTTTCACCTTCCGTCAAGAAGTTTATGTGAAATCGTTGAGCTACGAACAGTAACTTGCGAAAGGCAGAAGCATTGCACAAAGAATGTACTTAAGTCACATTCATAAGTTCTGAACTTGCCTCATGAAACGTTGTGAAACGTTGTGAAACGTGCCAGCGTTTCACAAGCTCGCCATGTGCACGGCATCGATACGCATGCGTACCACGAAGTAGCGGAGACATGTTCACAGAAAATGAAGGTTATTGAGGCATAAACAGCCTGGAAATGTAGGCCTCAGGGAGTCACTAAAGCTGAGTGCGTTTAGTTCGCGCAAAAAAGATCAATCAACGAAAACTGGCGCAAGCAACAAACAACGTGTTCTTCTCTTTGTTCCTTACAAGAGATTCCTCGTTGGGCGAGTTTTAATTGGTCAGGAATCATCACGTGACAAACCTGACAATAGCCGATGCTCGGGTTGCGGAAGGCGTAGGCGGTGAGGACACGCCTGAGTGCGTCGATGCCAAGCTTCGACTGAAACGCGGGATGTTCAGGGAGGGAGCGGTGGAGGTCTCGTTCTGGAAAGAAAAACACAAAAAAACATTCAAGTACGGTCGGTCGTCGTAGCACAGGGAGTTTTTCACAAAAAAACACATATAATTTCACACGCATTTTTCGAAAAATATTCAAAGAGTCAACTTAGCAGACTTTTTATGGGGAAAAGCTATCAGAAACACAGCTACTGTCAGCAGCCCGTTCCATTGTTGTTCAACAATGGTTTCGACCACTGTCCTGCGACAAGCATCACCAACCAGCTGACGTCAGAGATCATAATACAGCTATAAACAGTTAAACAGACTGCGGATTAAATGAAAAAGCAGCGAAAATAAAGAAACTAGCGACTAGCCCACGTCAAACTTTGAATGAACAGAACCTTTGTGTCAGAATGTACAAACGATTTTAAGCGATAGTGGTTAACTGAGCTTCAAGACTTCGCCATTTTCAACTGCAATACGAAGTCCACTTATGTGCGGTATTTTTCCCAATGCTATTCGACAGCGCAGTCCTCGAACTGATCCGAACACATCGTAGCTGCTTTTCAGGCGGCCACAGACCACTGAAACGGTGCTCAGCTGCGACAGCTGCAAGACGGGCTCGCCCGGTTTGTTTTGAGCTGTTTCCTTTTCGCTGAGACGTTTCGATCACTTGCAAAACTCGCCGTAACAGTATTCACTACTCTATATCTTCGGACATTGTGACCCAATCGCCTTAATTATTTTAGGTCATGTAAAAAAAATTCGGTATGTGAGCGAAAAAAACCTAGGTTGTGCGACACGAGATTGCAGACGAAACCGACCATTAGCCACATGTTGCAGGTGTGAACTTTTTCGGACATCTTGACGGAATTTACTTAATTTCTTTCGGTAATAAAAAAAAAAACTCAAGTCGCAAGCAACGACACAGAAATCGAAAAATTCAGTTGCGGTGGCAACGAAAAACTACGACGAAAGCCATTTTAGGGGGTGCGTTCTGCCACACTGGACAATGAAGCCAACCAAGGGGAGAGCGGTTGGAAACGACCCAACACTTCAAGAAACTAGCTACAAAAATTTCGCCCGGGTACGATGTGGCAAGACAGATGCAGCACATTAGGTTTCACGGGACCATTGAATGCAGTAGATTTAAACGACATTTTCGTAGACGTTTCTGTAACTCCTGTTACAATCGTCAGCACATCAGCAACTGTATGAATGGCAGTGGTCTTGCTGCAAGTTCTTACGGTCAGCCGGGAGAAATTTTTTTACAGCGCTTTTCTCCCGCCTGACCATGAGAACTTGCAGCAAGATCACTGCAGTTCAACTGCAAATGAAAGCAGCTTCAAGTAATGGAGCATGTGAGGCAATCTTCACCACAGGCCCGGTGTCAAGCGAAATTTCTGACCTATTATTGTTTGTCAGTTATTTCACTTCTCAGAGCGAAGGAATAAAGTTTGGCGATTACTTTTTTGATGTGTGTTGTGTGAGTCAGAACGTTGTGATTAGATGTCAGACACCCACAACAAGCTTACAGTACGGGAATGACTATAACCACTGAAAAATATTGGACTTAGTCTTAGACCTCAATAACCCTAATCCAAACTCTAACCCGACACACATACCTAAACACGAATCACTAAACCCAAATCATCAGTTATCTCAGCGTATTTTATGTGCAGAATATTACTCTGTGCACGCGCACATGGCAGGAAGCCAGAAATTTCGCTTGATACCGGACAGCAGTGAAATCACGAGAGAAGTGGGTTCGCGCGAGCAACAGCTGCTGCGCTCTGCGAGTTGAGGAGGACGGCGGACGACCGATCGAGTGACGTATATAGGCCACGTCACAATTGAGCGATTAGTGTGGCACGAGAAAAATCGAAACGAGCACTGGGCGGTGCGATCAATGAGTCAACGACGACGCAACAGAAGGCGCGCAATCTGCAGCGTCACCTGGCAAGCGGTGGGCGGCGAAGGGCGATATCAAAAAGCGGGAACTCACCGATCTCGTCAGTAGCAGGACTGAACTTCCCCAGGCTCTGCTCGATCAGCGACTGGTAGTAACCTTCGTGAGTGGCCATTTCGTTAACGGCGCCGGAATAGATCATCCAGATCTCGCAACGCAAATTGTCCGGTATGCCCTGGAAAGTATTAAGCGGAAGCGTTCGGTGCTCGCTCAACGCGAGAAGAAAACGGATCATCTTGGCAGCGTCGCGGTGGGTTCGGCCCGGCGCTGGGAGAGCGCCAGTTCCATGCGGTCACCGCTTCTACAACTCCTTTGCCAATTGCAACGGGGTTGAATTGCCCTCTTTACTGACAACATCACAGGTTGTTTAATGTTTCATCAATATCGATCAAAGGTGTAAGTGTACGGCAACGCTTCGTGCATCTTAAGATTCAGAATGGCTACATCCCTTTGTTTCAACTCACAATTTAGGCAGATCAAGTAAAAGCGACGACCACACCCGGTATGAGTTGAGCAGTTAAGCGCTTTGTGGGGATTCAGATGTTTTGGGCTTGAAAGCAGTTGATAATAGCCTAGCCATGGCGATAATAGCCTAGCCAACTAAAAGGACGCGTACACCTTGGCCACTTTGGCCGTTTCAACTGGTGGTATGGAATTTTCACGTGTAACTCCTTGTACCGTTGCTGACAAAGCAAGGCCTGAGCGAAACATAACGTGGCGCTTCTGATAAAACTATTTAATAAAAAGCTTTGTCGCAGTTCTTCATGCGCTGTAGCGCCATCTCACGGTTAAGTTTCCAAAGATGCGCGAACAATCAAAGAAACGCCCCGCGCGCAAGCATTGTATTGGGGGGAGTTGTTTTCTTGACTAGTGTCCTGCAGTGCGGAAATGATATAAAACCCTGCTGAAGACGTCAATTCTCTTATCGAAAATCAACAACTATAAACGACGCTTTCTCCGTTTCTGACCAGGTCTATGCAGTAAGGCTTAAAACCCGGAGATCAAAGCTACCTTCATCACCAGTTCTCTGGTTTTGGGAGTGCGGTACATGCACACGCCTCGGCCGTACTCGGTGAAATGAAGGTTCCACAAGTGTTCTTTGACCGTCTCCTTTGCGTCGATGTCGGATGAGTTTCGTCTGCGACCAAGAAAAAAAAAAAAGCTTCTAAGCCGGGCTGTGCGGTTCAAAACAAAAAAGGGAGACGGAATTCCTTGAAAAGCTGAGCAGCGTTTATTCCAAGCACACCAAGAGCAGTTGTTCCTAACCTTTTTCACATATGTTACCCTTTTATCAAACAAGATTGCCGGATTTACCCCTAGTACACTGGATGGTGCTCATTTATTGAAAATACGAAATTAACAAATTCTTTCAGTTTAGACTGATTTATAAAAATTTTTACATTTGCTGCAATTTATGGTTCAGTAAATCCACCCCTTAGGACAGTGGTTCCCAACCGGGGTGCCATTTACAATACCCAGGGGTGCCGCGAGCTAATGCGTTTTTTAATATACTATTAAAAATACATTTTTAAACTGTCATCAAACCTTGAAGTAAAATTGTATGGGTTCGCCACTGGGTGCCGCAAAATATAATTCTCTTCTGCAGGGTGCCGCAAGCCTAGACAGGTTGGGAACCACTGCCTTAGGAAGATGAAATATACCCCCAGGGGTAAATTTATTCCAGGTTGAGAAACACTGACCTTGTGAGATATCACTGTCGAAATTTTATGCTTGAACTGTGACAACAAAGTTTTGCGCTGATCATCTGTTCTGCGCGCAAAACACTGTACGGTCGTTGCCAATCCTGTTGATTGCTCGCAATTGTGAGGTGCACAACACTAGGCGAAAGGTTGTCAGACGCGCGTTTCTCAAATCTCTGTGCGTGCCAGCTCACCACAGCTCGCGCGAGGTGGCATTGGCATTCCGCAGTCACGTCACAACTCGCGTCACGCTTCACTGCTCGATCAAGAACGCAAATTCATTCCGTCACCGGCGTCTCAGTGAGAAATAGGTCGCGTTTGCGCACGATCTCGTTAATTGCTGACAGAGGTTAGTCGCTTGGTAGAGAACTGGTGATCGAGAGATCGCAGTGATATGATTAAGCAGCGACACTCCACTGGTAAGACCCATTGAAAAGTGGAATCAGCACATTGCAAGAAGCAAATGCGCCACAGAAGAAATGCACTCGCATAATAGCCGGTCGTGAAACCACCGGATACGTCCCCTGGTTCTCACTGTTCATCGATCGATCTTAAGTGGTTGCTTCAAAGTATCTTCTCTACTTAGCGCCAGACACAGACAGATACGAAGACACACATTTGTGGCGTCGGCAGCAAAACACATACACAACGAAATTATACGACGCAGGCTTTCAGGCTGCAAGAAATATCTGCCGCGCTCTAAGACAGGACGAACAGAGCTCGATATTTAAGCAATATCTCGAATTTTGTGAAGATGAAAAAAGCGAAAGTAACCTGTTGAAAACAGTCGCGAGCGCAGGTTGCAGTTCGATACTGTTGTCATTGTCATCCACCGTCTCCCTCGGCTCACCTTGTTCCTTGCCGCTCTGCGAAAAAAAATCACGTCGCTCAGTCGTGTTGGGGTTGAAACGCTTAATTGATTTCAAGTCGATGCCAAGATTTCTATATTAAGATTTTGTGTGGCAGTGATTTGACACTTTAATTTTTCGTTCATTTTTAGCAGACCTCCATCTGTCCCTAATCGACAATTGCAGTGATTTTTTGTTGTTCTCAAACAAAACTTCTTTCGCATTCACTCAACTTGCAGCCAAGTTTCACTTCTTAAATAAATCCTATTCGCAAATGTTATTCATAAACATAAGCGACCGGCAATAGCGAAAGGTTGTACGCCCCTGTTCTAGCACATCCGCTTTCCGTCATCAGTGCCAAGAAGTCTCTCCCTTTTTCACGTTTGATCTCGATCAAAGCGGATAACCCGCATTCGCAGACCAATGAAGATTCAAATCGCAAGATTATTTCCACGGTTTCTGCACTGATCGATGGGTAGAACCGCCAAGCAGAGCGGTCAGTCAAAACCCATCCAAGCTTTTTGGGTGAAACTCGAGTGAGAAAAGGGGATGTTTTGATCATCTGTCCTTTTTCCGTGGAAAAGATTACGCGCTTCGTTGCTTCTAAATGGATTAATTACTCGTTGTTTCTAGTTAATGAACACTAAGAAGCTTCTCCATCATCGCGCACTCTTTTTCCATCGACTGTCCGGCGTGCACGCCAACATAATGGGTTTTTACGAAGCATTTATTATGACATAACAATGGGGATGAACAGTCGGGCTGGCGGCAGCACATTGGCAAGGCTGCGATAATTGTGTTGCTATCACAGTGGCACTGAGCGGTAACTTTTCTTTTGGAAGCTTTTCACAATGAAAAATAAAACAGAAGTTACGACTATTTCACAAGCTTCGCGGCACACGCGTGTCCCGAGGCAGCTGCAGAACAACGAAGCTCTTTGCGACCAGGGTTCCCACGCAATTTTGAATGTAAATTTCCTGACTTTTGCCGGACTTTTTCCAGACTTAACTTTTCCTAATGACATACCCAGATTGAATGCGCAGGTACTATATCAGTTAGCACGATGAAAGTGAAAGTATCAGTCTTATCAAAAACATCAAAATGTATATCAAAAGTTCAAGTGTAAAAAATTGTTGCGGTTTCTCATATCAACAGACCAAAAAAATATTTTTTCCAGACTTTTCCAGTCTGGAAAACGGCCAAACTTATTCCATACTTTATAAGACGTCCTAGGAACCCTGTAGGACGTGGCAGTTGCGACAGGGCTTGTCAATGGTAGCAGGCGCCAGCAGCCCGAGTTTCTGGGTGGAACGAGCTGCCGTCAAAACTTAGTAAGCATCATTTTGTGAATGTCGGTGTCTGCAAATTTCGCAACAAGCGTGTTTCTTTTCAATTCTGAAAGCAACGCTTTGAAACGTTCCGGCGGACGCTTTTGCGACGTCACCAGCAGCAGCAAGTCACCTGGTCACCGGCCAGACTCGGGACATCCGTCGAAACGGGAGAAGCGACTGAAGATCTTGGCCTGCGGTAGCTTTTGTGCTTGGTCTTTGAAAGGAAGTCCGATATCAGGTTGACCAAGTATTCTCGGTCGTGTATGTTGCCGAAGAAAAACGTCATTTTGCTCCTGTGCAAGAACACCATGGCAACGGTCACGGGCGAAGACACTTTCAGCAACATATTCGCAACGGTGATAGCTCTGGCATGAAATCAATGTCAGTGAAACTAAAGGCGTCTGTCATATCGACATGTGTTACTGTATATTCTTATTGCACTGATCCTAAAAGTATTCGGTCATCGGAGCAGTACACAAGAATATTCGCTGTAGCAGGCGGCGACATTCCGAAATAGATTTTTTCAACGCTCTGGTAAGAAAAGCATTTCGAAAAAACAGTAACGTCTCCAACGTTTAAAAATGGAACAGTTTCAGTAGCCAAGAAGCAGTTTCCATAAAAAATGATAAAAAAGTTAAAAAGTCCTGGCTAGTGATCAAAACAAAGCGAAACAAAACGCTCTGGTAAGAAAAGCATTTCGTAAAAAACAGTGAAACCTTCAATGTTCAAAAATGGAATGCTTTTTAGTTGCAAAGACTAAATGTGTCTACGACAAGTATTGCCTGTTAAAAGCTTTTATGAAACAAATTATAAACAATGGCAGTTGTTACGATTCCTACCTAAACATGTTACTCCCGCTTTTACACAAAATCAGACAAGCGTCTTACGGAAAGCTTCGTGCGAATGAAGCAAAACGGAAATCACCACTAGCTCAAAGTTTTGCGACTTTTGTTCATACTATTACAAAGGCAGTTTTTCAAAAATGGAATAATTTGAGTGAAACGTAACCATCAAAATTTTGTGGCAAACTCCAACGCAAGCAGTGAAAGTAGGTTACCACAGAATGAGCCAAATCATCTACGGCAAGTGTCTCCAAACTTTTTGTCAGCGGGCCACATAAAGCTATTCCACATTGTTTCGGGATATGTTACATTCTATCAAATCAAATTTTTTGTAAATATATTATATTTTCATTATTGACAAAATGTCTTTACGGGAGGATGAAATGGCTTTGCGGGCCGGATTTAGCCGTGAGCGTAGCTTGGAGGCCCGTGATCTACTGTATTTGATCACGCGCCATTTGATCACGTGCCTTGTGGTGATGGAGATCGGCTGAGGAAGCACGTTCGAGCTTTCCGCCTTTTCGACGATGCAAACTTGGCGCATCGGAATAATGACGTTCACCACTTCGTGGAACTGCCTGCACGAATAAAGCAGCAAACGCAGTCAGAAGATTTGAGAATGACCGTGTGACGCATGCAAACGGTTAAGTCAGAGGTCGGGCACCTATGGCTCGCGAGCCAGATGTGGTGGCTCTTTTGATGACGGCGTCTGGCTCGCTTGATATTGTCTTAACACGATTGTTACGGATGAAACTTTTTCTGTAATTTTCCTACAAAGCCATCAGCAACACCATGCAGTGCCAGAAGTCGCATTAACAGTAGGAAGCATGTTATTAAGAGAAAATTCAGACATTTACCATTGTTTAAAATTGTTGATTTTGTTTAAAAATGCACACGTTAGTTAGTTGCATTAAGTGCTGAAAAGTATTGTATGGCTCTCACGGCAATACAATCAAAAATATGTAGGTTTCATGGCTCCTTTCGCCAAAAAAGTTCCCTACCCATGCGCTAAGTGTTACGGCCAGGAACGATGGTCTTCGAAAGTTTTTCAAGGCGAAATTTAGAAACTGCCGATTTCAAAACTCACAAGGACTGATGTGTGCGATCGCGCTTGTATTCTAATGCAGAAACGAAGAGCGGCAACAACAAGGTAAAACGTCAAATTTTGGAGAATTTACGGTTGACGTCACGTAGAAGATACGACCACCTTGCTTTCAGCCCAAAACCCTAACTTCAATTGGTTGGCACGATTTTAAACCCTAACTGCCATTGCTCGGCACGATTTTAACCGCTCACACGTCTAGCCCCATACGAGTACAGATGCTAAACGGGCTTTAGACACCAAGAGTCCACACCGAGTGGTCAACTTACGCGGCAAAACAAAGATAGTTTTGCGAGAGGAAAAGATGACCCCACACGTGCTTCTTATCGTAGACTGCCCAGAGCGTGCATTGGATATGGCCGTCTAGTTTTTCGTCTTTGGGCAAGCGGAACAAAAAGCGATAACGTTCGCTTCTGGCCCGGGCGTCCAAGTCTCGTTTCAGTGACGACATCTGCGGAACCAGCACTCCGTTATTTCACGGCCAAGTCTCTCACTAGGTATGTGGCGTTGGTTACAGCCAAGCTGTGATGTTTGTCAGCTGTCAGCATATGCGACAAAAATTCAGGCACCCGAGGATTTCAAATGCTTGGGCCAATGGTTATAAAACGTGAAGTACACATATTCACGTATGAACGAACTTGGTGCTGGGCAGAACTAGGAAAGCGCACGTTTTTCAGCAAGGCATACCGCGGTAAGTTGTTTGTTGTGTGAGTACGACAGGCCATGTTCCCCGAACGAAATACAACAAGTTATTGAATGAAAACGACTATTAAAACTTCTGAACCGCTGCCATGGGCAGCGTTAAGGAGACATCATTAAGTCATCACAGCTTGGTTGTGACACACGCGTGGTACAAAGCATTATGCACTTTTCCAAGATTGCGTCAGAATGATTTCTAGACCCAAAAGAAACGCCACTACTCGTTAAGGAAAACAAGCAGGTTTTCATTAATATATGTCGTAGATATTAGCATTCAAGGTGAGTCCAGAAGATAATAGCTATCCATCAAGGTACGAATGAATACTGTTTGAAAACACCTCCCTATGCGTAGTCTCAGCAAAGGCGACCAAGTTTAATGAAACAGCAATTTTTTGATAGGAAATCGATTTTACGTAACTCTACGCGTCCTCAGCGCTGAAATCACATTCTGATTGATTGGCCTCCGTCGCCTTTGTGGGGAGTAGTTACTTGAATACATATATGAAGTCTGAATCACCAAAAAGTCGTGAACGCGGAGACCGGTCGGGTGATGATTCCTCGAAAGCTTGCAGCAAATTTAGAGTTTTCAACTGACCTCTCAGGCGCGTTTGCGTTTTGGGCATAAGCAAACAAACACACTGCAAAGTAAAGGGCGAAGAGATAATCAAATCGTGCCTTCCTCTTCTTGCGGTTCTTCTGCTTGCCAGACGACGACGACAAAGACTTCGGCAAAGTTTGATCTTCTTTGAAGGCTTCGCGATCGAGCAGTTGACGGATGGCGATGTTGGCGAGCTGCGTCATGAGGTTGTGAGTTTCAGACGAGCTCATGAACATCGAGAAGACGTAGCTGTTTTCGCGAGTCGACACTGTGATGCTTTCCGGAACGAGCACGGTGCTGTTCTTCTGCATGCTCGTCACATCTGCCCACCTGCAACGGAGACCGAGATAGAAGTGGACGCAACGACTTGGAATGGTGAATGGAAATTATGCGCGTAAATTTGAACCAAGTGTTCAAGCAAAAATAATTTTGAGATGACCGTTGACGTTCCACGCAAAATTTCCTACTGAACAACTTATAATTATAAAAAAAAAATTAAGTCAAAGTGGCAGTTATACTCAAAGGCGGCTCCAAAAGCGTCAATGGAAACACAGCACGATAAGCTGTTTGTAAATAACACATGTCAATGAACAGAAAAACACCTGGTGGATGGATTTTGTCCTTCGTAGGCATATTGTTACGTTCATAAATGTCTTAAAATTTGTGCTTGAAGTAGCGATACAAGTAAGTCTCACCGTAGAATTTGCCTATATTGACACCTTACGGTAGTGGTTCCCAACTCCCCAAGCACTGATCCTGTGCATAAGATAAAATAACGTACTGCACAAAAAATTTCACGGATTGCTTCATGCGATTCATTACCTCGCTTGTTCTGACACAAAACGCGATGTTGTGTTTGAAACGGCTGAACGCATTTCTCTTTCGACGCTTATCTTCCAGTGATATGATACTTTGATACTTTGTTTCATTAACGCGACATTCCAGTGATACTTTGTTTCATTAACGCGACAGCTGAAAGGCCAGCTTTGCACATGTACCATGTAGCAAATGGAATTAAAATAGGAGAGCTTCATTAGATGCAAAATGGATCTGAGCCGGATGTAAGCTAGCGACGTCCTTGCAACGTCAAAGCGACGCACCAGGGCGTCGCGACGCCCTATTTGGGAAATTCTGTCTTGCAGGCATTTAGAAAAAGTACCGACGTAAGCGAATTGCCGATACAGACGAATAACATAAACCGCACCTTTTTCAAAGTCGAGGTGGCTTGCGTGATCATTTTCAACACCTAAGATCATACACCATCAAATAAAAGAAAAGTGCAAGCGAAAATAGTGGCACTAGTGTTTAGTTATTGATGTTAGCTGTGCAAGGAGTTTCAAATTCAATATTATTACAGTAAAAATATCCTCGCAAAGGTAATATTCTGGAAGTGGGCCCGTTATTCGAGCCACAAGCACCGTTATAAACGAACAAAATAGTTTTGTGGGGTTAAAAAATTGGTACAGATACAGACACAGTAGGGGCAAAGCCGAATAAGACAAACTTAAATACACATGAATTATAGGATTTCTGCCGGGACAGAAGAAGTTGCGCCGAAACAGGCGAATTCTACTAATTTCAAAGTTTCTCTTATCCACATTCTGCGATACCAATCATTCGTCCCAATTTTGTCTGAAAATAAGCAGAATCTGTCCGAGTCAATGACGTACAGAAACAATGATCTTCAGAGAGCAAAAATTTTGTGCACAAGTTCAAGTATGCTTTAAACCTTTTGATACGACAAAATTTTTCGTTGAGTGTTTCATTTACGCAATTTTGTCCGCGCGAATACATGTTTGTTAAGTGACGTATACGGACATCGATGCTTGTCAACAATGACTAGTTTGCGCACAGTGGGGGGGCAGGTGTGGGGTCTGTGGTTGTGTGTTGTTCGGTGTCTATTGTGTCGTCTCTGGATGAGAACAGTTCGCCACGATGTTTGAGTTTCGAGACACTGCTTTACTCTTTGACAGTTACGCATTATCTTCTTTGACCAAAGCATCTATGACATGTGAAACATTCAGGAGTGAACTGCAATTGCATTTCCTGTAATGTTCCCAGGAACCGCAGGTTGGGTAAAAGTAGTTACGGCCACGTCCACAGACAGGTTTTAAGGCTTAGTGGGGCAGAATACATATTGGGGGGGGCAGGATTTTTGTTTTTATGATATATTTAAAACAAATTTTTCTGGGCACAACAAATTTTGGGGGGATTGCCCCCGAATGCCCCTCCTTGGCTACGGCCTAGTTGTGGTTACGTTGCACAAGTCATGCTTCTCATCTATTTACAAACTATCCAATGCAAGAACTACTCAACGGCCATTATTGTTCACAAAAAAAATTGTGCTTCAACAGGCATTTTTGTTAGTTTACAAACAGTGGAATACTGAGGGACTGGCATCGCACATTTCGGTGCTTGACAACCCACGACGACTGCAGCAAAAAAAGAAAAACTAAATTTGTGCAGCACGCTGTGAACGAATGCGCAAATTTTCACCATCTTTATCGCAGTGGACGGTGCGCGGTAGTATTTCCAGGGCCGCAGCTTTTGACAGTAAAACTAACCTCACGCTTTAAGGCCCTCCACACATGTGACTAAGCGTTGACCTCATTCGTTGAATTGCTACCTCGAGTAGCAACGTCACTGAATCAAGTCCCTCAAAAACATTTACGACATACCCCACTGGTCACCAAACAACCATCGTTTGACAATTCACGTGACATTATGTACGGGAAATTGCGCGGACGTAGTCGCTTGCGCAAATACTACAGTTAAGCTCGGGAAAGAAAAGTAGCCGTCAAAATGGTTACGAAACGATATGGTTCGCATGATCGCAGACAGCTGGCAAATGAAAAAAAATTTATTGAAGACCCACAACAGCAAAACGCCTCAAGTGGATATACGGTACCTGATCACCAGCTTGGATTCTTTTCCAAGCAAGAATGAATAAAAGCAAAGATGGTTGACGCTTAAGTAGAGCCATCCCTGCCTTGGTACTTTGCTCTTCCAGTAACTGCACGAATAGTAATTAACTAGCTTCTCCTCCTCCGGCATGCCAAACAAGCGGTGAAATTTTATCGATGCTTCTTTGAACTTTTTGCTATTTTCATCTTCTAAAATCTGTTAACAAATCGGCAGAAGTTTGACACGATGCATCAACCAATGCAATCTGTGATCACGTCACGCACAACACAACAACAGGTACTATCGTAAACATCAAAAAATAACTTTTAAAAGAATACCATTTGATAAGACGACAACAAATTAAGTAGCCCCAAATTTTGAACGTGGCAAATAATCCTACCACTTTTTTCGTCTGGGTGGCAACAAGGCTCTCTATTTTTCCAAGGAGAAACTCCGTGACGTCACTTTCAGATTCAAACGTCCCTAATGTAGACATAACGTTTTGCTCCAACCACTCCCATTTTGCAAAGATGTCACGTTTTGAGGTTCCTGAGTAGTAAAAAAAAAATTCATACAACGTAGTTACGTATTTGACAAGGTGCCAAAAATTAACTCAGCAGCCAAGGCTTGAAACGCAGCAAGAATATCCCAAACCAACACAGCGCTCTACACCAAACGCACATAACGCACCCGTTGCAATCTGAAAGCTTATCTCAGAGTTTGGTGCTTGGTGAAGAATCCGATATGGCGAAACCTTGGTGCTCGAGTCCAGCACTGTATCCAAAGTATTGACCAAAACTGAACTTAATCCTCGGTCGCCGTGGCCTTTTCTCCGTTGCAGAGTGAAATATATGTTGGCCCTTTCAGTGACCCACAGCGCATTTGCTAAAAGCACCTCGCTTGGCTTGACCCACATTTTTACAATATAGTCAGCACACCATATTCTGCAAAAAACGCATTTTGTTAGTCACTGAATATTTGCGTTTAGCAAGATTCACACTATAATTTTATAACTACACAACCGCAAAAACTCGCTCACATTGTTGTAGTGATGAAACCAACCAATAACAAATACAACCACCAGTCAAAAGGCTCAAATAATCATTTTTCGTAATACTTTTTCATGGCAAAAAAAATAGGAAAAAGCTCTTGTGAACAATTAAAAGCTCTTGGTTTTCTGCAGGCTTTCGAGGAATCAGCTGACTGGGCTCTGCTTTCATCATTTTGCGATGATTCAAACTTGCACGTATCTGTATCCAAGTAACTTCACTCCTCATGTCAGACAATCTAGAATCTACCGCAGATTTTAATAGGAAATCGATTCCACGTAACACTACGCATCGTCAGTCCTTAAATCTTATTCAAATAGAATCATTTGAAAATGTGGGGTAGATTCCTTGCTTGTCTTACATGTGGAGTCAAGTTACTTGAAGCTCTCGTGCGGCCTACAACCTATAGCTTGAAGGTCAGATGCGGATAGCACTCACCATTAGCCTAGAACTGGAAATCTGGTTGTCACTCTGTCTACAGGCCACATTTTTCGTCACTTTGCCTCTGAATGGGGCAGCAATAAAGTGCTACTACAGCAAGGCATAGAAGTCGGTTAATTGCCAAATATTCAAGCTTTTGTTGTTTGACAATGAAGCGGATGTGTAAGTAATTTGCATCTTCGTGCGTAACGAATGCGTGCATTCAACGGTATTACATTTGCTTTTTCTGCACTGGGTGGTTAATCATAAATACATCAGACTTGTGGCTTTGGGTCTGACTCGCCGCATGTGTGTGTGTGCGTGCACCTGTCTGGAGCCATCTAAGTGGCCTTGCTGGAGCGCGCTGTGACCCCGTTTCGTCCAGTTGGGAGTTGGTACCACTTGCGTGCGCATTGCGTGTTTCTGAAACCGTGCTGCTGTCGATCCGACACTCTTGCAAAGCCTTGTGTATACAAAAGTTTTTTGTTTACTGCATCCGGAAATCAGTAAAGTATAAACGAACTGAAAGTGGTGAGAGCCTTACAACCGCCTTGTTTCAGCTTGGCAACTGTAAATGCCAGGTCGATGAATCGGGAGGAGACAGGATCTGTGGCTGTTAGTAAAGTTGGGGGATATGTACGACTCAGCACATAGTCCACAACAAACATCCAGCACTGCTACTGAGCATACGATCTTTAGTTGAGTAGATTTTACGTGGCAATAACTGCCATTGCAACTGATTTTCCTTGGTCATAATTGGCATTTCAATCCACAGCTAAACTTCTTCACAAGTTCTCAAGGCCTGGATTGGTTCCTTCAAAAATGCCATAACAGCATTCCTCAGCAATGCATACTGGGATTACAAAATGCCCTTCCTGGTATTTCCTTGATTGAGCATCATGCCTTTATTTCAAAACAATTGAAATTGATATTTTATACCTCATTTTTTCATGGCATATTGTTGTACCTAACCACTTGTCATTTGTTAGCTTAGTAGCATCATAACTCATATGCCATTGTGATCTGAGATGAACTCTTTTTCTGACATAACGATTGGCCACAAGTGTAGATTTTTCAGTGGAAAAAGTTGAGCAGCCATTTGCACTGGCTCTAACTTCAGCATCTCATCAACCTAAAGCCAGATGCAAAAACAATGAGTCTTTTGTTGTACCATATATATATTCATCAAGTTTCTTTGTGTTGGCCTTCTTTATAATACTGTACTTCTTACAGTCCATAGACAACGCAGGTATATAACCACAGGACCTTTGCTAAAAAATCACAATCATCTGGCATATATCCTATCTATATGCATTGTTTTTGCTACATGTATTGAAGTGTCGTAATTCAGATTTAAAAATAAACAGTAACTGAAGTTAAAATTCCTAAGATAAACCAGGTAGCATCATGTTCATTCATGAGATTCAAGCACTAATTTTGCAGCAAACAAAAGGGTGCATTTATCAAACAAAAGTTTCTTCAGTAATATTATGTGCAACTTTACTCTTATTTCAGTAAAGATAAACACCGGATAAATTTTTCATAATACTTAATTGAAATTCTGCCATAATACTCTACAATAGCAAAATCCCCACATAAGCTGATATTTAGCTAATACAATTGGTAACTGGAAACATCAACTTGACAACCAGAAAACATTTGCAATTGCTACCACGAACTCAATTATGTACATACACAAACAGTTCAACCAACTGTGTGAGTTATTGTGTTTAATTAAGTCTGGACAAACATTCAACTGAAAAAGCCAAGAATGCAAGTAAGATTGTATTGGTTAATACCTAGAAAGAAGTACTGTAAGTCTTGAAAGTGGCAGGATTTCATTGAAGCAGAACGATTCCCATTTTACAAAAAAGCTAATAACTCAAAGCTTAACACTTTTGGTACCAGCCGATGTATATATAGGTGAGGGGAAACTCCGTTGTGGTTCCCAGGCGACGTATATATACGTTCCTACTGAAAATCGTTAGCTGCCCTGGGTGCCAATCCAACTGGCCATTCTTTTGGCTTAAGGTTTTTTGGAAACAAGCCTATCATCTGGCTCTTTAGAGCACTTGATTGGTTTTCTGGCATATCTGGAGCCAAAATCACGGCTCTAAAATTCAACGCACACAAAAGCTAACCTTGGACATTTTGGCTAAATGCCATAACTTGCCAGCTGATTGAGCCAGAGAGCTGTTCGAATCCTTTAAAGACACAGAAAGTCTTGTAGTTCAGAATAAAAAAAGAATTTAGGTTTGGGGTTTTCCATTGATGTCATGATTGGGGTAGGTTTTGCGTTTTTTTTATGACAGTGGTTCCCAAACTATGGTACACGTACTAGTAGTGGTATGCGAAGGCTTTCAAGATGTTACCTGAACAGACCTACTTTCTGCTTTTCTTCACAAAAAATATATTCACAGCTATAATTCTTATATGTCGGGTTCTGTAATAAATTCCTGAATTTGTGTGTAGCCTAATTGGTACTTCCCTGGTTGGTTTGTAAAAATGGCCATAATATTTTCACAAAGCCATTTTCTTCAGTTGCATTTGTGTCAATTAAGGTTTTCCAAACTTTTGATCAAAGTATATCTGGCACATTGACATCTGGAACAAGGTGGTACGTGTTGACAGTACAGGACCCAAAACTGGTGCGAGAAGGAAAAGTTTGGGAACCACTATTTCATGACATCATCAGCCGATCCCATGACCCAATTTAGTGGCTCAAAGTTTTATGGAAAATAGGATATAATACGAGTCTTTAGAGCTTTTGATCGACTTTGTGGCATTTCTGGTTCAAAAGTTATGCCAAAAAAATCCAAATATTTCAGGAATTCCCTAAAGAATTTGCAGGGATTTCATTAAAGAATTTGCAGTACTTTGGCTATAATTTTGGAACCAAAAATGTTAAAAAGTCCATCAAACCCTCTTAAGACTCGTATTACAACGTAGAATCCAATAAAATGTCGAGCCACAAAATCGGCTTGTTTGGTCGAGTCCTGCGTGATGATGATGTCATCCAAATGTAAACAAAATATGCATAAACATACTCCCATCATGTAAACATCAACAAAAAAACTAATATCCAAAATAAAATAATTCTCTTTTATTGAAAACTACAAGACTTTCCCCATCTTGAGGGTTTGAACAGCTCTCTCACTCAATCTGCTCGCGAGTTATGGCTATGGGTTAAAAAATATCCCCTTTTGTGAGAGTTGAATTTTTACCGATTTTGGATTTTTGAGCCATAATTTTGTCTCTAGATATGTTAGAAAGCTAATCAAAGGCTCTAAATACTCAGATCATAGCCTAGTTTCCAAGAAAACTTTGAGTCAAAAAATGGCCTATTGGGTTGACGCCCATGGCCAGGTAAATCTGGCCAAAAAGGCGAAAACATGCCCCATGATGATGTCACCCACAAGAATCCCCAAATCCAAAACAAAATTTTTTTAACTTAAGCTATAGATTTCTTGAATCCGTAGCAGGTTTAAACATCTCTGTAGCTCTAGCGGCTGGAAAGTTATGGTCTTGCAAAGCTCTCCAAAAAATTGGTGCCTGCGGAACTTAAAGGTAAACAACCCAGGAACCGTGCATATCGCTGCAGGGAAACCACCGGGATGGAAAGTTTGAAAAAGGCACCAAAACTGCATATTTCCTGAATAAATGCTCTTTTACATGATTTAGTTCTTCAAAAAAGCTTGAAATAAATAGATTTGGAACTTAAGTACAGCTTGTGCACAAGTGACAGAAATCAGCACGCATAGATGTTATTTAATGGAAATTGATTTCACCACACGGCATCTTTGACAGTACCGCAAAAAGCAGTTAGATTAAGCACAAACAAGTAGTAAAAAACACTAAATATGATAAGACAAGACTTACTAGCGACAATCAGTTAAAACACAAAACGAGAGGAAAGAGCAATAAATTAGAGAAAAAATGGTGTGCCAAAACAAAAGTTATGACAAAGGCAACGCCTAACCAAGGGTAAGTCTATTTCCTCGGACATGGCTTGGATCATCTCTTGTTTTCAGCACAGTCTGTATCTCTTCCTGTAAGTTTGTGCTTACTTTTCTCCATTGATGTTCTAACAAAAAGTCAAGGCCAATACACTTGTGATGAATATCTTCTTTTAAACAACGTTTCGAGAATATTATCTTTGCTCTAGCTTTTGCGCGATCCACACATTTTTGAAAGCAAAGACTGACAGGGATACTGATCACTTGTCTAACATACTTGGAAGCTGAACTTGTTTCTTGACCATCAGTATCAACCTGTCCCTTCCTTTCTATTAACTGCAGAGATTCTTGTCTACCCATATCTTCAACTTAAGTACAGCCTGTGCACAAGTGACAGAAATCAGCACGCATAGATGTTATTTAATGGAAATCGATTTCGCCATTTAACATCTTCAGTCCAACAGGTTGATACTGATGCTCAAGAAACAAGCAGAGCTTCCAAGTAAAAAGATTTGGAACGTCAAAAAATCAGACTGAACTGTAGTTTTGCTCATATATGTTGCTGGCTGCTTGCTGCTATATTAGAAGCAAGCACACATCTCCTGCAACAACTGCAAGTATCACAGATCCTTACAATTACCTATTCGTGGAATCTCATTCACCAGAAATACAAGTGCCTGTCAAAGTTCACTTTAGCATCTAAATGTGCTTAGTGAGTCAGAAAACAAAATTTAGTCAAAACTCATGCATTATATTATTTATATTTCTTTTAAAAAAGCAGTAACTGAAGGAAAGCTTGTGCCAGGGAAAACTCAATCCTACCAGCAAAGCTTTTAAAACATGACCCACTCACATGTATACAATCTGACGATTCCTCACTCTGCTAAGTGGCTGTTAGTAAATCCTTTCCTGCAATCGTTAGCGGTGATTTTCGACTGTGTTCTAGTACAAATGCACTATAGTGTGATGTTATTCTGAGAAAGGTTTGTGCATGCTTTGGCAGGTCACAGCAGCCATAGTCCAGTTGCCAAACCCCAGATTTTTGGTGAACCTTGCAATACCATCCATACAAAGTTTTTTTGCTGTTTCTATATCTCCGAGGTGTGCTCTTTAAGAATCTGAATGATGCCATTTTGTCATCCTTGGGCAATCCCCCCAATATGCAAATTAAGGCCACCATAACGAAAAACCCTTCTTTCGTCAATATCTCAGTCACTATGCATGGTATCAAAGTAATTTTGGTGTCTATCCCCATGTTTTGAAGGGTAAAGAATAAGACTAAGCCATTTCAGTAAAGATTACGCCTTTATTTTTTGCTGAATAGGCATATTGAGACTGTCAGTACTAAAAATCTCACTTTCATCCATATCTCAGTACCAGTACCGTATTTATTCGATTGTTAGCCGCCTTTGATTATAAACTGCATGAAATGGTGTTAAAAAATTATGTCAGTCGCACTTGAACATAAATTACCTAAGCCTCTGACATACTTTCGTGTACTAGCACGTTTCGCGTTCACTTGGCAACCCTGGTAATGATGCTTACACACCACTACAGCTTCCTTCTCTTCATCATAATCCTCCTGTGGCGGAGTGTGCATGTGATGCTGAAGAGAATACAACTCAAAAAGAGGATTTGACTGAAGAAACGTCGCCAAGAAAAGATATGCGTCATCTGTAACTTTCAATAAAATAAAGAAATAAAAAATGTAAGTCGCCCTCCATCATAAGCCGCACGCAATGATAAAAAATTAACTTTATAAGCTGTGGCTTACAATCGAATAAATACGGTAACTGCAAATTGTATCATAGTACTCTTGGCATCTATGCATGTTTTAAGAGTTAAAAATCAGATCAAGCCATTTCAGCAAAAATCAATTAAAGTGAATGTCCCAGTCACCAAGAGCATCAATTTTTCATATGCTGATGCATGTTGATATCAATGATTTCACTCAGTCTGCAAACAAGTTACTTTTAACAACATTGTTACCAGGCCCATAACTAGAGGGCGCAGGGAGTCAAAGTCCCTTTAAAATTTTTTTGTCCCCCTTAAAAATGTGTTGCACATAGTTTAGAACAATCGGACATAATTCAAAAAATTTGAGCCCCTCTCAGAAAACTCTTCTTCCCTCATAGTGTCCCAAGCTGGTTACGGGCCTGATTGTCACTGTCATCAACCTGTTGGATCTGCCAATTCTGGCAGTATGCTTCTCCCTAACATTCACAAAACATTGTACAAGATAAATGAGCTGCATAGCATCCACATATTGCTGTTGAACAGGGTGTATCCGTAGAACAGACACGCCTTACAATTTTCAGGACCTCCGGGTAGAGAAACACTAAAATTTGGTTGCAATATAACTGGGATCAAACATCTACACTACAGTGTTCGACTCATTCTTATCCGAACTCGACCCGACCCAATGCTGTAGGTTCTGAGTTGATTGAATGCCTCTTTAGAAGGTGACAGTGACTTAAACTCTGGAGTCTTCGTCACTTTTTTCTATCCATCCTTCTCGACCAGACTTCGCCACAGATCTCGGACATGTTCAATGCCACCAAGCTTTTGACAAGCTTGTAATCATTAGCTTGTAATGATTCCAACTTTGCACTAGCTGGTCCAGAGCAGGAATCGCGACCTTGCCCCGTTTGTTCACGAGCGGTTGAAATGGACACTGGTCGAACAGTCTCCAGAGTATTCAGAGACTGAACGGTTGTGCGTAAACATTGCAGGATACAGGATCACCAACATGTACCAATCTCCACCATTGCGATTTACACCAACGGTCATCCCCATGTTCCCACACCCCAGTCTGCAAGTTGATGGCTTCAATTGCCAGCATGTCAACTGGAGCTACAATACAACATCTCCTGACGGTGAAAACCTGGCCTCCTGGGCAGCAGCCAACAACATTGAGCTACTGCATAACTCAAACGGAGCAGCCAGTTTCTCCTCTCGCCGATGGAACGTCGGCACCAACCTGGAGCTGGCCTTCGCGAGTGTCTTAAGCCAACAATTTTTGGCTGATATTGTTCCTGAGTATGGGGATGTGCTAATGTTCACGCTGATAGTGTTCCTGAGTATGGGGATGTGCTAATGCACACTGCTGTTCAATGATGAAGTCATGCAGCATCTCTGAAGGGGTGTGGCAACTTCTCACAGAAATCAAAGCATTTGGAAAAGGAATAATTATTTTTCCTCAGCTTGACAATGAGCAGTGGATGGTTGATTTGGCTTTGATGGCTGACATCACCACTCACCTTTCAACTTTAAAGCGCATTATACAGGGTGAGGACAAGCTTTGCCCTAAATTATGCAGCACAGTGTCTGGTTTCATCACACAACTTAACCTTTGGACAACACAAATTCGACATGGTACTTTCACTCATTTCCCTTCACTTTCTGAGCACAGAGATATTGGATAAAATGAAGAATATGTCAGTACAATCATTGGTGACTTCATTGATGAATTTAAGCACTGTTTCGCCAACACTGAAAGCTGCTTGCTTTGATGAAAGTATTTTTAGCACCTATATGCATATCAATTAGAGTCCTGTGCGGGTTGAAATTTTGTGTCCGCACTCACCCCGCAAAATTTAAACCTGCTCCATCCCGCAACCGTAGGAGCTTGGGAAATTTTGCCTGCACCCTTCTAACCTGCACCTGCCCCACAGACCATCCCAACCCGTGCCTGCCCTGCACTTTTTCGGTCTCAAACCCGCACCTGTCTGAAAACTACTAAAAACTCATAACTAGGGCAAGTTTTTGTTGCAATAAAATCGTGAGAAATATGCATCTATTTTTAACAAAAGTTGCAGCAAAAAGTTAGTTATGCACAAGCATTGTAAACGACAGCGATTTATTTACATATAATGCTAAATATTTCCAAACATTATCTGGCGAGAAATGGCGATCATTTGCCAACAGTTTGCATAGCATGCTAAAACTCTGCTCCACAGTGCATGAAGTTTATTGGCAATTCAATAATTTGGCCTACAGTTCTGGACTGATGTTTGTTTGGCCAGGTCATTTTTACAATTGCTTTTAGGTCATTATTCAGTTCGAATTGGTTATGAAAGAAAACAGAACTATACTGAAATAGTTATCATGCATGTTTTTTAAATCACACTTTTACATTTTACGCAATAGGCATACTTGATAAAAGCTGCATGTGAAAAAGGAAAAAGTTGCAATATTAAATTCCTGCAACCAGCTCATCATACTACATAAATTCTGAGTACGGTATTTCAGAAGCTGTTGGAAGCTGTAAAAAAAGCTGAAAAACTTTCCCTACTCATAACGGCTGAAGATAAGTCTAACAAGCAGCAAAATCATGCTACTCATTCTTTTTCATTGACAACCAAACCAAAACTTTCCACAGATCTGATCTTTCGCAGTCAACAGATTTGAGGTGATAAAAAACACGTTTCAGTTCAGTTTAGACTAGCTGTGCATTCAGCGTTGTTTTATCCATTTAGAAGTGCTGTTAGACTGAATTATTCCTGACCAAGTACAACGGTAGCATTGGAAAATGTTCACTTGCCCACCACACGGAAAGAGTCTGAGAGCTAATATTTTGCAACAATGGGTTGTTACATCATAATATAATATTGGTGCAGGCCTACTGTCCAAAGCACAATGCTAGCAAACATCCACGTGTTTTGTGATTTTTGAGCTGATTAAGTTCACGTGCTTTGGCTCACCACTCAGTTACCCGTGCAAAGAATTTCTCAACCCGCACCTGCCCCGCACCAAGTACAACCTGCACCAGCCCCGCCACAAGTTCAACCCGCACCCGCACG